>Ga0163144_10011186_pt1 | contig 19016 bp, 13 predicted proteins | sample OliLak19BULKMAT1_FD_123175 | JGI IMG/M metagenome (GOLD analysis project Ga0163144, IMG submission 123175) | Freshwater microbial mat bacterial communities from Lake Vanda, McMurdo Dry Valleys, Antarctica - Oligotrophic Lake LV.19.BULKMAT1 | ecosystem: Environmental > Aquatic > Freshwater >... | reverse complement strand
GCAATTTCACCGGGTCGTGCAATGGATCCTGACCGGGTCGGACGAATCGATGGGTGAATCCAACCAGGGCCGGACCGTGGCGAGGCATGGCGATCTCCTGCCTGCCTTTGTCTGGCCGCCTCCCGTGGCCACGCCGACCCCGGTGCCGGGCACCTTGATGTTGAAGGGGATTTCCGGGACAGCGGCCCGCCGGTTTGCCCTCATTAACGACGCCACCTTGACGAAGAACGAAGAGACCAGGGTGCGGGTGGGATCCAGCAACCTGCTGGTGCGCTGCCTGGAAATCCGCCCGCAGTCGGTGCTGATCCAGATCCGGGGCACCGCGGCGCCAACGGAATTGTTCCTCGGGTCGGCCCATTGAAGGACGGAGAGGAAGGAAGGCCGGGTCAGTCGTTTTCGATCCAGCCTTTTCCAGGAATGAATTCACGGCTGCCGGAGCTCGAGGAACAACCCGCGGCCAGGATGGCCAGGGCCAGCGCACAAACGAAGAGACAGATTTTTGCCATGGGGAAATTCTAATCGGGATTGCCAGCGGGGCAAGTCCGGCGCACAATTTTTCCGAAGTCGCGACATCATGTTGTCACAACACCAATCCCTCAAAGGCCAGTTGCTGCTGGACAATGGCAAGCTGCAGGGGTCGTTCTTCCAGCGGACGGTCATCCTCATCTGCCAGCATGACAGCGACGGCGCCTTCGGGCTCGTCCTCAATCGTTCCACGGGCAAGAGCGTCGGTGAGGCGATCGTGGCGCCGCTCCCGAACAGCCTGAAGGAACATCCGCTCTATCACGGGGGCCCGGTCCAGACCCAGGCGATGAGTTTCCTGCACAGCGATTCCTATGTTCCCGATGCCAACGTGATGCCCAATCTGGGCCTGGAACATTCCCTCGATGCCTTGATGGAAATAGGCGATTCCTTTTCGCCCAGCCGGCAGATCAAGGTGTTTGCCGGCTACGCCGGCTGGAGCCAGGGCCAGCTCGATGACGAAATGAAGCGGGACACCTGGCTCACGCATCCGGCCTCCATCGACCTCGTGTTCTATCCCAAACCGGCCGACCTCTGGAAATTGATCCTCAGTGAGAAAGGCTGGAAGTACCGGGTCATCGCGAATGCCCCGGATGATCTCTCCTGGAATTGATTCCCGGCGTTTCCGTCAACGCCATGCCTCGCGGAGAAAGCGGAGAAAATTCGCGTGCAGGATCCCTTTCACGTCCGCGATTGAATATCCGCGGGCGCGGAGCAATGCGGGCACCCGCTGCAGGTCGCCGATGGTCTCGATGTCCATCGGGCATTGTTCCCGGCCGAATCCCCCGTCCAGGTCGGTCCCGATGCCGCAATGGCGCGCGTTCCCCGCGAGTTGGCAGATATGATCGATGTGATCCACCATTTTTTCCAGGGTCAAGCCGGTGCCCTGCGGGGTGGTCAGTCCGCGCACCCAGTTCGGAATCATCATCCAGGCATCGAGCGGCGCGCCAATCACGGCGCCCCGCCCGATCAATTCCTTGATCTGGTCATCCGTGAACTGGCGGTTGTGCGGTGTGAGGGCGCGGCAGTTCGAATGGCTCGCCCAGACCGCCCCGCCAAACACGTCCAGCGCCTCACGAAAGCTTGTGTCACAAAGGTGGGTCGCATCGAGGATCAGCCCGAAACGCTCCATCTCCTTCAGCAACTCCCGGCCGCGCTCTCCGAGGCCTCCCTCGGAGTCCGTCCCGAAGGCATACGTGCCGGGCCCGTAATGCGCCGGCCCGATGGCGCGCAGTCCGTGCGCATGGGCCCGTGCCACCCAGGCCGGCGTCATCATCGAGTCGGCCCCTTCGAGGCTCAGGATGTAACCAATGGGGAGCCGGGAGGTTTCCGACCCGACCACGGACGCGCTGCTCGCATCGCCGGTCGCGGGGGCGGATGCGGATCCGCCCGGTGAATTCCGGAGCGGGGTCGTGGGATCCTTCCACACTTGAACATGCGCCTCCAATCCGGCGGCATCCCGGATTTGGACCATTTCCCCCGCCTCCTCCATCGCGCGGTACCAGGCGAGCTGTCCCTGCGTCATGGCCCACGCCTGCGCGGGGGAATGCCAGCCTGGGAGCGGATGGGACGGCTTGGCGTAACGCGCGATTTGCGTGGCCACGACCAGGCCAATCCGGCCGCGCCGCAGTTCCGGCAGGGAGACCGTGCCCCGCCCGCGATCGGGCCTGTCGGTCAGCCCATGTTCGCGCCGGCGAATTTCGGAGAGGGACCGCGTCAGGTCGCGGTTCCACTCGAGGGCGTTCATGGCCAGGTCAAGATGAGCGTCGAGAATAAACATGAGTGAGTCTTAAAAGCATCGCAGCGCCTTCAAAAAATCCGTGCCCCGACCTATAACACCAGGTCCAGGAGGAGCGTTAACAGCAGCGCGAGCACGCCGATCACGGTGACCAGCACGGTCCATGTTTTCAAGGTCTGCGCCACGGTCAGGTTGAGGTATTCCTTGACGAACCAGAATCCGCCGTCGTTCAGGTGGGACAACACGAGCGAGCCGGCGCCCAATGCGATGACCAGCAGTTCGCGGTTCAACCCGGGCGTCGCGTCGGCAATCGGGGCCAGCATGGCCGCCGTCATCGTGATGGTTACGGTCGCCGAGCCGACCGCCACCCGGATCAACACCGCCACGATCCAGCCGAGCAGCAACGGGGAAACCTCGAGTCCGCTGGCGGCGTCGGCGATGGCCTGGGCAACGCCGGCCTTGTCGAGCACTTTGCTGAAGCCTCCGCCGGCTCCCACCACCAGCATGATGCTCGCCGCCGGTCCCACGCATTCCTCGGTGAACTTCAGAATCTGGCTGCGGTTAAACCCGCAGGCGCCCCCAAACGAGTAGAGTGAAAACAGCAGGGCCACTGTCATCGAGACGAGCGGGGATCCCGCAAACGTGGTCACCGCGCGCCACCCGCTCCCCTCCGGCCAAAGGATCCGGGCCAGCGTGTCCAGCAACATCAGCAGCACCGGCAGGGCAATCGTGAAGACCGTGATCCCGAATCCGGGCGAGCGGGTTCGGGCCGTCGATTGCTCTCCCGCCAGGACGCCGCCGTCGCCCAGTTCCACCCGGATTTTTGCCGCGGTCCATTTGGCGAACCAGACGCCAACCATCAGCGCGATGGGGAATCCGATCAGGATGGAGTAAAGGATGGTCCGGCCGACGTCCGCGTGCAATTTCTCGATCGCCACCATGGGGCCGACATGGGGAGGCACCAGGCAATGCGACGTCGAGAGCCCCGCCACCATGGGCATGCCCAGAGCCAGGAGCGGCAGCTTCGTCTCGCGGGCGATGCCGAAAACGATGGGCACCAGCAGGAGGATTCCCACCCCGAAAAAGACCGGGAGTCCCACGATGAATGCGACGATGACCATCGCGAGCGGCAGCCGACCCGGGCCCAGCCAGCGGACAAAGGTGTGGGCCACCACCGTCGCGCCGCCCGACTCGGCGAGCATCTTGCCGAGCATCGTGCCCAGGCCCACCACCACCGCAATAAACCCCAGCGTCGCTCCCACACCCTCCTTGAAAGCGTCCGCGATCTTCGGCAGCTCCATGCCCGAACACAGCCCGACGAAGATCGAGGCGAGGATGAGCGCAAGGAAGGCGTGGAGCTTGAATCGCGCGACGAGAACGATCAGTCCCAGCACGGCGAACCCGGCGGCGAGAAGCAAACCGGCGTTATGGCTCAGGCTGGGCATGGTGGTTGATGGGCCGGGAGATTGAACAGCCTCCCGCTCGGATTCAACGCGCAATTCAGACCGTGAGCCGGCGTTCGCGCGCCGCCACTTTCCAGCGGCTTTCGGCCCGTCCGTTCCGGACCACGATGGCTTCCGCATGGAGGGCCACGGTCGGGCAGATATGCCACGGAATGCCGTAAAGGGCGTCGCCCACCTGATAATCCCCGGCGCGCGAGGTTTCCACGACGAGATGTTCCTCGCTGTGCGAGACCGCGCTGGCGTCGGGCAGTTCCGGGAAAACCACCCGCGGGTGGGGCATTTCTGAGGCCAGGGCCTTGTGCCCCAGATCCAGGCAAAGCCGATGGCCACCCGGCTTGCTGACCACCCGGGTAAACAACAGCGCCGCGACCAGGAAGTTCAAGTCCGGCAATTTCCGCCCGTAGCCCGCGTCCCAGAAGACCACGGTGCCGGGGCTGCACTCGACCTGCGGACGGCGGGCATGCATGGGGAAAGTCGGGGTGCCGCCCGCCACCACACGCGGCACCGGCAGCCGGGCTTCCCCAAGTCGGGCGCGCAGCGAGGCCACCGGCGCGAAGGCGGCCTCGCATTCCTGTGCGCGCGCGGCCGGATCGGGGTCATGGATGTGGCCATCGTACGCATGCAAACCGCCGGGAGAAATTCCCGGCAGCGTGGCGAGCAGATGGTAAAGTTCCATCGCCCGCGCCCCGGGTTCGATCCCGCAACGATGCTGGCCGCAATCCAGGTCGAGCAGCAATGGCAGGCGGTCCTCGCCTGCGGAAAAAACCTGGGAGAGCTGGCGGATGGCGCCTTCGTCATCCGCGAGCGCGCTGAACCGGGTCCCGGGATACTGCTGCACCAATTGCCGCACCCGGATCGCATTCGGACCCACCGGCTGATAGGCGAACAACACATCCTCCGCCCCGCAGGCTGCCGTCATTTCCGCTTCCGCGATGGTGGCACACTTGAACCGGGTGATTCCGAGCTCGTGTTGACGCCGGATCAGTTCCGGCATCTTGTGGGTTTTCATGTGCGGTCGCAGACGTTCCACGCCGCCCGCGATGTCGATCATCTGGCGCAGGTTAACGTCGACGCGATCGGGGTAGACGAGCAGCGCAGGGGAGGGAATTTCCGCGAAATTCTCGACCAGGAACCAGGAGGCGGCGGAACGTGTCATGAAGCTCAGCGTGAAACGTGAAACTTGGACCGGAACTCGCCTGACGCTTTACGGGGTTTCGTTGGGCTCTCCCACGAGTTCAAAAATCGCCTCGATCTCGACGGCGATATTGCCCGGCAAGGGTCCCATGCCGACCGCGCTGCGCGCGCCGATCCCATGATCCGGCCCCCAGATTGCGGCGAACAATTCGCTGCAGCCATTGATGACCTGGGGATGTTCGAGAAAATTCGGGGCGCTGTTGACCATGCCGAGGACTTTCACGAGGCGTTGCACCTGGTCCAGGCTTCCGAGCTGGGCGCGGAGTGTGGCCAGGATGGCGAGCCCGACCTGCCGCGCGGCGGCCTTGCCCTCCTCGAGGGTCAGTTCCGCACCGACCCGCCCGGTGATGAGGGTTTTGTCGGGTTTAAGCGGGCCATGGCCGGACACGTAGGCCAGCCGGCCCACGATGACGAGGGGCTTATAGACAGCGATGGGCTTGGGCGCAGGCGGGAGTTCAAGTCCCAGATCGGCGAAGCGGGTTTCGGCACTCATGAAATTAAGGCATCAGGGCAACGGTGTTGGAAAAACCGGCGAAAGGATTAACGCGGGACATTGGGGACCGCAAGCCTCCGCTTGGCCGCACGCAGCAGCAGCATCGAGAACACATGGATGGCGCTGGCCGCAAGGGCAAGGCCGGCCAGCCAGAATCTCGGAAAGGCGCGGCCGGTCTGTTCGATGGTGTCCCCCTCCATCAGCTTGTCGCTCATTGCCAATGAGAGGTAACGGCCGTAGCCGATGATGAACATGCCCAGGGCGGTCACAAAGCAGGCGATGAACCCCAGGGCGAGGGCGGCTCCCAATTTGCGCTGGCCCAGGTAAATCAGGCCGACGCCGGGAATGGAAAGATTCAGGGCACTGGCCAGGCGCAAATCTTTTCGGGCGGAAGGTAGCGGCGGCGGTGTGGCGGCCATGTTCAACGGTCCATGGACCACCCCGCCTCGGCCATCGCCTTGTAGCCCCCGGCGAGGGATGCGACTTGGCGGTAGCCCATCCGCTGCGCAATGTCGCAGGCGAGGGCGCTGCGATAGCCCCCGCCGCAATACATGATGATCTCCGTGTTTGGATCGGGGAATTGCTTTTCGATGTCGCGTTCCAAAACGCCCCGTCCGAGATGGCGCGCCCCGGTGGCATGGCCGGCGGCCCATTCATTATCCTCGCGCACATCGAGCAAAATCGCTTTTGGATTCGCCTCAAGCCGGGCGCGCGCTTCGGTGAGGTTGATTTCCTTGATGCAGGGTCGCACCTCATTGACAACTTTGAGAAATCCCGGCGAATGGTCCATACGCGGACGATAGGACGGTGCGGCGCGGGGTCAACCGATTTTCCGGGGCTGGACCGGGGAGCGGGCGCAGGACGCATATCCCGATCATTGATTACGATGCATTCGCGATATGACGCGCACCTCGGCCCAGCCCTTCGGGATGGACGTCGCCTTTTTGCAAAAACGTCTTTTAGAAGCGCCTTGGTTCCGAATTGCGTCCGACAAAAAGAATCGCCAGCCATGAGCGGTGCACTCGTGGCTGGCTGTCTTCCATTTCTATTCTCTCTAACGCGCGGGCGCTCGAGGCGCAACGGGCGCGACGCGCGGCGCGGGGGCAACGGGCGCAGGCGGTGGCGTCACCGGATTATTTGGGACGACGCCGGGGCCCCCGGGCGCCACGGGAGGTGTGGTGACAGGTGGGACAGCATTATTGCCGGGTGGCACCGCGTTGTTTCCAGGAGGGACGGCATTATTACCCGGAGACAAAACCTGGCCCGGAAGCGAGGGGTTGCCGGGGGGTGTCGGATTGCCGGGAGGAAAGACTCCCGGAGGGGTCAAGCCGGTGGTTCCGGGAAGATTGGGAGTGGTGGGGGATTGGAACGGCGGGGTAGTGGGCGACGTGGAGGGCTGGAACGGAGGCGAATTGGGTTGCAACGGATTGACCGTTCCTGGAGCAGTCGTGTTCGGGCCCAGGGTTCCGGACGGAGGCTGATTGGTGAAACCATTGGGTCCGCGACCGCGTTGCGTGTCCCAAATTGCGCCCACCTCCCCGCTCGAATTCGTGAAGAAACGCCCCGGCCCATGCCGGGTCGGAATGTCCTGGGGACTTCTCCAAATGGCCCCCACCTCACCATTGGCATTGGTGAAGACCCGGCTTGGACCTGGTGCCGGCATGGTATCCTGGGGATTGCGAACCGCGCCGACTTCACCACTCGCATTAGTGAAGATTCTCGTGGGGGTTCCGCCGGGTGTCAGGTCCTGTGGATTGCGGCGCACTGCACCGACCTCGCCACTCGCATTGGTAAAAACCCGGGTTGGATTGGACTCGGCGATGCCTTGGGGATTCCGAACCGCTCCCACCTCCCCGTTGGCATTGGTGAACACTCGCGTTGGACTTGTCCCTCCCGTGGTGTCCTGCGGATTGCGCCGGATCGCTCCCACTTCACCGCTGGCATTGGTGAACACCCGCGTCGGTGACGTGGCGCCACCCAGGGCATCCTGGGGGCGTCGAACCACTCCAACCTCCCCGTTGGCATTGGTAAAAACCCGGCTCGGCGTCACCGACTCCGCGGCCCTTATCGAATGCATAGAAAGGGACGCAATAAAAGTGATTCCGACGACCGGGACGACGCGGGGAAATATCGATGTAATTTTCATATCAAGATTCTCAAGTCAGTGATTCGTTAAAATCTCATTTAGCAATTCAGATGCCCGGCACGCCATGCGGTCACCTCTTTTTAGTGGGATGCGTCGAAGCGGTTGCGGAGCATGGGATTCGTGGGTTTCCTTTCACGCGATCCATTTGGTTCTGACAGGGAACCGGCCGGGTCGGGTTGCAAATAGCCCGTATAAACCTCGGCCGATGCATGAAGTCGACCGAGCAATTCGCCTCGCCGCGTCAAGTGTGCAACCTGCACAGTTACTCGGAGACGAGGTTGCCGGATGCAACTCCTTGCCATGGAAAACTCATGAAATAGGGGACAATGATGCCCTCCGTGCCTTCCCCGCACGCTTTTGCGTGCTGGCACAGTTTCCGCTTAATGCTTTGTGTGCAAAATGGTCGGACCATCGCTTAAGGTCTCGGGATTTTTAGCAAACCACCATCGAACCAACTCAACCCAAATCAAAAAAACCAGATGAATAAGTCCATTGCCCTCGCGTTGCTCGTCGGAGGTGCCATCCTCCTAATCTTTGGTATTATTGCCACCGACTCGTTCAGCTCTGATGTGTCGAAATTTTTCACAGGTTCCCCCACCGACAAAGCAGTCTGGATGATCGTCGGTGGTGCCGCCGCGTGCGTCGCTGGAACGGTTTTCATGGTGCGCTCCGGCAAAAGCGCCTGAGCCTGCTCTAGGCTTGGTCATGCGGTTCCGGGAGAGTTGCCGTTGAAGCAACACTCCGCTCTCCACCGTCGTTGACCCACGGAGATAAACTGCCCAGGATTTCGCCATGCTGAATGTGGCGACCTTGAAGCAGTACTTGAACGGCCGGCTTCCCGAGGCGCTGGAAATCCTCCGGCAGATGGTGGGGACAAACAGTTTTACGGCCAACCAGGAGGGCGTCAATCGTCTCGGGCGCTTCACGGCCGACTCGTTCACGCCGCTGGGATTCACCGCCGAAACCGTCGCCTCCGCCAACCCGCGGTATGGCGATCATCTGGTGCTGACCCGGCCTGGAACTTCCGCGCGCACCATTGCGATGGTCTCCCACCTCGACACGGTATTTCCGCCGGAGGAGGAAGTGCGAAACCATTTTGCCTGGAAACCGGAAGGCGATCGGATTTACGGACCCGGCACCCACGACATCAAGGGCGGGACCGCGATGATGTGGCTTGTCCTGCAGGCCTTGCAGGCCCAGGCGCCCGCCTGTTTCGAGGAGATCACCTGGAAACTGTTTTGGAATTCGTCGGAGGAAACGTTGTCTCCTGATTTTGGCGCGGTGTGCCGCGACCGCCTCGATGCGGAAACCCTGGCTGCGCTGGTCTTCGAGTCGGAGGGCCGGCTGGGACAGGAACGGTTGATGGTGGTGGCCCGCAAAGGGCGTGGAACGTGGCGTGTCACGGTGGAGGGCCGGGGCGCCCATGCCGGCTCCCGTCATTCCCACGGCGCCCACGCCATCCAGCAACTCGGAAAAACGCTGGAGCGGATCGCGGGGCTGACCGATTACCGTCGCGATCTAACCTTTAACATCGCCACGGTTTCGGGCGGGACCGTTTTAAATCGCGTGCCCCATGAAGCGAGGGCGGAGGGGGAATATCGCGCGTTCACGCCGGAAGCCTGCGCGGCGGCCCGGGCGGCCTTGCTCGCCCTCGCCGGTCCCGGCGAGGTCCTGAGTCCGGTCGATCGCTTCGCCTGTTTGGTCCAGGTGGAAATAATCAGCGAAAGCCCTCCCTGGCCCCGCAATGCCAACACCGATCGTTTGGCGGCGATCTGGCAGGAAACCGGATCGGCGATCGAGATGCCGGTCGGGGTGGAAAAACGTGGCGGCTTGAGCGATGGCAATCTGCTTTGGGACGGCGTCCCCACCCTCGATGGCCTCGGCCCGTGGGGTGACAACGATCATTGCTCCGAGCGCAGCGCGGATGGATCCAAGGTGCCGGAGTTTGTCGAAGTGACGTCGTTCGTTCCGAAAGCCACGCTAAACACGATGGCCATTCTCAAGCTGGCCGGTGCAGCGTGACCGTGCCGTTTGTCCGGTTGGGAAAATCAAACCCGAGAAAACAGGTTTAACGGAGGATGCACGGCCCGGCCATTTTGGAAAAGCCGCTGCTCGGGCAGGTCTGAAGAAATCGGTCATGTCCCCGGGAACGTCACGCCGCCCACGATTCATTGCCAAGCGCAGTGGCCCTTCGTAAAGTCCCGCGCCTGACGCATGAAATGTTTTTCCGCCCGATTCTCCTTCGCGCTCCTTGCCCTCGCGGGCTTCCTTCCCGGGAGCCGATCGCTGCTGGCAGCGGATTCGCCCGCGCCATCGGCCGGTGCGGTCGATATGGCGGAGTTCATCCGGCTTTGCGAAACCGATCGCGCGAGTGTGGGGCGATTTTATGATTTATCGTGGTCGCCTGTTCGCTTCAACCGGATGGAAAAACTGGCCAGGGAATGGTCAGGGCGCCTGCAAGGGGTGGACTTCGACCGGCTCGATCAGCCGGGGCGGATTGATTTTTTGCTCCTGCGCAACAAGCTGACTTCAGAAAGCGCGCGGCTGGCGCTGGATCGGCGTCGGCTTGCCGAGATGGAGGACTTGTTGCCCTTCCGCAAGGTCATCCAGGATCTCGAACAGGCCCGCTGGAAAATGGAGCCGGTCGATCCGCAGGCCGCCGCCACCGTGGTTTCGGCCATCCCCGAGCAAATCAAGAAGCTTCGCAAACGCATTGAAAAAGAGAAGAAAGCCGAGCCGAAGGAAAAATCCGCCGGCGAAACGATTTCGACTGACGAAACCAAAGGGGATCTGGGAAGCCGGGAAAAGACAGAAAAGACAGAGAAGACGGAGCAGCCCGAGCCGCCTGGAAGAACCGACCCATCGGAAAAGAAGCAGACGCCCCTCAAGGTCAGCGCGGCGTTGGCCCGGCGCACCGCCTCGGCCATCGGCGAAGTGCGGGGGACGCTCCGGAGCTGGTCCGCCTTTTATGACGGGTTCCTGCCTGAGTTTACCTGGTGGATGAAGAAGCCGAATGAAGAGGCCAGCACGGCGCTGGACGAGTACGCGAAATTTCTCCGCGAGGAAATCGCCGGGGTGAAAGGCAAGGAGGAGGATCCGCTGATTGGAGATCCGATTGGTGCGGAGGCGCTCGCCGATGACATTGCGGCGGAGATGTTGCCGTACACGGCCGGGGAATTGATCGCGATTGGCGAGAAGGAGTTTGCCTGGTGCGAGGCGCGCATGAAGGTGGCCGCGCAGGAACTCGGATTCGGCGACGATTGGAAGGCGGCCCTGGCCAGGGTCAAGACCGCTTATGTACCGCCGGGCAGGCAGGACAGCGTGGTGCTGGACGAGGCGCGGCAGGCGATTCAGTTCATCAAGGAGCATGACCTCGTCACGGTGCCTCCCTTGTGCGAGGAGATCTGGCGGATGACCATGATGTCCCCGGACGCGCAAAAGACCATTCCCTACGCGGCCTACAGCGGCCCGAACATGATGGTGGCTTATGCGAAGGACGAGATGAAGCACGACGACAAGCTGATGTCGATGCGCGGGAACAACCGGTACTTCATGCATATTGTCACCCCGCACGAGTTGATCCCCGGCCATCACCTGCAGCATTTCATGGCCGCGCGGCACCGGGAATATCGCGAGGCGTTTTACACGCCATTTTTGGTGGAGGGATGGTCCCTTTATTGGGAATTGAGGTTGTGGGAACTGAACTACGGGAAAACCCCGGAGGAGCGAATCGGGATGTTGTTCTGGCGCATGCACCGCTGCGCGCGGATCATCGTCAGCCTGAAGTTTCACCTGGGCCGGATGAAGCCGACGGAGATGGTGGACTTCATCGTGGAGCGCGTCGGCCACGAGCGCCTGGGCGCGATGAGCGAGGTGCGGCGGTTTATTGGCGGCGGTTATTCCCCCCTGTATCAATGCGGGTACATGATCGGCGGGTTGCAATTGCGCGCGCTCCGCCAGGAACTGGTGGCGCCGGGCCGGATGACCGACCGGCAGTTCAACGATCGCGTCCTGCAGGAAGGCCCCATCCCCATCGAATTCATTCGCGCCGCTTTGGCGGGCACCCCGCTGGAGCGAGGGACGACGGCGACCTGGAAATTTGCCGGCCCGAATCCGGCCGCCCCGGCGGAGTAGGATTGAGTCACGCACCCGTCAGGGCTTCTCCCGTCCGACCGGGCCCGGAGCCCCAGCGACGCGTCAGCTTCCCCGCACCAGGGGCAGGGTGATTTGCCGGGGCGGCTGGGTTCGGCGGGCGGGCCACTCGGTCGCCTGCTCGACGACCCGGCGCATTTGCTCGAACCACCACCGGGCCCGGGCGGGCCGGCAGGGTTTGGCCGGACGCCGCTTCCGGACCGCCCCCGCCGCGATGCCCATCTCCAATTGCTGGCTGAATGTATTTGAGTTCATCTTTTGCCACGCACCTTACCGGCTGGGGTCGGACAAGGACGGTCCAAGGAGGCCGGTTTTTTTAACCAATGCTCGGCAGGCATCCCCGTCGCAATCGCGCCCGGACCTTGTCCAAACCGCTTTTTGAGCTACGGTGTGCGGTGATGCTCCGTGCGGCTTTTGGGAATGGAATCCTTTTGCTCGCGGTCTGGGTCAGCGTTCTGTGCGCGGCGCAGGCTGCGTCCAGGCCCATTCGGTTGCGTAACGAGCTCATTGCCACAGACACCGGCGGATTGGGCCGGACCGTAAAAGCCGCCGGACAAGCCAGGGAAGGCGTGGTTTCGGGGCTTTATCTCATCCAGTTTTCGAGCCGTTTTGAGCCGGCCTGGCAATCCCCCCTGCGGACCCAGAATGTGGAACTGCTTTGTCATGTTCCCGAGAATGCCTTCGTCGCCCGCCTGGATTCCACCAGCCTCACCGGGTTGCAGGCCCTGCCGTTTGTCCATTGGGTTGGTGAGTATCGGGCGGATCACAAGCTGCATGGCGCCTTGCAGGGGGCGGTGCATGGCCCCCATCGGGAGGCGCTGGTGGAGGTGAGTGTCATGCTTTCGCCCAAGGCCACCCCGTCGGAACGTCGCATCGCCCGCGGCCGGATGCAGCGTCTCCAGCAGGAGTCCTGGCATCGATTTGGCGGGGTGCTGCGGGGAACCGTCTCGGCCCAGGAACTCGATCACTTGACGCACTCCGCCGCCGTGCTCTGGATCGAGCCTGCGTCCAGGATCAAGTTGTTTGACGAGCTCTCCTCCGAAATCGTGGGAGGGCAGGGGAGCCCGATCCATCACTTCACCTTCACCCAGCAATCCGGCTTCGACGGCCGGGGCGTGCGCGTGGCCGTGGCGGATACCGGTTTGCATACCGGCGATACCAACAGCATGCACCCGGATCTTGCCGGGCGGGTGCCGGCTTTGTTTTTCTATGGCCGCCTCACCAACGCCGCTGATCATCACAGCCACGGGACCCATGTCGCCGGGATTATTGGCGGCAATCCCGCCAGCGGCGAACTCGATGAGCAATCGAACAGTTATGGCCTCGGCGTCGCGTTGGGGGCATCGATCATCGCCCAGCGCATCTTTAATGGCGACGGGGAATACGAAGCGCCCCCGTCGTACGAGGTGCTCACCCATGACGCCGTCCGCGCCGGCGCGGACATCGCCTCGAACAGTTGGGGCTACGACACGCAGGGGCGTTACGATGTCAATGCCGCGGAGTTTGACGCGCTCGTCCGTGATGCCGACCTGGAAACCTCCGGCGACCAGCCCTACATCCTGGAATTCTCCGCCGGCAACGCCGGGCCGGGCCGGCAATCGATGGGCAGTCCGGCCGTGGCCAAGAACGTCATCGCCACCGGTGCCACCCAGAGTGACCGGGTCGATTTCTTTAACTTCACAGATGGCAAGGACGCCATGGCGAGCTTTTCGAGCCGCGGTCCCTGCGAGGATGGCCGGATCAAGCCTGACGTGGTGGCGCCCGGCACCTGGATCGCTTCGTTGCGTTCCCCGCTCGGGCATGACGACAACGCCTGGGGGCGGATATCCGGGAATTACCTCTATTATGGCGGGACCAGCCAGGCCGGGGCGCACGTTTCCGGCGCCGCCGCGGTGTTCGTCCAGTATTATCGCCAAACCTACGCCATCGGAACCCCGTCGCCGGCCCTGGTGAAGGCGGCTCTCATCAACTCGGGCGTCGACATCAACGGCGCCTCGGGCTCGGGCGCGACCCCCAACATGGACGAGGGATGGGGCCGGGTGGACCTGACCCAGATCGTGCTTTCCTCGACTCACGAATACCACGATCAAACCAATCTGCTCATGACAGAGCAGGTGTTTGAGCGCCAGTTTGTCATCGCCAGCACCAACCAGCCGATCAAGCTCACCCTGGCCTACACCGATGTGCCGGGATTTCCGGCCGCCATCCCCGCCCTGGTCAATGATCTCGATTTGGAACTCATCGGGCCCGATGGACGCGTTTATCGGGGCAATCAATTTGAGAATGGGGAGTCCGTGCCGGACGCTCCCAGTTTCGATCGGATCAACAATGTCGAGGGCGTCCGCCTGGCCGCACCCTTGGCGGGCGAATACCGGGTGCGGGTCATCGGGCATGCCATCGTCCAGGACGCCCGGGTCGACACGGCGGCCGTCGATCAGGACTTCGCCCTGGTCATCGCCGCAGCCATCCCGTCACCCGAAACCGGGGCCGTCCTCCTGGACCGATCTGCCTACACGGCTCCGGGCCGCATCGCGGTCAAATTCATCGATCTCGATCTGGAGGCGGAGCCTTCCATCTCCGTGCAAGTCAGCAGCGCCACAAATCCCGCCGGCATCACGCTGGTCCTCATGGCCGCCGGACAGAGCGGGGTCCTTACCGGATCGCTGGCCACCGTCAGGGGGCCGTCCGTGAGCGCGCTGCAAATCGCCGATGGTGACTGGATCAGGGTCGACTGCTACGACGCTTCCGAAGGGTCCTGGCGCACCGCATTCGCGAGGGCCGACCTGACCCCGCCCGTCATCTCCGAGGTTCTCGTGACGAATCGCTTCGGGCGCACCGTCATTTCCTGGCTGACCGATGAACCGGCCAATGCCCTCGTGCGCTACGGCACCAACACCATTCTCGATCACCTCGCCACCAATGGAGCGCTTTCCGTGATCCATGAAGTGGAACTCACCGGCCTCATCGTGGGGCGCAGCTACCGTTTTACCATCGAGTCCATGGATGCCGCGGGCAATACCGGAACGAACGACCAAGGCGGCATCCCCTACCAATTCACCGCCCAGGCGGCGCCGACGATGCTGCTCGTGGATGCCTATGTCATCGATCCGGACGCGCCCTTCATTCCGCTCAGCACCTACACCGATCCATTGGACCAGATTGGGGTCAGCTATGATGTGTGGGATGTGAGCACAAACCAGATGCCGGTGCTGGCCAACCTGCAGCCGTACCAAATCATCATCTGGCGCATCAATGACAGCTTCGTGAATTACACTCCCAATGCCGGCACCAACACCATTCCCGCCGCGCAACAGGGCGCCATCCAGCAACACCTCAATGCCGGGGGCTCGTTCTTCATGGCGTCGATGGAAATCCTTGCGCGCCTCGGCCCGGTCTCCTTCCGGAGCAACGCCCTCCATGTCCGGCAATTCACGATCAATCCGTCCCCCCCTTCCCCCTGTCCCAGCTGTGACAAGGATATCGGAGTGCCCTCCGTGGTCGGCGTCCAGAATGATCCCATCACGGGCGCCCTCCTGCCAACCGCGTTGGATTACAGCCATTATCCGGAGATTGAATTCGTCTTGGGCCCGGATCTGGGCGACACGTTCACCCCCGCCACCAACGCCGCCACCATCCTGATCGGAAACACCCATGGTCGTCCCTGCGGTCTTCGTTATCCCCGCACGGGCGAGCAGGGGACCGGGCGGGTGGTCTTCGTCTCCTTTCCGCTGGATGCGCTCCCGGACAGTGGCCCGTCCGCCAACAATCGAGCGGGCTTCCTGCGCAACGTCATCCAATTCCTTGCCCCGGGCTTCAACGGATTTGGAACGGTCACCTTCCAAAAATCCGAGTACCGGCTCCCCGACCAGATCGTCATCGACGTGGCGGATTCGGACCTGGCGGGTCAGGCGTCGGTCGTGGTCAATGTCTTCTCCGACAGCATGCCGGAAGGCGTTTTCGTCACCCTGCGCCAGACCACGCGTCCCGGCAACTTTCAGGGATTCGTCACGATTGTGTCGGCGACGAATCCTCCTGCCAGCGGCGTTTTGCGGGGCTTGAACAATGATCGGTTGTATATCCAGTACTTCGACCAGTCCGCCAATCTCACGGTGCAGGCGCTCGCCAGTGTCGATGGAGTGGCCCCCTCGATTTATGACCCGGCGGTGACGCCGCAGTTTGACGATGCGATGGTCTCGTGGACGACTTCCGAAAGGACGGATGCCCTGGTCCAGTTTGGGGAATCGGCCCTGCTGGGGCGCACCGCCTACCTGCCGAACTTCGTGACGAACCATGTGCTGCGGTTGCCCGGCTTGATCCCGGACCACGCCTATTTCTATCGGATCGTCAGCCGGGATGCCGCCGGGAATACCGTCGTGGATGACAATGGCGGGCAGTTATATGTGTTTCAAACCCGGGCGCCGCTGCGCCCGCCGTTCTTCGATGACCTCGAATCCGGCCAAAGCAATTGGTCGGTCTTTCCCGCCGACACGGCTTCCGCCCGTTGGCGGTTGGGCAGTCCCAACAATGGGATTGAGACCATGGCTCATTCCCCGGACAACTGCTGGGGCAGCAGTCTTCGCGGCGATTCCCTGGCCTCGGCAGACACATTCCTCATCAGCCCCGCGATTGAATTGACCGGGGGCAATGTCGCCACGCTGCGTTTTTATCACCGCTACGATTTCCGCAAGAAAACCAATTTTGACACCTCCGAGTCGGGCCAGGTGCTGGTCATCACCAACAGCCTGACCGATCCGATCAGCCTTGCGACTTATACCAACGCCAATTCCGCCTGGGAGGAAAAAGTGATCGACCTCACGCCTTTTGCCGGACAGGTCATCCTGCTGGTCTGGCGTCATCGCCTGACCGGCTTCGAAAGCGCCCCGCGCGCCGGCTGGCTGCTCGATGACATCCGCGTCTCCATCTCCAATGTCCCGCCCGGCACGATCCAGGTTTCCAATAATCTCGCCCAGGCCCGCTTTCAGCTCAGGGGTCCCATTTCCGCGGATGGCCAGGGCTGGAACACGGTCATTTCCAATGCGACCCCGGGACGCTACGTGGTGACTTATTTGCCCGTTCCCTATTTCCAGACGCCGCCGGTGCAAACCAACTTCGTGGTCTCCGGCAGTTTCAAGAAATTTTTCGGCCTCTATGGCTTTCCCGACACGAACGCCAACGGAATGTCGGATACCTGGGAACTCCAATTTTTCGGGACCAATTCCGGGCCGCGCACGTGCGCGACGGATTCCGATGGCGATGGCTATCCCGATTGCGCTGAATTTGTCGCTGGCACCAATCCCACGCTCCCCAATTCGCATCTCCGGATGCATTATCCGATTCCGCAACCCAATGGCAGCTTCCTGTTGCAATGGCCCTCCGTCGCCGGCCGGGCTTATCAGGTCCAGGTGGCGGTCCGGGATTTCTCGGAATGGCGGCCGGAAACCGGGTGGATCCAGGCGACCGGCGGGACGACCAGCGTGACCTTGCCCGGCCCTGCCCCGGGCAACACCAATGTCAGTTACCGGCTCGAAGTCCGGCCGTGACCGGGCTGGCAGGCCCTCTTTGCCACCCCCAACCCGGCCCCTCAGGACTGCTGCTTCATGTTGAAAGCCGCCGCGGTTTTCCCGGGAATCGGTTGCAGCGCAGCTATTTGCCCTCGCGTCGCGCGCGCTGTTTTCTGTTTGCGGGCAGGTTCATGGCCAGTCGAAAAAGACCCGCGCACGTTTCGGACGCGCCGCCTTGTCCGCCGCGGGAGGCGCGGAAGCGGGGCGGCCCGGCCTGGCGCCGCCGGTGGCGCGGGATTTCAAGGAACGCCACCAGAGCGCGCCATCGAGGCGCAGTTCCAGCCAGCCCGGATTGCCCAGGACCAGTTTCAAGCCGGGCCTCCCTTCCCTTTGGCCATGGGGGCACCCGGCCCTCCCCGGTCGGTTCCCCGGGGGCTGCTCGTTTCTATCGTCGCTTCTGAATACACAGAAATTCCTTTCCCAAAAAAGGGCCGCCCGTCAGCGGAACAGTTTTCGGACCTTGTCGCCCAGCTTGACGAATTTGATCACCGCGGGCGTGGGCAACTGGTCGATCTGTTCATACCAGCCGCTCATGGTTTCGAAAAACTCCTGCATGGCGGCCAGGCGTTCGCGCGTGTAATCCTCCCGGTTCCCGGCCTTGCCCGCCTCCTCCAGGCAATCGCGCAGCAGGGCCACGGTGGGATCGATCTCCCGCTTTTTCCGCTCCGCCAGCACGACGCGGAACAGTTGCCACACATCCTTCATCGACTCGAAATGGTCGCGGCGATCCCCCATGGAATGGACAATTTTTACGATGCCCCAATTTTGCAGCTCCCGGAGGCTGTTGCTGACATTGGACCGCGCCACCCCGAGGGTTTCACAGATTTCCTCGGCATGGAGCGGTTGGGGCGACAGGTAGAGGAGGGCGTGGATCTGGGCGACCGTCCGGTTGATGCCCCAACGCAGGCCCATCTCGCCCCAGTGCAGGACAAATTTCTGTTGGACCGGCGTCAGCTTGTTCATGGTTCCTCATAATTCTGTTACAACAGAAATAACGGATATCAAAGGAATGTCAAGCCGCCGGAGAGCGCGATCGAAAGGGGCGGTCCATCTTTCGGGCGTTGCGCAGATTTTCAATCTATCATTATCGCCCGGAATCGTCGCACGCCGCGACGATTTCCCGAAACATCCCAACGGGATTCCATCATTCAGCCCAGGGTTGCCGCGTCAGCGCGGCTACCCTGGGTTCACGCCACAAAAATTCCCAACCCTGAAGGGGTTGCAGGATGGACAGCATGAAAATTTCACGCTCCTTCCCCAGGCCCAAAGGGCCGTCATCCCTCAGCCCAGGCCAACGGCCTGGGTATCAGGTGTAGCAACGCCCGGCGGCCTGGAGGGCCGCGATACGTTTGGCGCAGTGGAATACCCGAATCGCGCCCCGTTGGGGCGCAGGGCCATGGCACGCCGAACCCCAAACGGTCGAACCTCAATCTCCGGCTACGCGCTTTCCAACAATTCGTTCACGCAACCGTCAAGGACGGCACGGACGCTGAGCGCAACATGGTCTGGGAGACACTGCAGGAGATGGTTGGACAACTACCGTGGTGATCCCAATCCGAGCCCATCGGCCCAGCCTCCACCCATCCACCATTCGAGCAGCCGGTGCCCGCCGAAGATCCAGAAGGTCGCCGCGAGGGCGATGTAGGGGCCGTAGGGGAGCTTGCTCGACCATTCCTGTTTGCGGCAGGCGATGAGGACAAGGCCAACCAGTGCGCCGATCATGGAACTGACCATCAGGGAGAAAATG
>Ga0163144_10011184_pt1 | contig 19017 bp, 18 predicted proteins | sample OliLak19BULKMAT1_FD_123175 | JGI IMG/M metagenome (GOLD analysis project Ga0163144, IMG submission 123175) | Freshwater microbial mat bacterial communities from Lake Vanda, McMurdo Dry Valleys, Antarctica - Oligotrophic Lake LV.19.BULKMAT1 | ecosystem: Environmental > Aquatic > Freshwater >... | reverse complement strand
TTGCTTGATCAATTTTTTTGAGTCCTAAAAGGGGAAACGCGTTGCCATTCAGCATAACGATCCCACGGTCACTCACCTGGCCACCACATTCAACATAAAAGGGAGTTTTATTGGTAATAATCCAACAGCGTTCACCCGGAGGCGCGGTTTGCGCTACCTGCGATTGCCATATAATGCCGGTTATTTTGGCGTCAGTTTCGAGCTCTGTGTACCCGGTAAACTCGGTCACCAAGTCGGTGCTCAAGGCAGCCGCACCTTCGGTGGCCTGCTTTTTGCCTGACTGCAGCCGCTGACGTTCCATTTCTTGTTCAAAGCTTTCAACATCCACCACAAAGCCACGCGCTTGCGCAATGACCTTGGTCAGTTCAAGCGGAAAACCGTAGGTATCATATAATTTAAATGCCTCGGCGCCGGAGATAGTTTTTTTGCTGCTATTTTCAGCAAAATATTTTTCTAAGATCGCCTGGCCACTCACTAAATTCTGAGAAAACTTTTCCGTTTCACTGGTTAACAACGTAATAATAAGCTCTTTACGTGCTTCGAGTTCAGGGTAAATGTCCTTCATGCTCTCAATAAGCCCCACAGCAACCTGAGGGAAAAAGTTTTTATTACTTAATTTTTGCGCAAACAAGGCGGCACGACGAATAATTTTACGCAGCACATAGCCGCGCCCGTCATTTGCCGGGGTACAGCCATCGGCTATAGCAAAACTCGCAGAACGCACGTGGTCTGCCAGCACCCGGAAGGCGGCCTGTGTTTCGGTATCCGCTGTGGCATAAACTTTGCCGGTTAATTCTTCAATTTTTTTAAGGAGCGGTGCAAAAATATCAGTTTCAAAAACTGAATCTTTATTTTGCGCTACCGCACACAACCGCTCAAGCCCCATGCCAGTATCAACGCCTGTCTGCGCCAATGGTTTATCAACACCACCAGCTTGACGGTCAAATTGCATAAAAACTAAGTTCCAAACTTCTAAAAAGCGGTCGCAAGAACAACCCGGCGCGCACTCTTTTTGCTGACAGCCAAATTGTGAACCACGGTCAGTATAAATTTCTGAACACGGGCCGCACGGACCAATGTCACCCATCTGCCAAAAGTTATCTGCCTCACCAAGGCGAACAATTTTATTGGTAGGCAAGCCGATTTCCTTGTGCCAAATATCATAAGCCTCATCGTCATGTTTATAGACGCTGGCGTAAAGCTTGTCGGCATCAAGACCAATTTCTTTGGTTAAGAAATCCCACGCAAAGCGAATGGCATCTTTTTTAAAATAATCGCCAAAGGAAAAATTGCCCATCATTTCAAAAAAGGTCAGATGGCGCTTGGTAAAGCCAACGTTTTCTAAATCGTTATGCTTACCACCGGCGCGGATACATTTCTGCAAAGAAACGGCGCGGACGTAGCTCCGTTTTTCTTTACCTAAGAAGACGTCTTTGAACTGGTTCATGCCGGCATTGGCAAAGAGCAGCGTTGGGTCTTCGGCCGGAATCAACGATGAGCTTGGCACGGGAGTGTGGGAATTTTTTACAAAAAAATCTATAAACTTTTTACGGATATCAATCGATTTCATAGGCTACCTAATCAAAAACGTAAAATATGGCAATTTGATACATACTCTTGAGCATACTGAATTTTTATACGGCTGTCTTTTCTTGGCCCCGGGAAATCCCTTGCTTTAAAATTGCAATCTCTGCCATGCTGAGTAAGAAGGGGAATCTATGTTGCAAAAAACTATTATTTTATTGCTTACTCTCTGCGTCCAAGCGCAGGTCACCTTAGCTTTGCAAAAAACAGAACCCAACCAGGCAACCTTAGATCTCATTGGTTTTATTAAGCACCTACCAGCCATAGGCTCTACACAAGACAAATCAATACTTGATAACGATGAAATCAATACTCTCAATAACTACATTTCTCAAGGCGCAGATGTAAACCATGTCCTCATCAGTAGGCACTCCAAATCATATCCCTTATTACACTACAGCATTTCCAAGGACATAACAGCTCCTGAATTTTTTAAGATATTACTTAAAGCGGGCGCTGATCCTCTTGCAAAAGATTATAGCGGCCGCACAGCTCTTATGTTTTTTGACAAACGTTATAGCACTACAATTCCCTTTTATACCGAAGAACCCAACCAAGAACGGACGGCCTTTTTGGCAAGGCTAAGGGATATAGTACAAATTCTTAATGCAGAAAATAATCCAATTCGACTCGCAACCCAAGCAATTGACCAGTCTGATGCCGGCCAACTTCCCGGCCCCGTGCAAAGAACGGTACTTTCTTACCTCTATGGCGGCGAGCAACAAGACTACCTGCCAGAAAATCTCACACGCTCACAAAATGTGGGCAGCAACCTGGCGCAATTGCATACACAACTGCTCACACTTTCCGCCGCGGCAGCTTAAAATTAAACTCAAAACCCTTGTCCCCAAAGTACACTTTGTTGCATAGTTATTAACAAGGGAGAAATCATGGTCCAAAAAATATCTATCTTTTTATTACTGACTATCGGCCTGTTACCGCAGGCAAGCCGTGCTATGCAACCAACAGCAACCCAAGAACTTCTGACCTTTATAAAAAACTTTAGACAACAGCCCGTAGAAATTAGAAAAAAATTAGGCGCTGAAAACATTAAAACAATCACTGATTATATTGCCAAAGGCGCTCATGTTAACGCTCAACTTGATACGGCACAAACTAAGGGGAAGAACTATACCTTATTGCATCAGGCTATTTTTGCTGAAATTATCGACCCTGAGCTGTATACCACCTTGCTTGCCGCCGGAGCCAATCCCCTCATAAAAGATTCTAAGCAACGCACGGCGCGCACATTTTTTGATAATTTTTATGCAGAAAAAATTGCCATAAATGAAGCCAGAATTGAACTGCTTAATAACGAACTAGATGAAGTGCGGCATAAAACTGCTAGACAAGCAATAATCGAAATCACCAAAAACAGAGAACAAATCGAAGATCTGTTAAAAACATTACATGATATAAGCGAAATGCTTAAACAGGCAGAAAAGAATTATGCCCAAGCCCAGGAGCAACTTTCTGCAGAACAAAAAGGAACAGCTCAAGCGCCCGCTAAAAAACCAAAAAAGGGAGTACAGTTTGCTGCAACTCTGGCAGAGGCAAAAGTTTTTCACCAAGATGAACTGGTAAAAGAGCCAACCAAGCCACAAAATGCGCGCAATGACCTAGCACAATTGCATACCCAGCTCCTCACACTATCCACCGCCGCAGCGTAAAAAGCGCCGCTACTCCTCAAATATTTAGAACTAATAGGCGATATTCCAAAAGATTATTTCGCTGAAACTCCTACAAAAGTATGCTACGCTTATATCATAATAAAAATTTTCGCGTTACTAACGCCTTTTATACGTATTTGCAACCGGGGAACATCGTGTCAAAAAAAATATCATTTCTTGCTTGCCTAGCTATCGGTCTATTTTCGTCGACCAGCCAAGCAATGGAAACTGGCCGCACCCTCATGCACTTTGGCCTATCTACCTACGATGAAGTACCAAAAATCCACCCCCGAACCCGGGAACAGCATCAAATTCTTTTTGATATTATCCATAGTGCTCCCTATTACTACACGGCAGACACCTGTGGCCGCACGCTCGACATGCAAAAATTTAATACCGCTTGCCAAGCAATAAACGACTTCAATAATGGCCCAAAGGGCAAATCTTTCCTCGAAATTCTTATCGACGCATGCATACAAACTCCCCAAGCATATCGTGTGTTACTTCAAAAAGGGGCCAATCTTTTTAAAAAAAATCAAAAAGGCCTCACGCCGCGCGAGCAGATCAAACAAAGAAAGGAATTCCTGCGGGAACGTCGCAACGACCACTTCAATAATCCAAAAGGAGACTACTTTGATAATCCCACAGGAGATGTCAAAAAAGTGCAAAGAAAATGCGACCTGTTTCAGAGCGAATTAGACCAATGGGAAGATGTAGAAAAAGTTCTTGTGCAAGCCGAACAAGAACAGCTCCGCAACGAAAGCGCTACGGCTACCAGTGAAGCAAAAACAGCAGATGTTGTTCAGGTAACTTCTGACGAAATCAATAAACGAATTCTGCAATTAGCTCCAGAAACAAAAATTATTCTTGCCTTACACAACGATCATTTCCTTGCCTTACAACAAAATGGATACAGCCTTATTATTAATAGCGATGCTTCCCGTATCCTTAAAATAATTGCTCAGGAAGATTCAAAAAAACTTGTCTCTCAACAACGTGCCACTCTTTTTGATAAAACATCCACAGAAACCAAAACTCTAACAAGGCAGCAACCTGTAGCTACGGCCACCCAGGCCGATGCAGAACGGGGACATGTGCCCAAAACCGTTCTGCTCCAAGTTGCAGACCGAATTTTCGAGCTTGCTCCCCATACGGTAGAAATCGGAGAACAACAAATTAATGGTAGGTGGTTAGCGCGACAAGAAGATGGTGAGACATTCTATTTTAGTGAAGATGATACCAGTATAGTGCACCAAACCGATGCTCAAGGTAGAGTAATTTCAGAATTGGCGCGCCTTGCTAATCAATTTAATCGCCTTACCGATCAGTTTCATGAAGCGCGTCGAAGACAAAGAGAAGACGAAAAAGTTGACGCGCAAATCTTGCGTTGGGAACAAAAACAAGCCACAGAAGCCAAACGGCCGGCTGTTACTATTGCCCTTTCCGCAGAAATCCAGGAACGCATTTTCATCCAAGCTCCGGACACTATAGAGGTTGCTATAAGATTTTCTCAAAGTGGCATGGAGTGGTGCGCGCTACAAGCAAATGGTAGCCGGCGCTATTTTAATGTAGATGCTACCGGAGAGTATGACCCTGACTAAGATAAAAGATCTACACCTCAAACATACAATAAAAAATCAACCACTCGCATAGTGTTGCCACATGCTTCAATAAACTTCTTAAGACCTTGCGGGTTCAGGACGGTGGTTGCGCTGTTGCGCAAGGGATGGAAATCAACCAGTTCTGCTTCAAAAAGTCTGCTATCTAGAATAACGTTTACCGTTTTGGCAGACGTATGTATCAGCCCAAAGGGGGTCACTGAACCAGGCTCTACCTGTAAATATTCCCGCAGCAATGCTGCATCAGTAAAGCGCAGCTCTGGTGCACCAATGTCTTTTGATAATTTTTTGAGCGGTATTTTGGTGTCATGCACGGCGACTACTAAATAGTAGTTCCCCTTACTATCTTTTAAAAACAAGTTTTTGCACTGTGTGCCGGGGATATGTGCGGTTGCGGCTAGTGCCTGTTCAACCGTATAAAGCGGTTCATGTTCATACGTTTCTGTTGCTATGCCAAGTTCTTCTAAATAAGCGTATAATTTTTTTTCCATGATTATTCCTGTGAAAAGCCCGTCGCGCCCGTCATACCTCGCTTAAAGCCAAGCAAATTATGACGGGCCAATCCTATGTTAGTTCAATTTTATCGCATCAATTTTTTTGGTAACAAATGCCTGTACCGTACCAATCACCAAAATAGCCTCAACTACCCGAATACCCCGGGGCGTTAATCCGGCAAAGAAGCTCTTCATCCCTTCTGCCTTATACATATTCATAGCGGTAGATAACATATTTCTATTGATTTTTTTCTTATGGATATCTTCTATTTCACTATTAAGATCATCTTGCATTCTGTTCTTTATCCCATCAAATGGATGCGTGACTATCGCAACCGACAAACCTGCGGCAATCCCAGCAAGCAATGTCGCTATAGAATCATTAGGTACTTTTTCTGCAATCGCTTTTTTGGCAACCGGCATCAAACCCATATAGCCCGCCGTAAAGCCGCCATCACGACACATGGTCGGCGCAAGCCCACGCCACACATTCCGCACCCCCTTTTTGGCGGTTATTTTTTGATAGGTCTCGCGCGCAGAACCGCCACTATTTTGTTTATGTAAAATAAACAACTCTGCCGGCCCACTCACCAAAGCAGAAACCGCACCACCAAAAGTACCCGCTCCTATTTGGGCAGCCGGCGACAATTCGCCGCCAACTTTCAGCTTGCTTTGCGCTATTCCTGTTGCTGCTACCTGGATAGCTGTTATGGGGGCCATACTGCCTGCATTAACCACAAAACCGCGATACATCACCCGCGGATCCAAATTCATCGTCCGCAGACTTTCTCCCTGCTGCATCCGATTTTTAACGTAGTTCAATGCGGTGCCTGCGATAGTTTCAGCAATACCTCCTGCACTACCAGCGGTTATGTCTCGCATTATGGTTGATGTACGTCCTTGCGCTTTCTGTTCTTGCATGCCATGTAACGGTAAAACAAAGATTATTGCCACAACCATAAAAAAGTTCATAATAAACCTTTCAAAAAAACAATTTAAAAAATTAATCAAAAAAATGGGGTGAATTTTTCTCCAAACAAAAGCTGCCTGCGCTTAAAGCACAAACTAAAACTTATATGCTTAAGAAAAGTAAAATATTAAATAAGGCGTGCTAGCGCCACTAGAATGACAGGTAAAAGAAGAGCAATAAGGGAAATAATAGAAAAGAAGAATGATTGAGCAGCCAAGCGGCCGAAAGAAGATTGCATCATGCACGATGCATCAATAAAGGAAGAATAAGACATATAACCTCTATAGGGGTTAAAATAGAATAAATCATTGTCTATTATGACGATATGAAAAACTTGCGTCAAGAGAAAATTAATCATCCATAGCATTCCACATATTCTTTAACAAAGACGCTTCAAAAAATAATTAAATTTGTTGACACCGATGGCAAAGAAACAAAAGTATCATAACTTCTGTTATGGCAAAACGCGCTAAGCTAGCGCGTTTTGCCATGTTCGGCTATGCATAAAGCTAATTGCTTAACCCATAATTTTGTTGATGCAAAAGTATTAAACTCCGGTGCAGTAACTTCAGCAACGGTAAACCAGCGCACTTGCTCTGCTTCCCGTTCACTTGCTACAATTTCTTGTGAACCAACGGGCACGGCACAAAAAATAAAATCGATATGCTCACGAACGCCGGGAATTATCGTATTCAACTGCATACCATGCGGCATAGCCAACCCACCATCGCCCGGCGAAATAGTACCAACAAGTTGCACGTGCAACCCCGTTTCTTCCCGCACTTCCCGCACAGCAGCATCTTGTGGCAGCTCGTTTTGGTCAACCTTGCCCCCCGGCGGCAGCCATTTACCCAGCTTGCGATGGTTCAAAAAAAGGGTGTTCCCCTTGCCGTCAAACACATACACGGCTGTAGAATAAAGTTTCTCCATTAAAGATCTAACTCTTGAACGGGAGATTCAAAGTACGTATGCAACACCTGCGGCAGCAGACGATAATCAACCATCGAAGTTATGTCTTCATATTTATCAGCACAATAGGTGTTCCAAAACAGTACGACTTTGCCCGCAAATTTTTGTTGTTGCGCATGGGCCAAAAACCCAGCAAATGCTTTACCGGTATACGTTCCATCAAGCTGAATGTTTTCTGCATCTTGTAAGCACTTCATCGCTGTCACCGCTTCTGGCGTATAGATACCATAATCTATGCCACCACAATCTTGTACTAACTCAATTTCATCGGGAGTCATTTTCATAAGCGGAAATGTTGCATCATAAGAATGCAACAGCGCACTTGTGTCTTCCGCAAATTTTGCTAAATGTTTTTTGTAATTTGGCCAATCTTCCGGCTCCACCGCAACGGGTATTATTTTTGTTTTCAGTCCTGCAGCACGGACACCGACCATTAATCCCGCCGTGGTACCTTGACTGCCACACGGCACATATAAGTAGTCTGGCTCAGGCATTAAGCCAGCTGCAATTTGTTCTTTAAGTTCAAAAGCGGCATTCACAAACCCAATAGCGCCAAGCGGCTTAGAGCCGCCGGTCGGAATAAAATAGGGCATGTCACCCCGGTCTAATTTGTTGCGCAAGCAAGTATAAGCAGTGCCTAAATTCCGCAAAACATTATCAGGACACATATGTATTGAAGCGCCATGTACACGCATCAACAAAAGGTTTTTTTGCACGTTATGAGAATTTGCTTGTGGCTTCAACATGCAAAGACAGCGCAAGCCTAAATGGTGCGCGTAGACCGCTGTGGCGGTGGCATGGTTAGAGCCCGCGCAGCCAAAGGTGACCACTGTTTTGGCACCATGGTTAAGGGCATCTGCAAATAAAATTTCTAACTTACGCACTTTGTTGCCGCCATATAAATGGCGCCCATCATTAAGGAGCGTTCCGCTTTCACCGTCACATTTTACGTACATATCAGCGCAGAACTGCTTACTCAAATTGGCAAGCCTTACCACGGGGGTTGGAAAAGCACCAAAAGAAATATGGGGCACCGTTGTTGCTAGGCCGGGGAAATAATTTGATAAGGGCAAAATGGGGGTAAGTGGCGGTTTTTCTACTGGTTGCAAAGATGTGACAAGAGGGCTCAATGCTTTAATAACCTCCTCGGGCACCGGAATGTCTTGGGCCAACGACTCAAGAAAATAGGCCTCGCCCGTAGCTGCCTGCATTTTGGCAAACAACAATACGCTCATCAGGAATAACATAGTTCGTGATAACATAGTAAGTTCTCCTTAAAATTGCCTCAGAAAATATCAACATCAGCGTAACTGTACCATAAACTATTAACGCAACAAATTTTATTAATTTAGAATTTTTCGACGCACGAAAGTACTTCCGTATTCCCCTTACCTTGCATGGCATCTAACAAGCTCTGCACGGGCAAAAAAAGCGGACTTGGTAACGCGTCCCACGCAAACCATTGCCATGCTTCACACTTTTCTGGTTCAAGCAATTGCACATCGCCATGCGCATAATCGGCTTGCATAAAAATGGTTACATATTGCTTGTTTTCTGGTTTATAAAAATCATGGGTAACGGCAACAAAGTGAACATTCTTTATTTCTATACCAACTTCTTCAGCAACTTCTCGGTGAGCGCATTGCTCAAATGTTTCACCAAACTCTAAATGGCCACCAGCAGGGCTCCACGTACCGTCGCCATGTGCGTTTTTGCGCTTGCCAAGCAACACTTTGCCATCTTTTATTATTAATGTTCCAACGCCTACGCGGACTTGTTGCATAGCGGTCCCTTTCGTGCATCACAATTATACGATGCGAATATTTTAACGTATAATTGTGTAAAGAAATATAGGAACCTAAAAATGCGCCGGCTTGAGCAAGGGGATATAAGCATGAACATTATTACGTATCAAGATTTTGAAAATGTTGAAGTTCGTTCAGGTACGGTGGTCAAAGCCGAGCTGTTTCCCCAAGCAAGAAAGCCCGCCTATAAAGTATGGGTAGATTTTGGGCCAGAGTTTGGCACCAAACAAACTTCCGCACAAATTACCGTGCATTATACCCCAGAAAGTTTAATAGGGCGCCAGGTTGTTGGCGTGCTCAATTTGGGAACTAAAAATATCGGCGGTTTTATTTCTGAATTTTTACTGGTAGGCTTCCCCGATGCGCAGGGCGCTGTCTGTTTGGCTACAGCCGAGCCACACGTGCCTAACGGACAAAAGCTGTTTTAAATATTATGCTTTCTTTTCTTCGATAATTATTTCTGGCGCGGGATGCGCAGTTTTATATAACCACCGAAAATAGATATACCATTCCCGTGCATACAGCAAGGGCTGCATCCTCCGGTCTTTAAACATATATGCTGAAAAATTTTTCTGCCGCGAAGTTGCGATTATGTCCCCTTGCACATAGGTAGTAGCTCGTCCCTGTACAATTTTATGAACATCCATAGCAACCATTTTATTGCCGCAGAACAACAACGTCGCGAGTACACAAATTTGCTTCATAGCTCCCCCTATGAATAAATTATAGCAAATACCAGGAGCACATTTAAAGATTGGGGAACAAGAGGCGCTCTTTATGCCATATATTTCTTATAAAATTCCTGCAGATCAGCATCGCTTCGTATCACCACCAACGGTGTTGTCGGATATTTTTTGGCAAGTTCAGCGACTGGCTCTTTTACCATATCTTCAAACCGCCACATATAGGTAATTAGGCTCCAGCGGATAATTTCGTTACAGCCTTCGGCGCGGTCGGCAATAGTGCGTTTGCCACCCCATCGCCTCTTTAAAAGCCGCCAGAGGCAAATAGAGCGCGGATAAGCAAAATAAAGCACTAGGTCAGCACATGCCCACCGCATTTCAAATGATTGCACCGCGTTACCGTCAATAATCCAGCGGTCCTGCACAACTAATTGTTGTTGTATCGCTAAGAATTCCTGATAATTACGCTCTTGCCAGCCCGCTTCAAAAAAATAACGGTCCAAATGGTGCAGGGGAATATGAAATTTTTCACTCAATGCCACCGCCGCGGTAGATTTGCCACTCCCTGGCCGTCCAAAAATCATAATCCGCTGGTAAGGCATAATTTGCATGGTTACCCGAGGCTCGCAAAACCGCGATTTTTGCTTCGTCTAAATAACCAACAAAAAATCAAGACCATTCCCAGCAAATAAATAAGGTTTAATACAAAACTTATCCCAATAATATGCCAATCAAGGCTACCGGTAGCAATATATTTTCGCACACCCTCAAACGCGTAAGTCATCGGCAGCGTTTTACTAAAAACTTGTGCCCACTGTGGCAAAACCTCCACCTGGTAATACACACCGCAAAAAGGCGCTGGCAGCCAGCTAATAGCCCAAATCATCGTTTCAAAACGCTGTCCCCAGCTTACTAAAAAGCTGGCGCCTATCAGCCCCAAAATCCAGCCGGACATAACAAGGAGCAGGGTAAAAATTATCAACGGCAACCCAAGAACAAAAATATTTGGTCCCAGCAAAACTTTTACCAAAAAAGCACCAAAAAATACGGTAAATATAGTACCGGCAAGCCCTATAACAACCAAGCCCATTAACCATTCAGTAAGCCGCAAGGGAGTGGATAGCATGTTAACTAAATTGTCATCCCACAATTCTTGCACCAAGTTGCGAGAAATATCCATGTTGGTACGCGTTGCAACTTGCCACAAAACTAAGCCGGCCATTAAACTCATCACCAACGTTTCTTGGCCAGTATCAAGCGATTTACCTAAAAAACCAAATAAGAAAATATCTATCGTAGGCCAATAAATAAATTCAAATAAACGGCCCAGGTCGCGCCGCATACCATAAAAATAGCGTAAAACTACCGTATTAATACGAGATACACTCATCATACAATTACGCTCCCGTTGCGCGCAGCTCGCGCAATTTGTAAAAAGTAATGTTCCAACGTCGGCTTTGCAATAGTAATAGCGCTATATTCCACCCCGGCCTGCGCTAAGGCCGCTAAAACTGCTGAAATTTTATGCTCATCCACCGCAATTTCGAGCTCTCGCTCACGCACAACCGTAGCGTAATTCATTTCTTTGCAATAACTTAAGGCCCGCTTGAGCCCGTCAACAACCACCAAATGAATTTGTACATTCGCCACGCTTTGAGCCAGCTCAAGTGGTGAAGCGTCAGCGATAATAGTTCCCTTAGAAAGCACAATAACCCTGTTACAAATAGCAGCAACTTCATCCATATTATGTGAAGCCATAACCACGGTTAAACCATACTCTTTCTGCTGCTTAATAATCAGCGAACGGACTTCAAGCGCAATGTCAGGGTCAAGCGATGATGTAGGCTCATCAAGAAAGACTATCTTTGGGTGCACTAAGAATGTTTTTGCCAGCATAGCCCGCGTTTTTTGCCCGGCCGACATAGAACCAACTTCTTGGTTGGCACGGTCAGCAATACCAAACAACTCTAAATAATGGGCTATCCGCTTATGCAATTCGGCACCAGAAACCCCGTACAGTCGCCCAAATATTTCTAAATTTTCCCGCACCGTCAAACGACCTGGCAAACTGGTATACGCGCTGCCAAACGCTACATCTTGCAAAATAGTACTGCGATGTTTATGTAAATCGAGACCAAAATAATGGATAGAACCAGCAGTGGGGGTTAAAACGTCCAGCAACATCTGCATAGTAGTTGTTTTGCCGGCGCCGTTAGGCCCCAGCAAACCTACTACGTCGCCCGGATTAATAGTAAATGATATGTCATTTACCGCGGTAAAATCTTTGGAAAATTTTTTTGTTAAATTACGTACAACAATCATAAAAAACAGTCGATAGTATGAGTTACTTTTCTTTGTATCACTGGCCCACGACAGTGATGCCACTCTGTCGCCAAGCAGAGCCTTGGCCATAGCCAGAGCGTAGCAGTGCATGGGGGTCAGTATTAGTGTAATAAAGTTTCAGTTTTTTGCCTAAAGATCAAGATCTTCGCCCCCTTACTTGATCTCAAAAAATAAGTTTGCTTGCTTTATTGCACATCAAATACCGGACATGTTATTCTGTAAATAGATACTAAAAACTAAGCGGAGCCTGTATGTTGAAAAAAATTCTCCTGACCATCGCCTTAGTTATTGCCTATAAAAAGCTTGTTGCTCAACCAGAAGCACCTGCGACTACTGCTGCACAAGCAACCAGCCCCTGGGAGCTTGGCACGCCTACGCCCCTGATGAACTTTATTAATGGTGAAAATGAACCAAACAGAACCATAGCTATCAACCAAGACGGATCGATAGTTGCCGCACTTAACCAGAACGGTGAAGTAAAAGTGGTCCGTTGGCACCAAGCTACTGGCTGGGAACGCCCAAAAGAATTAAATACTAAAAAAAATGATGGTTTTTTAGCCAGCGATATCGCCATGAATAAAGACGGATCACTCATTTTTATTGCCGCAATTCGCGGACCGGTAAACGTGTTGCAATATGATGAGGCCAGCAAGTCGTGGCAAAAACATAAAATAATAAATACCTTAGATCGCGCTAATACATCGGGCATAGAAACTAATGAAGTCGGCGATACCTTATTTATTAACGTCGGAGATAATCTCTACCAGATCGATTATAACCCTAAAACCAAACGGGCCGCTAGCAAAAAAAGTATCATAGATTTTTCTCTGCTCCGCACCATCTACACCACAAAAAACGTGCGCGCCAATGGGTTTGATATCAATGATGCCGGGACGGTGATTGCCATCGGCCATGAAGTTGGCTTGGTCGGCGTAGCGCACTTCAACGGAAGAACCGATTCATGGGAAATCCCCCTAACCGCCATAGAAATACCACACCCTATTCAAAAAGTGGCTATCAGTGGCGACGGTTCAGCGGTGGCAGCTGCCAGCAAAGACGGCACCGTACTGGTAAGTAACTTTGACCTTAAAGCAAATCATTGGACTCCTCAGGTCACTATTACCAAAATGAACGGACCATTGAGCCTCCTGAAGCTGAACACCGATGGCACTCTGCTTACTATCGGTTCAGATAAGGGAACTATTCAGAACTTCGTCTGCCAACCGGCAAAAGGCCAATGCCAGGCGCCAATAACACTCTTTTCTATACCAGAGAACGTCAAAGTAATGGCAATAAATAGCGCCGAGACGCGAGTATTTACCAGCAGTTCTGATGACAGTGATATTAAGGTTTTTTATAAGAAGTAAGAACCCGTAATAAAAGCATATACCTACCCCCATTTGGCTAAACCTTCACTTCTGGTACAATTAAGCTATAGATTCAAATAAGCAAATAGCACTAAAAAGGTTGTACTTATGAATATACCTACAAAATTACGCATCTTTACGTGCTTTTTTCTTACGGCAACCTACAGCTTTACCACTGGTACCGCTGGGGTAAAACAGCATGCTCACCAGGTAACCGGTGCACTCACTGGTCTGTCTGCTGCTAAATTTTTACATACTTCAGTAACCAGCTTCCGGCAAGGTAAAGGCCTGCCTCGCTCTAAGGGCTACGTGCTTAATGGGCTCGCCATTGCGCTGGGCGCCTGGGCTACCCACTACTTGCACACCAATGCCAAAAAAACCAAGGCCAGCCCTACGCCTAGTCCTGAAGCGCCGTCACTTTTTGTACAACTTTCAGCCTTACCGTTACTGGCAGAACAACCTGCTGCTGCAGCACTTCAGACAGTTGACGTAAAGGTCGCTACGCAAAAATTAGTCGATGCTATTAGAAAGGGCAACCTTGAACTTGCCCGAACCGCCCTTGCACAGGGTGCTAATGCTCATAAACCGGTAACGAGCGAAAATCAGTCGCCTCTTTATATGGCAGCACAATTTAACAGGGCCCCCCTGGTGAAATTACTTCTAGAGCTACCCGGGATGGACGTAAACGCATCAGATGACTATAAAAATACCGCACTCCATGTGGCCGCACATTATGGGCACCTTGATATCATTAAACTTTTATTAGAAAAACAAAACATCACCGTAACTGCGCTCAACGTGCGCGGGGCAACGCCGCTTTATAATGCTAAGAGAGCATTGGAAGCCACCAGCAACCTTGCCAAAAAAGAGCAATTTACCGCTTGTATAAAATTGCTTGAAGCTCATCAAAATATTGATGCCGCAACTCTTGCAAAAATCACCCTGCTAGAAGAAGCAGCAGCCTTCTTACGCGCAGCTGCAACCAATGACCTGGTTACCGTGCAACATTTCATGGAAAAGTATGCTACCACCGGAGATATGTTTGGCAACACCGCACTCCATGTAGCTGCTCAACAGGGCCATGTTAACATGGTAACAGCATTACTAGCAAATAATAGAATTGACCTTAACCGAGTTAATGTTCATGGCGAAACAGCTTTAATGCTGGCATTCCAAAATAAACATCATGCCGTGCTTAAACTACTCCTTGATGATCAACGACAAAAAAATGACCCCGCAATGCTTCAAGCCGCTTTTGATGCGTTGCAAAACAACAACCTTGAACTACTGCAAATTTTGCCACTTAATATCATTGACGCACAAGGCAATACCCTGCTTCATAAAGCGGTAGAATTGGGCAATATTGACACGATAAGAATGTTACTGCAACGAAGACCTGAAGACCTGACGGCAACAAATGCACAAGGAGAAAGCCCTTTGGCTCTTGCTAACCGCATGAGAGGAACTCTTGGTGCTGAAGTAATTTTGGTTCGGCAATATGATATCTTGGGGCTCTTGCTAGCGCACGAAAGAAGGGGCGATGAAGGCCGCGATATGATCTTTAATGCGGCAGTGCACGGTGACCTTGAAATCTTGCGCCGTCTACCCGCTCAACTACTTGACACCATACGCCTTGATGGACGACCTTTATTACACACCATTATATATAATCATTATGTTGCATGCGCTGAGTTTTTCCTTAACAATAACCCAAATATTTACGCAAAAAACCCGGGCAACTATACAGTCCTACACCAGGCCATGGCACGACATCATCAGGCAGGCCATACAGAGGATGCGTATAGAATTATAGAAATGCTCCTTGCCCGCGATGCACAAATACGGCAAAACAACGCTGAGCAAATACCGCTCATAAACATGCAAGACAATACCGGCGAAACAGCATTGCATGCTTTGCTAAAAATCCGCGGCTATAGCCGAGACATCGCCATTTTGCTGATACAGCATGGCGCCGACCCTGAATTACCAGATAACGACGGAAGAACTGCTTGGCAGAACCTTACGCCAGCGCAACGCGCACCGCTCGAAAAAGCGCTTGCTGCCTACAGGGGAGAAGCAGGCCCTCAGGTTATTCTTGGACTGCAGGCTGATGCTACCGACATAGGAGCCTTTGATGCAGAAGTACTTGGCTTAACAGAGCAACAACTAAATGATGATGGAATGGTTAGAGCCGCCTATAAAAGACTTAGAATTATATGGCACCCCGATAGACTGGCTACTAATGCAACAGCACAAGCTCGATATGCTCAAGATGATGTAAAAAGACTTGCTCAAAACAAAAAAATAGTGCTCGCTGGACAAGTTTTTCAGCTTATTGAAAACGCTCGCGATCGCCGTGGGGGCGCAGACTGGCGACCAGGAGGCCGCGCAGATCATCTAGATGATTGGAAGAATTAACAGCAGGCCACCCACCTTTTGCGCTCACTCCCCACAAATGTTACGATTAGAATAGAAATTGTCATAAAATTACTCTACTGCACCGGGAACGTTAATTATGTTTAAACCAGTAAATTTACTCCATTGCACGATGCTTGGCCTGTTTTTAGGGAGCGCCAACCTGAACGCTCGCGGACTTATGCAGCCTCTTGCAGGCACCTTTACCGGCCTTTGCACGGCAAAATTGCTCCATACCAGCATTAAAGGCTGGCGCCAGGGTACCGGAATCCCTTACCGCACGCGAAAATATCAATTAAATGCACTTGCCGTTATTGGCGGCGCTTTCTTAACCTACTGGTTAAGCCAAAAAAATAACATGGTGGTACCACCTGCCACGCCCGCTAAGGTGACGCCTCCCGCAGCTCAACCGGCAGCACAAGCTGCAGCCGCAGTTCCCTTAACAGCTGAAGAAGCGGCAACGATCCAAGCAGAATTAGATGCAGGACACTTCCCTTTGCATAAGATCCAGACCCTTTTTCAGAAAAATACACTTGCTCATTTATTGCGACATCCTGGTGTGATAGCTCAAATCAATACACCAAGAAATGATGCCCTAGGGCAAACGCCTTTACATAGAGCACTCGCTTTTAAGCTTAGCTCGGGAAGCGGCGTTCCTACGCTTCTCATTACCCACCCAAATATCGATTTACAGGTACAAGATGCTGAAGGCAATACGCCATTACATACAGCAGCCGGCTCCTTACAAATCAACGTCCAAACCGATGAAGATCCGGTAAGGTTGATCTTAGAGGTGTATAGACGAAATAACCTTACCGCAAATCAGCGCAATAACAAAGGAGACACATGGCTCCACTCGGCTGCCTACGCAGGGAATGCGCGCGCCATAAAATTGATTTGCTGGAAGCAAGAGTATGCTAACCTTACTGATATACATGCGCAAAATAACCTTGGTGATACAGCGCTCATTATTGCCTGCAGACAAAGAAACGTCTACGCTGTCGAAGCACTTTTATCTAAAGGAGCCGACCCGTTCCTTGAAAATAATAGTCAAGAATCTGTGGCCTCAATTATTAGAAATAGTTTTGGTCAAGCACGCCTCCTTACCGAAGAAGAAAGAGATTTCATAAGGGCCGCGGAACGAGCAGCTCCCCTGACCGACGACCAAAGAAGATTGCTCGCTGATGATGAAATAGCAAGAGCAGAACCTAGTATTATTGCAGCATTTGAGTCAGCTAAAACGCATGCCGCTGAACGAGACGCTGCTATTGCAGCAAGTATTCCTGAGATGGTCGCACCACTACGAGGAATAATCGGAGCATATCTTGGCTTTGGTCCTACTGTTGCGAATAATAACCCAACGGTCACGGCGCCACAGGTACCAACAGAAGAAGAATAATAAATATGAATACAAGCAATAAAAAAATACTTTCTTTATTGCTGATTCTTGCTTGCATAAGTAACAACGCTCTTGGTGCGGCATTTATTAAACGGCATGCGGCAAAAGCTACCGGCGCTTTTACCGGCCTCTGTGGAGCAGCATTTCTGCGTACTTCAGTAAAAAGCTGGCGCCAGGGAACTGGACTGCCCATTCATTCAAAAGAATATTTAGCCCATGGTTTTACCGTCATCTGTGGAACATATTTAACCTATCTATTGCGCCCAGAAAGACCAAAGCCTGCGCAGCCACCGGTCGCCAATCCTGTACCCCGGATCGCACCGACTGTTCACCACGAACCCTTCCCTTGGCATAAAGGTGTAATGTTAGGCCAAATTAAGGTTATCAACGAACTCTTACGCAGACCAGACATGCAAGACAGAATTAATGAATTAAATGAAAAGGGCGGGACTGCCCTCTATATAGCAACAGTGCTATGCGATAACAACATCATTGCCGCATTGCTGAGCAATCCAAAAATTAAGGTAAATACACAAAATAGTAATGGCGTGGCGCCGCTCTTACAAGCCTGCAGGTCTGCCAGTAAAACTAATTGCACTTCCCCCGGGTTTAATCGCTATCTTCAAGCTATAGAGCTGCTTCTGCAGCATGGTGCCGATCCATTAATTAAAAATAATAAAGGTGAATCAGCCGCAGCAATTCTGAAAAATCTGAAAGAAAAGGGTGCTCAGCAAACCAACAACGACAAGGCGCTGATCGCTCTTTTTGAAAAATATAACAAAACAAAAGCGGAGCCCACTGAGGGAAAAGAGTAGGTCATTAGATTACCGATTCCCGCTGCATCTCTGCCGGTACCGGCAGGTGCATCTGTTCCAAAATAAAAGGGGCCACATCAGCAAGGCCATGTAACGGCAATGCCATGCCGCTCTGGGCTAAATTCTTCTGCAGTACCATAAAATAAACCGGATTAGCGGTATGCGCCGTGCGCGGCTGCCGAGCCTGCGCATCATACATTTCTTCAGCTTTGCCATGGTCAGCAACAATATATAAAGTCCCCTGCATTTTTTCTACCACTACTTCATACAACCGCTTCAACTGCGCATCAATACACGTGAGCGCAGCCACCGTGGCTGCCATGTTACCCGTATGGCCCAGCATGTCCGGGTTGGCATAATTGATCAGATAAAAATCCCGCGCACTTTTATTGAGCGATCGCAAAACAATATCGGTAATTTCTGGTGCTGCCATTTCGGGGTGGGTAAGCAGTTCTTCCCCAGAAAAAGAGGGTAAAATAATCCGTGTTTCATGCGTATGAATAATTTCTCTGCCGCCATTAAAAAAATACGTGACATGCGCATATTTTTCATTTTCAGCAATCACAAAAAAGTTCTTCTGTGCTGCCTCTAATGCATCAAAAAACGTATACTGCACATCAGGTTGCGGGCAAAGCGCTAACGTAGCAAGATGGCGCTGATATAAGATGCCCGTCATAAACCATACCAGCTTCAGCTGTTTGTTTTTTAAAAAGAGATGAGTCAAATTACGCGCACGGTCAGCCCGTATATTAAAAAATAGGAGCGCATCATTGGCATGGATATATCCTTCAGGCAACAGCGCTGTAGGAGGTATAAACTCATCAGACAACCCTTGCGCATAATAGGCAGCAAGCGCCTGAGACAATGAAGAAAATTTTACTTCT
>Ga0163144_10011183_pt1 | contig 19017 bp, 17 predicted proteins | sample OliLak19BULKMAT1_FD_123175 | JGI IMG/M metagenome (GOLD analysis project Ga0163144, IMG submission 123175) | Freshwater microbial mat bacterial communities from Lake Vanda, McMurdo Dry Valleys, Antarctica - Oligotrophic Lake LV.19.BULKMAT1 | ecosystem: Environmental > Aquatic > Freshwater >... | reverse complement strand
GACACGTCGCCGATGCAATGGCTCATCTGCACGTTGCGGAACACCCGTTCGGGATGCGGCATCAGCGCGGTGAAGCGGCCGTCGGGCGTGGTCACGGCGGTCAGGCCCTGGGGGCTGCCGTTCGGATTGGCCGGGTAAGCCTCGGTCGGGGCGCCATGGCCGTCGACGAACTGCATCGCACGGTGCACCGCGCGGGCGTCGCCACGCCGGGAAAAGTCGGCAAAGCCCTCGCCATGGGCCACCGCAATCGGCAACCGGCTGCCGACCATGCCCGTGAAGAACATCGAAGGCGAGTCCATCACCTCGACCATCGAGAGGCGGGCCTCGAACTGCTCGCTGCGATTGCGCGTGAACTGCGGCCAGGCCGAGGCTCCTGGGATGATCGGCGTGAGTGCCGCCATCATCTGGCAGCCGTTGCACACACCGAGCGCAAAGCTGTCGGGCCGCGCGAAGAACGCCGCGAACTGTTCAGCCAGCGCCGGGTTGTAGAGAATCGAGCGCGCCCAGCCTTCGCCGGCGCCGAGTGTGTCGCCGTACGAGAAGCCGCCGCAGGCGACGAAGCCAACGTAAGCGTCCAGGCGCGTGCGGCCGGCCTGCAGGTCGCTCATGTGCACGTCATAAGTCTCGAAGCCCGCACGGTCCATCGCGTAGCTCATCTCGACATGCGAGTTCACGCCCTGCTCGCGCAGAATCGCGAGCTTCGGGCGTGCGATGTGGACGGCCGGCGCGGCGGATGGGTCGAACGTCAGGTGCAGGTGTAGGCGCGCGTCCTCGCGCTGGCCCGCCGCCGCGTGTTCGGCGTCGGCGCAGGCCGGGTTATCGCGCTCACGCGCGATGCGCCAGCTCACCTCGTCCCAGGTTTGCTGCAAGTCGACCAGCGGCGCACCGAAGCAGCTCTTGGCGTCGCGCCAGACCTCGACGACAGCCCGATCGTTGGTCTTGCCGATGGCATGCGCGTGGCGCGAGAGGCCATGCGAGCGCAGCACCGCCATCGTCGCGTCGCGGTCGGCGCTTCGCACCTGGATCACGGCACCGAGCTCTTCGTTGAACAGCGCGGCCAGCGTGCGCTCGTTGCGCCGCTCGCCGATCTGTGAAGCCCAATTCTTTGAGTCGCCGTACTCGGCCCGGCTGTCGGCGATGCCGTCGCCCTCGGTGACCAGCAGATCGACGTTCAGGCTCACGCCGATCCGGCCGGCGAAGGCCATCTCGCAGACGCTCGCCCACAGGCCGCCGTCACTGCGGTCGTGGTAGGCCAGCAGGCGGCCTTCGCGGCGCAACTGGTTGATCGCATCGACCAGGCGCACCAGCGAAGTCGCATCGTCGAGATCGGGCACGCCGTCGCGGTGCTGGCAGCCGAACTGGCCCAGCACCTGGGCCAGCATCGAGCCCGCCAGGCGCATCTTGCCAGCGCCCAGATCGATGAGGATCAGCGTGGTGTCGCCGGGCTGCAGCTGCGGTGTGAGACCGCCGCGCACATCGTCGAGCGCGACGAACGCCGTGGCGATCAACGAAACCGGCGCGGTGACCTGCCGCTCGGCACCCACCGCGCCCTGCGCGTCATCGCCTGCCTCGCGCCAGCGCATGCGCATCGACAGCGAATCCTTGCCCACCGGCACGCCGATCCCGAGCGCAGGGCACAGCTCGAGGCCGACGGCCTCGACGGTGTCGTACAGCGCGGCATCCTCACCGGGTTCGCCGCAGGCGGCCATCCAGTTGCAGCTCAGCTTGACGCGCGACAGCTCGAGCGGTGCAGCCAGCAGGTTGGTGATGGCCTCGCCGATGGCCATGCGACCGGACGCTGGTGCGTCGAGCGCCGCCAGCGGCGTCCGCTCGCCGAGCGCGAACGCTTCACCGCGAAAGCCCCGGTAATCGGCCAGCGTGACGGCGCAGTCGGCCACCGGCACCTGCCAGGGCCCGACCATCGGGTCGCGGTGCGAGAGGCCGCCCACCGTGCGATCGCCGATCGTGATCAGGAAGCGCTTGCTGGCGACGGTCGGGTGGCGCAGCACGTCGAAGGCGACGTCCTGCAGCTTCACGCCGGTCAACTGCAACGGCTCGCTGCGGCGCTCGACACGAGTCACGTTGCGCACCAGCTTCGGCGGCTTGCCCAGCAGCACTTCCATCGGCATGTCGATGGCCACGAGATCCCGGTCACCCTCGGCCTGTCGAAGGGCCGACAGCACCAGCTGCCGCTCTTCTGTGGCCACGCCGACCACCGCGTACGGGCAGCGCTCGCGCGCGCATATCTGCTCGAACAGCGGCAGGGCGTGCGGGTCGAGCGCGATGACGTAGCGCTCCTGGCTCTCGTTGCACCAGATCTCCTTGGGCGCCAGGCCGCTTTCCTCCAGCGGCACCTGGCGCAGGTCGAAGCGCGCGCCGCGGCCGGCGCCGTCGGCGAGTTCGGGAAACGCATTGCTGAGGCCACCGGCGCCAACGTCGTGGATCGCCAGCACCGGGTTGTGCGGGCCGAGCAGCCAGCAGTGGTTGATGACCTCCTGCGCGCGCCGCTGCATCTCGGGGTTGCCGCGCTGCACCGAGTCGAAGTCGAGCGCGGCGTGGTTGCTGCCGGCGTCCATCGAACTGGCGGCCCCGCCGCCCATGCCGATGCGCATGCCGGGCCCGCCGAGCTGGATCAGCAACGTGCCCGCGGGAAAGACGATCTTCGCGGCCTGCTCGGCCGCGATGCTGCCCAGGCCGCCAGCGATCATGATCGGCTTGTGGTAGCCGCGTTGCACGCCGGCCACGCGCTGCTCGAAGACACGGAAGTAGCCGCCCAGGTTGGGCCGGCCGAACTCGTTGTTGAAGGCCGCCCCGCCGAGCGGGCCTTCGATCATGATCTGCAGCGGCGAGGCGATGTGCGCCGGCCTGCCCACCGGCGCCCGCTCCCAGGGCTCGGGAGCGTCGGGGCCGGACAAGCCGGCCAGGCCCGGCAGGTGCAGGTTGCTGACCGAGAACCCCGTCAGGCCGGCCTTGGGCCGCGCGCCGCGCCCGGTGGCGCCTTCGTCGCGGATTTCGCCGCCAGCGCCGGTGGAGGCCCCGGGAAACGGTGCGATGGCGGTCGGGTGGTTGTGCGTCTCGACCTTCATCAGCACCTGCGACGTCTCGGCGCGCGCCGCATACACCGGCGCGTTGGTGAAGCCCAGGGGTGCCCAGCGCTCGATCGGCCCGCCCTCCATCACCGCCGCGTTGTCGTCGTATGCGACGACCGTGCGCTGCGGCGACTGACGCTCGGTGTGGCGGATCATGCCGAACATCGTCATCGGCTGCGGCTGCCCGTCGATCACGAACTCGGCGTTGAAGATCTTGTGCCGGCAGTGCTCGCTGTTGGCCTGCGCGAACATCATCAGTTCGACATCGTTCGGGTTGCGGCCGAGTTGCACGAACGAGCGGGTGAGGAACTCGATCTCGTCGTCCGACAAGGCCAGGCCCCAGTCGGTATTCGCCCCGTCGATGGCGGCCCGGCCGCGGCCCAGCACGTCGACGGGGGCCATCGGTTCACCGCGGCGCTGGTCGAACAGCCGGCGTGCAACGTCGCGCTCGAAGGCCACGCTCTCGGTCATGCGGTCGTGCAGGCACTGCGCTGCGGCCTGCAGCTCGGCCGCGTCGAGCGGTTTGGGGCCGACCCAGCCCGGCTTCACGCGCAGCCGGTATTCGGTGACGCGCTCGATGCGGCGCACCGCCAAGCCGCAGTTGTGCGCGATGTCGGTGGCCTTGCTGGCCCAGGGCGACACCGTGCCCAGGCGCGGCATCACGCACACCAGCGTTGCCTCGTCGGCGGCAGCGGGTGCCGGCTCGCCGTAATGCAGCAGGGCCACCAGCTTGTCGCGATCGGCCGCGCCGAGCGGCGCGTCGCTGCAGACCCAATGCACGTGCCGCGCGGTGAGGCCCTCGATGCGTCGGTTGGCCTGCGCGAAGCGCTTTTGCAGGGCGTCGGCCCGGAACGCTGGCAAGGCGTTGCCGCCTTCGAGGAACAGCAAATGCTTCGGCGCGGCGGGCATCGGGCAGATCCGGCGGGGCCGGCAAGGGCTGGAAACCAGCGGAGCCTGCGATTTTAGGGGGCCGATGGGATAATGCCGGGCATGACGATCAGCATCAAATCGAGCGCCGACATCCAGGGCATGCGGGTGGCCGGCCGCCTGGCGTCCGAGGTGCTGGACCTGCTCACGCCATTGATCAAGCCCGGCGTCACGACCCTCGAGCTCGACCAGATTGCTCACGACCACATGGTGAAGGTGCAAGGCACCGTGCCGGCCACGCTGAATTACGCGCCCTCCGGCTATCCGCCCTACCCGGCCTCGCTGTGTGCCTCGATCAACCACGAGGTCTGCCACGGTATCCCGAACGCCCGGCCCCTGAAGAACGGCGACATCGTCAACATCGACGTCACCGTGATCACGCCCGAGGGTTGGCATGGCGACAACAGCCGGATGTACGTCGTCGGCGAAGGCAGCATCGCCGCCAGGCGTCTGTGCCAGCTGACCTTCGAGGCGATGTGGAAGGGCATCGTGCGCGTGAAGCCCGGCGCACGGCTGGGCGATATCGGCCATGCGATCCAGAGCTTTGCCGAGAAGCAGGGTTACTCGGTGGTGCGAGAGTTCTGCGGCCACGGCATCGGCAAGCGCTTCCACGAAGAACCCCAGGTGCTTCACTACGGCCGTTCGGGCACGCTCGACGAACTCGTTCCGGGCATGGTCTTCACGATCGAGCCGATGATCAACGCCGGCAAGCGCGAGATCCGGGAGGATCGCAAGGGCGGCAGCTACGACGGCTGGACCATCGTCACGCGCGACCGGTCGCTCTCGGCGCAGTGGGAGCACACGGTGCTGGTCACCGACACGGGCTACGAGGTGATGACGCTGTCTGACGGCAGTCCGCCGCTGCCGGCCTTCGTCACCGACGCCGCAACCGGCGCGGCGTCGGAGCCGGCCCCGGTCACGGCCCAGCCGGCCTGACGTGATGTCGGCTCTGGTGCGCCCGGCGCCGGCCGCGCTGGCGCCACCCCAGCCGGGCCCGTCGTCCGCCGCTGCGGCCACCATTGCGAGCCTGCGGCTGCGCCTGGCCGTCGACAAGTCGGCATTGATCGAGCGCTTCGTCGCAGCCTACCCGAGCGCCACCGCAGCGACAGTGCTGGTGCGCAGCCTGTCCAGGCTCGTCGACCGCACACTGGGCGAGCTGTGGGTGGCCAGCCTGATGCCCGTGGGCGCCGCGTTGGTGGCGTGCGGCGGTTACGGCCGCGCCGAGCTGTTCCCGTCTTCCGACGTCGACGTGCTGCTGCTGCTACCCGAGGACATGACCGGCGAGGCGATGCGCCCGGCAATCGAGCGTTTCATCACGGCCTGCTGGGACATCGGCCTGGAGATCGGCTCCTCGGTGCGATCGATCGAAGAATGCGCGGCCGAAGCGCGTCGCGACGTGACGGTGCAGACCGCGCTGCTGGAAAGCCGGCTCGTGCAGGGGCCGAAGAAGCGCTTCTTGCAATTGCAGCAGCGGCTGGGCGCCGAGCTCGAACCGCGTGCGTTCCTGCGCGCCAAGGTGTTCGAGATGCAGCAGCGCCACACCAAGTACGACGACACGCCGTATGCGCTCGAGCCGAACGTCAAGGAAAGCCCGGGCGGGCTGCGCGACCTGCAGATCCTGCTCTGGGTCTCGCGCGCGGCGGGCCTGGGCCGCAGCTGGTCCGAGCTGGCTGCCAACGGCCTGGTCACGCCATTCGAGGCCAAGCAGCTGCAGCGCAACGAAGGTCAGTTGAAGCTGATCCGCGCCAGCCTGCACATGATTGCCCGGCGCCGCGAAGACCGGCTGGTGTTCGACCTGCAGACGGCGGTGGCCGAGCGAATGGGCTTTCCGGCGCGCCCGGGCCAGCGCATCTCCGAGCTGCTGATGCGGCGCTACTACTGGGTCGCCAAGGCCGTGGTGCAGCTCAACCAGATCGTGCTGCTCAACGTCGAGTCGCGCGTCGAAGGCAACGACGGCGTGGCGATGCGCCCGATCAACGAGCGCTTCCTCGACCGCTCGGGCATGCTCGAAGTTGCGCGCGACTCGCTGTACGAAGAGGAGCCGCATGCGATCCTCGAGACATTCCTGCTGTACCAGCAGACGGTCGGCATCAAGGGCCTTTCGGCGCGCACGCTGCGAGCGCTCTACAACGCGCGCCACCTGATGAACGCGGCGTTCCGAACCGACCCGGTCAACCGTGCGCGCTTCATCGAGATCCTGCGCCAGCCGCAAGGCCAGACACACGCGCTGCGCCTGATGAACCAGACCTCGGTGCTGGGCCGCTACCTGTGGGTGTTCCGGCGCATCGTCGGGCAGATGCAGCACGACCTGTTCCATGTCTACACCGTCGACCAGCACATCCTGATGGTCGTGCGCAACGTGCGCCGCTTCTTCATCCCGGAGCATGCGCACGAGTACCCGTTCTGCTCGCAGCTCGCAGCCCAGTTCGAGCGCCCCTATGTGCTCTACGTGGCGGCCTTGTTCCATGACGTGGCCAAGGGGCGGGGCGGAGACCACTCGGACCTCGGCGGCAGCGAGGTGCGCAGCTTCTGCCGCGAGCATGCGATACCGCGCGAAGACGCCGCGCTGATCGAGTTCCTGGTGCGCCAACACCTGACGATGAGCCATGTGGCGCAGAAAGAGGACCTGTCGGACGCCGACGTCATCGCCGGCTTCGCCGCCGGCGTGCGTGACGAGCGCACGCTGACGGCGTTGTACCTGCTCACCGTGGCCGACATCCGCGGCACGAGCCCGAAGGTCTGGAATGCCTGGAAGGGCAAGCTGCTCGAAGACCTGTACCGGCTGACACTGCGCTCGCTCGGCGGGGCGCGTCCGAACCTCGATGCCGAGCTCGAGGCGCGCAAGGCCGAAGCACGCTCGCTGCTGGCCTTGGCCTCGCAGCTGCCCGGCACCGAGCAGCCGCTGTGGCAGACCCTCGAAGTGAGCTACTTCGCGCGCCACGATGCGCACGACATCGCCTGGCATGCGCGGGTGCTGTGGCGGCATGTGAAGAGCGCCACGCCGGTCGTCAGCGCACGCGCGTCGCCGCACGGTGACGGCCTGCAGGTGCTGGTGTACGCGCCCGACATTGCCGACTTGTTCGCCCGCATCTGCGGCTACTTCGACAACGCGGGTTTCTCGGTGCTCGATGCGAAGGTGCACACCACCCGCGCCCGCTTCGCGCTGGACACCTTCCAGCTCGTGCATCCCAACATCGACAGCGGCGATCCAGCGGGGTACCGCGACCTGATCTCGCTGGTCGAGACGCAGCTCGCCCAGGCGCTGAAGGACGGCGGCGCCCTGCCCGAGCCGCGGCGTGGCCGGGTGTCGCGCCGCGTCAAGAGCTTCCCGATCACGCCGCGTGTTTCGCTGCGGCCCGACGAACGCGCGCAGCGCTGGCTGCTCAGCGTCAGCGCCAGCGACCGCAGCGGACTGCTGTACGGCATCGCGCGGGTGCTGGCACGGCACCGCATCAATTTGCAACTGGCCAAGATCAGCACGCTGGGCGAGCGCGTCGAGGACACCTTCCTGATCGACGGCGCCGAGCTGCAGCACAACCGGGCCCAGCTGGCGATCGAGAGCGAGCTGCTCGACATCCTGTCGGCGCCCACGCCATGAGCCTGCGCAGCATCACGGCCGCCGAGCTGTTGCCGCAGCTCGGCGACTTCGACGCGATCGTCGATGCCCGCTCGCCGGCCGAGTACGCCGAAGATCATCTGCCGGGCGCGCAGAACTGGGCCGTGCTCGACGACGACGAGCGGCGCGAGGTCGGCACAGCGCACACTCAACGCTCACCGTTCGACGCCCGCAAGGCCGGCGCCGCGCGCGTGGCGGCGCGCATCTCAGAGCTGCTGGAGCGTCATGTGCAGGACAAGCCGCGCGAATGGCGGCCGCTCGTCTACTGCTGGCGCGGTGGCAAGCGCAGCGGCACGCTGGCCTGGTTCCTCGATCAGATCGGCTTTCAGACCACGCTGCTGCAGGGCGGCTACAAGGCCTACCGAGCCGAGGTGCGCGAGGCCCTCCTTACGCTGCCGGGTCGGTACCGCTACATCGTCATCGCCGGGCGCACCGGCAGCGGCAAGACCCGGCTGCTCGGCGCCCTGGCTGCGGCCGGAGCGCAGGTCCTCGATCTCGAGGGCCTGGCGGAGCACCGCGGCTCGGTGCTCGGCGGCCTGCCCACCGGTGAACAACCTTCTCAGCGCGCCTTCGAGACGGCGTTGTGGCAGTGCCTGCAAAGCTTCGATGCGTCCCAGGCGGTGTACGTGGAGAGCGAAAGCCGCAAGATCGGCCGCCTCCAGGTGCCCACCGCACTGCTCGAACGCATGCGCAGCGAAAGCCCTGTGGTGATGGTCTCCATGCCCGACGCAGCCCGGGTCGACTTGTTGCTCGAGGACTACGGCTTTTTTGCTGGCCAAGTGGAGCGCTTTTGCCAGCAGCTCGAGTCGTTGGTCGACTTGCGCGGCCGCGCCACCGTCACCGAGTGGCAGGCGCTGGCCCGAACCGGGCGCTGGCGCGAGGTGTTCTCCGCGCTGATCCAGCAGCACTACGACCCGCTGTACCTGGGTTCGATCCAGCGCAACTACCGACGTGCTGCGGATGCGCTACCGTGCCCATTGAGAGATGGGAGCGTCGAATCGCTGGCGCGCGCGGCCGCCTCTCTGCTGCGCGTCCGGCTCGAGCGGGCTTGCGAAGACGCACCGGCCCTCTTATAAGCGCTCTTGTAAGCCCTCTTGTAAGCACCGGCCTACATCGCACGGCGCACTGCGCTGATGGCCCGTACCTGGGGGCCACCGGAAGATCGCCACATCCAAGCAACGGCACCGCACGGCGGCACAGCCCCATGAACGCCTCGACGACGATTTCTACGGGCCGCCCCAAAAAAAGCCCCTTGCCGCTGCTATGGCTCTCGGTGTTCGCATTGCTCTCGATCTTCGCGTTGTTGTTCGCGTTCCAGCGGGTAGTGCATGCCGCGGTGGACAAGGCCCAGGCCGATCGCATTCAGCAGAACGACCAGGCCCAGGCTCTGTGGCAGTGCAATCGCCTGCCAGCGCAGGCTCAGCGCCGTGCCTGCATGGCCGCCGCGGCGGGCACGGTGCGGTTGCCGGACAGGTTGGTTGCGTCCAGCGCCGATTGAATCCGGCCGCGCCCGGCTACCAGTAAATCACCCTTTCAATGACCCGCCGCTTTACCGCAGTCCCTTGGTCGGCCCACTGCTCGCTGCTCGTGCTGTATGCGCTCCCACTTGTCGTGGCGGCCCAGACTTCAGCCCCTGCCGCAAGGACTTCACCCCCCGCGGCGGCGACCTCCAGCTGGACCGGTCAGGCGCCTGCGACGGCACCCGCCGACGCGCGTGCGCGCTATGCGCGGGAGAGCGCGGCGTGTGGGCGCATCGCCGAACACGGTGCGCGTGGCAGCTGCCTCAGCAAAGCCACCGAGCGTCTGGCCGCAACACAGGCGCCGTTGCCTGGTGAGCGCCCTGAGGTGCTGCGCGAGAACGCCTTGCGGCGCTGCAATGCCCTGCCCGAAACCGAACGAAAGGACTGCCTCGCTCGGATGCAAGGTCAAGGCACGGTGAGTGGCAGCGTCGAAGGGGGCGGCATCTACCGCGAGCTCGTCACGCGCGAGGTGGGCGTCGCACCGAAAGCGGCTTCCGCTCCCTGAACCCCCACCCGGGTATGGCCGCGCCGGCTGCGCCGCGCGCAACGGCCTAACATCGGCGCTCAGCCCGGGACCGGCATGCCGAATTCGCACAACAAGACTTTCAGCACCCTAGTAACGCTGCCGAACGGCGTGCGCGTGGTGGCATTGCCGATGGCACACCGGCAGACCGCCGCGGTCAGCGTGTTCGTGCGCACCGGCAGCGCGCACGAATCGGCGGCCGAGAACGGCATCAGCCACGTGATCGAGCACATGGCCTTCAAGGGCACAGCCCGCCGCGACGTACGGCGCATCAATCTGGATGCCGAGCGTCTGGGCGCCGAGGTCAATGCGCACACTGACAAGGACCACACCGCCTACCAGATCCGCGGGCTGGGCCAGCACGCGGAGCAGTTCGTCGAGATGCTCGGCGACATCGTTCTGGCGCCCACGTTTCCTGCCGACGAGCTCGAACGCGAGCGCCAGGTCCTGTTGCAGGAGTTCGCGGAGGACGAGGACGACCCAGTGTCCACCGGCTTCAAGCTGTTCGACCGGGCGTGCTATGGCCTGCATCCGGTGGCCCAGCCGGTGATCGGCAGCCGCCGCAACATCGAGCGCTTCGAACGCCAGCAGCTGGTTCGCTATGTCGAACGCCAGTACAGCGGCAGCAACCTGATCGTCGGTGCGGCCGGTGCGATCGACGTCGAACGGATCCTTGCGGCCGTCGAGCGCATGTTTGGCGCGATGCCTCAGGGCCAGCCCAACCTCGTCGCGCCGCCCCGCTACGCAGGCGCCGTCAAGTCGCGCGCATTTGCCGGCAGCAGCCAGACCCATGTGGTGATCGGCTTTCCGATCGCTTCGCTTCGAGACGATGACGCGGCTTTCCAGGTTGCCGCCACAGTCTTCGGCGACGGCATGAGTTCACCGCTACTGTCACGCGTGAGAGAGGAGCGCGGCCTGGCTTACCACGCCTCGTGCGTGGCCGACCAGTTCGACATGTGCGGGCAGCTCGTGATCGAGGCGTCGACGGCGCCAGCGCACTTCGAGGAGTTTCTCGTCGAGATCAGCAACCTGTTGCGGGCCCAGGCCGAGACGACCGACGCGGTCGACCTCGAACGCGCGCGCAACCAGATCGCGGTGCGCCGGATGCACGACGCCGAGAAGCCGCTGCGAAGGCTCGAGGATGCGGCCCTCGAGGTCTTTGTGCACGGACGTCTGCGAACGCCCGAGGAGACGCTCTCGCGACTTCACGCCGTCAATGCCGAAGCGGTGCGCGAAGCCTTCTCGAAGATGCTTTCGGCCGGGCCGGCGGCAGCCATCGTCGGCAGCATCCGCCGCGGCGCCGGCGAGCGGGCCCGCGAGATTCTCACGGCGATATAGTCACGTCGGGCCGACGGGGCTCGCTTACAAGGATCGCACCATGAAGAAACTGCTGTTGACTGCCGTGCTGGCGACGGTGTCGGGCTTGGCCCTGGCCAACTCCTGCCCGGCCGAGATGAAGGCCATCGATGCCAAGATGGGGGCGGCCAAGCTCTCCGACGCCGACATGGCCAAGGTCAAGAAGCTGCGCGCCGACGGCGAGGCCTCGCACAAGGCCGGCAAGCACGACGAATCGTTGAAAACGCTGGCCGAAGCGAAGAAGTTGCTCAAGATGTGAGCTGCGACCGGCCCGGCGCTTCCGACGACGCCGACCTGATCAAGCGCCGCCGCCGGCTCTTATCCCATGTGCATGCCGCCGTTGCAGCTGAAATCGGCGCCGGTCGAGAATCCTGAGTCCTCGCTCGCCAGCCATGCGACGATCGAGCCGATCTCCTGCGGCGTGCCCAAGCGCTTGACCGGGATCGTCGCGACGATCTTCTCGAGCACCTCGGGCTTGATCGCGCGGACCATGTCGGTGCCGATGTAGCCGGGGCTAACGGTGTTGACCGTGACGCCCTTGCTCGCGACTTCCTGGGCCAGTGCCATCGTGAAGCCGTGCATCCCCGCCTTGGCCGCTGAGTAGTTGGTTTGGCCGGCCTGGCCTTTCTCGCCGTTGACCGAGCTGATCTGGACGATGCGGCCCCAGCCCTTCTCGACCATGCCCGGCACGACCTGCTTGGTCACGTTGAACATCGAGTTCAGGTTGGTGTCGATGACGGCTTTCCAGTCCTCGGGCGTCATCTTCAAGAACATGCGGTCGCGGGTGATGCCGGCGTTGTTGACCAGCACGTCGATCGTGCCGGTCTCTTCGGTCGCCTTGGTGAAGGCGTCGACCGTCGACTGCCAGTCGGCAACGTTGCCGACCGAGGCGTAGAAGGTATAGCCCTGCTCCTTCTGCTCGGCCAGCCACTTCGCGTGGTCGCGGCTCGGGCCGCAGCCGGCGATGACCTTGAAGCCTTCCTTGTGCAGGCGCTGGCAGATGGCGGTGCCGATGCCGCCCATGCCGCCGGTGACGTACGCGATTTTCTGGGCCATGCCGTGCTCCGAAGTTGTGAAGTGGTGACTACTCTAGCGCTCGACGGTCAGCGCCACACCCATGCCACCCCCAATACACAAGGAGGCGATCCCCTTCTTGGCATTGCGACGCTGCATCTCGTGCAGCAGGGTGACCAGGATGCGGCAGCCCGAGGCTCCGATCGGGTGGCCGATCGCGATCGCGCCGCCGTTGACGTTGACCTTGCTCATGTCCCAGCCCATTTCCTGGTGCACGGCGCAGGCCTGGGCTGCGAAGGCCTCGTTGATCTCGAGCAGGTCGAGGTCGGCGGCCTTCCAGCCGGCGCGCTCGAGCGCACGGCGCGACGCCGGCACCGGGCCCATCCCCATCGTCGCCGGGTCGACGCCCGCGCTGGCGTAGGAGGCGATCCGCGCCAGAGGCGTCAGGCCGAGCTGATCGGCGCGCTTGGCCGTCATCACGACGACGCCGGCCGCGCCGTCGTTCAGGCCCGAGGCATTGCCCGCGGTCACGCTGCCGGCCTTGTCGAAGGCGGGGCGCAAGCCGGCCAGCACCTCGGCGGTGGTCTTGCGGTTCACGAACTCATCGGCCGCGAAGACGATCGGGTCGCCCTTCTTCTGCGCGATCGAAAACGGCACGATCTCGTCCTCGAAGCGGCCGGCGTCCTGGGCCGCCGCGGCCTTCTGCTGCGAGGCCAGCGCCAGTGCGTCCTGCGCCTCGCGCCCGATCTTGTATTCCTTGGCGACGTTCTCGGCGGTGATGCCCATGTGGTACTGGTTGTAGACGTCCCACAGGCCGTCGACGATCATCGTGTCGACCAGCTTCCAGTCGCCCATGCGAACGCCGTCGCGCGAGCCCGGCAGCACGTGCGGCGCCAGGCTCATGCTTTCCTGGCCGCCGGCGATGATGATGTCGGAATCGCCGTCGCGGATCGCCTGCGCCGCCAGCATTACAGCCTTCAGGCCCGAGCCGCAGACCTTATTGATCGTCATCGCCGGCACCGATTTCGGCAGGCCCGCCTTGATAAGCGCCTGCCGCGCCGGGTTCTGGCCGACGCCGGCCGTCAGCACCTGGCCCAGGATGACCTCGTTGATCTGATCGCCGGCGAGCTTGGCGCGCTCGAGCAACTCGACGATGACGGCCGCGCCGAGGTCCGCCGCCGGCGTCTTGGCGAGCGTGCCGCCGAACTTGCCGACCGCGGTGCGGGCGGCAGCGACGATGACGATGTCTGTGCTCATGGGTGTTCCTCAGCGATCAATGAATCAGGCCTTGGCCTTGACATACCGGCCCGGCGCCGGCTCGATGGGCTTGTGGGCCCGGTCACCGTAGGTCTTCGGCGCGGCGACCCTCTTGCCAGCATGCGGCGCGAGCCAGGCCGACCAATCGGCCCACCAGCTGCCGGGGATTTCCCGGGCGGTCTCGAACCACTGTTGCGCCGTGCCGCCGAGTCGGCCGTCGACCCAGTGGTTGCGTTTCTTGGCGGCTGGCGGGTTGATCACGCCGGCGATGTGGCCCGAGGCGCCGAGCACGAAGCGCATCTTGCCTTTCAGGAGCCGCGTGCTTTCGAACGCGGCCTGCCACGGGACGATGTGGTCTTCGCGCGAGCCGTAGACGTAGACGGGGGCCTTGATCTTGCCGAGGTCGATCTTCTCGCCGCAGACCTCGAGCTTGCCGCGCACGCGCAGCTCGTTCTGCAGGTAGGTGTGGCGCAGATACCAGCAGAAGAAGGGGCCTGGCAGGTTGGTGGAATCGCTGTTCCAGTACAGCAGGTCGAAGGGCGGCGGCTTGTCGCCCTTGAGGTAATTGCCGACGACGTAGTTCCAGACCAGATCGTTGGGGCGCAGGAAGCTGAAGGTGCTGGCGAGTTCCTGGCCCTTCAGCAGCCCGGGGCCCTGCGGCGCGTCGGCACCGAGCGTCATTTCGCGCAGTTGCACCGCGGGCTCGTCGATGAAGATGTCGAGCACGCCGGTGTCGGAGAAATCGAGCAGCGTGGTCAGCAACGTGACGCTGGCGGCCGGCTGCTGGCCACGTGCGGCCAGCACCGCGAGCGCGGTCGACAGGATCGTGCCGCCGACGCAGAAACCGAGCGTGTCGATCGTGTCCTGGCCGCTGATGGCCTGCACCTCCTCGATCGCTCGAATCGCGGCGTCTTCGATGTAGTCATCCCAGGTCTTGGCGGCGATCGACGCATCGGGGTTGCGCCAGCTGACGACGAAGGTGCGGTGCCCCTGCGCGACGGTGTAGCGGATCACCGAGTTGTCGGGCTGCAGGTCGAGGATGTAGTACTTGTTGATGCACGGTGGAACGAACAGCATCGGCCGCTCGTGCACCTTGGCGGTGAGGGGCTTGTACTCGAGCAGCTGAAAAAGATCGTTCTCGAAGACCACCGCACCCTCGGTCGTCGCGACGTTGCGGCCGACCTCGAACATGCTTTCGTCAGTCTGCGAGACATGGCCCTGCTGGATGTCGTTCCACAGCTGCTTCATGCCCTGGGCGATGCTCTCGCCCTGGCTTTCGAGGGCCTTGCGCTGGGCTTCCGGGTTCAGCGCCAGGAAATTGCTCGGGCTGGCCGCGTCGACCCATTGCTGCACGGCAAAGCGGATGCGCGCCTTGGTCTTGGCATCGCCCTCGACCGCGTCGGCCATCTTCATGAGCGTGCGCGCATTCAGCAGGTAGGTCTGCGCGGCCATCGCCGCGACTGGGTTGCGCTGCCAGTCGGCCGCCGCGAACCGGCGGTCGCCTAGCGGCGCGCCGTCGGGCTGGCCGAGCCGCTCGACGGCGTCGTTCCAGAGACGGGTGGCGTCGGCCATGTAATCGGCTTGCAGGCGCGTCAGGGCCTCGATCGGCAGCGCCAGACCGCTGAAGCCCTTCCAGATCTCCTCGAGCGGGCGGCCGAACGGCGCCTTCGAGGCGGCCTCCGCAGGGCGACCTGTGGCGGTGGGGGATGTGCTCATGGCCGGCTTGTCTCCTGGGCCTTCTATTGTCGTCAACAATGCCGCCTTGCGTGCAGCGCTGCGAGCCGAAATTGTCGCGAGCCGCTTCGATCGTCGAAATACGCGGGATGACGCAATCGTGCTCTACCTGGTGGCCATTGGCTGGATGTACGTTGTGCTGCTGATGGCGATCGTCGAAGCGCTGTCGCCAAACGGCGGCGTGCTCGGAGCGATCCTCACATTCGTCTTCTACGGCGTGCTGCCCTTGTCGATCCTGCTGTACATCCTCGGAACGCCAGCGCGAAGGCGGGCGCTGCGAGCACGCGAAGTCGCCGCAGCGTCAGCCCCGCAGCCAGATGGCAGCGGCCATGCGGCCGGTGACACCATCGCGCCGGTAAGAGAAAAACCTTGATGCATTCTCGACCGTGCACAGGCCGCTCGCGCTGATCTGCATCAAGCCGGCGCGGCGCAGCCTGTCGGTGGCCAGGCCCGGCAGGTCGGCCAGCCAGCGCAGCGTACCGTCAGCGCGTCGGCGCTCGACGAAGCACGGCCCGGCGCCGAAGGCAGCCACCACTTCGGCACCGACCTCAAACTGACGCGGGCCGATGCACGGCCCGAGCCAGGCGACGAGTTCGTCGGGTCGGCAGTGGGCTGCCTCGGCGAGCGCAGTGACGCAGGCCTCCAGCACGCCTGCCGCGAGGCCACGCCAGCCGGCATGCGCGGCGCCTACGCCGCAGCCGCCGGGTGCCGCCAGCAGCACCGGCAGGCAGTCGGCCACCATCACGGTGCAGGGGACCCCCGGCTCGGTGGTGATCGCAGCGTCGGCATTGCAGGCGCCATCAGCGGCGCCGGATTTCGCCAGGTGCTCGTGCGCCGCGCCGAGCCGCAGCACCCGCGTGCCGTGCACCTGCGACATCCAATGCGGCGGTGCACCGAGCGCCGCGGCGAAGCGGCGCCGGTTCTCGTCCACGGCCGCCGGGCTGTCGCCCGCCGAGCGCCCGAGGTTCAGGCTCTCGAAAGGCCCCTGGCTCACACCGCCGCTGCGGGTGCTCATCCACGCGCCCACGGCCGCGTCGGCCGCCCAGTCGGGACGGAACCCATGCGCAACCTCAACCTGCATCCGGGCATTTCTCCGGGCGAGTCGATTCGAACGCTTCGTGCTGCATGCAGGCCTCGAAGACCCGCATCACCTTGGGCACGTGGTCGAGCCGGCAGGCCAGGCGCTGGGCATTGAAGATCTGCGGCACCAGCGTGATGTCGGCCAGCGTCGGCGTGTCGCCATGGCAGAAGCGGCCGCTGCGCGGGTCGGCCAGCTGGCGCTCGACGGTTTCCAGGCCTGTTTCCACCCAGTGCCGGTACCAGCGATTCTTGTCGTCCTCGCTCCGCGCGAGGTCTTTCACCAGGTAGCGCAGCACGCGCAGGTTGTTCAGCGGGTGGATCTCGCAGGCGATGTCCAGCGCGATGGACCGCACCCGCGCCCGGCCGAGCGCGTCGCGTGGCAGCACCGGCGGCTCGGGGTGCGTTTCCTCGAGGTACTCGATGATCGCCAGCGACTGCGTCAGCAACGCGCCGTTGTCTTCCAGCGTGGGCACCAGCCGAGACGGCGAGAGGGCTGCGAAGCCCTCGGCCAGGTGCTCGTTCTTGACCAGGTGCACCGCCCGGTATTCCCAGTCCAGACCCTTCAGCGCCAGCGCGATGCGCACGCGGTACGAAGCCGAGGAGCGAAAGTAGTTGTGCAGCAGCAGGGTCACTTGTGTGCCCCTTCAGCGGACGGCCACTCGCAGACGGCCCAGGCCGGCGATCGCACCTTCCATCACATCGCCTGGCACCACCGCGGCCACCCCCGCCGGCGTGCCGGTGTAGATGAGGTCGCCGGGTGCCAGCGTCCAGGCCGCACTCAGGTGCTCGATGATCTCGCCCACGTTCCAGATCAGCTGGTTCAGGTCACCGCTCTGGCGCGGTTGGCCGTTCACGGAGAGCGTGATCGCGCCCTGCGCCAGTTCGCCGGTGGCGCTGATCGGATGGATCGGACCGATCGGCGCCGATTGGTCGAACGCCTTTCCGATGCACCACGGCCGGCCCTGCTTCTTCATCTCGGCCTGCAGGTCGCGCCGGGTCATGTCCAGGCCGATCGCATAGCCATAGACATGCTGCAGCGCGTCGGCCGCAGCGATCGAGCGCCCACCGCGGCCGATGGCCACCACCAGTTCGATCTCGTGGTGCAGGTCCTTCGTCAACGGCGGGTAGTCGATGGGGGCGGTTTCCCCGTCGGCCACCGACACCACCGCGTCGCTCGGCTTGAGGAAGAAGAAGGGCGGCTCGCGGCCGCTGAAGCCCATTTCTTGCGCATGCTCGACGTAGTTGCGGCCGACGCAGTAGACGCGGCGCACGGGGAAGGAGCCGCCGCCGGCCACCGGCACGCTGGCCTGGGAAGGCACGGGGATCACGGCAGTCGTCATGTCACGCATCGGTCATCTCCAGGGGGGATGAGCGCATGATGCCACCGCTAAACTGCGCCGCATGCTGCTGACCGCGCGCGACCGCATCCAGTTCTGCCGCGCATGCGGTGCTCCGGTGGTGTACCGCATTCCCGCCGACGACAACCGGGAACGCGCGGTCTGCACGCGTTGTGCCACCGTCTGGTACGAGAACCCCGTCAACGTGGTCGGCACCGTGCCGGTGTGGCAGGACAAGGTGTTGCTGTGCAAACGGGCCATCGAACCCCGCCACGGCTTCTGGACACTGCCGGCCGGCTTTCTGGAGCTCGGTGAGAGCGCGGCCCAGGGCGCGCTGCGCGAGACCGACGAGGAGGCCGGCGCCGAGGTCGACCTCGGACCGCTGTTCAGCGTGCTCGATGTCGTGCGGGTCGGGCAGGTCCACCTGTTCTACCTTGCGACGATGCGCTCGCCCGAGCTCAATCCGGGCAGCGAGACGCTGGAAGCGCGCCTCTTCCGCGAGGACGAGGTGCCTTGGGACGAGATCGCCTTTCGCACCGTGCGCGAAACGCTGCAGTTTTTCTTCGAAGACCGGCGGCGCGGGGTCTTCGCCGTGCACTGCGCCGACATCGGGTGACGCCTTGCGCCATGTCAACCTGGCCAAGTTAGCTAGAATGGGCGAACCCTGCGGAGCGCGCCATGCAATTCAACATGCTCGAAGCCAAGACCCAGTTGTCCAAGCTGGTCGAGGCGGCATTGCGCGGCGAAGACGTGGTGATCGCCAATCGCGGCAAGCCGGTGGTCAGGCTGGTCAAGGCGGAGCCGCCGGCGAAGCGCAAATGGGGTGCCTGGGCCGGGTTGATGACCGATGCGGAGATCGACCACGCGTTCTCGCCAGAGGTTGAAGCCGAGACGGCACGCGAGTGGTTGGCTTCGATCGACCGGCCGATCGAAGCCGGACTGAAGCCGAAGGCGCGCCGCGCAACGACGGCGCCCAAGCCTGCACCCAAGCGCGGCGCCAAGTCCCTGCACAAGTGAAGCGTTACCTGCTCGACACGCATGTCGTGGTCTGGGCGCTCACCAGGCCACAGCGCCTGGGAGCGCACACGCGGGGCATCCTGGCGCACGAGCCGGTCTTCGTCAGTGCACTCAGCATCTGGGAGATGCTCTTGAAGCATGGCCAAGGGCGCCTGAAACTGCCTGGCGGCTCGCTGCTGCGCACGATCGAGCGCGCCGGAGCGCAACTGCTGCCGCTGGCCCCGGAGCACGTCGAGGCCGGCACAGCGCTCGGCGCGACACACGGCGACCCGATCGACCGCCTGCTGATCGGCACCGCGCGGTACGAGCGCATGGTCCTCGTCACGCGGGATGCACAGATCCTCGAGCGCGCTGCGCCGATCCTTGGGGACCTGCTGCTCGAGGCCTGAAACGGCAAGCGTCGACGGCCCCGGAAAGTCTGCGAACTTACTCAGCAGTCAGAAATATAGGCGACAGAAGGATGATGGAAGAATGATCGAGAGAGCGCGGGATTTTCAGCCAACTCTTGAAGTTGTTCGCTGACTTTGCGCTCCAGGCTTTCGCCCTT
>Ga0163144_10011182_pt1 | contig 19018 bp, 13 predicted proteins | sample OliLak19BULKMAT1_FD_123175 | JGI IMG/M metagenome (GOLD analysis project Ga0163144, IMG submission 123175) | Freshwater microbial mat bacterial communities from Lake Vanda, McMurdo Dry Valleys, Antarctica - Oligotrophic Lake LV.19.BULKMAT1 | ecosystem: Environmental > Aquatic > Freshwater >... | reverse complement strand
TTGGCCAGTTCTGTCAGGTCGCGACCGAACGAGTCGAGCGCGGGCGTCTTGCTCTTGCCCTTGGTTCCTTGTTTTTCTGTCTGCTGCGGTTCTTCACTTTCCACGCCTGCACCTAGTAGGTTAAGGACTTCTTCCCGCACTTCTTCCAACTTCAGCCCGAGATTCATCAGGACCTGTGCCGCGACACCATCGTGTTCGCGAAGCAGGCCGAGGAGCAGATGCTCGGTGCCGACGTAATTGTGATTGAGGTTACGCGCCTCTTCGATCGCGTACTCAATGACCTTCTTGGCTCGAGGGGTCTGCGGGAGCTTGCCCATCGTCACCATGTCGGGTCCGCTCTTGACGAGCTTCTCGACTTCCAGTCGTACCTTACGCAGGTCGACGTCGAGATTCTTCAGGACGTTGGCGCCAACGCCCGACCCTTCCTTCACCAGCCCGAGCAGGATGTGTTCGGTACCGATGTACTCGTGGTTGAAACGCTGTGCTTCCTGGTTCGCAAGTGCCATGACCTTGCGCGCCCTGTCCGTGAATCGTTCGAACATGTCCATCTCCTAAACAGCCGACGTCGAGCGCCGACTGCTCCTGTCCAGTAGACACTGGCCGGTCGGACCGCATTACGACGGTCGCCGACAGTGTTTACGTGAGATTGTAGACCGCCCGGCAGCATTATCAAACGTACGGGACGGCTCATGGGGCCTTATCGGCTCACGATCTTCTCGGACGTGAGAGGTGGGTTTGCTACCGTGCCCCTACGCGACCGAGCCGATCCGTTCTCACGATCGACCCCAACGGCAGTGAAATAAAAGTTTTCGGGGTCCATTTCCCTCCCATGAATCATTGTCCTCCGCCGAACACTCTGCCACCGCATAAGTTGCGGCCGATGGTCAGTGAAAGACCCTTTGAAAAGGGCGTTTGAAACCGACCGCGAACCGACATGGAACCGACATACAACCGACATCAAACGACGTGAACTGACATGTCGTTTCTCCGAGAAGCTACCGCCGCGCGGGTGGTTGCCGAGCAGTCGAATTGTCAAAGAACGTGGACAAAAGCTGGCACGATGCTGTGTTGTTCACAGCCCGCATACCTGCTTCCTAATATACGCCTAACTTCTGAATTTGTCGGCGAAATTCCGCGGATTTTTTGAACGAGTTGGAACGCGTGGCGCGGCGGGGTCAGAGATACGAAGCCGCGATGGGCGCGAAGCAAGAACCGAAGCAAGACGCGAAGCAATTTACCATTGCGAACCCCCTACGTTTAGCCGCCGGCCCGATGGGACGCCCTTCGTTCGATCCGAAACGACACGCGTCCCTTCGGAACGGCCGCTAAACATGATCAGTCCTCAAACCAACTTTTCGAGCCTCTGGAGATACCCCCGTCATTCCGAGGTTCTCCGAAGGATCTCCGCATTGTCCGCGGGCTGAAAGAGATCCTGCGGAGTACCTGCAGGATGGCGAACCTCGACAACTGAGAGGACCCAACCAAAATTCCACCTGTATTTGGATTTTCCTTCGCGGTTTCTTCGCGACTTCGCGCCTTCGCGTCTCTTACGCACCCGACGCATTGGAGCCCGACCGCCAGAATAGCGACCGTTTTTCCTATCAAGCTGGAAACCCATCGACCGATCTCGTAGAAGTAACGCCCGCCGGGGCAATCGGTTTGCCTTGGTGGTGGCGCATCCTCCGGAGCATCGATGGAATTTCTGACCAAGCTGTACGAACTGATCTTCAAGGGCCTCGGTGACGACGAGAAGTGGCGGTCGATGATCGACTACATCGGCACGCCCACGCTTTACTTCGTGCTGTTTGCGATCGTCTTTGCTGAAACCGGGCTCGTCATCACACCGTTCCTGCCCGGTGATTCGTTGCTGTTTGCCATCGGCGCGATGGGCGCGCGCAACATCGGGATCGACATTTACACGCTCAGTGGCCTGCTGATTGTCGCAGCGATCATCGGGGACGCGGTCAATTACTGGATCGGTTACAAGCTCGGACCGGCGGTCTTCAAGCGGGAAGATTCCAAGCTGCTGAACAAAAAGCACCTGCTCCGCGCTCAGGAGTTCTACGACAAGTACGGCGGGAAAACGATCATCCTGGCGCGGTTCGTCCCCATCGTCCGCACGTTCGCGCCGTTCGTCGCGGGGGTGGGCAAGATGAACTTCGTCCGCTTCTGGATGTTCAACATCATCGGTGCCATCCTCTGGGTCACCATCTGCGTCGGCGCCGGGCGGTTCTTCGGTGGCTACGAGATCGTGAAGAAGAATTTCGAACTCGTGATCCTTGCGATCATTGTGATCTCAATCCTTCCGATGGCCTACGAGTTCTGGCACGCCCGGCGAAAGTCCAAAACCCACGGCTTCGACCCCATCGAGGCCACCACAATCGGCGAACCGGTGCCACCGAACCCACCGACAGTGGTGAAGTAGTATTTGTCATACGGTGACCTGCGGCGCGATCCCCTTCGCCATGGCATGGGCGTCTCGCCGATGCCACGGCAATCGCGAAGATCGCTTGCGCGCTTTAGCTCGGGCCGGATACGGCCCGACACCCCGGAGTACCGGGGCTCCACGGGCGGGACACCCGTGCCACGGTGCGGCGGCACGTGGAGCACACGGCCGATTCGTCAGGCGTTAGGCATTTGCGTCGGCGATCATGTCTTTAAGCACGTATTCGCGGATGAGGCGGGGCAGGTAAGTGCTCATGTTCCTCAGTTCCGCAAACTTGTCGAGGTCGTCGTCGTTTGTGCTTTGAATGACGTCACCGAGCTGGCCACCCGCATATTCGATGTTGCGATCGCGCTGGCCGTCGAGGAAGTCGATGCCACTGTTGCCGTAGAGGGCGTCGCGCGAGTTGCCACCAAGCAGGGAATCGTTGCCGGCCTGGCCGAAGAGGACGTCCTTGCCGTTGCCACCGAGGACGGTGTCGTTGCCCGAGCCGGCGAAGACGATGTCACTTCCATCATCCTGCACCGCAGCGGAGGGGTCGGCGCCGGCGTTGATGTAGTCGTTTCCGGCGCCACCGACGATACGGTCGGCGCCACCGGCGCCGGTGATGGTGTCATTGCCGTTGCCGCCGTTGATGCGCGAGCCACCGTAACCATCGATAAGCAGGTCGTCACCGTTACCGCCGACAATCGTGGTGCGGTCGGTGAACAGGTAACTTTCCCTGCGGCCGATCGAGACATCCTTGAACAGGTTGGTGACGCGGAAGATGTCGTCGCCGTCGCCACCGTAGAACTTGAGCCCACGGACACTGTCGATGTTGAAGACTTTTCCCTGGTCGACCCCGTCGATCGAAATCGTGAACCGCTTGCGGCTGACCATGGCGACCTCGACAACGGTTGCGACGTTGTCGGTTGCATCAATGCGCGGCGTGCGAGTCCCCGTCAGCGTGGCCGACAGATGGGTGCGCGATTCGAGGGTTTCACAGAACTGATTCATTCCAAATACTCCGTACATAACCAAGAGAATCTTTACCGTAGAGTCGCGGAGGAGAGACGCGGAGGGACGCAGAGAAAACCAAAACGAATTTCTGTTTCTCTTCTCTGCGTCCCGCTGCGTCTTCACTCTGAGGGCTCTGCGTTGAGCATTTCATTCACGGCCAAAGCGGTGTGCCTTCGAGGCCCATTGTTTCGGGTAAGCCACAGATCAGGTTCGCGTTTTGCACCGCTTGGCCGGCGGCGCCCTTGCCGAGGTTGTCGACGACGCCCATCGCGATGACCAGGTTTCGTTCGGGGTCTGCGGCGTAAGAGACAAACGTGAGGTTTGAGCCCAGCGCCCACTTCGTATGCGGTGGCTTGTCACTGACGCGCACGAACGGGCGATCCTTGTAAAATTTTCGCGCGACCTCAAGGCATTGTTCCGTCGTCGCGTTGCCCTTGGCGTAAATGGTCGCGAGGATGCCGCGCGTCATCGGGATCAAATGTGGCGTGAACACGAGCCCACCCGTGTCGCCGGCGATCTGCTTGATCGTCGAGCTGATCTCGGGCATGTGCGTGTGCTTCAGCAGACCGTAAGGCGCGACGTCCTCGTTCACCTCGGCGTAGCTGAACTTCGAGTCGCCACCCCCACGCCCCGCGCCACTGACACCGGTTTTTGCGTCGATGATGATGCCCCGGGGGTCGATGAGCTTCGCGTCGAGTAACGGCGCTAGCGCCGCCAGCGACGCCGCGGGGTAGCAACCGGGGTTGGCGATGCGGGTTTTGTTTTTGATCTGGTCGGGCCACACGTCGGCTAAGCCGTAGGTCCAACCGTCGACGTAACGATGGTCACCACCGATGTCGACGATCTTGGTGCCCACGGGGACTTTCGCCAGCGCCTCGCGCGAGTCGCCGGTGGGGAGGGACGCGAAGAGCACGTCGAGGTTGGGAAGGGCGGTCGGGTCCCACTTCTGGACGACGAGGTCACCGAGTTTACCGATGCCGGGATAGCGTTCGATGAGCTTGGAGCCGGCCGAGCTTTCACCGGCGATGTAGACGACCTCGAACTGGGGGTGCGTCGCGGCTAGGCGGAGCGCCTCTCCACCGCCGTACCCTGTCACGCCAACGATGCCGACTCGAATCATGGTTGCTGTGCTCCCAATCCAGTGCGCCACGAGCCGGTGGGGCATGCGGTGGGTCGGATTATCCGGCCCAAGCCGTCGAAAGCAATTGATGAATGACGATTGACTGACAACATCGGCAACATTCCGTCAGCTGGGCTTGTTTTTGCGGTGGGGACATTCGTGCCCGCGATGATGACGTTGCTGCTCGTCCAGGCGGTCATCGTTGGTTTGCAGCATCAACGGGCGAGCCGCTCATACAACGGTGTGTAATCGGTCGACAAGGTCCATGGTCCGCTTGGCATACTCGTTCCCGAACAGCCGGACGTGGTTGAGCAACTGATACAATTGATAGATCAGCTTTCGCACCCGGTGATACTCGCTTGGCAGCCTCCCGTCACACTGGTAAGCCGCCATGAACGCGGGGGTGATCGTGTGGAACAATTCCATGTAGGCCAGCTCGGCCTCGGCGTGACCGAACTTGCAGTTGGGGTCGAGCATCGCCGCGACGCGCCAACCGTCGGGCGTCGGTTTCACAAGCACGTTCATCGCCCATAAATCCCAGTGTAATAGTCGCGGGCAATCGTCGTGCGCAAGCAGTTGAGGCAGCCGTTCGTGGATGCGGCCGATCTGCTTGCGACACTTGATTGGTAACGTGCTGGACTTTTCGACGTCGTGCCAGATCTCACCATAGATCTCACGAAAAAAATCGGGCCAGCGATCGAATTCTCGCTGGCCCAGTCCAACCCGCATGTAGCGGTCGCTCGTGTGGCTGTGAAGTTCCTTCAGCAACCCCGCTAAGTGAATCTGAAGCTGTTCGTATTCCTGAGCCGAGCACTTGTGCTTTGCGGTGTGCAGGTCGATGCCGTCGACGAACTCCATCATGATGAAGCTGTAAGGGTAGTCGAGCGATCCCACGACCGACCGATACACGCCCGGCACCGGCATGCCCGCATCACCCATTTGGCGAAGCTGAAACTCCTCATCCATAAACGCATGCGTCACACGGTGCGCCGAAAGCTTCAAGACGGCCCGCAGGCCGTCCGTCATGGTCAGGCAAAATGTATTGTTGATGCACCCACCGAGCAGGGGCTTAACCTCTGCGAGGTCGGCCGAGCCACCGAAGCAGTCGCGAACGATGCCCCGAAGGTTGGACCACGAGATGTCATTCTCGTGTGACGTCATTAGCAGAGGAAGATTGTGACTCGTCTTCGCCCGGGTGACAACACTAATCCGGGCATAGGCGCAGCAAATTTCTCGGACGGGAATTCACGTGCGACGAAACTGTATCGTGATGGCGTCCCGCACTTCCTGCGCCTACGCTATCGGCATGTCCAAGATCGCCATCATCATCGTTGACCACGGTTCGCGTGTCCGTGACAGCAACGATATGCTTGAACGCGTCGTAACGATGTTCTCCCAACGCTTTGGTGGCAGGCACCCGATCGTCGAACCGGCACACATGGAACTCGCAGAGCCGTCAATCGCGACGGCGTACGGCAAATGCGTACAGCGGGGCGCAACCCGCGTGGTCGTATGCCCGTTCTTTCTCGGGCCGGGCAAACATTGGACGCAGGACATCCCCCAGCTGGCCACCGATGCCGCTGCGACGCATCCGGGGACGACGTTTACGGTCGCCAAGCCACTGGGGATTGACGATTTGATTCTCGACCTGCTCGCCAAGCGCGCCGGGGAAGCGACAGTGGTCGAGTGACCTTTTACTCCATCGCCACGCGCGCCTCGGCGCGGGATTGGGGAACGTCATCCTTATCGACCACCGCACGGGGCATGTCACCCGTAAACTCGCTCGTTTCCATCGCGGGCACAATCGCCCGGCCGACGCCCGCAGCGACCAATCGCGTCGCGAAGGTCTCGGCCTGGTCGGCTTCACCGTGGACGACGTAGGCGGTCGTCTGCGGGACCAGAGTCGGTTTCAGGAAGCGCAGCAATTCGTCACCGTCGGCGTGGGCGCTGAGGCCATGCAGGGTGCGGACTTCGCATTTCAAGTCGTACCAACGATCCAGGATGCGCACCTTGCGCAACCCGTCCTGCAGGCGCCGGCCGAGTGTTTCCGGTGGGGTCCAACCGACGAACAGGATCATATCCTGCACGCGTTCCACACTGACGATCACATGATGCAAGACCCGTCCGAACTCGCACGTCGGGCTGCTCGCGACGATCACGCACGGCCCGCGGTCGTTGTTGACGCGCTTACTGTCTTCCCGGCTGACTGCGAACGTCACGCGTGACCCACCAAACAGATCGCCCTTGCCGATCATCGCGTTCGTCTGCTCGTCGTAGTTCTCGCGGAACTCGGTGGTGACCTTCGTCACCTCCGTCCCCATCGGGCTGTCAACGTACATTGGAATCGGTGGGATCTTCTTCTCAGTAATGAATTTTTGAACGTACCACAACATCGTCTGGGTACGGCCCACAGCGAAGCTCGGGATGATCAGCCGGCCCTTCCTGCGGACGATTTCCTGAATCGCGTCCAGCAGTTGTGGTTCAATTTCGTCCATCGGCGCGTGCGTGCGTCCGCCATACGTGCTCTCGGTGATGACGATGTCAAACGGCGGACCTTCAAGCATCTGCGGGTCGCGCAGGATCGGTGTGTCGTACCGCCCGATGTCCGCGGTGAACAACAGTCGGCGGTCACGTCCATCCTCGTTCCACTCGACCACCACGTAGGCACTACCGAGGATGTGTCCCGCGTCGTAAAACGTGAACGATACGCCATCGCCGAGGTCGGTCTTGCGCCCGTACGGCACTCGCCGAAACGCCTTCAGCACCGCGCCGACATCGGAATAGCGATACAGCGGTTGAATTTCCTCCCCACCCGGTGGTTTCGATCGGCGGTTGAGGTATTCGGCGTCCTCTTCCTGAATGTTGGCCGCGTCCTGCAGAACGATCTTCGCCACCTCGCACGTCGCGGGTGTGGCGTAGATCGGACCGTTGTACCCATGCTTCGTCGCGATCGGCAGTCGACCGCAATGGTCGAGGTGCCCATGCGACAGAATGATGGCGTCCAGCTTGCCCGGGTCGATCGGCAGGTACTCATTGATCCGCCGAGCTTCTTCCCGGCGGCCTTGGTACATGCCCATGTCGAGCAGGATCGACTTGCCGTTGACCTGCAAGTGGTGGCAGGAACCCGTGACGGTACGGTCAGCCCCGAGGAATTGGATTCGCATGCCCCGAGCGTACCGGCAGCATCAGGATGAGGATAGCCTTTGAACCGTTCCGGTGCTCCAGGTGGAAGCTGGGTCAGCGTGAATTGGAGTAGGGAGAAGCTCGATTGAGGAAACCAGAATGACGAATGAAACCCGAAGCCCGAATGACGAAGGAAAGAGACAAATGACCGATGACCGAAGAGTTGTCATCCCGAAGGGAGCGGTAGCGATCTAAGGGATCTCGATCGTCCGAGCGGTTCTGTCGAGTCGAGATCCCTCGGGTCGCTACCGCTCGCCTCGGGACGACATGCGCTCTTCATCCGTCATTCGGACTTCGTCATTCGATCGGATTTCGGGTTTCGACATTCGTCATTTTGGAATCCTTACCCTGCCCTCTCCCATGCTTACACGGGAGAGGGGCCGGAAGATAAAAAACGACCGTTCCCAACCGTCAATCGGTCATTTAAGCTCCTCAGTCTTCGATCGACGCGCTCTCCATTCCGCGTTTCCCGCGTGAGAGGCCGTCCGGACATTTAAGTTATCCGGACCGGTCGTAGGGTTTGAATAGGTTGGCAAATCTGTACAGAATAGGGTACTGATTGAAATTGAGATTGTTTGCCGCGCAGTGTCAAGTGATGCTTGCAGCGGTCGATAGAGTGTCTGGCGGAACACGACGGGCAGCCGAAATGGTTTGGCGGCCTTAGCGACGTAGGAAACGACACCTTGAGATACCTGTTCCGAGGCCTTATCCGTGAGACCGGCAAGCCGGTCGTTGGTCATGTCGAGGCCGACACCGAAGAAACCGCATTCAACGCGCTGGCCGACAACGGAATTGTCACCGAGTCGATCAGTCCCGACCCCAAGCCCAGTTTCCCGGCTCCACCCGTTCCGGGTGGGGGTGGTGGGACCCAGTCCCAGGCCCGCTACGCCGACGCGCTCGATTCTGCTTTTGACACCAGTGCCCACCAGATTGCCTTTGACGATCTGACCGAACGCTACCGTGGCAAACGCGTTTGGGTCATCGATCGCGACAAGATCCGCAAGCGTGTTGCCCAGGTCGTCGATGAAGCGATGACCAGCGCCCAGGCCGACCTCGATACCGACACCGAAACGCGCGAGCGTGTCGCCAAGGCGATCGAAGGGCTGTTCAAAGACGCCAAGAACATCACAAGCCCCCAGCAGTTGCCTGCTACGCCACCACCAGTGGCCCCGATGCCCATGGGCCGGCAGTTGACCGGCGCGGCTGCGGTGGGTGGGCTCGACGCGCAGGTCGATCGCCTGGCGATGCTGATCACGACGGCTGAGAACGTATTGGCGACCATCCAGAATGTCGCTCGCAACGCCAGCTTTGGCGGTGGTGGGGGTGCTGGAGGCGGTGGAGGTGGTGGTGGCCGACGACGCGGGCGTGCGTCGAAGGTCAACATGGTCCAGAACGACGTGTTGCTTGAGATTTTCAAGTCCAACATGTCCCTGCAGCGGGGTGTGGCGATCCCGGGCCCGGCGGTCGGCGCTCCGGCACCCACCTCGGCAACGGAAAGTGACGCCGGTGAGGCTGCCGCTGAGGTCGCTGAGGCGTCGGGTGGAGAGGAAGTGACTGCTGACGAGGCCGAATCGTCCCGACCGACGAGTCCGACAACCTAACGTCCCTTATAGGACTCATAAGTTGCCCGTTTTCACTAGCATCACTGAGCGTTTAAATGTATCGTTCCGCCACTGCCCGATTTGTTTCGCGCGATTTTGACGCGGAATTCGACCCAGTAAATCAGTAAATCGACGTCGCCGAGCGACGACGACGTTAGCGACGAAATCAACAAACAAGACCAACAAACCCTTTAGGAGTCTGACACCCATGAGCGAGAAGTCGACCATCCGTCCGCACATTGGAAAGAACATCATTGAAGCCAAACGTCGCGATGACGACGGGGGCGCGATTCAGGAGCCGCTGCTCCTGGGCATCGACTTGGGCACCAGCCGCTCGTCCGTCGTCAGCCTTGATGGCAAGCGTAAGACGATTGAGAGCTACGTCGGTTACCCGAAAGACGCCGTCGCCAAGAAGCTGTTGAAGGCCGACGTGATCTACGGCAAGCACGCCCTGGAAAACCGCCTGGCCGTCGAACTGTACCGTCCGCTCGAAAAGGGCGTGATCAAGGGCACGTTTGATGGTGAAGGCGCCACGGTCGATGCCGAGGGTCGCAACGTCGAGGCCGCTAAGGACCTCGTCGGTCACCTCGTGGAGATGATGGAGCCCGGTCGTGACGAGCTCATCTACGCCGTTATCGGTGTTCCGTCATTGGCCAGCTCGAAGAACAAGCAAGCCATGATCGACGCTGCCAAGGCTTCGTGTGACGCGGTCATGCTCGTCAGTGAACCGTTCACGGTCGCGTACGGCATGGAGCGCATGAGCGACATCCTCGTCATCGACATCGGCGCCGGCACGAGCGACTTGTGTCGTATGCACGGCACCGTGCCGACCGAAGAAGACGAAGTGACGATCCCCATCGCCGGTGACGCCGTCGACGCCAAGCTGCTCGAATTGATTAAAGCGGCTTTCCCCAAGGCATCGGTCACGCAGAACATGTGCAAGTCGTTCAAGGAACAGTACGGCTACGTCAGCGACACGAAGGACAAGATCGAAGTCCTCTTGCCGGTGGATGGCAAGCCCACGCCGCACGACATTACGCTCATCATGCGTGAAGCGTGCAGCATCCTGATCGACCCGATCGTGCACGGCATCCACAAACTCGTCAGCACGTTCAACCCCGAATACCAGGAGCGGTTGCGTAACAACATCCTCCTGTCCGGTGGTGGCGGTCTGATGCGTGGCCTGAACAAGCGCATCGAAGTTGAGATGGAAAAGATCGTTGGCAGCGGCAAGGTGACGATCGTCGAGGAGCCCCTGTACGCCGGCGCCGTCGGCGCATTGCAGTTGGCCCAGGATATGCCCGCCGACTATTGGCAGCAGCTGCGATAGTCCCTAGCCACCCGGCCGGAGATTGCAACAGATAACCCGGGCCGGCACGTTTAACGACGTGCCGGCCCGGTGTCGTTTGAGGGCATGTGATACGGATCGGGACTAAACTGGCTTGATGTGGCACAAGTAGGGTGGGCACTGCCCACCCTACACCAGCGTACAAAAATTTTTACGATCCTGTGAGAAATGACGGATTGGATGCGCAAGCACAGGACCCCGCTTCCCGCCACCCTGCGACCCGCGTATGATCGGGTGTCCCATGGCCAACCGGAAGGAAAATTTCTCGCCGCGGATCGATAACCGCAAGGCGTTTCACGAATACTTTATCGAGGCCAAGGTCGAGTGCGGCATCGCGCTACTGGGCAGCGAGGTCAAATCGATCCGTTACGGTAAGGCGCAAATCAACGAGGCGTTCGCGCGGATCGAGAAAGGTGCCTTGGTCCTGCACAACGCGCACATCGACCCGTACGCCATGGGCAACGCCCACCACGAACCCCTGCGCGAGCGCCTGCTGCTTGCCCACAAGCGCGAGATTCGCCGGCTCGAGAACGAGTTGAAGGTGAAGGGCACGACGCTGGTGCCACTGGCCGTCTATTTCAAAGACGGCCGCGTGAAAGTCGAGATCGGCGTCGCCCGCGGCAAACAGCAGTTCGACAAGCGGGCCACGATCAAGAAAAAAGAACAGGATCGGGAGCTGCGCCGGGCGACGATGAGCCATCGGCGCTGATTCCGCATGCCGCCCGGCCACACCGAACCAATCTCAGGTGAGCGTGCCAACCACTGCGGTGCGGGATGCACGGCGTCGCCGGATTTGGTCGTCAATTTGTCTTGGGTCGATGTATGCCTTTGACTTCGCCGCCGAATGATTAGCTCGTGACCGTCGCAAGGCATCGATCGATCCGTGCCAGCGTCTTTTCATTCCCCAGAAACACCAGGCAATCAAAGATCGGCGGGCTGACCGCGGTGCCACTGATGGCGACGCGCAAGGGTTGGGCTACCTTGCCCAGGCCGAGTGACTTGGACTCGCAGAATGTTTTGACGACGGCTTCGAGCGCGTCGTGGGCCGACCAGTTGGGGGCGTCGCTCAAGACGGTGCGAATGTCGCGCAATGCGGTCAGACCCTGGCGGTCGTTTTTGAGCAGGACCTTTTCGATGGCGTCCGGCGCGAATGCGATCGCGTCGTCCGGTTGAAACAGGAACCGGCTCTTCTCATCGACCTCGCGCAAAATGTGAAAGCCGACGTTCATCGTCAGAACCTTGTCCAGTTGCTCGTCCGTCGCACCATTCAACGGCGACTCGGGGTTTACCTTCAAATAATCGCGCATCGCTGAGATTAAACGCTCTTTCGGAGCCTTGGCGAAAAAGTCAGTGCTGAAGCTTTTGAGCTTTTCACGGTTGAACTTGGGGTTGGAACTGATGATGCGGTCGAGGCTGAAGAGTTCGACCATTTCCGCGATCGTCATCTGCTCGCGGTCTCCGCCGGGGCTCCAGCCTTGCAACGCGAGGAAGTTCAGCAGCACTTCCGGCACGTAACCATTTCGGCGGAAATCATGAATCATGATTTCGGGCAGGTCGCCTTCGGTGAGCCCGACGACTTTCATTACCTTGGGCTGCTCCGACAGGTCGAGCTGCATGGTGTCGGTCGTGAACCACTCGTTGAGGCGAACCGCAGGCAACCCACTGACCGCTGCGACGTCGTCGATCGTCTTTTTCGTGCTGCGCGTCCAATCGGCCACCCGCTTGCGGATGCGCCGGTCGCGGTCACGCTTGCTCAGCTTTTCACCGTTCTCGGGGTTCAACATGACCGACAGGTGCGCATAGGTCGGCCGCTCGTAACCCAGTGCTTCCTGCAGCGCGATGTGGTTGACGGTGTTCAGCAGGTGTTCCAAGCCGCGTAGAATGTACTTAACCCCCATCTCGGCGTCGTCAACGACCACACCGAAGTGGTAGGTTGGCATGCCGTCGCTTTTACGGATGACGAAGTCCTGCACCTCGTACTGCGACTGCACGATGTCCTTGCCGAGCGTGATGTCGTGAAAGCGATACTCCTTTACCGGCATCGCAAAGCGAACCACCGGCGTACGACCCTCATCTTTGAACTTCCTCAATTGGTCGGTGGTATACGTCTGCCGCTTGTAAATAAACGGCCGCTTGGCGCGAGCGGCCTGTTGACGCATCGAATCGAGCTCAGCGGTCGATTCCCATGCTTCATACGCCTTCCCGTCGGCAATCAGACCGTCGATCAGCTTGTTATAGAGGTCGAGCCGCTTCGACTGAAACACAAGCTCGGCGTTGTCCCAATTCAGGCCCAGCCACTTCAGATCTTCCAACAGTTGCCGGGTCGCTTCATCGGTGCTGCGGGCGAGGTCGGTGTCCTCTATGCGCAACAGGAATTTCCCGCCCGTGTGCTTGGCGAGCAGCCAGTTGAACAGGGCCGTACGGGCGCCACCGACGTGCAGGTAGCCGGTCGGGGAAGGGGCGAAACGCGTAACGACGGTTTGATTCATGGGTTGAAGATTATCGCTGATTGGAAGGGTGAAGAGAAGAGACGCGAAGTCGCGAAGGCGCGAAGAAAACGCGAAGGAATTCGAAGGAGTGAATGGGTTTTACTTCGCGTTCCCTTCGCGCCTTCGTGCCTTCGCGTCTCTTATATATTTTGCTGGGCGACCAGACGCCGGTGGGCGATCCGGCCATGTCCCCAGAGCCACAGACCCCACAGCACGTACGCGAGCAGACTAATACCGAGCGTGTATCTCGGCTTGGTGATGAGCAGCAAGAACAGGCCAACGAAGATGACTAACTGCATGATCGACCGCCGGCCGCGGAGGTAGCGGTTGACGACGTGGGGGTAGCGGATCTCGCTGATCATCAACAGGCCGGTGCCGAGCACGAGGACGGGCAGGATCCAGACGCCGACATTGGCCAGCGTCGCGAATCCGTCTCCGCGCAGTTGTTCGATCATGAGGACGAACGCCGCAATGGCGCCACCCGCGCCGGGGCTGGGCAGACCGAGGAAGCTGAAATGGTGTTGTTCACCGTGCTCGTTAGAGACGTTGAATCTCGCGAGGCGCAGCGCGGCGCACGACATGTAGATCGCGCCGATTGCCCAGATGGCTCGCGAGATGGAGTAATCAATCTGGTAACCGGAAGTCTTAAAGACCTGCAGCGCCAGGAACGCGGGGGCCGCGCCAAAACTGATCACGTCGGCAAGGCTGTCGAGCTGGCCACCGAAGTCGGTCGTGTGGCGGGTCAGGCGCGCCAGTCGGCCGTCCAGGGCGTCGAAAATCATCGCAAAGAAGATGAACAGCGCGGCCCATGTGAAATGGTGGGTCGCAAAGCTGCGCGTCCACGGGTCCGCTATCCCTTCAGAATTGACTGACATCGCTGCAACGTACATCGAGCCAAATCCGCAGATTGCGTTGCCCAGCGTCGCGAGGCTTGGCAGAAAATAGACGCTCCGGATGTACGCCCGGCGACCGCGCCGCCGAAACCGCCGCCGGCGGTGAGCGCGGCGCTGTTCGGGGGTCCGTCGTTCTTCGGTCGGGGTCGTCGTCATGGTCTTGGTCCGCTTGTCGATTCCCTGCATTAGTCTTCAATGGAGAGCGGCGAACGCGCTCGCTGGCTAAGCATATGTCACGAACGCATTAAGCCGGGGTCGCGCGGCCGACGACCGGCTCCAAGTCAGGGTCCGGCGTGGTGACATGCTTGATCGTGTGAATCGGGTTCCCAAGGATAGCCACCACGTCGCTGGCGCCACGAACGGTGTCACCAATGCTCACCTTCACCGTCGGGGCCAGGCTCTTGGCGATCGTGAGTTCAGTGCGGCTGCCAAACTTGATCATGCCGATGCGCCCACCGCGCTCGACCTGTTCACCGACCTTCACGGTGCAGATGATCCGCCGCGCAATCAAACCGACGATCTGCTTGATGACGACGACGGGTTTATCCCCGTTCGGTTCGGCCATCACGATCGTGTTACTCTCGTTGTCGCTCGAAGCTTCGCCGTGCTTCATCGCGTTGATGAACTTGCCATGCTTATAGCGGACATCGATCACCTTCCCGTCGCACGGGCTGCGGTTCACATGGACGTTGAAGACGCTGAGAAAGATGCCAATGCGCACCGCCGGTCCACCGATGATGTCGTCGTGGTCGATTTCGGTAATGTCCGAAACCTTCCCGTCCGCCGGTGAAACGACGGCCATCTGCTCGACAGGGAGGTCGCGCTCCGGGTCGCGAAAAAAGGCGAACAAAAACACCAGCACAGGGATAACGACCAGCGCCAGAGGCCACCAGACGAACCCCAGACCGGTAGCGGTAAGCGACAGGACGACCGTGCCAATCAACATTTCGCGCCAGCCGTGGCGTGTAAGCGGAACCATCCGTGCAGGCTAAGGCCGAAGGCGGTCGGGTGTCAATCCGCTATATGACAGTTGGTTGGGAGCCACGAAGGCCCAAAGGAACGAAGGGGCACAAAGGCGTCGAGCATAATCGCCGTACTACGTTCATTTGTTTCTTCGTGTTTGCGTGGCTCCCCCGTTTCCAGCGAATATTCGGATTTCTCCCCCTTACCTGTCTGCGGGGATCAGTTAAAAGGAACGTACGGCAGTCTGCCCGGTTCAGCTTGCCGCTGGCAGAACGACGAGGTTCATGCACGTGACCGCAAAGCCATCCAATACATCTTCCATCCGGCCCGCTGACCCCGTCGACACACTGCGCTTCATGTTCGCGGTGGGCATCGAGTGCTCGTGCCCGAAGATCGCGGGCAACGTGCGCGTCGACCAATTGCGCGACACCGGTCATTACGAATTGTGGAAGACCGATCTTCGGCTCGTGCGCGAACTGGGGCTGCGGTACCTGCGTTACGGGCCACCGATCTATAAAATCTGTGCCCAGGAAGGTCGCTACGACTGGAGCGAGCTTGATCCGGTGATGAACGAGATGCGCCGACTTGGCATCGTGCCGATCATCGACCTATGCCACTTTGGATTGCCCGACTGGATGGGGGACTTCCAGAACCCCAACTGGCCGATGTGGTTCGCCGAGTATGCTCACGCGTTTGCAGAGCAGTATCCATGGGTGCGGTATTACACGCCGGTGAACGAAATCTACGTCACCGCGCTCTTTAGCGCCAGCTATGGCTGGTGGAACGAACGGCTGATGAGCGACCACGCGTTCGTCACCAACATCAAGCACTGCTGCAAGGCCAGCGTTCTGTCGATGAAGGCCATTCTCGATCTGCGACCAGACGCGATCTTCATCTTCAGTGAAAGCACCGAATACGTTCACCCCGGCAGCCCGGACATGGTGATCCAGGCGCACTTCATGAACGAACGTCGGTTCTTATCGCTCGACCTGCTGTTCGGGCATGACGTGTCTGCGACAATGTACCGCTACCTGCTGGCCAGTGGCATGACGGCCGAAGAATACCTCTGGTTCCGCGACATCCGCGACTTGCGCAGCCACTGCATCATGGGGACGGACTACTACATCACCAACGAACACATGCTCCGTTCCAACGGCACGAGCATCGGCGCCGGTGACGTGTATGGCTACTACGTCATCACGCGCCAGTATTTTGACCGCTATCGCTTGCCGGTTATGCACACGGAGACCAACCGTGCCGGCAAGCATGCCGTCGAATGGTTGTGGAAGGAATGGATGAACCTGCTGCGCCTGCGCGAAGACGGTGTGCCGATCGTCGGCTTCACCTGGTTCGGCCTGGTGGACATGAAAGACTGGGACAGCGCCCTGACAAAAATGCGCGGCAACGTGAACCCGGTTGGCCTCTACACACTGGCTCGCAAGCCCCGCAAGGTCGCCCACGAGTACCGCCGGCTCGTTGAGGAATATTCCCACCTGCCGATCAGCAGCAGCAAGTTCCCAATTTTGACGGCGTAGGATCTCCCGTCATTCAACAAAGGACAAGAGGGTCGATGAGCCGCGCGAGGTGATGATCGTCATCATGCGACAATCGCGAATCGCTCGAAGTTCGAATCGTCCTTGCCCGTCTTTGTCCGGCGAATCGGGAGAGGACGGGTTACTCTATCCCAGCAACGTCTCCAGATCTTCCTTCTGAAGCCCCGAGATCAGGCTGTTGTCCTCACCAATGATCGCTTCGGCCAGATCGCGTTTCTTAGCCTGCAATTCCAGCACTTTCTCTTCGACCGTGTCTTTCGCGATAACACGGTACGCAAAGACGCTGCGCGTTTGCCCGATGCGGTGGGTTCGGTCGATCGCCTGCGCTTCGACCGCGGGGTTCCACCAGGGATCGAGCAGGAAGACGTAGTCGGCCGCCGTCAGGTTCAGGCCCAGGCCACCGGCTTTGAGGCTGATTAGGAAGAGCTTGCAGTCGGGGTCGCTTTGAAATCGTTCGACGCGACTCTGCCGGTCGCGTGTTTGGCCGTCGAGGTATTCGTAGACGACGCCGTCCTTGTCCAGTCGCGAGCGGACGATCGAGAGGAACGAGGTGAACTGCGAGAAGAGCAGCACTTTGTGGTCCTCGGCCATCACTTCCTTGATTTGGGCCAGTGCCGTGTCGAGCTTGGCACTCGGCTCGTCGACCTTGGTTGGGTCGATGAGGCCCGGGTGGCACGCCGCTTGCCGTAGGCGCAGCAGCGCTTCGAGGACCTGGATCGTCGCCCGGCCCATTCCGACCTTGCTGACGGTGTCCATAAGCGAGACGCGGTAGTGTTCCTTTAACTCGTCGTACATCTTGCGCTGGTCGCCTTCCAGTTCGCAGAAGATGGTCTGCTCGATGCGCTCGGGCAGTTCCGGCGCCACCTGTCCCTTCGTACGCCGCAGGATGAACGGTCGCAGCGCCCGACCGAGCGCTGAGCGATCGGACGCGGTGGACGATGCATCGGTCAGATCGTCGAACACGGCGTTGCTGCCGAGCATGCCGGGGTTCAGGAACTCGAACAAGCTCCATAATTCCGACAGGTTGTTCTCGATCGGCGTACCGCTCATCGCCAGTCGATGCTTGGCCTTGAGCAACCGCGCTGCCTTGGCGCTGGCGGTGGCGGCGTTCTTGATCGCCTGGGCTTCGTCGAGCACGACGTAGTCGAACTCGTAGTCTTTAAAGAACGCCGCATCGCGACGCAGCGTGCCATAGGTCGTCAGCACAAGGTCGTGCTCGGCCAGTTGCGCAACGTCGCGCGAACGCTGCGGGCCGGACTGGTCCAGCACGCGCATCTTCGGCGTGAACTTGGCGGCCTCCTGCATCCAGTTGAAGACGAGTGACCGCGGCACGACAACCAGCGCCGTCCCCGAGCCCGCTTCACGCCGTGCTTCGAGCATTCCGAGTACTTGGACCGTCTTACCCAAGCCCATGTCGTCGGCGAGACATCCACCGAAGCCGAACTTGCGCAGGAACTGCAGCCAACCCAGTCCATCGCGCTGGTAGGGGCGCAGGGTGCCGACAAACGATTCCGGTGGGTCATTGGCGATAATGCCGTCGAAGCTCGTCAACTCGCGACGGGCCGCCGCAAAGACTTCGTCAAACCGCGCCGCGGGTGCCGCAGCGAGCAGGGCGTCGAGGAAGCCGATTTGCGACTTCGTGAACCGCAGGACTTCATCCTGCACCGTGCCGATGCCGGCCAGTGGCGCGTACTGTTTGAGCCATTCGGTCGGCAGCACACCGATCGAACCGTCGTCGAGCACAATCGTCCGCTGCTTTTTGCGAATCGCCGCCAGCAGGCGCGGCAGGGATGCGGTCTGGCCACCGAAGTCGACCGTGCCGTGCAGGTCGAACCAGTCGATGCCGGACGAGACGCTCATCGTCACCTGCCCGGGCTGACGGAACACACTGCCCGAGGCCTGTACGTCCCATCCGTCCAGAACGAGCCCGAGCACGACGTCGTTTAGCTTGGCAGTCGGTACGCGGAACTCGCGCGGCTTGGCGCGCAACCGTTCCGAGCGCACACCGAGTCCCATCAATCGGCGATGCGCTGCACGCTCGGCGTTGCGATCGCGCAGCACGACACGGTTGTCGCTCTCAACGATGCCGGTGCGTGGGTCGTCCGGGCTGATGATGCGCGGCCCGTATTTGAACGACAGTTGCGCCGACAGTTCCTCACCGCTCTCGGTAGGGTCGGGCGCCGCGATGATCAGTGACGGTTGCACGGCCGGGCGGTGCTCTTCCAGCTTCGCTTCGTCTGGCATCTGCAGCTTTGGCACACCGGGAAGCGTGTAGAGCTCTTCGACGAACTCGCGCAGGTTCTCGCGCGGCACCGAGAAGTTCGGTTTGTCGCGCAGCATGGCCGCCAGGTCGAACGCGCCAAACGTCTCCATACGCGAGATGCGCCCGCCGTAGAGCAGGTAACCTGCTCGCAGGATCGCGACCG
>Ga0163144_10011180_pt1 | contig 19020 bp, 15 predicted proteins | sample OliLak19BULKMAT1_FD_123175 | JGI IMG/M metagenome (GOLD analysis project Ga0163144, IMG submission 123175) | Freshwater microbial mat bacterial communities from Lake Vanda, McMurdo Dry Valleys, Antarctica - Oligotrophic Lake LV.19.BULKMAT1 | ecosystem: Environmental > Aquatic > Freshwater >... | reverse complement strand
TGGTTTCTGGCGACGAACGCCCGTTTCCATGCCGGCGCGGTGCCGTGGCGATATGCCGCTGCCGCGTGGCCCGTCCTTCCCATTCTGGACCAGGCGCTTCTGCGGACGATGCAGGCGACGCCGCCCGCGTGGCAGGACAGCAGACGCCTGCAGGATGCAGTGCTGCGCCGACGCTTTCCCGCCCTCGCACGCCTTCCGCTCGATCGCAATGCCGACGACGTGCGCCCGCTGGCGCCGACCGTGATGTACCGGCTGCGTGAGATGCTGCACCGGGCGGTGGGGCCGCGCCGCGGGCTGGCCGTCGAACGGCGCTACTATGCGCGCATGTACGACTTCGACAATCCGGGCTGGCAACTGATTCGTGCCTCCGCAGAGGCCGGTCGCGAGCCGATGGCCGAGTGGTTTGACCGTGACGCACTGGCCCGCGTGCTGCCCGCGGCCGGGCAATCCGCAGCGCATGCGGACCCGATCGCCCACGGTTTTGCGCCGAAGCTGCTGACCGGCTTCATGCGTGCCCTCGTGTTGGGCGAGGTCCACGCATGAAGATCGGCGCGTGGCAGGAGGAGCGGACGGCGGGACGGATGCGGCTGTCGGTTCGCGTGCAGTGGGAGGATCGTGCGCGCGACGATGCGACGATCTGGTTCGAGTGGCCCGAGGCGCTTGCCGATCAGGTCACGGCCGATGCCAACGTCGCGCTGCTCGCCGCCTATCCGCTGGCGATGAGTACCGGCGAGCAGCGACTCCAGCTTGACGGCACGGTGCCGCCTCGACTCGCCGACGGCGTGCGCGCGGCGATGGCGCTCGCTGTCCAGCGCACGCCTGCGTTGCGGACGGTTCACCTGGACGTGATCGAGCGCGGCACGGCCCCGGAAGGCACGGCAGGGCGGCGCGAGGCGGCCCTCTGCCTCTCCGGAGGGGTGGACGCGCTGTCCGCCCTGCAGGGCAACCTCGAGGCGATGCCGCCGGACCACCCGGCGCGGTTCCGGCGCGGGCTCTTCGTTTTCGGCCTCAACAGCTTCGACTTCGCCGATGGCCTTCCGGTACCGGCGCGCGCCGAGCTCTACGAGGCGCGGGCCGCGCGCTTGGAGGCGTTCAGTAGCGGCCTCGGCATATCGCTCCTGCGCGCCAGCACCAATCTGCGGTCGCTCTACCCCGACTTCCAGACGTGGGCCGCGGTGGTGAACAACACGCCGTTGACGGCGATCGGCCACGCGATGCGCACGCACCTCAGCGGGCTGGCCATCGCCAGCACCGGGGCCGGCATCAGCACCGACGTCTTGCAACACCCCTTCATGGATCCGCTCTTCGCCACGCACGACTTCGACGTGCACCCCGTACAGCAGATGCTGACGCGCGCGGAGAAGGTCCGGCGCCTCGCCGCCTGGCCGGAGGGGCTCGCGGTTCTGCGCGTCTGCTTCCTGATGGAGCTGCCGACGGGGCCGGTGCAGAACTGCGGGCGCTGCGAGAAGTGCGTGCGGACGATGCTGGAGCTGCTGGCTGCGGGCGGCGATGCCCTGGCCCGCGCGCCGTTCCCCGCCGACGACGTGACGGCCGACCAGATCGACGTGATGTCATACGCATCGCGCATTTACTACGACGAAGTCGTGCCTCCGCTTGCCGCACTGGGCCGCGACGACCTCGTGGCCGCCATCCGGCGTGGCCTTCGGCGATACAACACCTCGGAGCCGCGCGACCCATCGGGATGGCGCGACCTCTGGGGCCGGCTGAAGTAGCCGAACGCGGTGGCGCGGCGGCTTAGCGCTGCCCGCGCAGTCCCCGGATCGCCCCCGACGTTTCGCTCGCTTGCACCAGTTGGTGGATCCACCACTCGGGCGGCCGGCACAACCGGCCAAACCCATAGCGTGCCCACGAACGCACCCACTTCCACCAGAGCGCTACTGGCGCGCCGAACAGACGCCGGCCCGGCGGTGGAAAGCGCACGGCCTGGTACGCGCCATAATCACCGATCTGTGCCGCGATGAACGTGGTGGTGGCGCGGTCCAGTTCCTTCAGGTGTGTCACGGACGCCGTCGGGACCCAGCGTCCGTCGAGTCCGGACTCCAGCATCGACAGCAGCACGTCGGTCTCCTCTGCGCTGCGCGTGGGATGCTGCGGATGCCGGCCCAAGGTGGTGTCGTACGGGAAGCGCCGCTGCTCTGCCGTTCGCGTGACGTAGTTGGTGCCGAACGGGAGTTCCGTGACGATCGCCTGAAGCTGGATCGGCTTCTTGCCGAGATCCCGCTGGCCGTAGACACCGCCGACCGCCGGCAGCACGCGCACGAACCAGGGAGGCGGTGGCGCATCGAAGGCCACCTCGATGGGGCCGCCGAAGAGCGCCGCCTCCGGCCACGCCGAGAACGCCGCGAGATAGGCGGCGATCCACCCCGGCGAGGGGATCGCATCATCATCGATCCAGAGCAGATACTCCCCTCGCGATTCCGACACCGCACGGTTGCGTGCGGCGGAGAGTCCCTGCTTGGGCTCTTCCACCAGCCGCAACGGAAGCCGACCGGCAAATGCCGTCGCCGTTGCGTTGGTGCCATCCGTACTGCCGTTGTCGATCACCAGCAGTTCCCACGACACCCCCTCCGGCACCACCTGCGCACAGAAGCTCTCCAGCACGCGTGCCAGCATTGCTGCGCGGTTGCGTGTGCAGATGGCGACGGTGGCGCGGAGGCTGGCCGGTGGGATCACGCGTCCGCCAGCAGCGCGTGGGCCTGCGCAGCGGCCGCGTCCGGATGCGAGGCCACGTGCACCAGCGGCGAGGCATGCGTCCACGAAGCGATGAAGTTGTGCAGCTTGCCGTAGCTGTTGTCGAGAACCACATGCGGAATGCCCAGCAGCAGCGCCAGGAGATGGGCATGCAGCCGGTCCGTCACCACCACCTTGGCCGACGAGAGCAGCGCCACCCCCCGCGCGAGGCGTTGTGCGGCAAGGTACGGATAGCCGATCGGCTGCAGACGGCGATCGAGCGGTCGGAGCGCGGGTCGCTCGGCGGCGGCCTGGCGGAGTTGCTTGCTCCAGCGGATCAGCCGCGTCTGCGGCTCCTGCACCCAGTCCACCGTCTCCTCGTCGACCTGGCCCTGCCAGCGATCTTCCTTGTCGTCACGCTTGAGCCAGAGGATATCGCGCACGGGCAATGCCGGCCGCTCGAGTGCGCCGAGCATGAAGGCCAGGTCGGGCGCGAGGTGCGACGGCGCGGAGAACGCACCGCGGAAGACCGCGAGACTCGCGGCATCCCGTGCCATCAGCGTGACCCGGCGATGCGCGTTGAAGACGTCGCGGCTGCGCGCAAGTGACTCCGCGCGGAGAAAGCAGACGCTCTCCGGCAATTGCACGATCGGATTGTCCGGGAAGTCGGCAACCACGCGCTCGCGAAAGCGCAGGTGCTTCTCCCAGAGGTCGCCGAAGCTGCCGCCGCCGGTGAAGAGAATGGTGCCGCCGCCGACCGCGCGTGCCAGCGCCGTACGGTGATAGTTGTCCGCATCGCACGTGTAGGCTGGCGCAGGGGCGCCGGCGGCGCGCAACGCCGCGAGTGCGCCGAGCCAGATGGCGCTGTCGCCGACGTTGCCATGCGCCGGGAAGTCGAGCAGCGCCACTGCCGGCGCCTCAGCGACGAGCGGTTTCAGCTGCGCCACGAGCACCTCACGGCCCGCGGCAAGCACCGCGGCCTGCCGCGCCACCGCCGACGGGACCTCCTGCGCGCGGTTCACTCCAGCGCGCTCCCGAACCGCGGCGCCAGCCAGACGCTTCCGCTCGATTCCACCGACCCACCGACACTGAGCGACACCGACGGTCCCTGCGCCCATTCGCTCAACGTCGGCGCATGCCACGCGACCATCTGCACGCGATAGCTGCCCGCGCCGAGGCTGAGTGCCAACGACAGCTCCACGGCGAACGATCCTGATGTCGGCAGCGCCAGCGTCGTGGCGGGCGCATGCACCGCGGCGATGCGCGTTTCGCCAGGCACCGTCCAGAGGCGCACGCCGATCACGAGCTCGTCCGGCACCGGCCCGCGTACTTCACCCGCGAGACGCAACTGGATCCGCTCGCCGGGTGTCCACGTGTCGGGGCGCGGTCCCAGCACCTGCAGATCAGCGAGGCTGATCGGGCACGGGCCCACCGCCACATCGACCGCAAGATGGGCATTGGCCATGTACGCGGCGATGCACTCCGTGGCCGGCCCGTCAAACGCCACGCGCCCGCCCGCAATCAGCAGCGCCCGCTGGCAGAGCGTGGCAATCCTGTCCAATTGATGCGACACCACGACGACCGGAATACCGCGCCGCACCTCGGCCGCGATGCGGCCGAACGCCTTCGCCTGGAAGGCCCGATCACCGACGGAGAGAATCTCGTCCACCAGCAGCACTTCCGGCTCCGTGTGCACCGCGATCGCAAAGCCGAGCCGCGCATTCATGCCGCTGGAGTAGTGCTTCACCGGTGTGTCGAGGAAGGCCTCGACCTCCGCGAAGTCCACGATGGCGTCGAAGCGCCGACGGACATCGGCCCGTGAGAGGCCGAGGATGGCACCTTGAAGAAAGACGTTCTCGCGGCCCGTCAGGTCCGGATGAAAGCCGGCGGCCAATTCGATCAGCGCGCCGACTCTCCCGCGCACGGTCACAGTACCGGCATCCGGCTGCAACAGCCCGGTGAGCAGGCGCAACACCGTCGACTTGCCCGCGCCGTTCGGCCCGATCACACCGAGCACCTCGCCCGGCGCCACGCTGAAGGAGACGTCGTCGAGGGCCAGGAACTCACGGCCGTCATCCGCCGCAGTGCGCCGTCCGATGAGCGCGCGCGTCAGCGCCGGCAGCAGATCGCGGAGCGAATCGGCGCGTGTGCCGCGCCGGAAACGCTTGCTCACATGCGCGAATTGCACATGCGGCGTCACGTCAGTCAATCCAGTCGCGCAGCAGCCAGCGCTCCCAGGCGGGCGCCCAGCGCCCGACGATGCGACGGTCGCGGAGCCGTCGCGCCAGCGCCAGTCGCTCGGCCAGCCGGCGCGATCCGGCAAGCGACGACGCTGCGGCTGCAGCGATGTCGGGGCGCTGTTCTCTCACGGCAAGATCGCGGATGTAGCCGAAATGCCGGTAGTCATAGTCGTGTCGGCAGTAGACGCGCGCCGCGCGCCGCAGATCCAGTTGCCCACGGCTGAACGTAGCGCTTTGGTCCAGCACACCCAGCGCCTCGAGACTCAGCATGGTGCGGATGCACTTGTTGCAGGTCCCGCAGTTGCCGCCCGCGGCAGACTTCCAGCAGACCCGCAGATGTTGCAGCGCGACTGGCGACCGCACCACGTATTCGGTCTTCTGCACACGCATGAACGCGGCGCCGTCATGCACGAACGCCAAGCGCGACGAACTGAACAACGGATCGGTGATCGGGTGCGAGCCCCAGAAGTGCAGGTCGCCGTAGCCGGCTGTGCTGCCAAGCAGCACGGTCTGGTACGCGCCGGACAGCGCATGCGCCACCCCGGCCAAGGCCGCGCCATGCGAAAGCCACGGCCAGTCCGTAGTGCCAATGCTGGAGTCGCGCAGATTCGTCGCCACGGGAACGAAGCGTTTGCCCAACGCGTCTGCCGCCTGCTGGAGCGACGTCTGGACACGCACGGCGGCCGCGGTGTTCGCCAGCGGCACATCGAAGCCGTGCACGTAGAGCAGATCATCGATCGGGATGGTGGCGGGCGTGCCGTCGCCGGCGTCGTGGCGCAGCACCGTGAAGAACGAGTCGACCCCGCCAGTGAACATGCTCGCCGTGCGGCGTGCGGGGCGCGCCGACATCTCGATCGCGGCGGCCCGCTCGGTACGGTCGACGCTTGATGCCGTGATGTCGACGACGGCAAGATGGGGATACCAGGCATGCCAGACCCTCAGCACTTCGCGCACCTGCACCAGCAACTCTGCATCGACCGGTAACTCCAGCCGCAGCGCCTCGCCGCGCGTGGCGGCCAGTGGCGCGAGCCACGCCAGGAAGGGATCGCCCGAGACGCGAAGACCCGGCGCGTGGGACGCTGGCACATCCAGCCAGAGCGACTCCTCGTGGCCATCGGCATCGCTGTGCAGCCGCGCGGTCAGACGTGCCCAGCCCGGCCGGTCCGGTGAGTCCTGCACGGAGGCCTCGGCAAGGGTCAGCGTCACGCGATTTCCGCAAAGCGCGGCGCGGCACGCCGGAAGATCAGCAGGCTCACCACGAGCGTCGTGACCGACGCGAGCGTGGTCGCGATCGCCGGCCCGGCCGCGGGCAGGGTCCCGCGCAGCAGGATGTCGCGATACGCCTCGATGATCCAGGACATCGGGTTGAGCGCCAGCAGCACGCCGGCCGCGCCGTCCAGCGCGGGCAGCGGATAGAACACCGTCGACGCGAACATCCAGAGCGTGATGCCGACATCGAACAGATGCCGGACGTCATGCCACCAGAGATTGGCGGCCGCCAGCAGCAACGCCAGACCACTGGTGAGGGCGAGCTGCACCACCAGCACCGCGGGCAGCAGCAGCGCGGTGGGCCGGAGCGGAATGCCGTAGTACCACATCAGCAGCCCCAGCATCACGAGGGTCACCGCGAAGTCCACCGTCGCCACCACCACCGACGAGAGCGGAAGCACCTCGCGCCGGAACGCGACCTTCGACACCAGAAAGGCGTTGCCTGCCAGCGACATCAGCGCGCTCCGCAAGGCCGACGCCGTGAGGCTCCACGCGGCCAGGCCCGCGAAGGCATAGAGCGGATAGGGCACGCCCGTCTCGAGGCGCGCCAGACGCGAGAAGATCACGCTGAAGACCACCATCTGGAGCAGCGGCGTCAGGATCGCCCAGGCAACGCCGAGCAGGGCGTGCCGATAGCGTACCGCGAGGTCCCGCCGCACGAAGGACCAGAGCAATTCGCGCGCGTCCCACACGGTCGTACCCCCTTCCCGCGTGACGTGGCAGGCATGATGAGCGCGACAGACGCGCCGCGCGGAACGTACGTGGCGGGTTCCCGGTCCGGTAGAGCGCGCCACGGCATTATCGTTCCCCATGTGGGGTGGGCCGACGGCGGCCTGCAGGACGGGCGTGTGCCCCGCGTGCCCACCACGGGTTGCACCCCAACGCAGCGGATCACTGTTCATGCGCATTCTGGTTCTCGCCAATGTGACCCCGTGGCCCCCGCGAGGCGGCGCGCAATTGCGAGTGCGGCATCTGCTGGAACGCGTCGCCCGGCGGCATGAGGTCGTGCTGGGCTGCCACATGTGGAGCGAGGCGGATCGGGACAGCGTGGCGGAGCTGAATCGGCGCGGCCTGGCCACGGTTGGCGGCATGATCCGCTTCCCCTCGAGGCAGCGCTGGGCCTTCGACGCCGCGATGCACGGACTGCGGGGCCTGCCGCCGGAGACGGTGCAGCTGCAGGCCGCCGAGCTGCACCAGCTGGTCCGGGACGGTGCATACGACCTGCTGCAGGTGGAAGAGACGCTCCTCGCGCCCTACTTCCGGTCGATGCCGCACGACCGTCACCGCCACCGTGTGCTGACCCTGCACAACGTGCATTTCCTCCAGGATCTGCGGCTGGCACGGATCGAGCCGTCGTTGCGCTGGCAGGCCTCGCGCCGCTTCAACGCCGCCTGGATGCGCTTCTACGAGCCGCGCGTCGCGGCCAGTGTCGATCGCGTCATCGCCACGTCGGACGACGATGGAGCGCTGCTGCAGACCAGAGCCCCCGGCGTGCAGGCCGACGTGATCCCCAACGGCGTCGATACGCGCGCCCTCGAGCCCCTGCCGTCGGCGGACGGCCCCCCCGCGCTCCTGTTCGTAGGCTCGATGAACTATCGGCCCTGCGTGGACGCCGCCGTCTGGCTGGTCCGCGAGATCCTGCCGCTCCTGCGCCGCACGCACCCGGGGCTGCACGTCTGGATCGTGGGCCGCTGCCCGCTGCCCGAGGTGCTGGCGCTCGCCGGCGATGACGTCACGGTCACGGGGGAAGTCGAGGACGTGGAGCCGTACTACCGGCGAGCCACCTTGGCCGTGGTACCACTCCGTGCCGGCGGCGGCACCCGTCTCAAGATCCTCGAAGCAATGGCCCTCGGCCGCGCGGTCGTGTCCACGACGGTAGGCGCGGAAGGGCTCCGCGTGGCCGACGACACGCACCTCGCCCTCGCCGATGACGCGCCGACGATGGCCCGCACCATCGCGGCGCTGCTGAACGACGAGCCGCGCCGCAGCCGGCTCGAGCGCGCGGCCCGGGCCTTGGTGGAAGCGGCATACGACTGGGATCGGATCGCCGCGGCACAACTGGCGCTCTATGCGGAACTCGAGGGCGAATGTTCGACGCGACCTACGTAATCAACCTCGACCGCTCACCCGCCCGCTGGGCCTCGGCGCAGCGGGCCACGACGCTCGCGGGGCTGCCGAACGTGATCCGCATGCCCGCCGTCGACGGCCTGCAACTGAATACCGACACCCTCGCGGCACTGCAGCATGAGGGCACCCTTGCCCGTGACCTCTCGGCGTTCGATGACGGCTTCCGCCACGCCGAGATCGCCTGCGGCCTCAGCCATGCGCGCGTGCTCAAGGAGATCATGGAACGAGGATGGCGCAGCGCGCTCGTGCTGGAAGACGACATCGCGCTCACGGGCGCCGTTGCCGACTGGCCCGCACGCTTCCGTGCCGCCTACGCCGACCTCCCGGCGCACTGGGAACTCTGGTACTTGCACCGCTGCTTCGACGTGCGCCACCGCGTGCAGCGCATCTCGCGGCGCACGGTGATCCCGTGGACGCCGGAATCCGGTGCCGCCTACGCCGTCACGGCGCGTGGTGCGGAGATCCTGCATGCAGCCATCACCCCTCTCGGCCGCGCGGTCGACCTTGTCTACAAAGACGTCGTGAAGACGCGTCACATCGTCAGCTTCGCCGCCTCGCCGATGCTGCTCGATCCCGCCTTGGGCAGCCAGCGCTCGCAGATCCGGGCGGATGCGCCGGCGACCCAGTGGCTGCAGAACGGCGTCAATCGTCCGCCCGAGTACCGGCCGGTGCGAGACCTCGCGTATCTGGGCGAACCGCCCCCTTTCACAGCGTTCCTTGCCGAGTGGTGGTCTCGCCGGAGTACCACCGTGCGCCGGCTCTGGCAGCGCAGCGGGGCAATGGAGTGAGCGGGCCAGCGCAGGATGACACCGTGACCACCGCGCCCCCGTACCCCCGCCGGGTCTTCCAGGTGGCCTGGGGATTCGAACGCTTCGGCGGGCTGGAGCGCCACCTCACCGAGCTCTCGCTGGCCCAGGCCGCGCACGGCACCGAAGTCCTCGTCTTCACCGAGACGGGCGCGGACCCGAGCAATGCGTACGTGCAGCAGTTGCGCCGCGCCGGCATCATGGTGAGCGGCGCCAGCGCTGCGGCGTCACTGGCGGAGCGTCTGGGCCGATTGCCGCTGGGACCGGCACGCGAGATCATCGGCGCCGCCTTGCGGCTGCGTCGCGCGGGTGCGTCCGCCGTTCAACAGCCACAAGCGCCGCTCCGGACAGCCCTTTCGGCGACGGCGGACCGGACCGATGGCAATGAAACGGTTGCCCGCATCCTTGCCAGCCGATACCACCACCCGGTCACCGTCGATCTCTTCGCCCGTCTCGATGCCGCCATCGCCGAGGGTCGCCCTGATGTGGTCCACGTCCACGGCACGCAACTCCGGCAGTCGTGGGTCGTGGCGTGGGCCGCCGCGCGCGGGCTGCCGACGATGTACACGGAGCAGGTGACCATCGACGAGTGGGGCGGCCCCACCGAAGCAACCGCCGTCGCTACGATGATCGCGGACGCCGGCGTCATCGTCTGCGTCTCCGATCGCGCCCGCGACAGCGTCGTCCGGGCACTGCGGGGTGCCCGCGAAGTCGCGGTGGTCCGCCAGCCGGTACCGGGCAATGGTGCCTCATCGCCGCCCATCCGCACGGATGGACCGCTGCATCTGCTGTGCGTTGCTCGGTTGGAGCACTACAAAGGCATCGACGTACTGCTGCATGCGGCCGCCAAGGCCCGCGCGGCCGGCGTGGACTTCCGCCTGCAGCTCGCTGGTGACGGCTCGGAACGGAAGGCGCTCATGACGCTCGCGCAGACCCTCGGCCTCACAGACATCGTCTTCCTTGGTGCACTGGCACCGGAGGCCGTGGCTGTGGCGTTGCACGCGGCGGACCTGATGGTGCTGCCGTCGCGCGGCGAAGGGCTGCCGGTGTCGATCGTCGAAGCGATGGCCAACGGGCGGCCTGTCCTGGCCACGCGGGCTGGCGGTACCGGTGAAGTGGTGCAGGACGGCGTGACCGGCCTGCTGGTGGACCCGGAGCAGCCGGACCAGCTCGCCGCGGCGCTCGCGCAACTCGCGGCCGATCGACCCGGCCTGCAGCGCATGGCGGATTCGGCCCGCCGCGCATGGGAAGCCGGAGGCTGGTCGCCGGACGCGGTACGCACACGGGTCACCGCACTCTATCGCGAGGCTGCCGCAATTGCACACCGCGCCGCCGACGCATCGCGGTGACGTACCGGTGACGCTCGTCTCCGTGATCATCCCGGTCCACAACCGCCGCACCCTCATCGGCGCCACGCTCCGCAGCGCGCTGGCGCAGACCTACCCGCGCACGGAGCTGCTCGTCATCGATGACGGCTCCGACGACGGCACGGCCGACGAAGTGGCGTCCACCTTCGGCACCGCCGTGCAACTGATCCGCCTGCCGATCAATCAGGGACGCTCGGCAGCGCGCAACATCGGTTGGGCCGCCGCACGCGGCGAATTCGTCGCCTTTCTCGACTCCGACGACCTCTGGGCACCGGACAAGCTCGCCAGGCAAATCCCCTGCTTCGCGGACCCCGGCGTGGCACTCGTGCATTGCCGCATGGGCGTAGTGGATGCGGCCGGCCTTCCAATGGCGGCCGAGTCGGCAGCGTTGGCGCGGGCGTTCGATGTGGCAGACGCGCGGGGCTACGACTACGGCGGCGTCACGGAGACCTGGTGCCGATTGTACACCCCCACCGTGGTTGTCCGGCGCGCGTTGCTCGAGGCAACCGGCGGCTTCGACCCGATGCTCGCCAACTTCGAGGACTGGGACCTCTTCTGGCGCATCACCAAGATGGGCCGTGTGGTCGCCGTGCCGGAGACGTTGGTGCAGAATCGACGGCATCCCGGCAACACGCCGATGCGCTGGGTGCAGGATGCCGAGCCGTGGCTGTACGTCATGCAGAAGCACCTCGCCGCGCTCAGCGCGTCGGACGCGACACCGACCCTGCAGCGCGCGCGGCACAACCTCCTGCTCAACATGGCGCTGGGCGAGTACTGGCGCGGCGACCGCCGGGCATCGCGGCGCTGGATGTGGCGCGCGTTGCGGGCAGACGTGCGTCCGCTGCGGCGCCCCGGCCACCCGGTGTGGGCCGCGCCATTGCTGAGCGCCTTTCTGCCGTCGACTCTCGCGGACGTTCTCGTCGACGCGTGCGGCGCGGATGCCTATCGCATCGACCGGGTTCCCGCCGACGAGGCCGCGACGTGATGCCGGCGCTGCTGCTCGTCCTGCGATGGACGGTCCTCGCCGTGCTGGCGGTCTTCACGTGCCGCCGGACGCTCCTGCTGGTGGCGAGCATGCTGCAACCGCGGCGTGTCACGCCGAACAGCACGCGTTCCATCGCGGTCCTCGTCGCTGCGCGCAACGAGTCGTCGCACCTGCCGACGCTGCTCGCCGCACTCGCACACCTGGACTACCCGCCGTCGCTGCTGCACGTCGTCCTCGTCTCCGATGGCTCCGTCGACGACACCGCGGCCCGCATGCGCGCGTGGACCGACGTTCCGTTCGGCGTGACGGTCCGTGAGCTGCCGCAATCGGTCGGCAAAGGTGCCGCACTTGCGACGGGCCTGGCCGACGCGCCGGCCAGCGACCTCGTCGCCGTCTTCGATGCCGACTGCGCACCGCAGCCCGACGTGCTCCAGTGGCTCGCCGGCGCCTTCGACGACCCGCGTACCGGTGCGGCCACGGCGTATCCCCGACCCGCCAATGCGCACGCCGGGCGTGTCGCGCGGTATGCCGCGCTCGAGCGCTGGGCCCATCACCTGGTGGTTCTGGCCGGCAGGGACCGCCTGCAACTGAACCCGCCCGTCGTCGGCGTGGCGTTCGCGGTGCGGCGCGCGGCGCTGGAGGCCGCCGGGGGCTTTCCGACGGGGCGTCTCTCGGAAGATCTCGAGCTTTCCATGGCGCTCACGGCCTCGGGCTGGCGCACCCGCTGGATCGGCGCGGCTGTGGTGCGCGAGAATGTCGTCGAGACCGAGGCCGCCTTTCGCCGACAGCGCACGCGGTGGTCACGCGGGATGCTGCAGAGCGCGGCGCGTGCCCGGTCGATTGACGAGCTGCTCACTTCGGCGGGCTATCTCGATCGGACGGCCCTCGTCGCGGCGGCCGTGCTGATCCCGTTCGGCGTGGTGGAGGCGTGGTGGCCGGCGCTCTACCTCGTCGTGCCGATGCTCACCGTGCTGCAGGCGATGCGGCGGGCCGACGCCCGGCCGGCCGGCGCCTTCCTCGCGGCGGCGGCGGGCATGTTCGTCAGCGATCTGGCGGTCAGCGTCCGATCCGCGGTGGAGCAGGTTGCGGGAACAACGGCCCGCTGGGAGGAGCGGCAATAGCGGATCGGGCCGGCCCTCGTGCACCGCCCTCGCCTACCAGACGCCGGCCCGTGCCTGCTCGACGTCGGCCACCCAATCACCCGAGGCCCAGCTGCGGATCGCGGCACAGGCCGCACCCAGATCGTTCGGCGGCGTATTGCCGGGCAGCAACCGCAGCACCTTCGTGTGCGGACCGAACGAGGCAAGCAACGCGAAAGCCCCGCATCGCGCGGACAGCATCGGTGACAATCCCCATTGCGCAAAGTGCATCTGGCTGAGAATGACGACGTCCACCTGCTGCGTCCGCAACGCCGCGATGAAGGCGTCCGGATCCCTGCCCCTCTGCTCGGTGTCCGGAACCACCGACACGCGGCCACTCAGCAGAAAGACCGTCGCCGCCTTGGACGTCAGTAGCGGCGAGCCCGGCTTGGCCAACTTCGCCGCGGTATCTACGGCAGCGCGGAACTCCCGCTGTCTTGCGCTGGCACAGCTCGGATCACGCCAGGAATCCGCCGTTCGGTCGCACGGCGATACTTCCGCCCATCGGGCTGCATCCAGACGAAGCGCACCGACGGCGTACATCCCCGCAACCAGCCACACGCCGAACCAGGCAGTGCGTGGGGAGTGCCAGCGGCCACCGGCCGACCAGATGCCGAGAAGCAGCATGAGCACCAGCAGGGGCAGCACCGGTGCGACGAAGCGCCCCGACGCATACGGCCAGACGAGCAGTACGCCTGCATACGCGGCGAGATGAATGGCCGTCATGCGCTGGCGGCGAATCAGTTGCCCGAAGCCCAGGCCGCCGGCCACGAGCAGCACCACGAAACCCAGCGCATTGTCGATTGGCGTGCCCGGTACGGTTGGCTGCGCGAGGGCGCTCGGAATGGTCCGCGTCAGATACACCGATGTCTGCTGCCTGACCCGAACGGCGAGCGTGGCAACGGCCCCCGCCATGCCTCGCGTCGTCGCTCTCACGGTGTCGTCCGTCTCACTGAGGCGCGGCGACCCGGATGCGCCGTCCGCATCCACCAGCCCAGGCGTGGTCGTCCCTGTCCGGACAGGCACATGCATCGCATCGGCGATGTACGACGAGCCAGCCGATCGGCGCGGGGCCTGCACGGTCCAGATCAACCACGAGACCACCGTCACGCAAGCAATCCCCGCGAGTACGAGCACCGCACGCCACCGGCGCTGCATCGCCCACTCCGCGAGCACCGCCATCACCAGTACCACGCCAATACTGCGCGTGAGCGACGCGGCAAGTGCGGCCGCTCCCGCCAGCGCGCGGGTGCGCGTCGTCGGCGCATCGGCCGTGAGGAGCAGCACCGTCGCGAGCGTGAGCACCATGAAGAGCGGCTCGCTGTAGATCCGGCCCGCGAGGTCCACGAGCATCGGGTTCGGGGCGCAGACGGCAAGCACCGCGACCGCCAGCCATGGCGCGACGCGGCCCGCCAGCACCGTCGCGAGCGCAAGCGCCGCAACGGACAGCAGGACGCTGAGGCCCACGGCCAGCTGCACCTGCGCTGGACCCGTGGCGCCGACCAGCGCCAGCAAGGCCGGATAACCTGGGGGATACATCGCGTGCGTCGGCCCGCCGGCGGTCCAGAGCTCGGCGTACGACCCCGACCGGAGCGCGCGTGCGAGCGCGAGATAGGCGGCATCGTCCGCAGACGAACTGAGGCCCGGTACGCGAAAGCTCCACGCAAGTAGGGCATGCACCATCAGCAGGACCACCGCCGCGACACGCGCACCGATACTCCAGCGCGTCGTGCGCATCGGCACGGTCACGCGGAGCCCCACCTTCTCCGGCCAGCCCGGCACGATGACGTCATGCGCGCACCTCACCTGCCGTCCCGGTCTCGACGGGCGCCTGCAGCGGCTGCAGCACCGACCGCTGTCCGCCAAGCCATCTGCCCGACAACATCGCCCACACCGCACCGAGCGCGCCGACGACGTAGAACATCACGCGGAGCGGCACCGTCCAGAGTGCAAAGGTCCAACCATGCCGCGCGCCGAAGAACCGGAACAGCGGGACATTCCCGGCGATGATCACGCACACGCAGGCCGCTGCCAGCCAGAGCCAGACGGTCGAGAAGGTGAGCACGCCCGCGAGGAGAAACAGGGACGCCAGACCCGCCACAGCCGTGAACACCTTCTCCCACGGCGCGAGGTTCAACGGCCCGTGGGAGAGCAGCGCGCGCCGCTCCAGCAGCAACTGCATCCACGGCACCGCGCGCGCGTGGAAGTCCGAGCGCAGCATGCCCGCAAGTGACCAACGCTTCAGATGCGTGCCCGTGAGCGTCGGCACCAGCCGGATGCGCTCGCCCGCGTCACGCAGGCGGTAGCCCAGCTCGATGTCTTCCACCTGCGGCCACCGATAGCGCTCGGCATCGAAGCCGCCGACGCGCAGGAAGGCGTCCCGGCGGACGGCCCCGCATCCGGCCCAGAAGGTCTGCGCCTCGCCCGCATGACGCACGTGCACGTAGTGATGCAGAAGGTTCCGGTACCGCGAGACAATGCCCGGGTCTGCCGGAGAGTCGTCATACGCACCAAACGCCGCCGTGAGCTCCGGCTCTGCCGCCAGCAGCTCGGCAAACCCGCGGAGCGTCGCCGGAGCCACCCGCACATCGGCATCGACGAAGACCAACACGTCACCCCGCGAGGCGAGGGCGCCGACGTTCCGCGCGTGCGCGGGCCCGAGCGGCCCACCCGGCACCTGAAGCACCGTATCCGCTGCACGCGCCGCGACAGCTGCCGTATCATCGGTGCTGCCGTCATCCACGACGATCAGCTCCCATGTGGCGCGCGGCATGTCGCTCTGCACCAGGCCATCGAGACAGGCACGCAGCATCGGCGCGCACTGATAGGCCGGCACCACCACCGTCAGCCGCACCGGAGGTACGACCGACGGCGCGGCCGCGTCACCCCGCACGCGCGCCGTCCGGCGCGGTGCCCCGATACCGCTGCTCCTCGTGGTACTCGAGATCCGTATTGACCGCCCACACATCATGCTGCGCCTGCCCGAGCATGTTGTCGACAGTCAGCATGGCGGTGTACATCGAGTGATCCTGATTGTTGTACTTGTGCATCCCGTTGCGACCGACCGTGTGCAGGTTCGGGATCTGGTCGAGGACGCTGCGCACGCCGTCGAGGTTGGCGCGATAGTCGGCATCGTAGACGGGATAGGCCTTCCGCATGCGCACCACGGTGGAATCGACTACCGGCGCGCCCCCCGCGAGGCCCAGCACCTCGAGTTCGCGGGAGGCGAGCGCCACCAGCTCCGCGTCGGACGCGCTCCAGAGGCCGTCCCCCTCGAAGCAGAAGTACTCCATGCCGAGGCAGGTGCGGCCCGGCTCCGGAACCATCTCCGCACTCCAGTTGTTGAAATTCTGCACCCGACCGACCCGCACGCCCGGCGTGTGCACGTAGATCCAGTTGTCCGGGAACAGCCCCTCACCCTCCAGGATCAGCGCCACCACCAGAAAGTCGCGGTAGCGGAGTCCCGCCGCTGCCGTCTGCGCAGCCAACGGCACCTGATCCCCCATGGCCTGCACCAGCGTCCGCAGATCGGTGCTGGAGACGACATGCTCGGCCTCCAATCGAACGGAGCGTCCCGCATGCGAGGCGACGACCGCCGTGGCCATCCCATCGACACACTCCACCTGCTCGGCGCGATGCGAGAAGAGGATGCTGCCGCCTGCGTCGACGATCCGGTCGCGGCACGCCTCCCACATCTGCCCCGGGCCGAGGCGCGGGTAGCGGAAGGTGTCGATCAGCGACGTGATGCCCGAGTAGCGGTGCTGCAGTGGGCTGGCGCTCAGCAGGGCGCGCGCCAACGAGAGCCCCTTGATCCGCTGGGCCGCCCATTCCGCCCGGATTTCGGTACACGGGATGCCCCACACCTTCTCGGTGTAGGTCCGGAAGAAGATCTCGTACAGCCGGCGCCCGAAGCGGTTCACGACCCACTGCTCGAACGTCTCTTCCAACCCGTTCCGGGTCAGCCAGGACTTCGTGTAGCTCGCGATGACCCGGACCGACTCCACCGCGCCCAGACCTGCCAGCGCATTGAACGGCTTCAGCGGATAGTCGAAGAAGGTGCCGTCGTAGAGGATGCGGGAGAGGCGCGGCACATCGATGAAATCCTCCCCGAGGAGTTCCTCCCAGAGTGCCTGAACGGGCGCAATCTTCGTGAAGAATCGGTGCCCGCCGATGTCGAAGCGGTAGCCCTTGTAGCGGGCTGTCTGCGAGATGCCGCCGACGGTGTCGCTGCCCTCCAGCACGGTCACCGCGACGCCCTGCTTTACGAGCAGATACGCCAGCGTCAGCCCGGCCGGGCCGGCGCCGATGACGACGACCCGGTCCCCGGGCGCTACGCGTTGCGTGGCGCGGGCGGCCGGCAGACTTTCAGACTGGTTCTGGCGGGGTGTACGCATGGGTGTGAGAAGATACCCCGACGGTATGCAGACGGGTCCTCTGCCTGCCAACGCGGAATGGAAGCATCTTGCAGGTCCACGGCCGCCTGAGCATGGACGTGGAAACGCCGCTCACCCCCGCGAGCGACGGCGTCAGGCACACTCGGAGCACCACATGGCACACGCACTCCGGAAAGGCACCCTCGGCTTCGGCCTCGTCAACGTCGGCGTCGCGCTGCTGTCGGCCAGTCGCACTGAAGCGACGCTCGACCTCGACATCATACGAACGGGCTCCGGTGCGGCGCGCGCCTGACGCAGGTGCCTCGACGGGCGGCACCACCCGCACCGGCGACCACTTCATCCGCGTCCGCGGCGCACGCGAGCACAACCTGCAAGACGTGGACGTGGACATCCCGCGCGATGCGCTGGTGGTCTTCGCCGGCGTCTCGGGTTCCGGCAAGTCATCGCTGGCCTTCGGTACCATCTTCGCCGAGGCACAGCGACGCTATCTGGATTCCGTCGCCCCCTACGCGCGGCGCCTCTTCGATCAGGTCGGCGTGCCCGATGTCGACGCCATCGACGGCCTGCCACCCGCCGTCGCCCTGCAGCAGCAGCGCGGCTCGCCGAACGTGCGCTCCTCGGTCGGCAGCGTCACGACGATCGCCAACCTGCTCCGCATGCTCTATTCGCGTGCCGGCAACTATCCGCCGCGGCAGCCCATGCTGTATGCCGAGGATTTCTCGCCAAACACACCGCAGGGCGCGTGTCCGGACTGTCACGGCCTGGGCATGGTATACGACGTGACCGAGTCGCTCATGGTGCCCGACGACTCGCTGACCATCCGCGAACGTGCCGTGGCATCATGGCCGACTGCGTGGCAGGGACAGAACCAGCGCGACATCCTCGTCTCGATGGGACACGACGTGGACATCCCGTGGCGCACGCTTCCCAAGAAGTCGCGCAACTGGATCCTCTTCACCGAGGAGCAGCCCACGGTGCCGGTGTATGCGGGATTCTCACCCGCCGAGACGCGGACGGCACTGAAGCGCAAGGCGGAGCCGAGCTACATGGGGACGTTCGTCGGCGCACGCAAGTACGTGCTCGACACGTTCGCGACGACGCAGAGTGCCCTCATGAAGAAGCGCGTGTCACGCTTCATGATCGGCACCCCCTGCGCTGCCTGTGGCGGCAAGCGCCTCACGCAGGCGGCGCTCTCCATCACCTTCGCCGGCCTCGACATCGGCGCCATGTCGCAACTCACGCTGCAGCAGCTTGGCGACGTGCTGCGGCCAGCCGCCGAGCGTGACCTCGATGCCGCGCTGCCGGCGCACGATGCGCCGCGGGTCGCGAACGCGCTGCGCGGGCGTGTATCCGGCGCGGGCTCGCACGAGCAGTCGTCGGACGCACGTCGCACCCCGAACGACTCCGCGGAGAAGCGCATCGCGGCGCAGCGCATCGCGCGCGACATACTCTCGCGGCTCGACACGCTGCATGCACTTGGCCTCGGATATCTGGCGCTCGAGCGGACCACCACCACGCTCTCCGCGGGCGAGCTGCAGCGCCTGCGTCTCGCCACGCAGATCCGGTCCAACCTCTTCGGCGTCGTGTACGTGCTGGATGAACCGAGTGCGGGCCTGCATCCCGCCGACAACGAGGCGCTGTTCACCGCACTCGACAACCTGCGCAACGCGGGGAACACGGTGTTCGTGGTGGAGCATGACCTGGCGATCATGCGGCGGGCGGACTGGATCGTGGATGTGGGGCCCGATGGCGGAACCGCCGGTGGGCAGGTCCTCTACAGCGGTCCGCCTGACGGGCTGCGTGGTGTCGCGTCGTCGCGCACGGCACCGTATCTCTTCGGTACGATTGCGGCTGTGGCGCGGACGCGGCGCGTGCCCACGCGATGGCTGGAGCTGGCGCAGGTGACGCGCAACAACCTGGACCATCTTGACGTCCGCATTCCGATCGGCGCCATGACGATGGTCACGGGCATCTCGGGCTCCGGGAAGTCGAGCCTCGTCAG
>Ga0163144_10011179_pt1 | contig 19021 bp, 12 predicted proteins | sample OliLak19BULKMAT1_FD_123175 | JGI IMG/M metagenome (GOLD analysis project Ga0163144, IMG submission 123175) | Freshwater microbial mat bacterial communities from Lake Vanda, McMurdo Dry Valleys, Antarctica - Oligotrophic Lake LV.19.BULKMAT1 | ecosystem: Environmental > Aquatic > Freshwater >... | reverse complement strand
ATGGCCTGATCGCCGAATCGCCATCATCTGGGGCTTGGTGAAGCAAAAAGCTCAGAGTGACGATCCGCGCTCAGCATTTTGCCTCAAATGGGCCAGCAAACCCGGGATATCCACCCGAGCTCCATATTCAGCATCCACTTCCGCCCGCCGGCGAGCCAACGCACCGGTTTGCGCAGCGAGCGCCAGCATCTCCTCAAACCACTGGACTTTGGCTTCAGCAGACACGGCAAGGCCAGCACGCAGCGTGTTGAGCTCGGCTTCTTCAAACGTGCAACAAAGGTTTGGCGTTTGCGGGCACAAGGCTCTGAAGTTTGCCGAAGTTTGCCTGGGATCGACAGGCGGCCAGATTTTCCCGTCACTGTCCAGAGTCGCCTTGCCCTACGCGCGCCGCGCCAACGCTAACTGCAACGTCTCCGCGAACGCCTGTTCCAGCCAATCCAATCGCTGCTGTGGCGTGGTGGTGCGCAAATGCAGCTCCAGATCCAGATAAACGGCTTTCTGCCACGGCGTCAGATCCTCAAAGTAGGTCGGGCAAGCTCAACCAAATCACTTGCTTCAAGCTTTTCAGCAGAGAATAATATTTTCCCTTCCTCGCTTCTAAAATCGCGCTTGAACGGAAGCTTTTTCCATTTATCATCGATACTTAAATCGAAGCTTAGTGCGGTGTCTTTGAAGCGATCAGGATTTGCCGCAAGTGCCGAAGGAAGCGATTTTCGCCAGCCATCATTAGCACGCTCCTGAATTTGCCACCAGTTATCAACAACTTCTTCTTTGATATTTATGGAAACCGTTCCGGCCCTCAAAAGGGTTGCCATATCCGACTCAGAGATTTTCCAGGGAATGAGCTCTCGCCACCTCGCCATAAGTGAATAAATAGCGTACGAAACATAGGTTTTGCCAGTATTGTTTCGACCACAAATGATAGTTAGCGGGAAAACCTCTATCTCTGCTGAATCAATCGCCCCAATTTTTTTTTAACGTAAACTTCATCGCATTTCCTGAACTTTATCAAGACTCAAGCAACACCGAGATGCCGCCCTCCATTCACCTTCAAAAAATGAATAAACAGCTCCTAGCATTGAATTACCGTGCACTCGGTTGTGCCTCATGAAATTCCCCTCACATATTCCTTCGATACTCCCCGCCCACGTCATACAGCGCGTGACTGATTTGCCCGAGGGAGTGGGTTTTCACCGCTTCCATGAGTCCGGCGAACAGGTTGCCGCGTTCGCGCGCGGTGTGTTGCAGCGGCTTTAGGCCGTTTGGCGCAAAGGCGTTTCGATTCGCTTGGAATGCTGCGACGTTGTTGATTTGGGCCTGCTTTTCGGCTTCGGTGGAGCGGATCAGCTCGATGGTGGTGTTGAGCTCGGGATTTTTGGGCAGGAAGGTGTTGACGCCGATTAGCGGCAGGCTGCCGTCGTGCTTTTTGTGCTCGTAGTACATGCTTTCGTCCTGAATCTTTCCGCGCTGGTACATGGTGTCCATGGCGCCGAGCACGCCCCCGCGCTCACTGATTGCTTCAAACTCTTTGTACACCGCCGCTTCCACCAAGTCTGTCAAATAGTCGACCGCGAAACTGCCCTGCCATGGGTTTTCGATGAAGTTAAGCCCAAGCTCGCGATTAATGATCAACTGGATAGCGACGGCGCGCCGTACGCTGTCTTCGGTGGGCGTGGTAATGGCTTCGTCAAAGGCGTTTGTGTGCAGGCTGTTGCAGTTATCGAACAGCGCATAAAGCGCTTGCAGCGTGGTGCGGATGTCGTTGAACTGGATTTCTTGCGCGTGCAGGCTGCGTCCGCTGGTTTGGATGTGGTACTTCATCATCTGGCTGCGCGCACTGGCGCCGTAGCGTTCGCGCATGGCGCGCGCCCAGATGCGCCGGGCCACGCGGCCAATTGCGGTGTATTCCGGATCCATGCCGTTGCTGAAAAAGAAGCTCAGATTGGGCGCAAAATCGTCGATCGTCATGCCGCGCGCCAGATAGTACTCAACAATGGTGAAACCGTTGGACAGCGTGAAGGCAAGCTGTGAAATCGGATTGGCGCCGGCTTCCGCAATGTGGTATCCGCTGATCGACACCGAATAAAAATTGCGCACATCCTTATCCACAAAGTACTGCTGGATATCGCCCATCATGCGCAGCGCAAACTCAGTACTGAAGATGCAGGTGTTTTGCGCCTGATCCTCTTTCAGAATGTCGGCTTGCACGGTGCCGCGAACCGATTTCAGCGTTTCGGATTTGATCCGCGCATAGGTTTGCGTGTCCACCACCTGATCACCACTCAGCCCAAGCAGGCCCAGTCCAAGGCCGTCATTGCCGTCGGGCAATCCGCCTTCGTAGCTTGGCCGCACGCGTCCTTCAAACAGCTGGTCGATGGTGGCGCGTGCTTTCTGCCAGCGCGCATCATCGCTGCGCAGGAATTTCTCGACTTGCTGATCGATGGCGGTATTCATAAACATCGCCAAGATCATCGGTGCCGGGCCGTTGATGGTCATGGAAACTGAGGTGCTGGGCGCACACAGATCAAATCCGGAGTAGAGCTTTTTCATATCGTCCAGGGTGGCGATATTTACCCCGGAATTGCCCACCTTGCCGTAGATGTCCGGGCGCACGGCGGGGTCTTCACCGTACAGCGTGACCGAATCAAACGCGGTGGAAAGCCGGGCCGCTTTCGCATCCACGCTCAAATAGTGGAAGCGCCGATTGGTGCGTTCCGGATGCCCTTCGCCCGCGAACATGCGCGTGGGATCTTCACCTTCTCGGCGATATGGATACACGCCCGCGGTGTACGGATAAGCGCCGGGAAGATTTTCCTTCATCAAGAAAGTCAGCAGCTCGCCCCAGCTGCGATAGCTGGGCGCAGCGATTTTTGGAATCTTCTGATGGCTCAGGCTGTCGCGGTAATTGGCGCCCTTGATCTGCTTGCCACGAACTTCGTAAGTGAACTCCTCGTCCGTGACCCCTGCCTTGCGCTTCGGCCAATCACGCAGCAGCGCAATCGCTTCCGATGAAAGTGAGCGCACAGCATCGTTGTAATTTTGCCGCAGCGCGCGCTGTTCGCCATTGAGCAGCAGCTCATCGGCATACAGATCCAGCGGCTTGGGCAGTTTTTCGGCATCCAATTCCTTGAGCACTTCGTAATAGTGCTGGGCGCGCGCAGCGATACTGCTCTGCTTTTCCGCAATGCGGTTTTGCGCGCGGCCAGATTCAGAAATTTCCGCCAGATAGCGCACGCGGCTGCCGGGAATCAGCACGGTGGCGCGCGGCTCGCGCAGCGTGGTGTCGGCGTTCGGCTGCCACTTGGCGGGCTCAAGCTTGAGCTTATCGCCCAGTTTCTCGACGATCAAACGACACAGATTGCTGAACATCCAGGTTACGCCCGGATCATTGAACTGGCTGGCGATGGTTGGATAAACGGGCACTTGCTCATCCGGCAATTTGAACGCCACGCGGTTGCGTCGCCACTGCTTGCGCACGTCGCGCAGGGCGTCTTCAGCGCCCCGGCGATCGTATTTATTGAGCACGATCAGCTCCGCGAAATCGATCATGTCGATTTTTTCCAGCTGCGAAGCCGCGCCGTAGTCGGAGGTCATGACATACATCGGGAAATCGACCAGATCGACAATGGCGGAATCGCTCTGCCCAATGCCGGCGGTTTCAACGATCACCAGATCAAAATTGAGCGCTTTGAGGCAACCAATGCAGTCGACGAGAACTTCGTTAGTGGCCTGATGCTGACGGCGGGTTGCCATCGAGCGCATGTAGACGCGCTCCGAGCGCAGCGAGTTCATCCGGATACGATCGCCGAGCAGCGCCCCGCCGCTGCGACGCCGCGTTGGATCGACCGCCAGCACCGCAATACGCATCTGGGGAAAATGCTGCAGGAAGCGATTGAGCAGCTCATCAACGACCGATGATTTTCCGGCGCCGCCGGTGCCGGTAATGCCGATCACGGGCGTTTTCGCGCCGGCAAGCTTCCATTCCTTGCGCTTGGTTTCCAGCTCGGCGCCGGACAAATGGCCTTCCTCGATGGCACTTAGCATGCCGGCAATGGCCGCATGGTTGTCGCGCTCAAGCAGGCTGGGCATGGTGGTTGGCTTGCGGTGGCGCGCAGTGCGTGCCATCAAGTCCTCAATCATGGCCAGCAGGCCCATGCTCATGCCGTCATTCGGGTGATAAATGCGCTCCACGCCTTGCGTATGCAGGGTGGCGATTTCTTCCGGCGTGATGGTGCCGCCGCCGCCACCAAACACCCGAATATGTCCCATGCCGCGTTCTACAAGCATGTCCACCATGTACTTGAAGTACTCCATATGACCGCCCTGATAGGAGCTCAGCGCGATGCCATCGGCGTCCTCTTGAATGGCCGCGTTGACCACGTCCGCCACCGAACGGTTGTGGCCCAGATGGATCACTTCGGCGCCCTGGCTTTGAATCAAGCGGCGCATGATGTTGATCGCAGCATCGTGGCCGTCAAACAGGCTGGCGGCCGTCACAAAGCGAATCGGGGTAAGTTCCTGGACGTGCTCGACGCTTGGAAGCTGGCTGATCGGCGTGCTCATGAATGATTCCCGTCGGGTGCGATGAAAGTTCACGATTCTAGCCCGCAAAGCATGCCCTGGTGCGCGTTCTGGCTGGCGACCCGTCGATGCTTCGACACGCCGTGGCGCAGGCTGTGACAGAGGCGGCAAGCGCATCGGTGCTGGCGTCAGTCCATCGACGCGCCTGGTGCCTCTGCGCAGCCTGCGCAGGCGCTTCGCACGTGATCAAGCGCGCTCCCACATGGCGTGCGGTTGGTCGCATGGTTGTCGCTTTGTTCGCTGCCCGACCAAGTCCGCTTAGGGATTGAAGAACCAGCTGAGCGCAAAGATGCCGAGCATGCTCATCAGTGCGGCGACCTTGACCGCGGCGCCGACGATCAAGCCAAGCCATGCGCCCAGGCCCGCGCGGGTGGCTTGGCCAAGGTTCTGGCGAAACATGTATTCGCCGATCAGCGCGCCCACAAATGGGCCGATGAGCACGCCGACCAAGCCCATGAACAGTCCGCCGATGGCGCCCACGGTGGCTCCAATCACGGCCCATCGGCTTGCGCCGGTCATTTTTGGTCCAAGCACGCTTAAAGCCAGATCGATCAGCACCGCGGCCAAGCCGATGCAGGCAATCCAGAAGATGCTCCAGCCACCGACATGCTGAAAGCCATCCGCCCAGGCGGCCAGACCCAGTCCCAGCGCCACCAGCGGCAAACCAGGCAGGCCCGGCAGCAGGGTGCCCAGGATGCCAATCAAGACCAGAATCAGCGCGAGGCTAAACCACAGCAGCGCCATCAGCGGGCAACCCTTCGGATTCGCAGCATGCTGGCCGTCATTGCTTGGCCGCCTGATGGCTGTGTGTTGCGCAAGAGCCGGGTACAGCGGCTCGCCATGCCACCCAAAGTGCGCGCAGCCCAAGGCCATGGCTGGGCTTTCCGGCTGCGATGCGCGCCAGTGCGTGCTCGCTCAAGCGAGCTACCAGGCCAGCTGAAAGCAGGCCACCCTTGACGGCCGATTTTCGCGTTTGTGCGATGCGCGCAAGCGCCATCTGGGCGCGCTTGGGTTCTGGCATTGCGGCAAGCTCGGCCGCCAGCGCGAGTGGACAAACGCTGCTGTAGCTGCCCAAGCGCAGACGCAGCAGGGCGCCGTGTTCACTTAAGCCCGGAATCGGGTGCAGGCCAGCCCAGGCGGCGCAATGCTCAGACAGCGCGTGGTGGCCGGACCAAAAGGATTGCGTGTCCGCAGCGCGGTTGCGGTCTTCCTGTTCCGATAGCCAGCGCGAAAGCGCTCGCTGCGCATTCCCCGCAACGTCGGGCGCAAAAGCGCGTAAGGCCTTGCTCAAAGGATGCCGAAGCTGCTGCCTGCTGAGCTCTTCAATCCACCATGACAGCCTGCCCTCGCGCACCCTCGGCTCGTCCAGTAAGTACAAGGTTTCAATCAGCTCTGCGTGCAAACATAAGGTCGCAAATTCATGCAGGGCGTGCGGCTGAAACAAATGGTGCCAGCGCAGCAGCGAATCGCGTTGCAGCCAGCGCTGGGTGAATTCCAGCCAAGCCTCAGCCGCCACAGCGGGCCTTAATCAGCGTGTTGAGCCGGCTGATTTCGCGCACCTGTTTTTTAGGATCGCCAGCGCCGATTTTGCTCTGGCCCTCAATGATTTCTTTCTGCTCGCGGTAATGCCTGCATGCCTCGCTCACTTCCACCTCCGCGCACTGATCCTCAACCCAGACTCTCGGATCGGAGCCGGGCGCCGCATTGGGTGGCAGCAAGCTTTGGTTTTTGATCACCCACACTGGCACCAGATGCCGCTTGGGAACTGGCGAGGCGCTGAAATAGGTCGAATCGTCATAGCTTGTGCACTTGTAGTACTGGGCTCTCGCGTTACTGGTTTGCGGCGGTGCCGGTGGTGCGGCGGCTTCTGGCGGAGGCGCGGGAGTGCTGGGAGCGACCGCAGCCGGAGCAGCTTTGGGCTGACTTGGCACCACGATGGTTTTCATCAGGGTGCCACGACTGCACGGCAGGTCCTGGTAAATCACCGAACCATTGGCCAATTTGCATTTATAGATGGTTGCCGCGGGCGTTTGCGCGCCGAGTAGCAAGATGACAGCAAGGCTCAATGACATTGCAGCAGCGTCAGAAACCAAAGGTGAGCTCAGGATAGCGGCAAGCCGGGTCAATTCGCGTGAGCGGAGCATGAAGGCCTGCGGACGATGCGCAGAGCTTCCGACCGCATCGATCGGAGTCTCGCGCTCACTGCCGCGACCACTTCATCGATGTCAGCACCGATGCGCCATCACCGATGCGCTCGCGCTGCCGAAAACAGGGCTAGAAACAGGGCTAGAAACATGGCTAGAAACATGGCTAGACCAGGGCGAGCACTGCGTCTGCGCGCTCCCAACTGCGGATCACGGCGATAGCCTGGCGCGCAAGCCTGGAAACGCTTGCCCAGAGCGCAAGCTCTCAACCGATCTTCTTGATCGCGTTCAGCGCATCCCGGAACGCGCGAGCCTCATCACCACTCCAGGTGCCGCCAATTGTGCGCATCTCATGGGTGCCGACCAAACTGTCGCGGCTGCTGTCGCTGGCGTGGCCAGCGCTTTCGCGATCGCTCACGTTCAAGCCCAGCTCGATCAGCTCCAGCATGCACTGGTTCAGCGGCACGCGCCGCTCTTGCGCGTAACGCTTGATGCGCTCGGCAATGCGCTCATCGATAGCTCGGACCAGCAAATCAGGCATGGCTCAATCGCGTACGTGGAAGGATTTCGTACTTCCAAATGCTAGCTCTATCAGATACTTCGACGCAATTGCTAGACAGGGCCTGAACCCGTGCCGCAGCGCAAAGTTTGGCGCCGCGGGCTGCAAGCGACTATCCAAGCGCGGCGAGCAATTGATTCAAGCGCCGCTGCAGCCCTTCGCGGCCGCCAAACTGCTCCAGCTTATCGAGTGCGCTCTGCACCAAAAACTCTCGATCCGTGCATTCGATGATCGCAGCAAGCTCTTGCATTTCACGTTCCAGAGTTTGCGTGGACGGCATGAAGCCGCGCAGCGCTTCTTCAAGCGTTTCCCGATCCAGCGAAGACTTGTCGGCCAGCAGTGCGGCGCGCCAAGCGCGACCCACCAAAGCTTCAATATCAGCCCCGGACAAATGCCCCAGATGCGGTATCTCCTCGGGCACGTCCTCGATGCTCAGCGGAGCGCCGAACTTACGCGCCAAAACCACAAAATAGCGCCGCAGCTCTTCTTGGGTTTGCGGATAGAACAGCGGCACATGAACTTCAGCGCGCCCTTGGCGCTTGAGGTCCACGGGCAGCAAATCCGGGCGCGCGGTAAGCAGCATCCAGATAATCTTGCCGCGATACTCGGTGTCACCCATGGCATTGGCGATCATGCCGAACACGCGCGCTCCAACACCGGATTCGCCACCTTGCTGGCGATCGCCAAGCATCGCGTCAGCCTCGTCGATGATCACCATAACCGGCCCCATGCCGCGCAGCACGGAGAGCACTTTCTCCAAATTGGCTTCGGTTTCGCCGACGTACTTGCTGCGGAAGTTCTTAAGCTTGACGCACGGCATACCGATGGAACCGGCCAGACAGGTAGCAAGAAAGGTCTTGCCGGTACCCACCGGGCCGTTGAACAGATAGCCCATCGGCGCGACATCCAGGCGCCCGCGTTTGATCAGTTCGGCATCGTCCAACAGGCGCTTTTTTGCCGCCTCATGACCGACCACCATGTCGAGGCCAAACTTCGGTTCAATGAATTCAAGCAGCTCCTGAGCCTGACGCTCAATCAAGATTTTTTTGCGCTGCTTGAAGTGCTTTTCGTCCAGGCGCAGACCGGTTTCGCGCGCTGAGCGGATCAGCACCTCAAGATCGGTCAATGAGGTGCCGGCCGTGAGTTTGGCTAAACTGGGGAGCGAAAAATCACTGAAGGCGGCGATATCGCCCCCCGCCAGCAGGTGCTCCAAGTAGGTCTGACGCGCTGCCTCGTCGGGCAACGGCACTGCCAGGGAAGAAACGTGCGCCGAACTGACCAGGCGCTCATTGAAATCGGCGCTGCGCCCGTCGATCAGCACAAATGCCATGTTGGCCTGTTTGACGAATGGGTTGCTGGCCCAATTGATCAATGTCACCAAGTGGATCTGGTTCGCCAGCGTGGCGCGGTCGCCAGCCGGAACCAGAAACGAGGCGTAGTCGATTACCAGCGCGAAGCGAATTCGCTGGCTGTCCGGAGCGCTCAGCTGATCCTGTACCAGGCGATCGAGCAAGGCCAGCACGGCCGAGGGATCACGCGGCAGACGATCAAGATCGCCCAGACGGCGCGACAGCGTGTTCACCATCTCGCGCTGCCGCGCGCTGTCGTTGCCCGCAAGCGGCTTTAGTCCGCGCGCCAGATCGTAGCCCAGCACCAAATCCCAGCGCCCGAAAATTTGGGTCGCCAGAAAATCTCCCACGCTCCCGTAGCGGCCAGGCTCACTTTGGCACCAGTCGGCGACATTGCCGTGCAGCACAAACATGCAGGTGGTGCCGGAAAAGTACAGCTCCGCCATGCGCTGCGCCCAACCGGGCCATGCCTGGGGAATATTGGACACAACTTTAGTCACGGCGTTCGGGCTCCAAAAAATCCGCCTCAGGGGACGGGTCAAACCAGCTTAAGGACTCAGACTGCACCGAGTCGGGAAACAGCAACTGAAGCTGCAAATCTTGCAACAGGCTGAGATCGATCGCGTCCAAAACTTCGCCTTCATCGCCCCGATAGTGGCGCCGGAAGGCGCGCACTGCCGCCACCGCATCGCGCAAATCGTAGCCAATCAAACGCAGCGCCAAGCTGGGATCAAAACCCGGGCGCAACTGCGCGCGCTCGGCACGCGGCCACAGACCAAACCCAGCCAGCGCCAAACGCCGCCAAGGGAAGGCCGCATGCGGATCGCGCTTGCGCGCCGGCGCAACATCGCCATGCGCCCAGATCTGCTGCGGCGAGATCTTCAAACGGCGGCACAGATCATCCAGCAAGGCAAGCAAGGCACTGATCTGCGCATCTGCAAAGGGCGCCTGACCATCGTTATCAAGCTCAATGCCAATCGAGGCGGAATTCAAATCGCCGCGGCCACCCCACTCAGCAACGCCGGCATGCCAGGCGCGCTGGGTTTCATCCACCAGCTGCAGCACCTGGCCATTGGCGCCAATCAGGTAATGCGCGCTGACCGGGCCAGCTGGATTGCTGGTCTGCAGGGTGCTGAGCGCCGCCTGCATGCTCTGCATCTCCGTGTGATGCAGGATGATGAGTTGCGGCTGGCGCGGATTGAAGTTGGGTGAAGCACGCCAATCTGCGAGCGCACTACGTTGGGTGGGGACAGTCATGCAACCAGAGCTCAGTAAAACGATCAACCAGGCGAGGATAGCTTGAATGGCACGGCGCGCCGCGCGGCGTGCTGCTTGGGATGTGAGCAAGGAGCTACTTTTCAGCACCGGCGACCCGAGGCAACTAGCGTGGTGAATCGGAACTGGCGCAACACAATGCGGCCGATGGATTGGTTTGCAAAGCCAAGCGCAGGGCCAAGCATAGGGCCAGGCGTAGCGCTAGGCGCAGGCCTACGCGCGAGCAGGCGCCCATCGCCAGTTGTATGGCCACGACGCGCAAGGCCGCCATGCGAAAGCAGAAGCCGTTTCATGTTTCGCTGTTTCCGACGCGCGCCACTACGCTTGCATCGTGTGCGAAAACTGCAGCCGGGCCAACTCGGCATAAAGCCCGCCCTGGGCCAGCAGTTCGCCATGGGTGCCGCTGGCAATCACGGAACCCTGATCCAGAACCAGAATGCGATCCGCCCTTTGCACTGTGGCCAGGCGATGCGCAATGACCAGCACGGTGCGGTCCTGCATCAAGCGTTCCAGCGCGATATGGACCGCGCGCTCGCTTTGCGCATCGAGATGACTGGTGGCCTCGTCAAGCAGCAATATCGGCGCGTTTCGCAGCAGCGCGCGCGCAATCGCCAAACGCTGCTTTTGTCCTCCCGACAGACGCACGCCGCGTTCACCTAGCGGCGTTTGATAGCCCTGTGGCAGCACGCGTAGAAACTCATCGGCCTCTGCCGCGTGCGCGGCCGCAATGACCTCGGCATCGCTCGCTTCAGGGCGACCATAGCGGATGTTCTCCATTGCGCTCGTGGCAAATAGCACCGGCTCCTGCGGCACCACGGCAAGGTGCTCGCGCAGTGCCGAAACCCGCCAATCAAGCACGTCCAGGCCGCTCACTGTGACCCGGCCCGAATTGATCCCGTAGTGGCGCAGCAATAGTTTGATCACGGTGCTCTTGCCGGCACCAGACGGACCGACCAGCGCCACCGTTTCCCCAGGCGCGACGCGGAAGTTGAGGCTGTTAAGCGCGGGCGAGTCGGGCCGGGAGGCGTAGCTGAAGTTGACGTCCGAGAACGCGATCTCAGCGACAAAAGGCTGTGCGACGCTGGCGTCGGGGCGATCCTGCAGTGCTGGCTCGCGCGCCAAAAGCTCGGCAATGCGGGTCATCGCACCTGCGGCGCGCGACACTTCGCCAATCACCTCGGAAATCGCCCCAACGGCGCCGGCGGCAATCACTGCATAGAGCACAAACTGACTCAGCTCGCCACCCGAAATGGTGCCCTCGAGTACTGATTTCGCGCCCACCCAAAGCGTGATTGCAATCGCGCAAAACACCAGTAGGATGACGATCGCAATCAAGCTGGCGCGGGCCTGGATACGGCGCTTGGCGGTATCCAGCGTGGCGCGCACCACGCGCTCATAGCGATCGCTCTCAAACTTGCTGCGGCCCAGGCTCTGCACGGTTTCAATCGCGCTTAGGCTTTCACCCGCTACACCGCCCAAATCCGCAATGCGGTCCTGGCTTTCTTTGCTCAGCTTCTGGACCCGGCGACCGAACATCAAAATCGGCACCACGACAGCGGGAATCCCAAGCACGATCAACAGGCTCAGCTTGGGACTGGTCAGCACCAAGAGCACCAAGCTGCCAATCAGCATGACCAGATTGCGGATGGCCACCGAGGCGCTTTGACCCACCACGGTTTGAATCAGCTCGGTGTCCGTGGAAAGGCGCGACAGCAGCTCGCCGACCTTGGTGGTTTCAAAAAAAGCCAGCTCTTGCTTAAGCAAGCGACGATAGAGCTGCAAACGCAGATCCGCCACCACCAGTTCGCCCAGGCGAGAAACGAAGTAGTAGCGCGCCGCAGAAGCCAGCGCCAAAACGCTGGCGACCACGATCAAGCCGATAAAATAGCGATCAACCAGCGCGGCGTCGGCGCGGCTGAAACCGTGATCAATGATCGACCCGACCGCTCGGGGCAAGGCCAGCGCCGCGATCGCCGCCAGCAGCAAAAACGCCCCAGCGCCCATCAGATAGCGTCGATAGGGTCTGACGAATGGAACCAAACTGCGCAGCACAGCAAGTCGAGGACGATCAGCAACAGCAGTCACGCGCAGACCCAGTCAAGGAAAGCGTGGAATTTACGGGGTTCCTGTCGAGGGGGCTAGTTGCAAGCTGTCCAGCGGAGTTGCCGCAGACCATTTCGACACGCTAAATCCTGCGCTTACGACAGCGCGATTTCGCGTCATGGATTGCCAAATAGCATCAGCAACAGCTGGCTGGTGCAGGGGCGCGATTCATCGCGTCCGGTGGTCGAATCCCACACCATCCATCTCGTTCGGATCCAAGGTGCGGCGATCGGCGCGAATCTCCCGCGCGGGTCACCCTGCGTTCGGACGCCCGAACGCGATTTAGCGCGCCCCTACGCGAGTTTGAGGCGAGGTCTGTGGTCAAGGTCGTGGCTCACACCGGTGGTTTAGTTTAGGTTAGGGACCAATCGCTCACCAAGGCATCAGCAGCAGTGCGGTGCTGTAGGGGCGCGATTGATCGCGTCCGCTCGTCGAATCCCATGCGCACAGCCGTCACGCGCCGAGCCTTGCCCAGGGTCTGGGCAGCATCAGACGCCGCTTCTGCTGATTGATCAACGACACGACACCAGCGATGCGGTGCGCAGGCTTACCACAGCCTACGCGTTGCGCCGCCGATGGCACTGGGTTTGATCTGCAGAGCAGCCGCACGGCACGCGCTATGATCCAGCGCCCAATCGCATGACGTGACCCGTGGACCAACTGGCTCAACTCAAGCAATACACCGTGGTGGTTGCCGATACCGGCAACTTCAAGCAAATGGCGCAGTTTGCGCCGCGTGACGCCACCACCAATCCCACGCTGATCGTGAAGGCTGTGCAGCAGGCGGACTACGCGCCGTTGTTGCAGCATGTGGTTGCCGAGCAGGCTGGCCAGCCGCTCGACCAAATCACGGATCATTTGCTGGTGCGTTTCGGCTTGGAGATTCTGAAGCTGGTCCCGGGACGCGTCAGCACTGAAGTAGACGCCCGGCTTGCGTTTGATACCCAGGCCACCGTGGCGCGCGCGCGCAGAATCATCGCCATGTATGGTGCTGCCGGGGTCGCGCCGGAACGCGTGTTGATCAAGATCGCCGCCACTTGGGAAGGCATTCAAGCGGCGGCCGAGTTGGAGCGCTCTGGCATACGCTGCAATCTGACTTTGCTGTTTGCATTTTGCCAAGCCGTGGCATGTGGCGACGCGGGCGTGCGACTGATTTCGCCTTTTGTCGGACGCATCTACGATTGGCACAAAAAGGCGCAGGCCGATCGTTGGGACGAAGCTGCGAATGCGGGCGCCCATGATCCCGGAGTGATCTCGGTACGCGCGATATGGCGCTACTTCAAGCGTCACGGCGTGCAAACCGAAGTGATGGGCGCCAGTTTCCGCAATCTCGCGCAGATTACCGCGCTCGCCGGCTGCGATTTACTGACGATAAGTCCTGAATTACTGGCTGGATTGCAAAGTGATTCGTCACTGCTGCCACGAGCCCTCGATCCCATTGAGGCAGCCACGGCCTCCATGCCGCGCGTATCATTCGATGAATCGGGTTTTCGCTATGCCCTTAACGAAGATGCCATGGCGACCGAGAAACTCGCCGAAGGCATACGCGCTTTTGCGGCCGACGCCAAGAAACTGGACGCCATCTTGATTGCCCTGACAGAGACTGGAAGCAAGCTCTAAAAACCCACTGCCCGGTCCGCTTGCCGCGCAGCGCGGTGCTGGTCATCCTCGCGCCTCGCGTGGGCTGGGCGCCGCGCACTCGACTCGATCACTACGGTTTTTTTAAGATTCCCCTTTGGTGTTAACGTGCAACGCGTTCAGCTCGGCGAGACTGACCGCAGTGGATTCTGCGACTGCGCCTGAGGGCTCCGCGCGGAATGACAGCTAACGCCTCTGTCATTTCGACCGCCTCTGTCATTTCGACCGCAGGGAGAAATCTTGTCGTGGGCGGTTTGAGATCTCTCGCTTGGCTCGAGATGACAGTTGCCAACGATCCGTGCGGCGCGTTTCATGCTCCCCGGTGCCTCCGTGGCACCTCCGTGGTGGGCTCCGTGGCATGAAAGTTAGCCGAGGCGCTGCGCTATGGAACAGCCGCAGGGACGCGCTCGTAGTACTGGCTAAAGTCACTAAACACGGGTGAAATCAAGCGGCCATCGGCGCCCATTTGCAGCGTCATAGTGGAGACTCCGGGCAGCGCAACCAGCTGATCGCCCTCAATGTGCATTGCGTAATCCACGCCATGGCTGCGCACCACAAAGCCTTCGGGACCGCGGCGAATTTCCAGTTTGCCGGGTTGCCCGCCAAGCAGGCTCCAAGTTCCAAGAAATGCCGCGCCCGGTGCGTGCTGATAGCGCCACCACGCGGTGGCGGCGGCCGCAAGCGCAAGCACCAACACAAGAAACCACCAGCGCTTCACTTCAGTTCAGATCAGCGCGGGCAAGCATAGTCCCTTCGAGGGTCTTGATCTGGGCCACCAACGGCGCTACGTCACGCCGGAAGCGCGCCATCAGCGCTCCGCTCAGCGGATCGGCAACTGGCAAGTCAATGCTCAGCGGATCGCGATATTGACCGCCAACATGGAACTCGTAGTGCAAATGCGGGCCCGTTGCCAAGCCGCTCATCCCAACAAAACCAATGATTTGATTTTGAGCTACCTTGCTACCACGCGTGAGTCCTTTCGCAAAGCGCGACATATGGCCATAAAGCGTGGTGTATTTTTGGCCGTGCTGCAGGATCACCACATTTCCGTATCCGCCTTGCGTGCCGATGAATTTAACCGCGCCGTTACCGGCGGCTTTGATCGGGGTTCCGGTCGGCGCGGCATAATCCACGCCGCGGTGGGCACGCATGCGGCCAAGAATGGGATGCTTCCGGGCCAGCGAGAAACGCGAAGAAATACGCGTGAACTCAACCGGCGTGCGAATGAATGCGCGCTGCCGGCTGCGCCCGTCAGCGCCATAAAAATCCGTGCGACCCGCACTGTCGGTAAAGCGAAACACCTCGAATCGCTTGCCACCATTGACAAAACTGGCGCCGAGGATGTTGCCATCCCGAAGCTTCTCGCCATCGCGCCAGATCTCTTCAAAAACCAGCGAGAAACGGTCGCCCGGGCGAATATCCTGCGCAAAATCGATATCGAAATTAAACGCATCGGCCAGACGCATGATCATCAGGTCCGAGATGTCTGCCTGCTGTGCGGCACCAAATAGCGAAGAGCGGATTTCTGCTGCGGCATAACGGACGCGGGTTTCAAGCTGCCGCGTGCTTACCGATTCCTGCAATCCGGACTTGCTGCGGGTAATAACCACGCGGTGTGATTCGTCAGCATCAAACTGCAATCCGGTTAGTTTTCCATCCTGCACCTGCACTGCAAACTGCTCGCCCGGAAAAATACGCGCCAGCTCTTGGGTACGCGCACTCAAATTGACCACTTCATGCACTGCTGAAGCACCCAAGCCCAAACGTTGGAAAATATCGCCCATGGTTTCATTGCGGCGCACGGTGACGACATCCCAGCCATCATAGCCGTCGCCGACCTGGGTCAGATCCGAAGCAAGGTTGGGAATGGCCGTAGATTCGTCGCGCGAGAGCGCGGGGACTGCCAATTCAAACTGAGCCACCGCAGCGTGGCTTGGCCCAATATTGGCCGACACGGGCATCACCAGAGCACCCAGAATCAGCACTAGACCGAACGACCCGACCAGCGTAAGCAAAGGCTGATGGTGCGCCGCGACGCGGGTTGCGACGCAGCAGCGGTGCCAAAGATCATCTAATACCGCGACGCAGCGTGCGAACCATTGCTGTTGGCCGCGCATGCGGCGCCAACTACCGCGCCAGCCCTCTTTTCGACGAATAGCCTGCCGACGCATGGCATGTCGCACTTCCTGATTGAGCTGCGGGTCATAGATCACTAGGCGGGCTCCGTTTCAACGCAGGAAGCGATGATGCTGCACGGGCCGAACCATACGAGCTTTCCGAGCATTCGTCAAAACTTAAATTCCCCTTAACAGACAGCCGCTTGCAAGCGCTTCTTGAGACCCTTCGAAGCCGCCTTAGATGGCCTTTGAACGGGGTGGCGCGATTGCGCATTCGATCGCTTTTCGCCGGTGAAAGGCGCACAAACCAACTCGCCTGGATCCTGTTCGGGCGCGTTTGGTCGCGCCGCCACGGCGGTGTGCGGCTGGTTACGCGTTTCTTGGCTTCCAGCCCAACCACGGCTGCCAAACAGCTTAAGCACTTGTTCGAATCTGGTTTCGCCCGGGGTCGACAATTCCCTACATCCTTATTCGACCGTCACGCTCTTGGCAAGATTGCGCGGTTGATCTACGTCCGTGCCGCGCAGCACAGCCACGTGATAGGCAAGCAGTTGCAGCGGCAGCGTCATGAGAATCGGCGCGGAAAGCTCACCCATAGCGGGCAAGCGGATGACTTCGCCGCCCGAGGCCTCAAGCTGCAAATCGACCTTGGCGTCCGCAAACACGAACATCTGTCCGCCGCGTGCACGCACTTCGGCAATATTGCTCTTGAGCTTTTCCAGCAGCTGATCGTTTGGCGCCACCGCAATCACCGGCATGTCTTTGTCGACCAGCGCGAGCGGACCGTGCTTGAGCTCCCCCGCCGGATAGGCCTCGGCATGGATGTAGCTGATTTCTTTAAGCTTTAGTGCGCCTTCGAGGGCAATCGGATACTGCACGCCACGGCCCAGGAACAGGGCGTGCTGCTTTTGCACAAAGCGCTCGGCCAGGGCGTGGATTTGTGCGTCCAAAGCCAGTACCGCGCTCAGCTCAGCGGGCAGGTGCTCAAGCGTGCGCACCAGTTCGCGCAGACGCTCAGGCGCCATGCCGCGCACGCGCGCCAGCTCAAGCGCCAACAGCGCAAGCGCAGCCAACTGCGTGGTGAATGCTTTAGTGGATGCCACGCCAATTTCCGGTCCAGCGCGGGTCATCAGCACCAGCTCACTTTCGCGCACCATCGAACTCTCGGGCACATTGCAGATCGCCAGCGTGCTGAGAAAGCCCAGCTGTTTGCTCATGCGCAGCGCGGACAGGGTGTCCATGGTCTCGCCGGATTGACTGATCGAGACGTAGAGCGTGTTGCTGACCACCACCGGATCACGGTAGCGATACTCGCTGGCAATCTCCACCGATACCGGCAGGCGCGCCCATTGTTCGATCCAATAGCGCGCCACCAGCCCCGCGTGATAGCTGGTGCCGCAAGCGACGATTTGTAAGCGCTCAATCTTTACCAGAAGTTCCTGCGAGCCGGCGCCGAAAATACCGGGCAGCACTTTCCCGCCAGCGATCCGGCCTTCCAAAGTGTCCGCCACTGACTGCGGCTGCTCATGAATTTCTTTCAGCATGTAGTGGCGATATTCGCCGCGCTGCACCGCGTCCGCGCGCAGGGAACTGGTCTTGACCGGACGCGAAAGCGTCGCGTCCTCGGCGTTGGTGATGCGAAAACCAGCGCAGCGCAGATCCACGATATCGCCTTCTTCGAGGAATACAAATTGATTGGTTTCCGCGATCAAAGCCTGTACGTCGGACGCCAGAAAATGCTCATCCTTGCCGATGCCGATCACTAAAGGCGAGCCGCGCCGCGCCCCGATCACGCGCTTGGGTGCATCCTGCTGCAGCACCGCGATGGCATAGGCGCCGTCCATGCGCTTGGTTGCGCGCTGCACTGCGGCCAGCAAATCCATGCCTACGTCCAAATAGCTGTGCAGGAGATGCGCGATGACCTCGGTATCCGTTTCACTGCTAAAGCTGTACCCAAGGGCTTGCAGCTCATGCCGCAGCGCCTCGTGGTTTTCGATGATTCCGTTATGCACCACGCTGACCCGATCACGCGAGGTGTGCGGATGGGCGTTCTCCGTTGACGGCGCGCCATGCGTTGCCCAGCGCGTATGCCCAATGCCGCAAGCGCTTGTAACGCCTGAACTTTGCTGGATTTTCTCAAGATCGCGCACCTTCCCCAGCGCGCGCAAGCGGACCAGATCACCATCCACCTGCAGCGACAGACCGGCCGAATCGTAGCCGCGGTACTCAAGCGCCTTCAGGCCGTGCAACAGCAGTGGAACCACATCTCTGTTTGCTGCCGCGCCCACTATTCCACACATGGCCTTACCCCTTGAAAGTCGCCGTGGATGTTAGCTGCCCAAGCCCTGAGCTTGGCGTCCAAAGCGCGCTCAGCCTACGGGCAAATCAAGGGCAGGTGTTGCTGGCAAGCGGGCGGAGACGCGATTCAAGCGCCGGGTTGGCTGCTTGCCGCGACGTGCTTCGGGTGGCTGAGTAGCCTGAGCCCTTGCCACGCTCCCCACCACTGTCATTTCGACCGCAGGCAGATATCTCACCCCAGCATGAGTTGCGATCTCTGCCTGCGGTCGCGATGACAGGCACCAACTCTGCAGCGCGGCCGGCGGAGGGAAAGTCTGGGCTTAGTGCAAACCCTCATTAAGCTTGCCGAGCTCGCGGCGCAGCGCATCCAGATCGATTACTGGTTCCGGCGCCGTGGTGCTGAGCTCGAAGAAATCCTCGACCCGCTCGCCGAAGGTGGCGATGCGCGCTGCGTGCACGCGATAGCCCAACTCGTGGAAAACCAGTGCGATACGAGCCAATATACCGGGCTGATCGGTACACACCACGGCAAGCTGTTGGTGTCCGAACACGCCAACCGGCTCCAATCCGAGCTTGAGCGGAGTCCGGAACTGGCGCTGCTGTCTGCTCGCAAGCCGTTTGGTGAGTTTGGGTTTGAGCGGCTTCTGCGCCAGGGCCATGCTCAGCTGAATGCGAATCTCGATCGCGCGCGCCACGGCGTCCTCCGAATGCAACAGATCGACGGCCTGAAAGGTGTCCAACGAAGCGCCGGACGGACAGGTCGCAATACGCGCACCCAGCACCGATAGCTGCAGGCGATCAAGCACCGCGGTGATGGTGGCGAACAGGCCCGGCTGATCGGGCGCGCGCACAAACACCTGGTAGCCCTCACGACCGGCGCTGCGGCGAACCGCAACCTGGGCGTCCGAGCCCTGATTCGCGATGGTTGCCTGGGTGATCGGTACCTGGGTGATCGGT
>Ga0163144_10011178_pt1 | contig 19021 bp, 17 predicted proteins | sample OliLak19BULKMAT1_FD_123175 | JGI IMG/M metagenome (GOLD analysis project Ga0163144, IMG submission 123175) | Freshwater microbial mat bacterial communities from Lake Vanda, McMurdo Dry Valleys, Antarctica - Oligotrophic Lake LV.19.BULKMAT1 | ecosystem: Environmental > Aquatic > Freshwater >... | reverse complement strand
TCGCGCGTGATGTCGAAGTGGATCGGCGAGACCGAGCAGAACCTCGCGAAGGTGTTCGACGCCGCCGAGGAGGGCCAGGCGATCATCCTGTTCGACGAGGCCGACTCGCTGTTCGCCAAGCGCACCGAGGTCCGCACCAGCGTCGATCGCTACGCGAACCTCGAGGTCAACTACCTGCTCCAGCGGCTCGACAGCTTCGAGGGCATCGCGATCCTCACGACCAACTTCGGGACCTCGATCGACAACGCGTTCCGCCGGCGGCTCTCGTTCCGGCTGACCTTCCCGTTCCCCGACGACGAGGGCCGCGAGCTCATGTGGAAGGCCCACCTCCCCGACGGCGTGCCGCGCGCTGGCGAGTTCGACTTCGGCGATCTCGCGCGCCGGTTCCGCATGTCCGGCGGCTACATCCGCAACGCCGCGCTGCGCGCCGCGTTCCTCGCCGCCGAGGAGAACGTGCCGCTGACCCAGGATCACCTCGAGCGCGCGATCCGCGCCGAGTTCCGCGAGATCGGCAAGCTCGGCGACTCCGGCGTGCTGGAGTAGGCTACGGAACCACGGGGCCCGGGCAGCCGTAGACGAAGCTGACCTCGGTGACGATGAGGTCGGTGATGTCGTCGCAGTACTCGCCGAAGAACGTGATCGTCATCGCGTCCGGGTAGTAGTCCCAGCCGTTGGTGTGCGACGGCGAGCGGGGCACGACCTCGCCGCCGAGCGAGACGGTCACGTCCTCGGGCACCGGCGGCGGCGACTCGAGTGAATAGCTGCACGACGCCACCGCGATGCCGCCCGCGATCGTCGCGAACGCGCTGGTCAGGGCCGACGCGCTGTCGGCGGCGTAGTAGTGGGGCTCGGTCGGGCGCGGCACGAGGCCGGCGATCGCGGCGTCCTCCAGCACGGCGTCGTTGGTGAACCCGTTGCCGAAGCCGAGGACGAAGGTGTTGACGCCCGCCTCGGCGAGCGCCGTCACCGCGGCGACGGTCCCGGCTGCGGCGTCGCCGCCCGAGCAGTTCGGCTCGCCGTCGGTGGCGAACAGGACGTAGCGGCCCACCGGGTTCACCGGGATCGACTGGTAATGGGTCAGCGCGGCGGCGAGGCCGGCCTGCGCCGGCGTGTTACCGCCGGGCGTGCGGCCGCCGAAGTAGTTGGCGAACGCGTCCGCGTTGTGGATGTCGACCGGCACACGGACCGCCGTGCTGCCGACGCTGCAGTTGTTGTCGGTCGGGAACTCGAGCAGCCCGAACCGGATGTTGTCCTCGTAGTTGTTCGTGAGGTTGTTCAGCGCGCCGCGCATGATCTCCCACCGGCTCGTCGTCCCACCCGGCGGGAACGACGGCGGAGGATTCGGGATCTCGGTGGTCATCGAGCCCGAGCGATCCAGGACCACGAGCAGGTCGGGCGGATCGCCGAGGTTCTCGACCTCGATCGGCCGGGTCACGGCGCCGCAGCTGGTGTCTGCGTCGGCGACGACCGGCCCGGCATCGGGCGCGGCCATCGGGGGCGGGCCGCACGCGGCGAGGGTGAGTACAACCAAGGTGATCCGCATCGAAGGTGCCGACTGTAGCAGGAGAGTCCGTACGGTTGAATTCGGGTCTTGCGGCCGCGTTACAATCACCGTCATGACTCGAGCCACGGGGCTGCTGGGGATCACGCTGCTCGCGTCGTGCGGCGGGGGGTACACCAAGCTCAACGTCGCGCAGGTCCAGAGCGTGGCGGTCTCGATCGAGGATCCCCGAGGCTTCTGCGCGTACCACGCGATCGCGCTGCGCGCGCTCGTCACCTACAAGGACGGCAACCAGGTGGCGTCGCAGCTGCCGGGCGAGGACGACGACGGCAAGCTCCGGCCCGCCGAGTTCCAGTGGTCGGCCAGCCAGGGCTCGGTGGACGAGCTCGCGGTCTTGCGGCTGCCACCCGATCCGCTGCCGTGGTTCGACGAGCCGATCGAGGTCAACGCGCGCGTCGCCGCGAAGGCGGAGCTTGGCGGTGTCGCCAGCCTCACGCCGCGGTTCGACTGTGGAGGTACCGTCGATCTCCGCGGCGCGGCCGGCGCGCGTGGCGGCGAGCTCGAGGACGGCGGCCCGGGCGCGCCGGGGCCGGTCGTCGATGTCGCGCTCGCGTACCTGACCAGCAAGCGCAGCGGACGCCTCGTGCTGGTGCGCGTGCAGCGCGACGACCAGGCGGCGGAGTACTTCGTGATCGACGCGGATCAGGCGATGAAGCCGTTCGTCCTCGACGCGCAGGGCGGCAACGGCGGCCGCGGCGGCCAGGGATCTTCGGGCGTCGACGGCTTCCCCGGCATGCCCGGTGTGCCGGGTGTCGACGGCACCACGTGCGAGAACACCACCCCGGGTAGCCCCGGCACCGAGGGCGGACCGGGAAGCCCCGGCGGCCCGGGCCGGAACGGCGGTCCGGGAGGCCCGGGCGGGCGGGTGACCTTGCGCCACGACGGACGCTTCCCCGAGCTGGCCCGGCTCGTCGAGATCCGCACCGGCGGCGGCGCGGCAGGCGAGGAGGGATCGGGAGGCTTCGGAGGACGCGGCGGCGCGGGCGGCGCGGGCGGTCAAGGCGGCAAGCTCCCCGTCGGATGTTCGGGCTCGTCCGCCATGGTCGGCGCGAGCGGTCCGGACGGCGCCGCCGGCCCCGATGGCGTCACGGGTGTGCGCGGCGTCGAGGGACCTCCCGGCGAGCTCGAGGTCGCGGCCGCCGACGTCACCGCGCTGTTCGCCGCCGAGCTCGCGCGCGGCATCCCCGTCGAGGCCGGAGGTGCACCGTGAGGGCGCTCGTGCTCGTCGCCTGCGCGCTCGCCGGTTGCGCGGGCGGCGCGGGTCCTGGCCCCGCGGTCCCGCTGCCGTTCCAGTTCGAGGCGCGCGTCCAGGTGCGGGTCGACGCCTGGGCCAAGCTGTCGGCGGCCACCGAGGGCACGACGGTGGAGTCGAAGGCCGCTGATGACGTCCCGGTGTTGATCCGCAGGATCTTCGATCAGGATCTTCCCGAGGGACCGGTCGACGTGGTGTTCGTCGTCGACACGACCGGCTCGATGCACGACGACGTCGACGCCGTGAAGCGCGACCTGCGCGCGATCCTCGATCACCTGCGCGCGCGGAACCCCGACTACCGCGTCGGCGTGGTCGCGTACCGCGACATCTACGACCCCTACCTCACGCGCACCCACGCCACGCTCACCGACGACGACCTCGCGATCGACGCGGCGATCGGCGCCCTCGAGGTCACCGGCGGGGACGATTGGCGCGAGCACGTGTACGCCGGCATCCACACCGCGCTCGCGCTGCAGCCGTGGCGGTCCGAGGCGTCGCAGCACATCATCCTCATGGGTGACGCGCCGCCCCACGACGACTACGCCAACGACCCGCGGACGCTCGAGTCCGTGACCGCGGAGGCGCGCGCGCACCCGCTGCACGTCCGCATCCACACGATCGGCATCCGGTGCGACCGCGAGTGCGAGGACGCGCTCGCCGTGGAGGCGAAGGAGCGCGCGGCGCAGGGCCGCGTCATCCCGTGATCGCGTATTCTCGAGAGTGAGTGTCCCAATCAACCGAGAACACGGCCCTCGCCGCACTGCTCGCCACGATCTCGGATCGCCGCATCCGGAGGAAGGTCCAGAAGCTCCTCCAGCTCGGCGAAGAAGCGGTGCGCGCGCTCGGGGATCTCGACGCGGCGATGTACCTCCGCGAGCACGGTGAGGAGCAGCTCCAGATCGTCGCGGACGCGTGCCTGAGTCATTTCCGCCGGCTGCTCGAGTACCTCGCGATGGTCGCGCCCTCTGCGGGCGGCGGCGCGGACGCTGGCGATGTGGAGCTCGAGCTCGATGGTCCCGCCGCCCCGCGCACGTCCGGCCCGATCTCGACGCGCGGCATCATCGCCGACCGCGGGCGGCCCGACGACGAGAAGTGGCGCGCGCTCGCCGCGGAGATGGACACCCTCCAGTACGGGCTGGGATCCGAGCTCAAGGAGTTCGATCGCCGGTTCTCGGCCGCCCTCAAGGACGATCGGCGCGAGCAGGCCATCCGCGATCTCAACGACGCGACGACCGGGCTCATGGATGGCGTCTTCGCGGTCATGACGACCGTGTACGAGTGCTTCCTCGGGCACGCCGAGCCCGAGCGGATGGTGCCGGGACACCGCGATTCTCTCGGCAAGGCCCTGGCCATCCGCCGCGCCCTCGCGGAGCTGCGCCGCGAGGTGCGTGGGCTCAACCGGACGCTCCAGGATCGCGCGACCGCACCCGACGTGGCCACGACGAGCTACCGGGGTCTCGTCGACACCGTCGGCGGCTTCGTCGGCACCGACGTGTTCTATTACCTCCGCTCCGACACCCGCCGAGACTTCGGGCAGTTCTTCGAGAGCCTCTCGAACGGGGACTCGGCGCGGACTCGCCAGGAGTGTGAAGGCTTCGACAAGTACCTCGACTCGCTCGCGTTCGTGTCGCAGCGCGGCGTGCTGATCAAGCACGACACCGATCTGCGCACCAAGATCTCCGCCGACCTCGAGCGAGCGATCAAGTTCGCCGCGCTCCTGCCCGAGGTCGCGTGCGAGGTGATCGAGCAGTCGTTCGTGAAGGGCGAGCGGCTGTCCGGCCTCAACGATCAGATCGACGCGCTCGTGACCGAGTGGGCGTCGCTGACCACCGAGCAGCGCGCCAACGAGATGCTCGCCGTGCCCCTCGGACGCCAGTTGCTCGAGCTCGTCCGCCTCGCGGCGACCCCGCCGCCCCCGGTGGACGGGGATGCCTTCTAGCCCGATCCCGATCGTCCTCGTCGGCGCGGGCAGCCGTGGAGCGGTCTACGCGGCTTGGATCCGCGCCCACCCGGAGGCCGCCCGCCTCGTCGCGGTCGCCGAGCCGCGAGACGCCGTGCGCGCGCGGATCGCCGACGAGCACGACCTGCCGCCGGATCGCGCGGTCGCCGACTGGCGCGCGCTCGCCGACCGGCCACGGCTGGCCGACGCCGCGGTGATCGCGACGCCCGACGCGGTCCACGCCGAGCCGGCGATCGCGCTCGCGGGGATGGGCTACCACCTGCTCCTCGAGAAGCCGATGGCGCCGACCGCCGAGGCCTGCCGGCAGATCGTCGCCGCCGCCGGCGAGGCCGGTGTGATCCTCGCGGTCTGCCACGTGCTCCGCTACACCCGGTACACCGAGGCCCTGCGAGCGCTGCTCGACGCCGGCGAGATCGGCGAGGTGATGAGCCTCGACCACCTCGAGCCGGTCGGCTACTGGCATCAGGCCCACTCGTTCGTGCGCGGCAACTGGCGCGCCGCCGCGTCCTCGGCGCCGATGCTGCTCGCCAAGTCGTGTCATGACCTCGACTGGATCCGCCACGTGGTCGGCCGGCGTTGCGTGCAGCTCTCGTCGTTCGGCGCGCTCACCCACTTCCGTCCCGAGGCGCGGCCGACCGGCGCCGCCGACCGCTGCCTCGACTGCGCGGTCGAGCCGACCTGCGCCTACTCCGCGAGCAAGATCTACCTGCAGCGCGTGCGCAGCGGCTACACCGGCTGGCCGGTCGACGTCCTGACCGACGACGTCACCGAGGCCGGCGTCACCGAGGCGCTCCGCACCGGACCGTACGGTCGCTGCGTCTACGCGTGCGACAACGACGTCGTCGATCATCAGGTCGTGAGCATGCGCTTCGACGGCGGCGCCACCGCGACGTTCACGATGACCGGCTTCACCCGCCAGCGCGATCGCGAGACCCGGATCTTCGGCACCCGCGGCGAGGTCTACGGCGACGGCCAGCGGATCGAGGTGCACGACTTCCTCACCGACCAGACCCGCACGATCGACACCGCCGTCGCGAGCGACGGCACGATCGCCACCGGTCACGGCGGCGGCGACGGTCGCCTGATGGAGCGGTTCGTCGCCGCCGTCGCCGCCGGAGATCCCACGCTGATCTCCACCGGCGCCGCCGAGAGCCTCGAGACCCACCTGATGGTGTTCGCCGCCGAGGAGGCGCGCCGCGACGGCCGCGTCGTCGACGTCGACCGATGACCTTCGACGAGGTCGACGCGATCGCGACCAAGCTCCCCGGCGTCACCGTCGGCAAGGCGTGGGGCAACCGCACCTATCTCGTCGGCAAGACGTGCTTCGCGTGGCATCGGCCGTTCAGCAAGGCGGACCTCCGCCGGTTCGGCGACGAGACCCCGCCGAGCGGCGAGCTCCTCGCGGTGCGCGTCGACGGCCTCGACGCCAAGGACGCGCTCCTCGCGATCGCGCTGCCGGGCTTCTTCACGATCCCGCACTTCAACGGCTACGCCGCGATCCTGATCGAGCTTCGCCGCGCGCGCGTCAAGGACGTACGCGCCGTGATCCGCGACGCCCACGCGCTCGTCGCGAAGCCACGCAAGCCAGTCCGCAAGTAGTCGCGTCAACGCGGTGCCACCCAGATCGCACCCTCGCCCGGCGAGCCGATCGCCATCTCGGTGTAGAAGATCAGGTCATCGCGCACCGCGATGCCGACCGCGCCGCGCGAGACCGAGACCACCTCCACCGCCGCGCCTCCATCCCCGCGCTTCCAGACCCCGCCCGGGCCACCGAAGGCGTCAGGCTCCTGGCCCAGGAGTGCCCAGTAGAGCTCACCGTCGGCGAACGCGACCCGCCCCGGGGTCACGCCCTCCTGGATCGCGGCGGGGTTGGCGCCCGCGGAATCGGCCTCGGTGAGGTGCCACTCGGTGCGGGAGGTCCAGTAGACGTGCCCGCCGCCGCGGATCGCGTTGCCCGCCTCGTCGGCGATCCGGATCACTTCGCCGCCGGTCTTCGCGACCGCCTTGACGCCGTCGGGCGAGACCCACACAACCTGCTCTTCATCGACGAACACGTCCGTCGCCGCGACGGTGACCTCGGCGATCTGGTCCCGGTCGGTGCCGTCGGTGCGGGCGCTCCACACCGCGACGTCGTCCACCCAGTACATCCGCGTTCCGTCGATCGCCACGTCGTTGACGCTGTCCGGATCGGAGAGCAGCTGCTCCGGCGCGCCGCCGCGGCGCGGCACCCGATGGACCGTGTTGGCGGTCGCGTCGGCCCAGTAGACGTGATCGCCGCTGACGGTGATCTGCGCAGTGAATGTGGTGGTCCCGAGCAAGGTGTCCTCGCCCGTGGCGAGATCGTGCCGTCTGATCGACATGGCGCCCTCGTCACCGTCGACCCAGTAGACCGCCTCCTCGTCGACCGCGATGCCGTTGGGCTTGTCGAGGCCGGTGACCAGCGACGTCGGCTCGTCGACATGGAAGCCGGTCGACGCATCGGGAACGGCGTCCAGCGGCGCGGTCTCGCCGCAGGCGACGAGCACGAGCAGCGCGGACAGGCAGACGGATCGCGAGGTTGGTGGCATGGGCGGAGCGAGAGCAACGATCGCGCCAGCGCCAACATGGCGTCGGCGCTCACGGCGTGTGCAGATCGACCGGTCGATCTGCGCGGCCGAGGCGACGTCGCCCCTCTCCGAGGCAGCGCCTACTGCGGCGAGGTGCAGCCGAGGTGGACGCCGGTGCAGCGGTCGTGGCCTGACGGCACCGTGCCGTCGGGGCAGACGACGTTGTTGAGATCGTTGCGGCCGGCGCTGCTGGGCGTGTCGCGCTGCTTGCAGGCCAGCGTGCCCTGCGGGCCGCTGTCGAAGCAGAACCCCACGGTGCACTCGTAGATCGCGTAGCCCTCCGGGCTCCACGGACACTTCTCGGTGACCTTCGTGGGCGGCGGGCACGGCGGCGGCTCCGGCGGCTTGGCCTCGATGCACTTGGCGAGATCCACGCCCCGCAGCAGCTCGCCGGTCTGCACGACGCCCGCCTGAGGATCCGACGGCAGCTTGGTGAGCACGAACTCGACCGCCGCGCCGGCGCTGGCGGAGAACTCGCTGTGGAACACCTCCGCGACCGCGCCGGTCCAGTGGTAGTAGTGCGCACCGCCGTTGTGGATGAAGTTCGTCGCGCTGCTCTCGGTCGCGAACGGGCCGGTGCCGGGCTCGAACGCCTTCATGAGGAACTGCGGGGTGGGCGAGACGTCGGTGCGCCCGCCGAGCAGCTCCATCATCGTCTTGCCGCCGTCGATCGAGTCGGCGCCCATGAGGTCGCGGAAGATCGGCATCATCGGATCGCTCGCCGGATGTCCGTAGTGGGTGTGCGTCTTCGGGTCGAAGCCGCAGTCGGGCGTCGCCGCCGGGCACGGACGGCCCCTGCCGTCGACGAGGTCGCCCATCCACTTGTCGGCCCGCGCGATCGCGCGGATCACGTTGAGCGCCGTGAGGACCGCCTCGGCGTAGTTGGCGGCGCCGTTGCGCGTCACCGCCTGCAGCGCGAGGTCGAGGATGTCCATCGCGCCCGGCTTGGGGCCCGACGCGAGCCTCGCCTTGAGCAGCTTGTAGAGCGCGACCTCGGAGCCGCTGCGGATCGGCTTGATCGGCTGATCCTTGCCGTTCACGATGCTCGACATCGCGCCGCCGTCCTCGGCGTACAGGTACCAGAGCATCGTGCGGTTGTCGGGGTGCACGCCGAACCGCGACCACGCCTCGTTGACGTCGTTGTAGATCCGGTACCTGCCGTCGGCGATCGAGAGCTTCACGGGCTCGAGCTGCTCGTCGCAGGAGATGAAGTCGGGCGGGTTCGTCGTCGGCCCGAGGATCGGCGGCGCGTCGATCGGGCCCATGCCGACGATGATCGCGCTCGGGCCGGGATCGATGATCACCGTGGCCTCGGAGAAGTGCGTGGTCACCACCTGCACCGTGCCGTTCGCGAGATCGACCTCCGCCGCCACGTGGAGCTCGGCGTGTCCGTCACCCCACGAGATCACCGCGGGCTGCCGGCCCTCGGGGATCAGCGCGGGATCGAAGGGCAGGGTGAGCGCCACCGGCTTGCCGAACCGCTGGCCATCGGGCGTCAGGTGCACGACCGGGCCGACGACGGTGGGATCGACCTCGTTCCACGGATCGACCAGGCGCGGCGGCTTCGTGCCGGGCGCCGCCTCGCTGATCTTCACCTCGACCGGCTCCGTCACCGCGCCGCTCACGATCAGCAGCCGGATCTTGTCGAGCCCCGTGCCGGTGCCCTCGACCATCAGGTGACCACCGCCCGGGCCGACCTTCGGGCACACGCCCTTGGGACACTTCACCGCCGGCGTCGCCGGCTTCGCCCGCAGGAACAGCGCCCACGCCACCGTGCCCACCGCCACCAGCGCGGCGAGCACGAACGCGATCTTCCAGCCACCGCCGCGCGCGGGCGGCGGCGGCGGCGGCGCGAGGCTCGTCCCGCACTTCCCGCAGAATCGCGAGCCCGCGATCAGCGCCTGTCCGCACGACGGGCAGAACCTGGGACCCACCATGCGCGGAGTGTAGCTGGACGCCGTCGGCCGTTCACGTTCACGCGAAGCTCACGCGGAAGGCCTGCCGCGCTCACCCGTGCCTGCGCGACGATGCCGGCATGAGAACCGTGATCTTGCTCGGGGCCGCGCTGGCGGGGTGTGGCGGTGGTGACGACGCGGCGACCCAGCCGGACGCTGGGGGCGTGGTGACGGTGCCGACCGTGGTCGCCACCACGCCGATCGCCGGGGCGATCGCCGTCGATCCCGGCGTCACGATCACCGCCTCGTTCGACGAGGACATGGATCCCACGTCGGTGGCGGCCGCGTTCGTCGTGCGGCTCGACGGGACGCCGGTGTCCGGCGACGTCACGTACGACGCGCCCACCCGCGTCGCGAGCTTCCGCGTGGACGCGGAGCTCGCGTTGCTCGGGGCGTACGACGCGACCATCACCGCCGACGCGGTCAGCGCAGGCGGAGCGGCGCTCGCGGACGACCACGCGTGGAGCTTCACGGTGCGCGAGCACTGGCGCGCCGCGACGCTGCTCGACACCGAGCCAGCGACCAGCTTCGCGGACAGCCCCGAGATCGCGATCGACGCCGCGGGCAACGCGATCGTGGTGTGGTCGCAGTGGGACGGCACACGGAGGAACATCTGGGCGAACCAGTTCGCCATCGGCGCCGGCTGGGGTGTGGCGCAGCTGATCGAGGACGGCGACGAGGGGTACGCGTCGTGGCCCAAGGTCGCGTTCGACGCGAACGGCGACGCGATCGCCGTCTGGCAGCAATCGGGCGACGGCGGCGAGGGAGGCGCCGGCGTGAATCACATCTGGACCAACCGTTACACGGTGGGCGCAGGTTGGGGGACTCCACTGCTCTTCGAGGACGGCACCTGCAGCGGGGGCGCGCCGTGCAACGGGGACGCAGACTGCCCGGGCGCCGAAACCTGCGTCGACACCACCAACGCCGTCGAGGCGCAGATCGCGGTCTCGCCGGCCGGCGATGCCTTCGTGGTGTGGGAGCGCGGCACTGCCGCACGCAGCGTTCGCGCGCGCCGGTACACGCCGGTCGGCGGGTGGGAGGCGTCGGTCCTCGTCGGGAACGGCGCCGTCGGCGCGAGGTACCCGCAGGTCGCGGTCGATGCGACGGGCGTGGCGACGGTGGTGTGGCCGGAGCCCGACGGGATCCGCAGCAGCATCTGGGCTCGTCGCTTCACGCCGGGCGCCGGATGGGGTGCGCCCGCGGTCGTCGAGACCGACCAGGGCGGGGCCGCGCAGACGCCCGAGATCGCCGTCGCCGCCGACGGCGTCGCGACCGTCGTCTGGGCCCACTTCGATGGGACGAAGGACAGCGTGTGGTCGAGCCGCTCGAACGACGGCGCCACGTGGAGCGCCGCCGCCATCCTCGAGGTCGCGGGCGGCGGCGTCTCGTACCTGCCGCAGATCGACGCGAACGTGGCCGGCGAGGCGACGGCGGCCTGGTTCCAGTCCGACGGCACGCGCAACAGCATCTGGGTGAACCGCTACCTCGAGGGCACAGGGTGGGGCACCGCGATGTTGCTGGAGACCGATGACGCCGGCGTGGCGGACTCCGTGCAACTCGCCGCAGATCCATCCGGCAAGGTGTTCGCCGTGTGGAGTCAGTCGGAGGGCGCGTCGCTCGACATCTGGGCGCGTGTCTTCGAGCCGGGATCCGGCTGGGGCGCGCCCACCCTCCTCGAGACCGAGGAGCTCGGGGACGCGCTCGAGCCGCACATCGCCGCGGCCTCGGGCAAGGCGGTCACCGCCTGGTACCAGAACACGGACGGCGCCGTGAACTCGAACGTGTGGGGATCCTGGTCCGAGTGATCGGTCACGACGTTGCCGTTCGCCATGCCCGCCATCACGGCGGTGGCGGCGGAGGACAAGAACGGCGCCTTCACCGGCGCCACGGCCGCGCGGACCGGCGCGATCGAGGCGGCCGAAGGCGGCACCGTGTTCTTCGACGAGCGATCCAGACGACGACTGCCCGTGCGGTCAGCGCTCTGGATCCCATTCGCAGAGATAGACGTGGGCTTCGTCGCAGTCGACGTCGTTCCACCGTCGAGCTGATCCGAGACGCCGAGCCAGATCCGGGCCCTCCCAGATCGCGGCGAGCGCGGCGCCGGCGGGCGCGTCGATCGCGCGGTACAGCCCGCCCTGGTCCGTCGGTTGGTAGCCGCGCGGTGGGAGCGCTGCATCCGATCGAGGCCCAGCGTCGAAGGTGCAGCCGCAGGCGAACACGGCGACGAGCGTCAGCAGGCGTTCCATCGGCGGACCCTACACCGCGGCAAGTAGAAAGCGGAGCTTTCCACTTGCAGGTAACGCGACGCGGCGGCTAGGGTGCGCCATCATGAGGATGCAGGCGCTCGCGATCGCTGTTGCGACGTTGTTGTTTGCATGTGGTCGGGGCGGAGGCGACGGCGACGACGACGTGGGGGCGGGCGACGACGGCGGCGTCGATCCGTTCGCGCCGCAACCCGACACCGGCGAAGGGCTCACCAACGTCTCCGCCGACCTCGAGGCCGTCCTCGAGCACGGCGCGATGGAGACCGCGTGCGCGATGTCCGCGGCGTCCCCTGCCGACCGCCGTCTGCGGCTGCTGTGTGGCAAGGCGATGTTCTTCCACGAGGGGTTCGGCACCGCGGGCGTGCCGCGGCCCCTCGTCACGTGGTTGCTCGACAAGTTCCCCGACGAGGTCGGGCCAGGCTTCGCGCAGGTCGGGATGATCGCGGATCCGTTCTCGGAGGACGCGCTGCCACTCGGCCTCGCGCCCGGCGCGCCTCTCGGCAACGTGGAGACGCTCTCGTTCACGTGCGCGAGCTGTCACTTCGCGCGGCTACCGGACGGACGTTACGCGGTGGGCGCCGCCAACCACGCGTACGACTACGGCCGGATGAACCTGATGCTCGCCGTCCTTCCCGCGCTGGCGATCCCCGGCGCCAATCCGGCCGATCACGACCCCGACGCGCTCGCGGCGATCCAGCCGCTCCGAGATCGAATGGCGGCGGACTCGTCGATCCAGACCGCTCTGATCACCGCGCTGTTGCCGCTCGTCGCTGGCGGCGGCGGCAACTTGCCAGCGTTCTCGGCGGAGAACGAGCGCTGGTACGCGCACTGGCGCGCCGGCACGATGGACTTCTTCATCGAGCCGCTGCCGTTCGACGACGGCGTCCACACCGTCTCGAAGATCAGCGCGTTGTGGGGGCTTCCCGACGCCGACGAGCGTGCGCGGCACGCGGTGCCCACCGCGCAGCTCGGCTGGACCGGCGGGACGGCGTCGCTCGAGAACTTCCTCGCCGCGTTCGTCGAGCTCGGCGGCGGCGACCCGGCGCCATGGCCCACGGATCGACTGTCACCGCTCGCCGAGTACGTCTACTCGTTGCGCGCCCCCGAGAATCCGGCTCCCGCGCCGAGCGCAGCCATCGCGCACGGCCGGGCCGCGTACCTCGACGAGTGCCAGAGCTGCCATGGTGGGCCGCGCGGCATGGGCAGCGAGGTGTATCGCTACGACGAGATCGGGACCGACGACGAGCTGCAGTGGTGGGCGGACGGCGCGGACCACGACGGTGCCCCCTGCTGCGGGATCACGCTGCCGCCGGGCGACGTGATCACCGGGGGAATCAAGGCGCCGCGACTCACAGGCCTCTGGACGATGACGCGCTTCCTCCACAACGGTTCGCTCGACTCGCTCGAGCAGCTGCTCTGCCTGGATCCTCGACCCGGGATCACCACGCCCGCGTTCGGGGATCGGGGGCACGCGTACGGCTGCGACCTTCCGGAAGCCGATCGGCGGGCGCTCGTCGATTACCTGCTGCTCCACTGAAGCCGCTGTGAGCAGCTGCCAGAAGTAGAAAGCGCAACTGTCTACTGGCGGGCGTATCAACGCCACATGCGGAACCTGCTCCTGCTCTGCTTCGTCGCCGCTTGCGACAACTCGGGTCCGGGGACCGGCTCGGACCCAGACGCGGCCCTGAATCCGACCGCGGACCGCACCGGGTGTGACGGCGCCACCTATCTCGGCACGTCGACCGATCCCGCGGTCGCCGGCCCCTGGGACGTCGGCGTGCGGACGGTGCAGATCGGTCGCCTCACCGTCGAGGTCTGGTATCCCGCCGCGCCCGGCTCGGCCGCGGGTCAGGAGCCCGCGCGCTACGACATCCGCGAAGCCCTCGGCGAGCAGCGCGACGCGATCCCGGACGACGACAACCCGTGGCAGGCCTGCGACTGCGTTCGCGAGCTCCCGCTCGATGACGAGCGCGGTCCCTATCCGGTGGTGGTCTTCGTCCACGGCACCGCCGCCTTCCGCCACCAGTCGGTCACGCATGCGGTGCACTGGGCGAGCCGCGGCTTCGTCGTGGTTGCCGCCGACCATCCCGGGCTGATGCTCGGCGACTTCCTCGCGCAGCTGTGCCCCGGAGATTCGTCTGGCGCGCAAGACCTCGGCGGCGACCTCGACGCCATGCTCGCCGCGCTGGCCTCCCCGGCCGGCGATCTATCGTTCCTCGCCGGACGCATCGACACGACTCGAGTCGGCGTCGCCGGGCACAGCGCCGGTGGTGGCGCGGCTGCCGCCGCGTCGACGAAGCCCGGCGTGAAGGTCGTCATCCCGCTCGCCTCGAACGGGACCAGTCAGGTGGCCTCGCTCTACATGGGCGGGCTGTCGGACACGATCGCGCAGTTCTCGGGGACCACCACCGCGTGGGACGGATCCGCCGCGCCGAAGTACCTGGTCGGGATCGAGAACACCGGGCACCTGTTCTGCTCGGACCTGTGCGACACGAGGAACACCCAGGGTCAGAACTTGCTCGAGATCGCCGACGAGCATCAGCTGTGCGGCGCGCAGTTCGCGAGCTTGCTGTTCGACTGCGAACCGAGCTACCTCGCGGGCGACACCGGGCGCGCGATCGTCAACTGGGCGACCTCCAACGTCCTCGAGCGTACGCTCCAGTGCCGGACCGATCTGCCCGCCCTGGACGTACTCCAGGCCACGTTTGCCGAGGTAGGGTCGTACCAGGAGTCCCTGTAGACGTGCCCACCAAGCCGAGCCCACGCAAGAAAGCACCCGAGCTGATCCGCATCTCCGAGCTCGCGCGTCGCTCCAACGTGCCCGGCGCGACGATCAAGCACTACCTGCGCGAGGGGCTGCTGCCGACGTCGCCCCACAAGACCAGCCGGAACATGGCGTACTACGACGCGCGCCTCGCCGATCGGGTGCGGATCATCAAGCGCCTCCAGCGCGAGTGCTTCCTGCCGCTCGAGCAGATCGCCGAGGTCCTCGAGCCCCCGCCGTCGGCGAAGATCCGCGTCGATCTCGACGCGCTCCAGCGTCGACAGCTCGGCGCCCTGTCGCCGGCGATCAAGGCGGGAGCCGGCGAGGCGCGGCGGCGACGAGGTGCCGTCGAGGCGCCCCGGACGCGTCGCAACGTGCTCGACACGCTCCAGATCACCGAGGCCGACCTGGCCTTGCTCGAGCAGCTCGAGCTGGTCGCCGCGCGCGGCAAGGCCGCCGTCTACACCGGTGGCGACCTCGAGCTCCTCGAGGTCATCGACGAGACCCGCCGCGAGGGGCTCAGCGATCTGTTCCCCATGGAGATCCTGCCGCCCTACGCGAACGCGCTCCGCGAGCTGGTGCGCTTCGAGCTGGACCTGTTTCGCCGACGTGTGCTCGGCGGCGCTCGGCTCCCGGACCTGCCGCTCGACGAGATCACGCGCAAGGTGACCGCGCTGGGCGAGCGGCTCGTCGTCGCGATGCGACAGCGGCTCGTGCTCGAAGAGCTGGCGAGACTCACTCCGAGATAGTGGGGCGCGCTGCCGCGCTTGCCCGCATCGCGGGATGCGAGCAGACAAGCGCGACAGCAGCAGGGAGGGAGCTTTACCCCGCGCGGAAGGTACCAGAGAATGTAGAAAGCTCCACTTTCTACTCCTGGCAGTTGCTGGCAATGCCAGCGCCCGACGTCCCATGCAGGTGTCGAAGATCGAACATGCGTGAGCGGGAGCGCACCTACATCGAGTCACAGGTGCGCGGCTGCCGTTCCCTGCAACCGTGGGTGGCCGGTCCCCCACTGACCTGACCATGAGAGCCTATCTTTCCCCGGTCCTGCTCGGGTTCCTCGTCCTCGGCGGCGCCGCGTGTGACGACGACAGCGACGGCACGTGCGATGCGGTCGCCAACACGGGCTGCGACGACGGGCTCGCCTGCGAGGTCGTCACGGGTGACGAGCCGGCCTGCTTCGCGCCGCTGATCGTGCGCGGCGACGTCTTCGATCTCACGGACGAGACGGGGATCGCGGCGGCACGCGTCGTCGCGCTGGACGTCAACGGCTCGCCGGTGAGCTCGGTGGCGGTCACGGCCGCGGACGGGACCTACGAGCTCCGCATCCCCACCGAGCGCGACGCCGCGGGCGAGCCCATCGGCGTGAACCTCACCCTGCGCGCCGACGCCGAGGGCTACCAGTCCTTTCCTTCCGGGATCCGTCAGCCGATCCCGATCGACACGAACGCGGCGACGATGGAGGGCGGCGGCTTTGTCGTGGAGTCGACGCTGTCGAGCGTGGCCCTCTTGCCGCTCGCCGACCCCGGGACCGGCTCGCTCTCCGGTCGCGTCGAGCTTGCCCCGACTCCCACCGGGACCCTCGTCATCGCCGAGCCCGACGACGCGCCCGGCTCGGGCTACTCGGCGATCGCCGATACCGAAGGCGACTACCGCATCTTCAACCTGCCGGCAGGGGACTACACGGTGCGCGCCTACGCGCTCGGGGCCAACCACACGCCGGCGACGATCACGCTGGGGGACGGCGCGTCGGAGCGGGTCGATCTCTCGCTCGCAGCGAGCGGCGCCTCGAACGTCTCGGGCACCGTGAACCTCGTCGAAGGCGCGCCGCCGACGTCCGTGATCCTGGTGGTCGCCTCGACCTTCGACGCGACCCTCGCCCGCGGCGAGACGCCACCGGGCCTGCGCGCCCCGTCGCCGGGCACCGCGCCTGACATCGACGGTGCGTGGACGATCGCGGGCGTCCCGGCGGGGCGGTACGTCGCGCTCGCGGGGTTCGAGAATGACGGCGCGGTCCGGGATCAGTCTGGCGGCGGCAACACCGACCTGGTCTTCATCGACGTCGTGGCCGGGCAGGATCTCGACATCACCGAGGGCTTCAAGGTGACCGAGGCGATCGTGCTCATCGGCCCGGGCGCGACGACGCCGGAGTCGGTGACGACGGCCCCCACCCTGGAGTGGGACCGGGACTCGTCCGCCAAGGACTATCACGTGCAGGTGTTCGACGCGCTCGGCGAGATCACGATGGACGAGCACACCAACGACGGCGCGATCGTCTCGCTGCCGTACACGGGGTCGCTCGACTCCGGCATGTACTATCAGCTCCGCGTGACCTCGTTCGACGACGCCACCCCGACCCCGAACGCGCTCGCGAAGACCGAGGACCTCCGGGGCGTGTTCTTCGTCCCGTGATCATCTGAAAAGGCAGCCATGACCAGACTTGGACTTCTCACGATCGTGCTCCTCGCCCTCACCGGGTGCGGCGAGGATCAGTTGAACGTCGGCGGCACGTGCACCGCGACCGAAGGCTGCGACGAAGGCCTGACCTGTGACACGGCCGTTCCCGCCGGGTACTGCACCACCTCGTGCACGACCTCGGGCGCGACCGACGAGTGTCCCGAAGGCTCGGTCTGCGACTCCGTCGCCGGCAGCGACGTGAACTGCGTCAAGATCTGCGAGAAGAGCGACGACTGCCGATCGGATCAGGACTGCAACGGCGTGAGCGGCTCGAACCTCAAGGCGTGCAAACCGAAGCCGTAGCGCCCGGCAACGCTGCGGCCATGCGGGCGACGGCTTCGTCGAGCTACTCCAGAGACCCCAGGAGACGGTTGCGGGCGGCGGTGGTGCGCCAGTCGCGTGCGCCATGGAACCGCTCGACGAGCTTACCGGCGCGGTCGACGACGTAGCTGTCGGGCAGCGTCGAGACTCCGTAGCGCTTGTGAACGTCTGCGTCGCGAGGGACGACGACCTCGGAAGGGACCTCGCCGTCGAAGAAGGCGCGGATGTCGGTCCAATCGTCGTCGACGGCGACCGCGATCAGGTCGATGCCCTGGCTGCGGAGATCGCGCGCGAGCGCCAGGAGGCCAGGGAGCTCGGCCCGGCACGGCTTGCACCAGGTCGCCCAGAAGTGGACGACGCGGACGCGGTCGGTGGGCCAGGTGAGCGCGACCGCGCTGCCGTCGGCGCGGGCGCCGTCGAGCGGTGGCGCCGGCTCGGTTCCGCGCAGGCGTTCGCCGTCGAATCGGGCAGCGGCAGCGCGTGGCGCCCGCGCGCGCTCCACGGCGCGGTAGACGAGGTAGGCGGCGACCTGGAAAGCCGCGAGCACCGCGACGGCGATCGCGATGCGGGCCGGACGGGTCACGGCGGAGCCTCGGTCGGTGGGGCGGCGAGCTCGCCGAGGCGGCGGCGGGGGGCGAACGTCGTGTAGAGCGCGGGCAGGACGACGAGGGTCAGCAGGGTCGACGAGAGGAGCCCGCCGATCACGACGGTCGCGAGCGGGCGCTGGACCTCGGCGCCGATCCCGGTGTTGAGCGCCATCGGCAGGAAGCCGAGGCTGGCGACGAGCGCGGTCATGAGCACTGGGCGCAGACGGCGTTCGGCCGCCAACGTGACCGCGTCGCCAACGCTCTTCCCCTCGTCGAGGAGCTGGCGAATGGTCGAGACCAGGACCATGTCGCCGAGGACGGCGACGCCGGAGAGCGCGACGAAGCCGACGCCGGCCGAGATGCTGAACGGCATGTCACGGAGCCACAGCGCGGCGATGCCGCCGATCGCTGCGAACGGGACGCCGGTGAAGATGCGGACGGTGTCGCGCACGCGGCCGTACGTGAAGTAGAGAAGCAGGAGGATCAAGGCGAGCGCGATCGGGACGACGATCATCAGGCGCGTCTTCGCCGCCTCCAGGTGCTCGAACTGCCCGCCGTAGCGGAGGTAGTAGCCGGGGGGCAGATCGACCTTGCGCTCGATCGCGGCGCGCGCGTCGGAGACGAACGAGCCGACGTCGCGACCGCGCACGTTGGCCTGGACGACGATGCGGCGCTTGCCCCACTCGCGGTTCACCATCGCGGGTGCCTCCACGGTGGAGATGTGCGCGAGCTGGGCGAGCGGGATGCGGTCGCCGTTCGATGCCGTGACCAGGATGCGGCGCACGGCGGCCTCGCTCTGCCGATAGCGCTCGTGCAGCCGGATCGCGAGCGGGAACCGCCGCTCGCCTTGCTGGATCTCGCCAACCTCGACGCCGCCCAGCGCTTCGACGACGTCGAGCACCTCGCGCGCCGGGATGCCGCGCCGGGCGATCGCCTCCCAGTTGACCTCGACCTGGAGGACGGAGAGTCCGGTCACTTGCTCGGTGACGACGTCGGCGGCGCCCGGCAAGGTCTTCAGCACCGCCTCGATCTCGGCCGCCTTGGTGCGCAGCATCTCGAGGTCGTCGCCGAACAGCTTCACGCCGACGTCACCCCGGATGCCCGCGTTCATCTCGTTGACGCGCATCTCGATCGGTTGCGTGAACACCATGCGCATGCCCGGCAGCACGCCCAGGACCTCCTGCATCGTCGCGACCAGCTCGGCCTGGGTCTGGGCGCGCTTCCATCGGTCTCGAGGTCTGAGCATCACGAACACGTCCGAGAGCTCGATGCCCATGGGATCGGTCGCGACCTC
>Ga0163144_10011176_pt1 | contig 19022 bp, 16 predicted proteins | sample OliLak19BULKMAT1_FD_123175 | JGI IMG/M metagenome (GOLD analysis project Ga0163144, IMG submission 123175) | Freshwater microbial mat bacterial communities from Lake Vanda, McMurdo Dry Valleys, Antarctica - Oligotrophic Lake LV.19.BULKMAT1 | ecosystem: Environmental > Aquatic > Freshwater >... | reverse complement strand
TGATGAGCTGACTGAAATCCGCTAATGAGAGAAAGTTCCATCCTGATTTTCTTTCTCATCCCGATGACTCTAATCCAGCACACGGGCAAAGAGGCATTTTAGATAGGCTCCTTCTGGAAAGGCAATCGGATGATCGAGCGCGTGACCTGTGCGCTCAATCTCCTCAAGACGATAGCCTGAGCGCTGCGCTGTCTCAAGCACTGTCTCGAAGAAGACCGATGCTGCAATCCGTGACGAACATGACGCCATGACAAAAATTCCCGGCGGTGTCACCAGCGGCAGCGCGAGGCGCACCAATTTTTGATAGGCATCCAGCGCCCGCGAGATCTGGTCGCTGCTGCTGGCAAAGGTGGGTGGGTCGACAATCACCATCTCAAATTGGCGGCGCTGCTGGCGCAAACGCTCCATCACCTCAAAGGCATCATCCGCGATCACCTCATAGCGGGCGGCAGCCACCGCAGGCAGCGCCTGATTCAGGGCGAAATTCTGCTGCGCGGCGGCCAATGCCGGCGCACTGATATCAACGCTCAACACCTCTGTCGCGCCGCCCGCCGCTGCTGACAGCGAGAAAGCTCCGACGTAGGAGAAAACATCGAGCACGCGCCGCCCCTGGGCCAATGCCCGCACCCGCGCCCGATTGTCGCGTTGATCGCAGAAGAAGCCCGTTTTGTGGCCGTGTACCACGTCGACAGCAAAGCGCAGATTGTTCTCTGAGAAGATCAGCGGGGCAGAGGGCTGCTCGCCATACAGCAGCGCGCCATCGCTAAGGCCATAGAGTGTGCCTGCCTGTAACTGTCGGCTGAGGCGCAGGATGATGTGACTGACTCCGGCCTGCTGCACAAGACCTTCCACCACCATCCGCAGATAGGGCAACCAGATCGCGCTGTACAGCTTGAGCACAAAGGTGTCGGCATAGCGATCCACGATCAAGCCGGGGAAACCGTCATTCTCGCCATGAATCAGGCGGTAGCCTGTTGTCCCCATTGTCGGCAAAGAGGCCCGCCGCTTGACAGCTTCGGCAGTGCAGGCCGCGAACCACTCAGCATCAATACGAACGGATGACCCCTGATGCAAAATTTTGACGCGGATCGGGGAGGCGGGATCATACAGGCCAACGGCCATGAAACGATCCTTTTTATCGAAGACGACCGCGAGATCGCCTGCCTGTCCCTCATAGCTCTGGCGCGTGATGGAATCGCCAAATAACCAGGGATGGCCCTGGCGCAGGATGCGTTCGGCATTGGGCGTGATATGGAGCGCAATCCGCCGTGTGGTGGGCTGAGGCAGTTTGTCGAGCAGGGTTGAGATCATCATATTTTTCGTCAGAATCAGAGTGAACAGCGCGTTGAAGATGTCATATCTCGCGTTGGCTATTGTGCCTTCGGGCGTGGGTCTTGTCGATATGGCATTCACAAACACAGTCATGTGAGCGAGGATTCGCTCCTCACTGATCCATCAGGCGCTTATTGATAGGGCGTGCCGCGCCAATCGACGGGCAAAATACCGGGCTTGGGATGACCGCCGATGGTATCCCAGGGCATGACGTTGGGCTGTGTCCAATCGAGTTTGCGGGCATAGGTACGCCCGATGGCCTCTAGCAACTCAATCTCGGCGGAACTCACGGAATCCAGGCCCAGGCGCGACGGATCGGGGCGGCCTGTCATGGGGATGCCGAGCTGTGTCTCGACGCTGCCGCGTGTGAGATAGGGGTTATAACGGCGAATATCGCTGCGTTTGAAAATCGCCCGTGAGACAAACGCCTGTTGCAGGGCGGCATCGTCAATCGCCTCGATGATCAGATACTCGACCCAATCTCGCAGCCACCAATTTTCTGCCTCACTTTCGCCGCGTGTGTCAGGCGTATAGCCTGTGCCGAGCGACACATGCAAAATATCCTCTTCCTTCCAGCCAATATACTCAACCGCCTCAACATGCGCCCCAAACGCGGGATTGCCGTAAGAGCCAACGGCTCCATCGACAAATTTATTGAGTACAGGCGGGAAATAGATGGGGGCCGCAGCGCTCGCCGCCACTGCACCGGAGATCGGCCAATCAGCGAACGCAGGAGCGCCTTTGCCCGCGCTGACCACATAATAGGTATTGCCCGTGCGGACATCTTTCGTCGTGAGATAAACGATGGGGGCGGTGAAATCCCGCATTTTGCGCCCCTTCGTATAGGGCAGCAGAGCCTCCACAAACGGTTCCAGTGGATAGAGATATCTCAGTCCGTTGAGCAGATAGCGAATCCACAGGCCCAGATCGCGCTTCGGGAAGGCTTTAGGCAGACGATCTTTGTAGACCTGCGTCAGGATATCCTGGGCACTCATATGCAGGCCCAGACCCGCCGCAATGATGGCTCCGGCGCTTGTCCCCCCAACCATATCGAACAGCTCATAGGTAGGTTTGCCCGTCATGGCTTCCAGTTCGGCCAGCATTGCGACGGTGATCAGGCCGCGCATCCCGCCACCATCGAGCGACAGCAGGGTCTTCTTCCCGTCCGGGTTAAAATTCAGCACCATTTCGATCCCCTTTGCAGGTCTTGATACACATCACAAGTGTATAGAAAGCCCGCTTGATGAGCGAATGGTTTGAGGACTGTTATCGAAGGGGAGGACGAACAAAAGAAGGGTTGCGCGTCACAGGGCGAGGTGTCTCTACCCTGTGACATGATTTAGACGATTAGCGGTGCATCATGCGTGTCATGAAGACGCGGGTCATCACATCCGGGCGGAATAGAAGGGTGGGCGCATCCAGCATGTTTTGCACACGGTAGAAGATATCCGTCACAGCTTTGTTGTGCAGGGTCGCCCGCATCACCTGCTCAATGTACCACTGCATAAAGCGAGTCACGGTGTCGGCTTTATCATTGGGGAGCCAGCGCCGATCTTCACCACTTGCCAACTGCCAGGGCATGGCAACAACATTGGCGACGCGCTTCTGGAATGCCTGCGCCAGACCTGTAAAATCACCCACCTCATGGGTTTTGCGATGTTCTGTGATGCAGTTCGCCAGTTCCACGCTTTCCATGCTGGCGACGCTCATGCCCTGGCCGTACATCGGATTGAAGGAGCACACCGAATCGCCCATGAGCAGGAAATTTTCCAGGTAGCGCGGCAGCTTTTCGTAATAGCGCATCCGATTCTCTGTACGGCGGTAGCCATAAATCGGTGACATCGGCTTGGCGTTTTTAATGGCGTCGTAGAAATCCGTTACGGGAAGATTGCGAGCATATTCCATAAAGCCTGCTTCATCGGTGGGCGGGTATTCGCCGCCTGCTCCGAGTAGCACCACCTGCCACAGGCCGTTTTCCATCGGCAGGATAAGTCCGCCACGCTTGCCCGCCGGGGCTGTCGGCTGTATCATAATCATCTTCCAGGAGGCTTTGAAATCCGCTGAAGGTTCATAAATACGCGAGGCATAGCCCGCCAACCCGTTTACGATGACCTCTTCGGGGCCTTGATAACCAACCGCTTCCAGCCATTCTGGGGCATGTGAATCGCGTCCGCTGGTATCCACCACAAGATCGGCGTCGAGGGTCGACTCCGCGTGGGTGGTGCGGCTTTTCAGTTGAACCCCTGTGGCACGTGTGCCAGTCTCGTCCACGCACAGGCCCATAATTTCTGTTTCCCCGATGATCGTGACACGTGGGTTTTGCGACATACGGCGGTAGATCGCCGCTTCGAGCATGGGACGACTGCACGCAATCGATTCGATGTCTGACCGATATTCAGGCCGCCATCCACCAAAAATATAAAAGCGTGTGTCGCTGCCAAAATTCATCCACTCGGCACTTCCGCTACGGAGATCACTTGTAAGACCGGGAAAGTGCTGTTCCATAATATTGAGTCCGCGCCGCAGGATGGCATGGGCATGGTTTCCCTGGGGTACGCCTTTACGCACCTGGACTTTGTCGCTGACCTGATCGCGGTCAATGACGGTTACTCGGTCAAACGTCTGGCTCAGAACATGTGCTGCGGTAAGTCCGCCGATACTGCTGCCAATAACAATTGCATGGCTCATGATTTTTTCCCACTGATAAATTGATAATCTGCGTTATAGAGCGAACGCCGCTGCTAGGGGGATTGTTCCTTCTGAGCCGTATAGAACCTATAAACAAAGAGTGACAAGAGTATAAAAAGGGTCAAAACCTGGAACTTTAGGTGACACAGGGGCCTGAAATAGCTCATAATGGAAATAATGTTTTTGTTAAGGAGTGACTTCTATGAACACATTCTTGCCTGAAACTGCTCCCAGGGACAGCAGTTTTGCAGCCCGATTGATGATTGGACTGCTGTTTCTCATTCCGGCCTGTATCCTTTTGTTTCGCGTCCAGCTTTCGCCCGCGATAGAAACCGTGCGGATGAGCACTCAGAAGGTGAGCATCGTGAGTGCATCAGAGGCTCAATACGTGGGGATGGTCAATTACGATAAGATCTTCAGCGATGCCGCTTTTCAACAGGCGGCAGCCTATACGCTGATGATCGTGTCGGTTCGTTTTTTGATTGTTGCCATCATCCCGGTGCTTGTTGGCACGATGATCGGTGTCCAACGGTTCGAAGGTCGCGTCTTGAATCAAATCCTTCTCGCACTCATGAGTGTGGTGATATCGCCCGTTGTGATCGCCATATTATGGAGCCTCTTCGTAGGGCCATTATGGGGTCGCACACCCTCGCCGCTTCAGCCGCTGCCAGAGTGGATGATGCTGAGCAGCAAATCCGGGGCGCAAACGTCCTTGATGTTTGTCGATGCCCTCATCACGATGGGGATTGCGGCGGTTGTGGGTGGAACCGCTTTCATGGCGGTCATGCGTGGTCGAGCAATCAGACGATCTGTTACGCTGGCCGGGGTGGGGGTGTGGCTGATAGGGCTTTTCCTGACACTCGCCAGTCCGCTCCATACATTCGATCTGCCTTATGTGCTTACACAGGGTGGGCCAGCAAACTCGACCCTGACGGTGATGCTGTATCTGTATCAGAATGCCTTCCAGAGATTCAATTTTGGCCCTGCTGCTGCTGTTGCCACCCCGCTGCTGGTGCTGGCTGTGGTGATGAGTATTTTTATCTGGGCGGTGATCACATTTTTCCGCCTGCGCTTGATCGTTGTGCCGACATCACGCCCAACAGGTACGTCGGGCCTGCTGTCGCTACTGAGCCTGCCCATGCTGATCCTGATGGGTCTGCCACTTGTGGGCTTGATGCTGTGGGGTGCAAGGTTGGTCTCGAACAATCCATTTGTCTCTGATTCAGAGCAAGCGATTGATACGATGAAGTTGTTTATGAACACAATCTCCGGCCCCTGGTTGGCGATCTGGGCCATACAGATTCCGGCGATGTATCTGGCCGGGATGTCGCTGGGCTTTCTGAAACCGATCCATCGAATTGTGTCGCACATCCTCTTTCTTGTGCTGTTGCTGATCGCCTTCATCCCGGCGGAGGCGCTCATGGTACAGTGGTTCCAGATGGCCCGCGAAGCCAGAGCGCTGAATACGACCTTCATTCCTGGCTTTGCGTGGCTCTCAGGCACGTTCAGCCTCGTGGTCTTCAAGATGTTCTTTGAGGGGGCTTTAGAGAGCTTTCGAGCAATGCGACAGACACGTACCGTAAGCGATGCGTTCCTACGGGCGGTCTTCCTGCCATCGCTGCCGATTGTGCTGCTTGTTGGAGCCGTGTTAAGCTTTGCCAGCGTCCAGAGTTTGCTGTGGCCGATGATCGTCAGCCAGCAACTCTACACGATCCCCCTCCAACTCTTGAACTTACGGTCTCAGTTTACGGCAGGATCAGACAAGATGGCTGAATTGGCGCTTTCGTTCGTGAGCACGCTGGCGCTGATATTTGTGCCGATTTTTGCGCTGCTGCACATCTTCGTATTGGATCGTCTGGCAATTGTGGCCGGGCCACCGATTGATAGCGATCTGCTCATCATGGGAACGGAAAAGCCCAAGCGTGACGCAGACATGAGAGGAGATATGTGATGGGCCGTTTACTCACAACTTTTGGGATCATTCTGCTGATCGTTGGAATGGGGGGAACGGTTGTCAATATTGTCGCCCCATCATCGCTTGCCAGCCTGACAAAGGCGCTTGCTAGTTCGCCTACGAAAGAGCAGTTGTGCAAAGCAGGTGAAGAGCTTGTCGAAACATCGGGCGCATCTGCGTATACCCCCGGACAGGGCTACGGCCACAGCGTTCAATATACCTGTGTCAACAGCGCAGGAGCCCGACGCGATGTGACAGGAAATTTTGTAAGCGGTCTTGTGGGACAAATTCCCTCGTTTGTGTCTGGCATTGGAATGCGGTTTTTGTGGAGCGGTCTGATCACAATGGGCATCATCCTACTCATCATCGGCCTGATCGTCTCACGGTTGCGAGGCGGCGTGTCGCGGGCCTCTTATGCCCAAATCTATATCAATGGGCAGCCTGTCACCCCGTCGCAGACTCAGGGATGGTCACGCGCTGTGTCTTCATCGGCTGGCAGTCTCATAGAGACGCTGCGCCAGCTTGAGGAGGCCCACAAAGCCGGGCTATTGAGCAGTGATGAGTATGAACGTCTGCGCCAAAAAGCCCTGGACAATCTGAAGTAGGATCTTTGCGTGGGGCATTGCTCGCCAAACTACACTTAAAGAAGGACACCTATGATCACCGAACAGCCCAATCCCAAATCACAGACGATTGACCAGATGTCGACCCGCGACATTCTGGAGACAATCAATAACGAAGATCAGCGCGTGGCATTGGCGGTGCGCGATGTAATGCCCAACATTCGTGAAGCAGTAGACGCGATTTATGAGCGCATGTCACGCGGTGGACGCTTGATCTATACAGGTGCAGGCACAAGCGGACGCCTGGGCATTCTGGATGCTGCTGAGTGTGTCCCAACATTTGGCACACCGCCGGAGCTGGTGGTGGGCGTGCTTGCGGGCGGCGAATATGCGATTCAGCATTCAGTGGAGGGGGCGGAAGATCGCGTGGAGAGCGGCCTGAATGATTTGAGGGCGCTCAAACTGACAGAGCGTGATGCGGTCATCGGCATTGCAGCTAGTGGCACAACCCCCTACGTTCTTGGTGCACTCAACTATGCCTCACGGATCGGGGCGCTCACGATTGGGCTGGCCTGCAACAATCCCGCGCCTGTGCTGGACGCAGCTCAGATCAAAATTGGGGTGCTGGTTGGCCCCGAAGTGATTACAGGCAGCACCCGCATGAAGGCCGGCACAGCGCAAAAGCTGGTGCTCAATATGATCAGCACCGCCGTCATGGTCAAGCTGGGCAAGGTGTATGGCAATCTCATGGTGGATATGAGCACGAGCAATGAGAAATTGGCACGGCGGGCGCGGGGCATCGTGCAGGAGGTCACAGGTGTCGATACTGCCCGTGCCGATCATCTGCTGCGGGCGGCAGGCGGCAGTGCCAAACTTGCGATTGTGATGCAGCTTCGCAATCTGGACGCTGCCGCTGCCCGCGCCACACTTGAGGCAGCGGATGGGCAGCTACGGCGAGTGCTGGAGGAACATCCCAGGCCGTGATTGTCTCTCATGGCCTGACGATATTGGGGCATTAGATCCATTCCTGCTTTTCTGTGGGAACGGCCATCTCACTCTCAACATTGCCTGAATGGGCGGTGGATTTAGGTTCGATCATCATGATATAGGTTTCGTCAGCGGCGAGTGTACGATGCTTAACCCCTTTGGGGACGATGAACATTTCGCCTTCTCCCAGATGGATCGCTTGATCTTTCATTGCGATTGTCAGAACGCCTTTAAACACGAGGAACAGTTCATCTTCCTGTTCATGGCTGTGCCAGACGAAATCTCCCTGGATTTTTGCGATTTTGACGTACTGGCCGTTCGCTTCACCAATGATTTTCGGTGTGAAATGCTCATTGAACAGCTCATATTTTTCAGCGAGATTGACTTTTTGCATGAGGCTGACCTTTTAGAATGGTGCGAACATCTTATTTTAACCTGAGTTTTGGATTGCGCTTTCACTCCTCACCACCCGCTTCCTCTCCTGAGAAGGGGAAGGCGAGCACAAACAGGATGAACTTTGTGCAGGGCCGTGTGATAGCACGAAAAAGGGTCGCGACGCTTCGGGATCGTGAAAAATTTAACCATGTGAAACTTTTATATTTTTCATGTGGAGATCACGATTGACCGTATAAAAACTTCGGTTTACCTCGCACAAATTTCTCTTCACAGTCCTTGATAGAGTCTCGATTAACCCCATGCGTCGATATACCCATGTCGTTCTGATATAGTGATCTCCAATGTGTATATCTGCTCTGTAGGAGTCTTGTATCGTGGTTGCTGCCTTACTCATTTCCCTCCGTGAAGGTCTCGAAGCCTCACTGATTATTGGCATTGTTTTTGGCTATCTGAGAAAAACAGGCCAAATGCATTATCAGCGCTATGCCTGGGCGGGCGTGATTGCCGCAGTGCTGGTGAGTGTACTCACGGCTGTCGGCATTCAGCTCATCGGTGCTGAACTTGAAGGACAGGCGGAACAGCTTTTTGAAGGCGTCATGATGCTTCTGGCTGTCAGCGTCCTCACCTGGATGATCTTCTGGATGCGCTATCAATCCCGCGCCTTGAAGGGATCAATCGAATCGGAATTGGCAACCAAGTCCAGCAACCCACGCGGATTGTTTGCTGTGACATTCTTCGCCGTTGTGCGGGAAGGCATCGAAACAGCGCTTCTTCTATCGGCGACAGCCTTCATCGCAAATGGGGCGGAAACCGTCATTGGAACCCTCATCGGCCTGGGCATTGCCGCCATTATCGGTGTTCTGCTGTATGCCTCAGTAGTGCGTCTCAACGTTCGCATGTTCTTCAATGTGACAAGCATTATGCTGCTGTTGTTTGGCGCAGGCCTGTTCGTCAACAGTCTACATGAATTTCAAGAGGCGGGTGTGCTTTTGACGCTTCGCGCTCATATGTGGGACACCAGCGCTATTCTGAGTGAAGACTCGCCGATTGGCCTCATCCTCAAGACCTTGTTCGGGTATCACAGCAGCCCGTCGCTGGTAGAAGTCATCGGCTACATCGGATATTGGGTTTTCGTTCTGCTGGGTGTCCCCTGGTTGGTCGAACGCCGTTTGAAAACAACCAATTCCGACGTGCCGTTACAGCGCTTAGAGAGCGCTCGTTAGTCATCACCGAAGACAAAAATTTCTGACCGCCAAACGCATAAAGCAGCGGGTGATCTCAAATCGCGCATCGATTTACGCGCCATGCGGAATTCAGCCGAACTGAATGAGATGGCAGCATCCTTCAATATGATGTCCGTCTCGCTGGAACAGGCCCGCGAAGGACTTGAAAATGGTGATGGCCGAAATGCGGAGCCTGCTGCTGGAACTTCGTCCCGAAACGATCCTCAGAACCGGCCCGCAGCAGTTGTTCGAACAACTGCTGCGGGCCGTCAAATGATCAATACTGAGTTCGTGAGTGAGGGGGCAGAACAACAACTCCCGGCTGAAGTTCATGTTGCGTTCTATCGCATCGCCCAGGAAGCTATGAACAATGCCATCAAACACAGTCAGGCCACCCAAATCAGCATGACTCTCACAAATACAACGGCTGTGACCCGCCTGACCATTGCAGACGATGGCACAGGTTTCGATGTGATCCAGTTGAGTGCGGGCATGGGGCTGTATACCATGAAGGAACGTGCTGTAGCGCTGGACATGTCGTTTGATCTGCAAAGCGAGATGGGCGCTGGAACACAGGTAATCGTCGCCTGGAATCAGGAAGAATAACGCCTCTAGCCAGGCGATTGTGTGCTAGAACGCAGCATCAGACGCGGTTTAATCACGTGCTGGGTGAGCGTCACAGTTGGGTTGTTGATCTGTTCGATGAGACTCTCGACGCCAAGCTTGCCCAGGAGATCAAAATCCTGCCGCACCGTTGTCAGCGGCGGGCTAAAGTAGCTGGCTTCTGCAATATCATCAAATCCAACCACTGAGACATCCTGTGGTACACGCCGTTGTCTCTCCCGCAGCGCGTGAATCGCGCCGAGCGCCATTTGATCGTTACCCACCACCAACGCTGTAAAATACTCGCCGTTCTCAAGAAGCTGGCGGGCCGCTCTGTAACCGCTCTCCGCCGTCCAGTCACCTTCGATGGATGCGCCAGGGGTTAATCCTGCGCGATCCAGCGTCTTGAGCCAGCTTTCATGCCGCGCCAGCGCATCAAACCACACCAGAGAGCCGCTGATTTCACAAAAATGTCGATGCCCCAGATCAATCAAATGCTGCGTGATGAGGCGTGCGCCTTCCTCCTGATCGACTGTGACAGACGGGATATCCAGACCCATGCCAACGCCCACCATCACCAGCGGGGTAGTGCCACAAAGCGTCTGTAATGCCTCATAGTTGGTGCTAATGAGAGGGGTAATCACCAGCAGGCCATCGATCTCCCAGCGGCGGATATAATTGATCGCCGTGTGGAGACTCGTCAGCTCTGTATCATTGACATTGGCAAGAATGAGATCATAGCCAGCGGCGCGGCTGGCCTGCTCAATATTAATGACCATCTGGGCTGGGCCATAGTTGTTGAGGCCGAAGGTTGTCATTGCCAGTGTGTGCGATTTTGTCCCGGCGAGGCTCTGGGCAGCGCGATTCGGACGATAATCCAATTCTTCAATCGCTTGCTGGACGCGCTGACGGGTCTCTTCCGACACATAAGGATGATTGTTGATCACACGCGAGACTGTTTGATACGAAACACCCGATAGACGAGCCACATCATGAAGCGTATTGCGCCGAGAATCCGTCATAAAAGGGCCTACTGCTTATCACTTATAAGTAGATGATGCCTATCGTAACGTTGTTGACAAGCCGCAAGATCGTGTGTTATAGTCTCTGTGAACGTTCACATATTACCATTCTAGCACGGGATTCATCTTTTCGTAGGATTTTTATGTACACAATTGGTATTGATTTTGGTACTGAATCCGGGCGGGCGCTCTTGGTGGACGCTCGTGACGGACGTGAGATTGCTACGGCTGTTCACTCTTACAGTCATGGGGTGATCGACGCTCATCTGCCGCATAACACGCAGCCGCTACCGCCCGATTGGGCGCTGCAAGACCCTCTCGATTATATCGAGGTCATCAAGGTCACAGTGCCGGCTGTCCTTAAAGAATCTGGCATTCCCGCTGATCAGGTCGTCGGCATCGGTATCGATTTCACCGCCTGTACCATGCTGCCAACGCTGGCGGATGGCACACCGCTTTCGACGCTTCCACAGTGGCGCGATAATCCTCACGCCTGGATCAAACTCTGGAAGCACCATTCCGCGCAGCCCGAAGCCGACCAGATCAATGACACGGCCCGCCGTATGGATGAGGGCTGGTTGGAGCTTTACGGGGGAAAGATTTCCTCAGAGTGGTTTTTTAGCAAGGCGCTGCAAATCTTGCAGGAAGCGCCGGATGTGTATGCCGCGTCCGAACGCTTCATTGAGGCAGCGGATTGGGTCATCTGGCGCTTGACAGGGGTCGAGACACGCAATGCCTGCACAGCCGGATATAAGGCGATGGTACAGGGCGGCGATTACCCCTCGCGTGACTATTTCGCAGCGCTGAATCCTGATTTTGCCGATGTTGTCGATCAGAAGATGGGCCGCACCTTTGCCAACCTGGGTGATCGGGCAGGTGGGCTGACTGCCGAATTCGCACAGATGACGGGCCTCAAGGAAGGCACAGCCGTCGCCGTCGCCAATGTGGATGCCCATGTCACGGCCCCGGCGGTCAAGGCCACGCGCCCCGGCGTGATGGTGATGATTATGGGCACATCGACCTGTCACGTCCTCAGCGGCGAAGACCTGCAAACGGTTGAAGGCATGTGTGGTGTGGTGCGCGATGGCATCATCCCTGGCTATTACGGGTATGAGGCCGGACAGAGCGGCGTTGGCGATATCTTCGCCTGGTTCGTCAACAATGCTGTGCCGCCGGAATATCACGAGGCGGCCCGCGCTGCCAACATGGATTTGCATCAGTACCTTGAGCAGGAAGCCGCCAAACAGCGCGTAGGTGAACATGGCCTGCTGGCACTGGACTGGTGGAATGGTAATCGCTCGACGTTGGTCGATGCAGACTTGACCGGGTTGCTGGTGGGCGCAACGCTGGCGACCCGCGCCCCGGATATCTATCGCGCTCTGATCGAAGCCACTGCCTACGGCACACGCATGATCATCGAGTCGTTTGAGGCACACGGTGTAGCGATCAACGAACTCGTGGCCGCAGGCGGGCTGCCGGATAAAAATGCGCTTTTGCGCCAGATTTACGCCGATGTCACAGGTCGCCCGTTGAAGCTGGCGGGATCGACCCAGGCTCCGGCGCTGGGGTCTGCCATGCACGCGGCGGTTGCGGCAGGTCTTTATCCCGATATTCATGCGGCGGCAGAGACGATGGGCAAGCTGAAGGATGAGGTGGTGGAGCCGATCCCCGCCAATAAAGTGGTTTATGATCAACTGTTTGCCGATTACAAAACGCTGTATGACTATTTTGGACGTGGCACAAACGACGTGATGAAACGGCTGAAACAACTGCGTCGTGCATAGGCGTTGTGCAAATATCACCTTAAAAGGCGCAGCGTGCTGCGCCCCTACGACCCGTCATCAATCTTGTTAGCCTCATCGAGGAAAAAACTATGCAGCTAACAGCCCTCCGTGAGCAGGTGTGCCTCTTGCACGCCGAGCTTCCTTCGAATCATCTTGTGGCCTGGACGAGCGGCAATATCAGCGCCCGTGATCCAGAGACGAATCTCGTCGTTATCAAGCCGAGCGGCATTAAATTCCGCGATTTAACCCCCGAAAATATGGTCATTGTTAATATCAATGGCACATTAGTTGAAGGCAACTACAAGCCTTCGTCAGACACGGCCTCGCACTGCTATATCTATCGTCACATGCTGCATGTGTACGGCATGGTGCATACGCACTCGCGCTACGCCACCGCGTTTGCCACACTAGGGCGCGAGATTCCCTGTGTCACAACTGCAATGGCCGATGAGTTTGGCGGGCCAATTCCCTGCGGTGGCTTTGCACTCATTGGCGGCGAGGAGATTGGCGAACAGGTCGTGATTGCGCTCAAAGATAGCAAAAGCCCGTCCTGCATCCTGCAAAATCATGGTGTCTTTGCCACAGGCAAGAGCGCAGAAGACGCTGTGAAAGCCGCCATCATGACGGAAGACAATGCTGCCATTGTGTGGATGGCGCTGCAAATCGGCACGCCGCTTGCCATCCGTGATGAGGACATCGCCAAGCTGCATCATCGTTATCAGAATGTGTATGGGCAGTAACAATTATTGATCGGGACAATCGATCCCTTCATAAGAAAGTTTTTGGCTGATGTCGAATTTAAAGACATATGAGGTGTGGTTTTTCACGGGCAGCCAGCATCTGTATGGCCCCGAAGCCATCGCGCAGGTCGCACAGCATTCGGAGGAGATTGCTCGTGCGCTCGACAATGCCGCTGCCATTCCTGTCCGCATTGTCTACAAACCTGTGCTGACGACTACCGACGATATTTATGCGGCCTGTCTTGCCGCCAATGCTGCGCCTAACTGTGTCGGCATCATCGCATGGATGCACACCTTCTCGCCCGCCAAAAATTGGATTGGCGGATTGACAGCGTTGCAAAAGCCAATGGCGCATCTCCATACGCAGTACAACCAAGATATCCCCTGGGCTGATATTGATATGGACTTCATGAACCTGAATCAGGCGGCACATGGAGACCGCGAGTTTGGCTTCATCATGAGCCGTATGCGGATCAATCGCAAAGTGGTGGTCGGCCACTGGCAGGACACCGAGGTACAGGATCGTCTGGGGGCCTGGGCGCGGGCCGCCTGTGGTTGGCACGAATCACGCCAGATGAAAGTCGCTCGTTTTGGCGACAACATGCGCTCTGTCGCCGTCACAGAAGGCGACAAGGTAGAGGCGCAGATGCGCCTGGGCTATGCGGTGCATGGCTTTGGCGTAGGCGATCTCGTGAAATATGTCAACGACGTGACTGATGCCCAGCTTGATACCTTGATAAAGGACTATCAAGATCAGTATACGCTGGCGTCCGATTTGCAGGTAGGCGGCGCACGACACTCCTCTGTACGTGAAGCAGGTCGCATTGAAATTGGACTGCGGGCGTTTCTGGAAGCGGGCGGGTTTAAAGCCTTTTCGACAAACTTTGAAGACTTGCATGGGCTGGCGCAGCTTCCGGGCCTGTCGGTGCAGCGCTTGATGGCGGAGGGCTACGGCTTTGCGGGGGAAGGGGATTGGAAGACAGCCGCCCTCGTCCGCACGATGAAAGTCATGGCAGACGGCCTGGAGGGAGGCACATCCTTCATGGAGGATTACACCTATCATCTCAGTCCCTCCGGCATGAAAGTCCTGGGCGCACATATGCTGGAAGTCTGTCCCTCAATCGCCGAGGACAAAGCCAGCCTGGAAGTGCATCCCCTGGGCATTGGCGGCAGGGCCGATCCCGCTCGTCTCGTCTTCAACACCCGTCCAGGCCCGGCCATCAACGCCGCGCTGATGGACATGGGCAACCGCTTCCGTCTGCTGGTGAATCAGGTCGATGTGGTGCGGCCCGACCAACCGCTGCCTAAACTGCCTGTGGCTCGCGCCCTCTGGACGCCGCAGCCCAATCTCAAGGTGGGGGCCGCGGCCTGGATTTACGCGGGCGGAGCACATCATACCGCCTTCAGCATGGCAATCGGCGCAGAGCACTTGGCGGATTTTGCGGAGATGGCCGGGATTGAGTATGTGCAGATCGATCATGAGACCCAGATTCCCGCCTTCAAAAATGAACTGCGCTGGAATGAGGCTTACTATCTGCTCAAGCAGCGCCTGTAGACCTCAAAAATCTATCGTGTTTTGATGGATTTGTTTTTATCACGGGTAATATCACGTCTGAGAGAGCCGATAGAGGGCAAATATTGTCTCATCGGCTCTTCAGCTACATATTGCTCTCTCAGCGACAATGATATTTTGTCGCGTTTGCCCCTCGCTAGAGAACCGTCTATACTGTGAAGCATTGCAAGCGATTTTATTCGTAAGCCACCTGTTCGGCGGTGGCACAGCAGGGGAGGCATTATGTCATTGAGGGTTCGTCCGCGTCGGTCATCCGTCATTCTGGCGTTGTTCATGTTTATTGCCATGAGTATCGGGATCGCCCGCGCACAGCAATCAAATTTTGTAGCGCCTGTTCTCATTGTCAACACAGGCAATCTCAATATCCGCACGGGGCCTGGCGTGAATTACCCCGTTCTCCTTGTCGCAGCCGGCGGAACACAATTTCCTGTTCTGGGTGTGGCCCGTGATCTGGTCTGGTATGAAATCAATACCGATGCCGGAATTGGATGGGTCAATATTCAATTTGTTGTGGCACGCGGCAATTTCACCAATGTCCCCTTTGCTGATGCTCCGGCAGTGGTGACGACGACCACCACCACGACCTTAAATCCAACAGTTGCCAATGCGCCGCGTCAAACCATTGATGGCAATCGCGTGATTGTCAACACAGGCAACCTGAATGTCCGCAGTGGGCCGGGATCGGCATACAGCATTCTCGCCAAAATCTCCGGCGGTGTCGAACTGGCGATCTCGGGTCGTGCGCCGGATGATGTGTGGTTCCTGGTCGAGGGCAGCTTCGGCATGGGGTGGATCAACAGCCAATTCGTGATCTTCCGCGGCGATTATCGCACTGTGCCGATCATCGCGGACGCCTACAAAGGCGGCGGCCTCATCGTCACCATCACCAATCCTGTCCCCACAACCCAGACGATAACAGATACAACGCAAACGACGGATACTACCCAGACGGTGATCGCCACCGCGCAGCCTGCACCTGTCGCTGTCAGAGACCCCGGCAATCACGTCATCATCAACACGGGCAACCTGAATGTCCGCAGTGGGCCGGGAGCGGCGTACAGCATTCTCGCCAAAGTCTCCGGTGGGACGCAGTTGTCCATCGTAGGCCGTGCGCCGGATGATGTCTGGTTTCTGGTCGAAGGCTATTTTGGGCTAGGATGGCTGAACAGCCAGTACGTGATCTTCCGCGGCGATTTCCGCACTGTCCCGATCCTTGCCGATGCCTACAAGGGGGGCGGCCTGATCATCAACACGATTAACCCCACGACCAGCGTGCCGCAAGCGGTTGTCGAAACGCCTGTTCCTGCTGCACCGCAGGTCATCGCCAATCAGGGCAACCGTCTGATCGTGAACACAGGCAATCTGAATATTCGTAGTGGGCCGGGCGCGGGCTTCTCAGTGGTAGCCGTTGTCCCCGGTGGCACAGAACTGCCTGTTGTGGGACGCGCTGCCGATGGCGTCTGGTATCTCGTCCAGGGCAGCTTTGGGCAGGGCTGGATCAACATTGAATTTGCGATCTTCCGTGGCGATGGCAGCACCGTGCCTCTGGTTGACGTTCGGGGCTAACCATAAATCAGCGTAACGATGAGCGCCCTCTCGTTTGTGAGAGGGCGTTTTCCATTTCTCAATAAGGATGAGTGTCTCATGAATCAACTTGCACAACGTTTAATGACGCTGCACGACAAATCTCTCGCTCAGACGCAAGCCGGGACACTGACGGCGGCCCTCGGTGGGGGCAATGAAGTCGCTATGCCGATGAGCATCACACGAACCGCGTTTCGCGTGGGTCTGTGGCCGATTGTATGGACGGAGAAGGCGGAAGAAGCCCTGGGCATTGGCTGCATATTGGCCTCTTTGCTCGAACGCTGGCAAGAAATCCGCGTGTATCGCCTGCTTGCCCGGATGCCGGAAGAGATTGGGACATATACATGGACGCTGGCCGACTCGCAGTTTACACCCGACGATTGGCAGCTTGAGCCACTGGATGAAAATGCCGCGCTGTGGGGCCGCGTCGAAGCGACAGCGGAAGGGCATCAGCTCGTCCTGACGCTGGAGAATGATCTGATCGAAGAGGAAGGCGACGCGACGCGCACCTTCACCTATGCCTTTCAGGATCTGGCGGATGTGCTGCGCCAGCTTCCCACCATCGCGGGCGAGATCGCGGAGTTTCTCGGCGCTGTCTACGTCCAAGAGATCTATGCGCTCTATGATGTGCCTGCCGATGTCCGCGAGACGGAGGCCCTGCGCGTGTTTCTGCGGCGGCTGTTCCATTGGGAGATGCGTTTGCAGCTCTGGCTGACGGGAAGCGATTGGAGCGAAGAGGCGTTTGTACAGGCGTATGCCGATCTAAAACAGGCCGCCAGAGACACGCAGATGGACGCCGCAAAATGGGCTTTTGCGATGGCCGCTGCCTCTGTCATTGCGCTGCCAGGGTATCAGCCGTTGGGGGGCTTCCTCACGGCGCAGGTCGCACCGACCATCGCGGAAATGGATGACAGCCGCCTTGTTGCGCCGATTCTTGCCGCTGCTTTGTATACAGCGGGCAGCCCCGACGATGCCTACTACCTGTTGGATGTGGAAATCGAGAATCATCCACAGAATATCTCGGCATGGCTCACGCTGGCTGATCTCTACAATCAGAGCGGACGTCTGGAGGAGGCTATCGCCGTATTTCAGGACGCGATTGACGATACAAAGCTTGTGAGCCGCGTGCTCTATTTCTACTATGCCAATTCGATCCTTGTGGCGGATCGCTACGGCGTGCCAATTGCGGACTACGTGTTTGTGTCTCCCGAAGGCAACAGCACACCGCGCCGTGAAGCAATCTGGGCCTACCGCGAAGCCCTCAAGCTGGAGAGTGAGAACAAGCATGTTCTGTATGCGCTAGTGCTGCGCCTGCTTGAGCTGAATGAGCCGGAAGTCTGGCAGTATTTCCCTAGATTGATTGACGTGGACAGCAATGGTGATCTGACGCGAGCCGCTGTCGACAGCTTTGGCGGTATCGACGATTTGCAGCCTGCGATTGATGCCCTCAAAGCCGCTACCGCCGCCGCGCCGCCGCGCATGGATTTGTTGATCAGCCTGGGCGCGGCATTGATCGCAGCGGAAGACTATGACGAAGCGACAGACGTGCTCGCCGATGTTGAGACTCACACGCTCACACCGGGGCAGCACAGTGATATCGAGCATCTGCTGCTGCTGTGCGAGATGCCTGATTTTGAAGGCCGCTTTGCCGAACTCTCGGCCTCGCTGGATGCCCGTACAACGCCCTCTGACGAAGATGTCGATTTTCTGGAAGAGGTGGTAGAACGTGCGCCGACCCTTGTCCCCGCACACTTGCTGCTGTCACGCGCCTACGCTGTGTCGGATGATCGACAGGCCGCGCTTGAAGTGCTGCTGGATGCCCAGAAAGAACTGCCCGACGATCCGAATATCCTTTTGGCGCTGGCTGACAGTCTGTGGCATATGGGCGAAACCGAGACAGCCTTCGAGTACCTGAACAAAGGGCTGAGTCAGCATCCCAATCACATCGGGTTGCTGGCAAAAACCGGACTCTTCCTGTTCGAGAGTGGCGATGAGGCGCAGGCCAAGCGCTATCTCAGCCGCGCCGAAACCATTGACCGCCGCGATCCGCTCCTGGCTCAGGTTCGTACAACCATTGCCTCGCAGATCGCTGAGGAGATGGCGGACGACGAGGAGTAGATTTTTATCGGTCATCCCATGGATCGGATGACCGATTACAGAGGCCGTTCTTCCAGCACAATCGGCGTGACCTGACCTGCGGTGAGGGTGACGATCTGGGCGGCAAACATGTCTTGATCGGCTTGCAGCAGCAGCACATAGATCAGGACACGCTCAGAGAATTCTTCGCTCTCAATCACGCCATTGTGTTGGGCGATTACACGTTTGGCCGATTCATAGTATGTGTAGGGCAGTTCCACACCAAGCAGCACCTTTGGCACTTTGAGTATGGTGGGCAGCGTGGCAAGGGCGGTCTGGGCGGCTTCGGTATAGGCCCGCACAAGGCCGCCTGTCCCGAGTTTCGTTCCGCCGAAGTAGCGCGTCGTCACCAGGACGAGATCGCCCAATCCCGATCCGCGCACCACCGCCAGCGTGGGCGGACCAGAGGTTCCCGATGGCTCTCCATCATCACTCAT
>Ga0163144_10011174_pt1 | contig 19024 bp, 16 predicted proteins | sample OliLak19BULKMAT1_FD_123175 | JGI IMG/M metagenome (GOLD analysis project Ga0163144, IMG submission 123175) | Freshwater microbial mat bacterial communities from Lake Vanda, McMurdo Dry Valleys, Antarctica - Oligotrophic Lake LV.19.BULKMAT1 | ecosystem: Environmental > Aquatic > Freshwater >... | reverse complement strand
GGCGAGGCGGTGCCGAGCATCGCCAGCGTGTCGCGCTTCAGGCTGGTGACGCGCGAAACGGACGCAGTCGCGGGGACGGAAATCCTGGTGGAGGGGGGAAAAGTCCGCGACGTGCGCGACGCCGGTTGCGCGCCGGGCACGGTGATCGAGGCGAAAGCGTTGTTTTTCAACATGCCCGCGCGGCGGAAATTCCTGCGGGCGGAGACGACGGAGGCGGCGCACGTCGAGCATCAGCTCCGGCTGCATGCGCTGGCCGCGCCGAATGTGCGGTTTCGCCTGCGGCGGGATGACCGCGAGGTTTTCGATTTGCCGGCGGCGGCGAAGGCGGTTGACCGGGTGCGGCAATTGCTCGGGCCGGAGCTGTCACGGGAATTGATCCCGCTGCCACTGACCCACGGCAACGGAATGTCCGTGGAGGGATTTTTGCTTCCGGCGAGTCACGCGCGGAAGGGCAGGCGTCACCAGTTCGTTTTCCTGAATGGCAGGCCGGTGGAGGATCCGGTGATTTCGCGGGCACTTGTGGAAGGGTTTCGCGGGGGGCTGGCGGAGGGTCTCTACCCGGCGGCGTGGCTGTGGATAGCTCTGGAGCCGACCTTGGTGGACGTGAACGTGCATCCGGCGAAACGCGAGGTGCGGTTTCACCGGCCGCTGGATCTCAAGGAGGTGATTCTGGAAGCGGTGGCGCTGGGCTTGAAACCACCGGCACCGGTGATTCCGGCACGGGTTGAACCATCGGCGGTGGTATCGACCGCGAGCGAGGCGGTGGAAATGGCACCGGCGCGGACGGTTTTCCATGCGCCGCAACCGTTGCTGGAGCATTGGAACAATCCCGAAAACCTGTCGGTGGAACCCAAACCCGTCACGGGGAAGGCTCCCCGGAATGGAGCGCCTGACTTCCGGGTCATGGGGATGTTGCATCATCGGTTTGTGATCCTGGAGAGCGAGGATGGCTTGGTGCTGTTTGATCCGAAAGCGGCGTGGGAAAGGATTTTTTATGAAAAGCTTCTGAACCACGGCGACGGCGTATTGGAAACGCAGGGTCTGCTGGTGCCCGTGCTGCTGGAGCTGGACCCGCGGGATCTGGACCTGGTCCTTCGCGAACGGATGACGATGCAGGACTCCGGGATCGAGGTGGAGGCTTTCGGCGGAAACACGCTGCAGATCCGGAGTTTGCCTGCCTGCCTGCCGGTGGATGATCCGCGACCTTTCCTTGGCGCGCTGATGGATGAGCTGCTCCATGGTGCAGCGCCGGGTGCGAGATTCGCGATCGACCGATTGTCCCGCGTGCTGGCGAAACGGGCCTCCGCACTGGTGATTCCGAAACTATCAGAAACGCGGGATCTGCTGGCGAATCTGTTTGCGTGCGAGTTGCCCTATTGCGCTGCCGATGGCCGCCCGACCCTGACGGAGTTTGGGATGAGGGAGCTGGAGCGTCGGTTCGGGTGCGGCAAGGGGTGAGCAAGCACTCACAACCCTCCGGATTACGTGATCACGTAGTTCTGAATGTCAGGCATTGCCGGTTTTTCTCCTGATTCGTAAGGGAAGTTGCAGACGACAATCTAAATTTAAAGTCGTTCAAAAATATTATAATTTTTTCTTGTTAACTTTCATTAAAATTATACGATGCCGACAAGTTTAAGGAATCAATAGCTTTTACCTGCTTGCCAGAAACGATGAAGACCCTGTGGATCACAACCGGAATAGCGAGCGCCTCCCTGTGTGGGGTGGCTGCCGGTTCGAGGTTGTCCGAGCGTCTCAATACCGTCCATGAGAGGTTTCTTGAGAACCGGCGCGAGGTATTGCCGTCGCTGAGTGATCCGTTCGGAGTCCCAGCAGCGGCCCGGGTGGTCCTGGAGCAATCGCGTGAAAAGTTTCATGGTTCGGAAGAATGGAAGCGCAACGTGGTCGCCACGGTTTTCTGGATCGGCGAGCTTCCCACCCAGAACAATCCCACGCCGAATGTCATGAGCGCCTGGGACCAGAACTGGCAGGCGAATTACGGAGGCTATGACGAGCCGGATCGCCGTGCCGGATTGCTTCCTGCGGATTTCGTCCCGGCCCTCAATCCATTCTACATCGCCCTGCCCTACAATGATGTGATGAAGGGCGGGGTTCACCGCCCCGAGGCTGCCGAGGTGATTCCCTGGTTTTGGGAAAGCTACCGGGGTGACGGGATCTCCGTCTGCAAGGGCCGCTGGGTCGCGATTCATTACGAAGGCAGGGTCTGCTACGCCCAATGGGAGGATGTCGGGCCGTTCGAGGTGGACCATTGGCAATACGTTTTTGGCAACGAGCCTCCCCGATCCAACAGGAACCAGGCCGCCGGGATTGATCTGAGTCCCGCCGTCCGTGACTTTCTCAAGCTCCGCAGCGGAGCCAAGGTCGAGTGGCGCTTCGCCGGGGATCACGAGGTCCCACGCGGTCCTTGGAAGAATTGGTCCCGCGAACCCGCTTTGCCACAACGCTGAAATTTTCCCTGCCAGACAATTGCTGTTCAACCCCTAACCCGATCCAAAACGACCCCACCCGTCAATTGAATCAAATCACCCTCCTTCCTGAGGTGCTGCTGTTGTCCCAGCAGTCCCTCAGGCGGCCCGGATCGGGATTCTGTCCCGAATGCTCAGGGGTCGTCGAGAATTTCTCGCCGTCTCCTGACCTTGCCCGAACCGGGCCGCCAGTCTCTCAAGAGCAATCCTGCCCATGAGGTCCAAGATGGAAGGCGTTTCCAGAATCCCACCCTTACAACCAGCCATGAAACTAAAAAATTGGGCTGCCGTCCCGGCAGCCGTCCTGTGTTCCCTCTGCGCCCTCGCCGCGCCTCACGCCTCCGCCCAAGCCGTACTTCCGGCGGGATTGAGCGGCGAGCTTACCGCCAACCCGAAAATCGTCATGGTGGGTGAAACTCCCAAGCTGACGTGGAAGATCAACTACCCTTCCGTGGTCAAGGACTACGTTGACATCGTGGATCCCGGTGGCGGCGGTGGCGGTGGGGCAGGTCCGGGAACCATCACGCCGAAGATCAAGCTCTATACCGAGGTCCGCATCCTTGGCCAAGGGGTGACCGTGCAGAGCGGAAACTCGTTCAACTTCGTCAACACCGAGGCGACGATGAGCATCAACAGCACATCGAACTTCAAGCGAATCTTCTACGGCATCAATCCGCAGGTCAATCCGGCGAGCATCATCGACCTGAAGGCTGTTTTTGGAAACGGCTACAAGAACAACCTGGTTGACGCCGACAAGCCGCTCCGATTCGGCGGCCGCTATATCTACAACGACAACTGGGGCACCTACTACAAGTCCAGCGACGGCGGCGACAACGTCCGTTTCCTGGTCAACGGGGATACCCCGCCATCCAATGTTCCCGACTACAACGCGCCTTCCCTGGAGAGCTTCATCCGGCCTTACCTGGATTCGAGCGGAAAGGTGAAGATCGGCCCCATGGATGTCATTGTCTTCATGGAGCTGACCCATAGCGCCAGCCAGAAGTCCAACGTCGGCTACGACCTTCAGGACATGGTCCTCCTCGTCACCTTCCGCAAGCCATGAAAATCAAGCTCCACAACCCTTGCAAGCGGCTTGTCCTTGCCGCCGCGCTGGTGGCTTGCGCTCCTCTTCCGCTGTTTGCCGGACCGGAAGCAATCGTGATCCGCGATGCACCCACCAACGAAGACATGATTCTCCAGCTCCGCAAGGCGCAAACCGCGAGTTCCATGAGACCGGTCACCGACACCGTGATCAGTCAGGACCCTTCAAAGATGGGCAAGCCCGACGACCTCATCGAACGTTCCATCATCCTGTCCTTCCGCGGCGCGGCTGCGCTGGTACCGAAAGGTGCGATCATTGAATACTCCGAGAAATACATGGACCGCCTCCAAAAGTCGCCTGGAGACAGGTTGGGGGGGTTCTCGGAATTCGCAGCCGCGAACCGCGGCTGGCTCAGCACCTATGAGGTCAGCTTCGTGCAGGCCCAGGGGAAAGTGCCGCTCGACACGAACGCCAGGGCCCAGATGAAGAAGAGCGGCAATGTCGTCGTGGCCACCTTCCGCGGCAACCCGATCGAGATCCTGCCGCCTGTCCCGTCCGCCGAAGTCCCATCTGAGAATCCAACCGAGAATCCATCCCACATCCCACAACCATGAAGACCATCCTACATTTCCTCGCTCCTGTCATTCTTGCCGCCGTGGTGGCTGACGCACAGAATGAAATCACTTGGACGAACACGATTACGCAGACCACGCTTCCTTCCGGGCCGACGACCTATCTTCCAGGTGTCATCGGCTCGAGCGGAGATCAGTATGCGACCATCTCGGTGGCGGCGTCCGATCCGGGACTGAAGTTCCAACTTTACACGGTGCCGTCTAATCTCGACCAGAACCAACCCTATCTGCTCCAGACGACATCGGTCGGGGTGTTTCCCACAGGCAGGCTGGAGATCGACACCGAGGATCCCTACAACAAGGAACCGGGCACGGAAGCGTCCCCCAATGTCACCTATGAGAATCCAACGTTTCCCACGGCAGGAATCATGCCAAGGACCAATCCCAACGGCGTGGGACGGAGGACACGGGCGGACCGGCCCTTCCGCCTCTACTCCTTGACGGAAGGCATCCTCACCGGAGCCACGGATCCGGTAGAGACGAAATCGATTAACTTCTATCGACTCATCAAGGTTGGCGCGGCGGGTTCCGTGAGTGCCCCACAACCGGGGTTGAGTGAGGTGGGCACCCCGTTGGCGCCCGTCACCAGCAGCGGAGTCAGGGAGCACTTTCCGTCTCCCGCGAGCCTGGGCAGCAATCCGAGGAAATACATCGGTGTCCAGCAATTCTCGCTCTGGTCCCTTGCCGCGAATCCGGATCCGAACCTGCCCGGTCAGAAGCTCGGTTCCGCCAAGGTGGAGATCTATCCGCTCTGCGACGGGACGATCTCCGGGATCGCGATGGACGAGATCGTAAGCTTCACGATGCCGAAGCTGACATTTGTTTACAATGACGTTTATCCCGGACCCACCCACTCGGCGGTCTATGCCCAGATCTACAAGGGCGAGTGGCAAAATACGGTCGGTTTGATCGTCCCCGGATCCCACAAGAATAACTCGGGATTGGAATTGGGGAATTACACGGAAACCACTGCCGGTGATCTGGACCAGTTGATCACCAGCGACGGGCGCTGGACCATCGAGCTTTTGAGCGACACTCCTTTCGGTGTCGAGCGCATGCTGACGCCCTCCGGACAACCGGCCTACGTGACCTTCAACGTGGACCGCACCATGGAAGTGAACAGCACGGTGACGACCATCGAATGATCAGCCTTCGCCCTTCAGTTCCTTCAACAGCTCGTTCTTAAAGTTGTCGTTCCTGTAAATGATGGAAAACCGGGCATCCTTGGTTTTCCTCAGCAAATCCTCCACTTCGGTGAAAGCCAATAACAAGAACAACCCCTTCACCGGTTCACGATGAAACGATTGAGTCCGAGTCACAAACTGATCCACGACCTTCCGCTGCTGTTGATTCGGCAGCAGGGGGCCGTGCTCCAGCGCGACCTGCTTGCGGAGTCCCTCGAAGCGGGCCTCCATCAGGTCGGTCGAAGCCTCGGGGTCGAAATAATGCACGGTCAGTTCGAAGAGCTTGCCGCTGAGGAAACGCCCCTCGACGGCACCCGCCTGGGTGTCCGGGAGAAATCCCTTGCGCGGCGCGATCCTGAGAATCCGCAACGCGGGTTGATCTCCGGGAAGCGAAATCATGACGTCCAGAGTATGCTTGGAAGCCCAATCGATCAATTTTTCCGGAGAGTCACCCCAGCGCAGGCCAAACGGCGGCTCAAGAACCGCTTGTCCCGTCAGTTGGCCGGCCACGCCGAAAAGGCTCAGGAGGCAAATCACAATTCCGCGAAGACAGCCGCACATGCCGGGAAGATGGGGAGGTTCCGGCCGCTTCGCAAGGCACGATCCCGGCGCCGCGGCTTCATCATGATCGAGGCGATGATGGGGCTTTCCCTTCTAACTGTCATCGGGCTCGTTCTTCTCAAGCTTTCCCTCAATATCCTGCACCCGCGCCAGTGGATCCTCCAGCAGACCGTGTCCGACGCCTATCTCACCTACGAGCGTGCCTACGCGGAGCGGATTCCCTTCGAGAGCCTGCTGGCGAATAATTCGCCGTGGCCTGCCTCTCCGGCAACGACCACGACGGTCATCGAAATGGGAAGATTGCCGGGTGGCACGCCGGTTACCGGGACGGTCGTGAGGACCCGGGTCCCGGATTCCGGGAACTATCCCGTCGATGGTGGCTCGGGCACGGTCGCCACGAATCCGGCAGGCATGAAAATCTGGCGGGCGCAGAGCGTGGTCACCTACAAGGTGGGTGGTCGCAGCTACGCCAAATCCCGAACCGTCCTAAGATCCCAATGAAGATTTTCCGCCGCCGCAAAAATCGTGGCCTAACCCTCATCGAGCTATCGATCGCCATGTCGATCGGCATGCTGATGGGAAGCATGTTGCTCGCCTTGTTCAACCAGCAGCTCGCGTTCCTGAGGATCTTCAAGGCCCAGAACTTCCTCACCGATGAGGCCCCCATCGTCAGCATGTATGTCAGCAAGCTGGTGGGACGGTCCGACCGCTTCCGGCTTCACGATTCCGTGGCCGACGCGCTCAGCGGAACCAATCCAAGACTCACCGCGTCTCCCGTGGTCGTCCTGAACTTCCGCCAGCCCGATGGCTCGGCCAAGGCCGCGATTCTTTCCTTCGAGGACCAAGGGACCGGTCCCGCCCTCTATTACTATGTCGTGCCGAGTGCCGGATTGCTTGGCGCCCCGCAGTGGGCGGTGACCAAGGCTCCGGCCGCCGTCACGTTCGCAATGGCCGAAGGCGTGCTGAGAATGACCCTCACCGGGCCTAACGGCGATCAGATCACCTATTCAGGAACCATGCAGCAATGAAAACCACACCCTCACACCGCCGGCCTGGCGGCTTCGTCTCGCTCCTGCTTGTCTTTTCCACCGGCACGGTCCTCCTGCTCCTGACGCTCTATGCCTACCGCCACGCGATGGACGCGCATTCGGTCCAGTCAAAGGTCCAGTTGCGGGTCGATTACGCCGAGAAGGAAGAAGCCATCCTGCGCTCCATCGTCGCGATCACCCCGAACCGGGCGATCCGGGCCATGCAGCAAAATTCAAACCTGAACTCGACCAACCGCAACCCGCTGCGTTGGAAGGAGATCTTCACCGATTCCCTCGATCTGGCGAATTCGCGGACCTCCATCTCAAGCAGCATGGTCGCCTCGTTGAACATTCCGAATCTCAAGGTCGCAAACTCAGGCGATTCGATTCTTGATGCCCCGGACAAGATGTTCACCGCCATCAGTCCGGAGACCGGCTACGTCTCTACCGGACTCAACCGCAGCCTGGGAACCGGCTATCCATCCCAGTTGTCATCCAACGACTCGAACACAAATGCCCGGGATTTGCTCTATCCCATCATCTCGGATTTGAAATATGATCCGCTCGCGCCCGTCGGATTCGGTCCCCAGTTGTCAGGGCGCTCGAAATTCGGCCTGCTGAAGTATCCGAATATCAACTTCGGCTACGCCCGCCCGGGCGAGAATTTCGTGGCCAAGCGCAACTGGTGGGCATTCAACGTGGATGTGGGGGCGGGCGACAGTGACAAGACCCGGCTGGCCCGCTCGAAGCGGAACTATGTGCTATCGATCTACGAGATTCCCTCCCAGCTTGCGATCTCCGCCTCGTCGTTCATGTCATTGGGGCAATATGCCTCGGGCGACGCCTGGCAGAATGTGAGCATCGACGGTGGCATGTTCGTGGGCAAGGCGGTGGTGGAAGGAAATACCGGTTACAGCTCCCTCTCGAGCCGCAGGGGCATGACCATTGCCAACGGCACTTCCATCGGTGGCGAGGCGTTCTCAGGCGACCCGTTCGCGGCAGGCGTGCGGGAAGCCTATCAGGTAACAACGGGTGCCTTCTTCCCGGTCTCGCTGGCATCCGAGAGCGGTCGTGCCGCATTCGTTCCGATCAGCCGTGGTAAGGAAACCAATGCGACGGGCGTCGAGATCTTTCCGTTCTTCGACCGTTTTGCGAACGCCGCTGAAACCAGTGTCTTGTCCACGACCACTTGGAACAACTATTCCAGCGGGGCAGTCCAGTGCGCCATGCGACTGGACGTCACCCGGGTCGTCAGCACCCTCAATCAAACCCCGACCATGCTGAAGTTCCAATACTTTCCGCCGGTCGGCAGTCGGGTCTCGATGGACGCGCCCCAGGATGCCTCGATCCTGGCCACACTTCCGGCCGGGTTTGTGAAAGTCTGCGACGAGAACCAGAGCTATACCTTCGCTCAAGCGGTCGATGTGGCCTATGGCGTGAGTGGTGGCTTCACCTTCCGCCAAGGACTATCGGGAACCATCGCTTTCAACAACCCGACCTTCGGCGACCCGAAGGTCGGATTCTTCAAAGGCGGCTACTGGCGTCCAAGGGCACCGTTCGGCATCAAGACACTGGTGAATGCAACAACCACGCAGACTTGCGTGGCGGTCTATCCGCAACGGTTTCCAGCCTTTCTATCCGCCATTGGTGCAGGCGCCACTTCGTTGAACAGCTCGCTGGTCGTCAACGTGGAATACACCAGCACGGGAGCCACCTATCCACTCAAGCCCGAGATTCCCTGCCGCGACATCGACTATGGGGTCATTCTTCAGGAATGCGGGGATTTGACGGGTTTCACCAAGGGCTTTTCCCTCGTCACCAACCTGCGCCTCTATTTCGGGGATGACTTCAATTCGGTTCCGATGGCACCGCCCGCCGGATACACCCCGGCCGTTACCGTCAACAACCCGACGGGCAGATTCCTGCCTCCGTGTTCGTTGTTCGCACCCGAGAAGAGATATGGAGTGGAGGTCAATCCCTTCGCCATCGAATTGAGCGGCCAGATCGGATCGCTTGCGAAAGGTGACAAGGTCAACACCGCCGACGCCGCCCCCACCATGGTCCGCCCGCTAGATTCCAAGAGCATGACCGGTGTCTCCTTCGGCGCCGACCGGATCAAGGTCAACCTGAGCCCGCTTCGCCATCCTGCGGAACTCCCGCCGATCACGATGATGAACTGGCTGGTGCTGCTCGAAGAACGCCGGAGCGAGTATTTCGTGGCGCCTTGATTCACTCCTCCAGATAGAGGATGCGCCCGCAGTCCTCGCATTGCGCGATTTCCTTCGAAGCCTGGACCTTCATCACCGTGGAGGCGATGAGCTTCATGTGACAGCCCTCGCATTTGCCGTCGCGCATCGGCGCAACTGCTAGACCGTCCTTGATCTTCATCAGGCGGGTATAGAGCGGCAACAGCGTTTCGGGAACCTTGGCCACCAGCCCGTCACGCTCCGCAAGAATTTCCGCCTGATCCGCCTTCATCCGCTCATGGCGTTGGGCGATCGAAGTCAGATCCTCCTCAACCAGCTTGCGGGTTTGTGCCCTGGCAACTTCCGCAGCTTTCATGGCACTGCGGAATCCGTCCACTTCCTCCATGGCTTCAAGTTCACGGGTTTCAAATTGATCCAGCTCCTTCTCGTAGCGGGTGATCTCATGGCCGAGCGCGACGAACTCCTCGTTCTTGCGGGTTTCAAATTGTTGGTTCTTGAGGCGCTTGATCGTGGTCCGCCGGGTCTCGGCATCCAGCTCGATCTTTTTCACGCGCAGTTCGCAATCGAGCAAGGCCTGGTGCGCCTTGGTCACCGCACCCTCGTCACTTGCCAGCTTCGTTTTCGCCCTGGCCTCGTCCTGAGGCAGCTTTTCGAGATCCTTGGCCAGCGCGATCAGGCGGCGGTCCCGGTCCTGGAGAATCAACAACGCGCGAACTTCATCTTGCATGCCTGTTGCGTAAACGGCCCGAAGCGCCACCGCAAGGATTGCTTGCGTCTCATGCCGTCTTCGGGCTTTTCGAGCGTCGCAAGGCATCCACCGCGTAGATTCCGATCGCCAGCCAGATCATCCCGAATGAAAGCATCCGGGACCCGGTCATCGGTTCATGATAGATTTTCCAGCCGATGAAAAACTGGATCGTGGGACCGAGAAATTGCAGGATGCCCAAGGTGGTGAGGCGGATCGTCCGGGTCGCGTGGCCGAAAAGGAGCAGAGGCAGCGCGGTCGCCAAACCGGTGCCCACGACCAAGGCGGCATGCCACCCGCTCCCGCCGAACGCTGCTGCCGGACCCGGATGGGCGACGATCAACCAGACCAGCGCGACTGGAGCCAGCAAGCTGGTCTCCACCGAAAGACCCACCAGGGATCCCAAGGGGGCTTGTTTTCTAACGACCGCGTAAAGCGAGAACGTCACTGCCAGCACCAGCGCCAGCCACGGAAAATGACCGACTGCCGGAACCTGCACGGCGACACCCGTTAGCGCGAGAGCGATCGCCACCGACTGCCAGCGGTTGTTCCTGTCGCCGAAGCAGAGGACGCCGAAAAGCATGTTGAAAAACGGATTCAGATAGTAGCCCAGCGCCGCTTCGATGATATGGCCGTTGAGCGTCGCCCAGACGTAGAGCAGCCAGTTCGATGCGAGAAGGGTGCCGGATATCAAATGCCAGCCAACGATGCGTGGCGACCTCATTCCTTTCTTCCAGGCCTTCCCTTCGCCTCGAATCACAAGGACCACCACCACCAGCAACAGCGACCATAAAGTCCGCTGCGCCACGATCGAGGTCGGCGGCAGGAAATCCAACAGCTTCCAGAAGATCGGCTGGATTCCCCACAGGAAAAACGCAGCCAACGCTGCCAGCACGCCTGAACGGGATCGATCCACGCGCGCAAGCTGGACGATGCCATCAGCCGCCGGAAGTGAAATTTCCCTGGGCTGGCGAATCTCCAGAAACAAGGAGGGATTCAACCGCAAAAAGGCGCAAAAAGGGCGCAAAAATCAATTCATCGTTTGCGGCTGAAACAGAATCCGGATTCGCCATGGCGGGGTGGCATCCAAAGACAGCCCGGCCAAATCAACTTTTTGCGGATTTTTTCGCCCTTTTGCGGCTAAGAATCTTCCAATCCCTTTTGATGGTTCAGCCCGGTAAAATTTCCCGGTCGTGCGGTTTTGGATTTGAAATCCGCAATTTCAAATCATCCTCCGGCCATGCCATCGAGCCGACTTTCCATCCCGCAATACGCCATGGCCCTCGCCCACGTAGCCAGCCTGCGGTCGGAGGATCCCTATCGAAAGGTCGGCGCGGCCGCCCTGGACTTCGACAACCGCGTCATCGGCACCGCCTACAACGGCCTGGCCCCCGGCTACGACCCACCTCCGGGATTCTGGGATGACCGTGAATCCCGCCAGAAATTCATGCTCCACGCGGAAGTGAACTTGTGCAGCCTGTTCCGCCGCGGGGAGGCGAAGATCGTGGCCACCACCACCATGCCATGCACCGCCTGCATGCAGACGCTCTGCGCCTATGGCATCCGCGAGATCTATTATCGCGAGGTCTATCACGTGTCCGATGCCCCGGAGATCGCCGCGCTCTATCAGGTAAAGCTGGAGTGCGTCCCCGATTTCCCGCTCGCCCCGTAGCGGCGATCACCGGTCGGGGCAGCGGTTTTCAACCGCATTGCCTTCTTCAAGAACAGGCATGGCGGTTGAAAACCGCCGCCACGGGCGACCGCCCCGTAGCGGCGATCACCGGTCGCCGCGCGGTCCCCGGTCAGCCAACCCTCACCTTCATTCCGCCACCCGCAGCGCTCTGATAGATCGCCTCGATCAACGCCACCGCCTTTCTCGCCTCGCCCGCTGACGTCCCCGGCACCCGTCCACTCCGGATGCACCCGACGACGTCTTCGAAGTTCCGCCGGTGCTGGTGGAACTGGATGGACTTCGGGTCGTTCGCTCCCAGTGCGGCCTGGCTTCCTCGCATGAGGCATGAGGTGACCATCTCGTCGATCGGCATCGGTTTTTTGAAATCCCAAACCTCAAACGCTTCGTCTGCTAGAAAAACGGAACCTTCCGTGCCGCAGATTTGAATCCGCGCCGGATGTCCGTCTTTCGACCACGAACAGGTTGACCCCTCGATCACCCCACGCGCGCCGGATTCGAACTCGAGAATGGCCACCGCCGTGTCTTCCACCTCGATCCGCTCATGAGCAAGGCACGCGATATTCGCCTGAACCGATCGAACCGGTCCCGCCAGATGGATCAATGCGTCGATGGCGTGGATTCCCTGGTTCATCAGCGCGCCACCGCCATCGAGTGCCATCGTCCCCCGCCAGGCGGCGGAATCGTAATAAGCCTGATCGCGGAACCATTTCACATAACAGGACGCCGAGGTGATCTGCCCGAATCGACCGCCATCGCAGGCCGCCTTGAACGCATCCATCGCGGGATTGAAACGTCGGTTGAGAATCGCTGCCAGCGTCTTGCCTGAATTTTTGGCGGCTGCCACCAATTGATCGATGCGCACCGTGGAAATTTCCAGAGGCTTCTCGCAGATCACATGTTTGCCCGCCCCCAACGCCGCGATCACGGGATCCAGATGTGCCCCGGATGGGGTGGCGATGGTGACAAGATCCAGCTCCGGATCGGCAAGGAAATCCTCGAGCGAGGACATGCATTTCACACCGAACAAGTTTGCCAGCCCTGAGGATTTCTCCGGATCCGGGTGATGAATGGAGTGAAGCGTCCCGCCATCCATGGCGCGGATCGCCTCCGCGTGGATTCGCCCGATACTTCCCACCCCGATGATGCCGATGTTCATGGATCAAGAATGCCCCGCCGGGATTTCGGAGGGAAGTTGGAAAATCCGCATGAGCTGAAGTCCTCGACTCCACTTGGCCAGCGGTTCAATCTCCGTGCCGATGCGCCGCACCGAAACCGTCCACACCCGCTTTCAATCGCTGGAGATCTGGAAATCGGCTCTCGCGACCGAATTCCGGGTGGCGGGGGCGATTCACGCGTCCCATCACAAGAAGCGCTTTCTAACTGGCCTGGCCTGGGACCTGATCGCGGCGGCGGCGCTGCTCCGTCAAGACGGGCCGCCGCGCGCGATCCTGATGCTCGGATTGGCGGGCGGGACCGCCTATCGGGTGTTGCGCCACCTGTTGCCGGACTGCCGGCTGACCGCCATCGACATCGATCCGGAGATCGTCGATCTCGCCCGCAAGCACATGGATCTGGATGCTCTGGGAATCGAGATCCACACGGCGGACGCCTATGCATGGCTTGAGAAAAACCAGCGGAAGTTCGATGTGGTTTTCGACGACATCTATCTCGCAGGAAAATCCGATGTGTTCCGCCCCCGTGCGTGGAATGACGAATTGCTGGTGCATCTCCACCGGGCCGTCGCACCGGGCGGAGTGCTCGCGGTGAATCTGGTGACGGGTGCCGGCCATCGGAAGATGCAATCGCTGACCCGCCGGATCCTGAGCCGGGAATGCGCCCAGGTCCGCAGCTTGCGAACAGCGGATGGAATGAACGAGGTGCTGGTGGCCGGGGAGGTGGTTGCCACCGGTCGCCAGCTTGCCGGATATCAAAAAGAATTTCAGGATTGGCGCGACCGGATGTATTGGGATCGGATAGACGTCCGGCGGCTATGAATGAAACCTAGATTTTTCTTGGCAGGCTGAAATTGATTTCAATACTCACAGCCATGTTTTCAGGAATCGGGAAGTTGTCGAAAAAATCAGGCGAGATTGCTGCATTGCTAGGCATTTTTATCCTTACCCACACATGGGTGGTTGCCGAGGAGGATCTGAACGTGGAATCGCAGTTTCAAACCACCGCACGAATCCTCGGCACCATCCCGGACGGCACCCCACCGCCGCCTGCGCCGGCCAAGCCGAGCTTTGTCGTTCCGGGCAAGAACATCATTGAAACGAAGCGCCACCAGCAGGGTGGCCGCACCGTCACGATCCGGGAAATCAAACCCATCGATCTCCCTCCACCGCCGCCACCGCCTGCCCCTGTTGCTGCGGCACCCGAAGCTGACTTTGCCGCGAAAGTTGCCGCATACGATAAGGCTCATCCCGCAAACGAACTCCTGTTCCTGGGAGCCACTGTCTATCGTTCAAAGAACTCCCCGCCCCGCACACTGGTCCGCTACTGGCCGCAGGGCAATCGGGAGTCCGTCAGCTTCTTTTCATCTGCCGACTTTGCGATCATCGCCGGTGGTATCAATTCCTTCGTGGACAGTGCCGGAGTCACCCACCACCTCATCATGGGGTGGGGAAGTGTGGACATCGAACAACTTTCTGATCTCCGGGCTGCGGCTGGCATCGAATATGAAGCCCCCGAGATTCCTGACTTTCCCGCAGGCGATGCCAGCTTCGCGATCATCGGGCAAACACCAACCGCTGAAAGCCTGCTCCAGATCCAATCCCTTCACGATCTCTACAACGCCAACATCAGCGGCCTGACAACCGCCTATCAGGGCCGCGAGCAAGCCCGCCTCGCCCGCGAAGCCGAACTCAAAGCCAACCCTCCCCAGCCCGAGGACATCACCATCAACTACTGGCGCTCTGAGAAACCGGCCCCGGCAAGGAAGGAGACCGCACGATGAATCCCCATCGCTCCCTCTCCAGTCTCTTCACTTCGATGTTCAATGTTAGGCGTTCGATGTTCGATGTTCACCTCTTCCTCCACCGTGGCTGTAGCATCCTGCTCCAGACCGTGACCGGAGCGTCCCGCTCCCGGTCCATCCTCCTCTTCCTTGTCTCCGGATTCTGGCTTCTTTTCTCATTCCGTTCCCCCGCCATCCTCGACATCAACACGAACGGCCTCAGCGACATCTGGGAAAAATCCTTCAACAACGACCAGCTCTACCCCGGTACCTTCGATCCCCAGGCCGATCCCGATGGCGACGGCTGGAACAACGTCATGGAAGCCATCGCCGGTACGGACCCGGATGATGCCAACCCGCCCGACGGCCTCGTCCGCCCGGAAACCACCCACCATTCCGCCGTTTGGGGGACAGACGCGAACGGAAATCCCGTCATCACCATCCCGGAGAGCCTGACTCAAGTGTGGGTTCCCCTGATCGGGAAACAATACACCATGCATGTGTCCGCCGATCTAGCTGGCGGAAGCTGGCTGCCCGTCGGCGAGCCCTTCATCGGCAATGGCAACGAAGTCACCTACGCCTTCCCCATCAACGGCGGAAACCGCTTCTGGCGGGTCGCCGTGACGGATGTGGACAGCGATGATGACGGTCTGTCGGATTACGAAGAAAACCAGCTCGGCACCGACCCCACCAATGACGATACCGACGGCGATGGCATTTCCGACAAGGACGAAGCCATCGACGGCACCGACCCGACCAAGGTCGATACCGACGAGGATGGTCTGGATGATAATGTGGATGCGGATCCAAAGGAAATTCTCGTCGATTGGGAGAAGACGCCGGTAGTTTCCTACGTCCTAATCGAAATCGAGGGAGCAGAAGACCATGGCTACTTTGCTAGCGATTTAAATGACAAGGGTGAGGTTCTCTTCGACGATGCCATCTGGGCTGGAGGAGAATGGATCGAAAAAATCCACCCTGAAATTTCTGGTGTGATTCCAGGAAGTGAAAGCGTGACTTTGCCCGAAGGCATCACCTACGATGTAGGACTCTGGAGCTGGAGATTCTTCAACAATGATAGAAAACTTCTCCAAGTGGCTGGTTTTGTTCTGACTAGCGGGGGGGGCACGGACGGTGGCGGACCTTGCCCGCTTTTTTGGCCGGACGGGCAATCCACAGGCAGTCTGATCTACGACACCGCGGATCTATGGGAAGATGCTTACTGGAACGCATCGCCGCTAGGGATTTCGGCTTCGGGAGAAGTTCTCATACTAGCTAGAAATGTCGTAAACGGGATCACCAATCCCTGGCGCATCGACCGTTTCGATGATTCTGGAGTTTTCATCGGAAGCATGGATGGCGCTGACGGCTATCACCCTGCCGGAGGCTGGCAGGCCTCCGACATTACTCCATCCGGTTGGTTTGCGTGCAACCTGGAGCACAAGGATGAGGACACAGGCATAACTACAAAAAAAGTCGGTTTCTGGGACGCTGACAGCAGTCCTGTCACCTTGCCTGCCGAGGCAGACAGTGGAGCCTACCCAGTCAGACTGGCTGGCCTTCCAAACCAGAAAGTTGCCCTTGTAGCGGGATCCTCCTATTTCACCGGTATTCCTCAGGGCCGGGTCTTCCTTCCAGATGCCGACGGCAACTACCAATATGCCTCGGGCCTTTCCTCCCACAGAATCCAGCTCTTCGCCGGCGACGGCACCGCCATGACCGAAGACGGCAAGCTTTGGCGGAACGGGAAACTGATTCCGATGCGTGACCTGTGCAAAGGTTACAGGGAACTCGAGGACGACGGATATTCATTCTTCCCGCTCAAGGCCAACAAGGGCGGGGTGTATCTCATCCAGTCACAGAGCCCAAGTGACGAAATAAAAAATTATCTCGCAGTACCTGCCGAATTTAATTTTGTTGATCCAGACAATGAGACGTGGAGTAAAAACCTGGTGCAAACTAAGGTAATTCTGAAAGACAAGAATTTACGAATAAAGCTAAAGCTTCGAGGCATTGAATATGGTAACTGGATTGAACTTCGGAAGCTTGGTTTAGCTACTTTTGAAATTGAAGTTCCTGACTTATTTCCAGGAAAGGTCACGCTTGACGCACCGGGTCCTTATTTCAGCTTAGTTCAAAGTGGAAATGATACGGAGATTCGGTTGACATTGTCTCCGCTCGAAAAGAATGCGCTGGGAATAGCCCAAGATGAAAATCAACATGACGGTGTTCAGGAATGGGCGTCCGCCGACATATTTGTGGAAAGTAATTCCGGCAATTTAGATGATTCAAAAATGTTCAAATCGAAAACCGGCAATCTAGGGTTCCCAGTTCCCCGAGGGTATTCTACTGATGAAGATAAGAAGCCGGACTTCGACAGTTCACCCACTCTTCTTAGAGCTTCCAAGACATTTATGCAGGCTGGCGGAGCGATGGTCGCGAAAGCGTCCATACCCGACAAGGAAATCAAGACCAAAGGTCTAATTGCCAACCAGGCTGACTTTTTTTATTACTCGGGACATGGCGTTTCTGAATTTAACGGACATGGTTATTTTGATACCCGTCCTGAAACGACAAGTCTGGGTGATTTGAGTTCTTACTGGAACGGCGATTTGGACCTGTTGATCATCGCAGGTTGTTCGTTGTGTAACATTAACAATTGGGTAGCTAATCCGCTAGATACTCTTCCCGTACAAGGGCCGCATGCAGGGTACTCGCCAGGAAAGGAACTCGAATCATTTATGGCTGCTGAGTACGCTGTAGGCTACGGTGGAAGTGCTCCGTCCGACAACGGTGGTGCCAGTATCAGAATCATCGAGGAGTTTCTTGATACTTGGGAGAATCTAGGAAGCTTTGGCGCTTGGAAAAATGCAAATTCCTCCAATCGCGCTTGGAACGCCACTGCGATTAAGAAGCTTCTAAAATATGGATACTTCAAGAAGTCCTTGGTTCTGGGGATTGAGTTCCACGAATGGACCGAAGTTCCGAAGGAACAATGGTGACAATAACCAATTTAGTTATGAAAACTGCGATTCTATTGCTTCTGATAAATTGTCAAACCCCTGTTTTTGCAGATGACAATGATTTGCTGGTTCGTGGCTACTTGGAAATGGCATATGAGCAGAATTCCAGCATTGAAGGCAAACAGACTCCAGATTGTTCCGAAGGAGTCCGCGCAATCGCGAATGCGCAACAGAGTGCGAAAGATGGATCAAAAGAGGGCATCGAGCGCGCTCTTTCAATATCTCAGAAATATGTCGAAAGTTCACCACCCTCGTGGGAGTCCGATATCCTGAAGATTGGAATCGCTTTGAATGGCGCGGCGCTAGGTGATTTTGAGAGAGGTGCGTTTGCTGCGGAACGAGCCCTCAAGGAAGTTGACTTTGATCGGCTTCAGTCAGGAAATGATAATGCATTGGTCTGGCTCCGTGAGAAGTTCGCAGGAGAGCGTTTTGCGCAATCGAGCAAAGACTACATGCACCGTTTGGCGGCAGCCTATTATATGGACTACTCGATGCCAAAAATTTACGACTCCGCACGCAGTCACTTGGAACTCATTTCAGATGCCAAGACGCGAGAAGCCTTGTTGGCTCAGCTCGACTATCGAATCCGGGAAGAACCACTATCTGAAAATATTTCTACACAATCAAATGATTCAACCGCCCCCACGAAAGTTAAGGGAAAAACAGTCGACAGACAAATTTGGACAGATCGGCGGTGGTTGATTGCGTCCATTGTTTTCGTGTCTGGGATACTTATGGTAGTCTATTTCTGGAGTTCAAGACATCCGAAAAATAAGGTTTGATCGCGGAAATAGTAATGCAAGACCCTGTTCACAAGCTTTACGAGACCCACGTCTATCCGGCGATGAGTCATCCCTTGTCGGATCCTGCGGTGTCGGCGGTGGCGGCTAGGTTGGCGGGATTGGATGTGCCGCATCCGTCGCGGTCGAGAATTCTGGAAATCGGCTGTTGCTCGGGGCACAACCTCATTCCTCTGGCGATGCGTTGGCCGGAGAGTGAGTTTGTGGGTGTCGATCTGGCGGAATCATCGATTCTCGAGGCACGCGGGAGGGCTGCCCGGGCCGGGGTCGGGAATGTGAGTTTTCATGCGGCGGACCTTCGTGATTTCAATCCGGATGGAAGTCCCTTCGATTTCATCATCGCCCATGGATTTCTATCATGGGTGCCGGACGAGGTGAAGGCGGCGCTGTTCCTGTTCTGTCAGAAACACCTCGGTCCGCTTGGGATCGCGACGATCAGTTTCAATCTGGAATCCGGGTGGAACGCCCGTTTTCCTGTCGTTCATAAAGCCCGCGCCATCCAGCAAGCGAAGGACTGCGACATCGTGACCGCGTTGGAAATCCTGAGAATGGTCACGGTTGAGCATTCGCCTGAAATCGCAATCATCGATGACATGCTGGCGAAGGGTGCTGCGATTCTCGCGTTCGATGATTTCGGGCCGGTCAATGATCCGTGGCCGTTGGATCG
>Ga0163144_10011173_pt1 | contig 19024 bp, 9 predicted proteins | sample OliLak19BULKMAT1_FD_123175 | JGI IMG/M metagenome (GOLD analysis project Ga0163144, IMG submission 123175) | Freshwater microbial mat bacterial communities from Lake Vanda, McMurdo Dry Valleys, Antarctica - Oligotrophic Lake LV.19.BULKMAT1 | ecosystem: Environmental > Aquatic > Freshwater > Lake... | reverse complement strand
GGCACTCACGAAACTGCTGTTCCTCTCCAAGCCTGCAAGCGCTGACTCCACGGAGCTGAGAAAACAAGTTCAGGAAATGGTTTCGAAAAACGAGGCCAAGGTGATCGAAACCCAAATGATCACCGCCAAGAGCGGGCAAAAAGCCACGACTGAATCGATCCACGAATTCATCTACCCGACTGAATACTCTCCACCAGGGCTGCCGGGCTCGTTTGATGAATCTTACAAGGCTCCACCAAATCCTTTGAAAATCAATCTCGCACCCGTTCCCACTGCCTTCGATACTCGGAATCTGGGAAGCACCTTGGAAATCGAACCGACCATCGACGACGGCAATAATACCATTCAACTTCGCTTAGTCCCGGAAATCGTCTATCACACCGGCAACACCACTTGGTACGAAGGTAAGGACATAACCGGTAATCCCTTCAAGGTAATGATGCCGAACATGTATGTTGCGCGGCTCAACACCTCCCTCACACTCATCAATGGCCAATACACGCTGGCAGCGGTGGTTTCTCCAAAGGATGACAAAGGCGACACCGACATGACTCGCAAGGTGATGGTCTTCGTGAAATGCGATGTGCTCATCGTGAAATGAGACGGTGAGCCGCCGGACGCCGATCAATAAGGAGCCATGACGTAGCCGATGAGAAGGAACGCGCTGTGTTCGGGAATCGGAAATCTCGCGACCAGCTTCAGGCTAACCGATGCGGAAGACATAGTCTCCCGAGCCAGATCTAGCTATTTACCGGGAACCCGGTCATCTCCGGCTCGTCATAGTGGAGTTCGCTTTTCAAGGTCCCCGACTCCCTGCGCCGGGGGAACAACATCTCTACTTGCTTCAGCCTCATCCCTGGCGTTGATCATGGATGTCTCCAACGCATCGATGCGTGACTGAACGATCTCACTGGCGAGCGAGGATTCGTAGCTTTCCAGGGCTCTGGGGAATTCGGCAGCGAGGTCACGGGCTAACTCTTTCATGGAATAGGTCGCTTTGACTTTGATCATGTTACTGGCGGCGTCCGCCGAGGTTTCGAGTTGAGGTGAAACCAGATCGAAGGCGGTGCCCTTGCTCACCTTGAGGCGCTTGGAGAGTTCCAGCCTGTCGGCCACAATATCGAAAACGTTGCGGGATTTCAGGAGTGCCTCCACTTCGGAAAGCGGACGTTTTCCCAAATATTCGAAGACGGCCGCACTCTGATAGCGGCTGGACGACAGGTAGAGGACCAAGGAGCCTTCAAGAAATAGAATCAAGGGCACCACGCAGAGTCCGCAGCGGACAGTCCAGATCCACCGGGCATAGACGCGGGAAGGGAGAAATCTGCCAGCAAGCCGTTCTTTTGATTTCATCCTTTTCATCAAACCCGATCCGCACTCCAAGTCAACCGTGGAGAAATCCTTCATTGATTCCCAAGCGTCGGACTGCTTCCGAAAGGCCCACCTGATTTAAGGCACAGGCAAATCTGGGTTTCAGAGGAAGCCGGGAGCCGGATTGCCCCCCTAAATTCAAGCCGCCAGAGTGGATTGCGAAAGTCTGGACAGGCTGGGAATCGGCTCCTGTGAAGGAACCGGTTTCCTGCCACTCCTCATGAGGTAGATAATGATTCAGAATTCCTTAGCATCCGATTCGACGGAAGATGTTGCAATTGCAAATGATTGAAGCACATCCTCGACAGTCGTGGTTTCAAATTAGTTCACTGTCTCTTCCGCGAGTTCAAAGTTCCACCACCCACCCATTCTGAAATGCGGGAGCTGGAAATCCAAACCCAGCCAACCAAGCAACTTTCCCACCTCCTTATGAAACACCATCCCGCGCCCCGTCCAATCATCGCATTGGCATTCATCATCACCGCGGCAGCCTGCAGGCTTGAGGCCGCCAGCGATGTCACCGTCAGCACCGGAGCCACTTCAGGCGGCTCGTTTGCAGGTGCCAATCCCAACGTATTCACCCCTACCGCCGGCACTGCGGTGGCGAACAACGGCACCATCCAGACTTCGCTCAACGGCGGCAACGCGGTCACCATCAACACCGCGAGCGCCGCTGGTGGAAACGGCGACCTCACCGTTGCCAGCCCGATTTCAAAGACCGCGGGCGCCAATGCCACGCTCACCTTGAACGCGGTCCGCGACCTGGCAATCAACGGTCCGGTATCCTCCACCACGGGCACCCTGCCCATCCTGCTGAGCGCCGGGCGAAACATCACCAACACCCAGGCACTGACGTCTAACGGAGGCGCCATCACCCTCAGTCCGGTGCAGACTTTCACCGTCGGTGCGGCGATCAACGCGGGTGCCGGGCAGGTGGCCATCCAGTCAGGCAGCGTGGAATCCATCGCGGGTCAAACCATCACCGGCAGCAGCGTGCAGGTGGCTGCCGCGGCGGCCTTGCGGCTTCAAGGCACGGTCGCCGGACCGCTAACAGTGGGTGGCATCGTGTCTCCGGCCGCAGCCGGTGGTACGGGTTCACTGCAAGTCAATGGAGCATTCACCTTGCAAGGCACCGCCACCAATGTCGCCGATCTCGGAGGCACCTCGGAGGGCAGCAACTTCGACCGCATCAACGCCACCGGGGCCGTCACCGTCGCCGGAGCGCTTCAAGTGAATCTCGTCAATAATTTCCACGACACGATCCACAATAGTCATGTGTTCACCATCGTCCGCGGCAGCAGCGTCACCGGCACTTTCAGCGGCTATCCTAACGGCTCCCGCATCACCCTGGCAAACGACTTCGGCTCGCTACGGGTGAACTACTCCGCCACCACCGTGACCCTCGACGATTGGAAGCCGGTCATCGTCGATCTAACATGGGACCCCGGCACGGCGGAGGCTGGCACCCAGCTTTTCTCCAACACGAACACCCGCGCCGGCCGCCACTACTTCCGCATTCTGACCCAAGGCACCGACATCGGTGCCTGGCGCTCCCGGCTCACCCTCGCTTCCGGAGACGCCGCCCTTTATATGAGCAAAACCACGCTGCCCGTCGTCGCTGGTTCCCAGTTTTCCTCGGTGCAGACCGGCTCCGATGGCTTTGTCCTGCGCGACGACCAGTTCGCCGCCGGAGAGGAATGGTATATCTTGGTCAACGCCACCGCCGGAGCGCAGTGGAGCGTATTCACCGGCCGCGCCTATGTCCACGACCTCGGTGTGCTCCCGTTCACCGACAGCAACAGCAACTCCCAGTATGACATCGGCGAGGCGGTTAGCCCGCAGACGGCACCGGCCACGCCCATGCCGCCGGAGGGCATGCGCTTTTACAAGTCCACCGTTCCCACCGGCACCCCCGCCTGGAGCCTTTGGTTGAATGGCAGCACGCGGGACATCGCCCTGCGCACCACCAAGGTCCCGTTTCCCATTTCCACGAGTTATTATACCCGCAAGCAGTCCGGCCAGATGCTGGTGGTGCCGACCGTCCTCGGCACCGGATCCAATGCCTATTTCATGAGTGTCGAGGCTCCGCAAGGTGAGAGCATCGGCCTCGACTCGCGGATCCAATTCGTCACCGACATCGCCTTCCAGTCCACGACGTCCAACGTCGCCGTCACCGGTGCTCCGTATCGCGTTTACCGCACCAGCGTGCCCATCGATCAGCTCGCCTGGGATGTCAGCACCACCGCCCTATCAGGAAATCCGAATGTCTGCCTGCGCAAGAGCAACGTCCCGGCGGAGTGGGACAACGAGGCCTTGTCCGAAGCTCCGGGCAGCGCGACGGACAGCGTGACGCTGGTGCCCGACTACCTAACCAACGGTAGCTGGTTCATCACGGTTTACGGCACGGGAAGCTACACCTTCACCCTCAAGAGCGGCAATCCGGTCATCACGCCGATGAACTTCACGGACGTGAAAATCAATGACCAGACGACGCGCGCAGGTTGGCGTTACTATGCCCTCACCGACATTCCGTCCCAAGTCGGCTCGCTCGGTTGGGAGTTGCTGCTTTCCAACCAAGTGCCCGGCACGCAGATCGCCCTGCGCCGGAACAAGGTCCCCAGCCGCTGGCTCTATCGATCCAATGGCTACATGGGCCGCCTTACGACATCGGAAACACCTACATGGATTTCTTTGGCAACGGCGGTTTCCTCCAGCGCCCGGGCCATCAGGCGGATGTCTGGTATGTGGGTATTTACACGCCGTCGCAACCGCTTGGCGCCTTCACTCTGGATGCGCACCCCATCGTGCCCGCCACCGTCGCTTTCAACGGCAGCAGCACCGTCGTCACCGGGCTGGAGCCAGGACGGTGGAAATTCCAGCGCATTGATGTCCCGGCCGGAGTGTTAGGCTGGGATCTACGCTTGAAGAACATCGCCAGCGGTACGCCCAACCTGATTGTTAGGCGGGATGTGCTGCCCGATACCACCGCAGGAAATTGGAACTCACCGGAATCCAATCCGACCTGGCCCAGCGGCAACAGTTGGGCCGGAGGACTTGACTGGACCGGGCGCACCTATGAAATCTATCTGCCGCCCTATCCACAGGTGGGTGGCCGCTTGGTCATGGGCATGGGCCGACCGCTGGAGCCGGGCACCTACTATGTGGGAGTTTATAACAGCCACGCCTCGGTCGTTGCGGACTACACCGTGGAGAGCCGGGGCATCGGCACTGGACAAACCATCACGGTGGCGAACTTGAATTTCACGGCGGGCAGCAATGCCACCATCACCAACCTCGCGCCGCGTGAAGCAGCCTATTTCAAGGTGACGATCCCGCCCAACACGCCGAGCTGGGAGTTCACGCTGGCACCCAGCGCCGGTGAAATGATGATGGCGATGCGCCGGGGCACCGTGCCCGATTTCAGCGCGCCGGGTTCCAGTCCGGGTGATGGCGTGCAATACAACGCGGGCGCTGGCGGCAATCGCGAGATCGAGATGCAGAAGACAGGCCCGGAGCGCTATCTGGTGCTGCCGCGCAATGACGAGAATTTCGTCCTCGCGGGCGACTATTACATCGCAGTGGTCAGCGAAGGAGTGGGCCCGGTCAACACCAGCACCATCGGCACCGGCACCAGCAGCGGAGTGCTCACCAGTCTCGGAACTGTCGCAACGCCGAATCTAGGGGCCGCTTCGCTCGTTGGGATCAATCAGGCGGTCAGTCTGTTGGGAGGGCAGGTGAAGACCTATCAATTCACCGTGCCTGCGGGCACCGCCGGTCTGGAGCTACGCCTGGACAACCGGGTTGGCAATCCGGTGATGAGCCTGATCAGCGGCAGTCGCCTCCCGCAGCCGGGCATCACTTCCCCCAACTACAGTTACTATGGCTACGACGGTGGCCAGTATGCCGTACCCGGCGGCGGAGTGAGCCGTATCTATGAGGACAATCTGATCACCGTCGCCAATCCACCCGCAGGCACCTACAGCCTCACGGTGCGGGCCGAGGCGGTCAGCAGCGATTATCCCGACGCCACCGCCGATCTGGTGATCCGGCAGGTGGTCAACCCGCCGGTGCCCTTGGGCTTTGATGGCGGCACATCGGTGGTAAGCGGGCATCTCATCGCAACCTGGCGTTTCTTCGAAGTGACCGTCCCCGCCGGGGTAACGGGCTGGGACGTGCGCTTGAAGAACATCACCGGCGGCACGCCCAGCATGATCGTGCGGCGCGACGCACCACCTAACAGCACAGCGGGCAACTGGAGTTCACCGGAATCCAATCCAACCTGGCCCAGCGGCAACAGTTGGGCCGGAGGACTGGACTGGACGGGGCGCACCTATGAAATCTATGTCCCGCCTTATCCACAGGTGGGTGGCCGCGTGGTCATGGGCATGGGTCGTCCGCTCGAACCGGGCACCTACTATGTGGGGGTCTATAACAGCCACGCCTCGGTCGCCGCGGACTATACCTTGGAAAGCCGGGGCATCGGCACTGGACAAACCATCACGGTGGCGAACCTGAATTTCACGGCAGGCAGCAATGCCACCATCGCCAACCTCGCGCCGCGTGAAGCAGCCTATTTCAAGGTGACCATTCCAGCCAACACACCGAGCTGGGAGTTCACCTTGGCACCCAGCGCCGGTGAAATGATAATGGCGATGCGCCGCGGCACCGTGCCTGATTTCAGCGCGCCGGGTTCCACTCCGGGCGATGGCGTGCAATACAACTCAGGCACGGGTGGCCACCGCGAGATCGAGATGCAGAAGCCGGGTCCGGAGCGCTATCTGGTGCTGCCGCGCAATGACGAGGATTTCATCGTCGCGGGTGATTATTACATCGCGGTGATCAGCGAAGGAGTGAACCCGGTCAACACCAGCACCATCGGCACGGGCACCAGCAGCGGTGTGCTCACCAGTCTCGGGACTGTCGCAACGACGGATCTAGGGGCGGCCTCCGGAGGCGGGATCAACCAAGCGGTGAGCCTGGTCGGAGGGCAGGTGAAATCCTATCAGTTCACGGTGCCGGTGGGCACCGCGAGCATGGAAGTGCGCCTGGACAACCGGGTGGGCAATCCGATCATGAGCCTGATCAGCGGAGGTCGCATTCCACAACCCGGCATCACCTCTCCCAACTACAGCTATTACGGCTACGACGGAGGCCAGTATTCCGCCAAGCCCGGCGCGGTGAGCCGCCTCTACGAGGACAATCTCATCACCCTTGCCAATCCGCCATCAGGCACCTATAGCCTCGCGGTGCGGGCCGAAGCGGTCGGAAGCGACTATCCCGACGCCACCTGCAACCTGGTGATCGTGGCCAACCCGCCGGTTCCACTCACTTTCAATGGTGGCACCGCGGCGGTGACCGGACAGTCGCCCACGGCGTGGCGCTACTTCACGGTGACCGTCCCCGTCGGCGTGTTAGGTTGGGATCTGCGGTTGAAGAACATCACCGGCGGCACTCCCTCCATGATCGTGCGGCGGGATGTCCTACCGGATACCGCCGGCGGAAACTGGGGTTCGCCGGAAACCAATCCCACCTGGCCCAGCGGCAACAGTTGGGCCGGCACCCTGGACTGGACGGGGCGCACCTATGAAATCTATGTCCCGCCCTATCCACAGGTGGGTGGCCGCCTGGTCATGGCGATGGGCCGTCCGCTGGAACCAGGCACCTACCATGTGGGGGTCTATAACAGCCACGGCTCGCAAGCAGCGGCCTACACCGTGGAAAGCCGCGGCATCGGCACCGGCCAGACCCTCACGGTGGCCAACTTGAACCCCGCGGCGGGCAGCAATGCCACGATCACCAACCTCGCACCGCGCGAGGCGGCCTATTTCAAGGTGACGATCCCGCCCAACACCCCGAGCTGGGAATTCAGCCTAACACCAAGCGCGGGTGAAATGATGATGGCAATGCGCCGCGGCACCGTGCCCGATTTCAGCGCGCCGGGTTCCACTGCGGGCGATGGCGTGCAATATAACTCGGGCACGGGCGGCAATCGCGAGATCGAGATGCAGAAGTCGGGTCCGGAACGATATCTGGTGCTGCCACGCAATGACGAGGATTTCATCGTCGCGGGTGACTATTACATCGCGGTGATCAGCGAAGGGGTGAACCCGCCAAATACCAGCTCCATCGGCACAGGTTCCAGCAGCGGAGTGCTCACCAGCATTGGTCCGGTCCCGACGACCGCCTTGGGTGACGCTTCAGTCGGAGGTATCATCCAGCCTGTGAGTCTGGCGGGAGGACAGGTGAAATCCTATCAGTTCACGGTCCCGGCGGGTACTAATACCCTGGAGCTTCGTCTGGACAATCGGGTGGGCAATCCGGTGATGAGCGTGATCAGCGGAAGCCGCATTGTTCAGCCCGGTATCACCAACGCCAATTACAGCTACTACGGCTACGACGGCGGTCAGTATTCCGTTCCTCCTGGCGGCCTGAGCCGATTGTTTGAGGACAATCTGATCACTGTCACCAATCCACCCGCCGGCACCTACAGTGTCACGGTGCGGGCCGAAGCGGTCGGTAGCGACTATCCCGACGCCACTTGCAATCTGGTGATCCGCCAGGTGCCTCGGGTTCCGCTCAATTTCGCCGCCAGCCTCAACGGCAATGGCCAGTCCCACACCGCCACCCGTCAATTGCTGGACACCCAGAAAGACTTCTTCGAGATCGCCGTGCCAAACACGTTAGGAGCGGACCCTGTGATCGGTTGGCTCATCAAGGTGAACAATCTCCAAGGCGATACGACCCTGAGGATTTACAAGACCTGGGGCAACCCCGGCACCGGCATCACCGTTTCCGGAAATACCGCGCTGGTCGTGCCACCCTTCCTCACCCCGGGTGACACCTGGTTTATCGAGGTCACCGGCACCGGCCTGACCAATTACACCATCACCAGCCTGCCAGTCACCCTGGAGCGTCCGGTCTGGGTGATGCCACCCGGCCACAACACCACCTTTGGCGACAGCGGCAATGACAGCGGCGGCAATCCGCTGCCCGGCGACCGCGGCGTGGACATCGGCCAGGATGACTGGCAATTCTATGCCGTCGACGTGCCGGTGGGAAATGCAGGGCTGTTGCGCACCGAACTCCAGGCCATCAATGGCAATCCCAACCTCTACATCCGTGAGGACGGGGTGCCGACCACCGATCACAACAGCGCCGGACCGGGCGGGAGTTCATTGATCGATCGCTCGCTCACCAGCACGGCGAGTGAATACGGCAACTGGGTTCCGTTCGATGGCCGCTATGAGAAGCAACTCCGCTCAGGCCGCTGGTATCTCGGGGTCAAGGCTTCCGGCGCCAGCAACGCCCGCTACCGGCTCAAGGTTTCAACCGGCCAAGTCACCGATCTCGCGCTCAACGGCGGCAATGCCGCAGGTCAGATCCTGGTGGGCCGCGACTGGCGCTACTATCGATTCACCGTGCCCGAGGATGCCCCTAACACCTGGAGCATCACCTTCAGCCAGCAGGTTGGCGACGTGAACCTGTGGCTGCGCGACACCCTCCCGCCAGGCAACCGATCGGACGGTTTGGAAACCTCATCGTCCACTTTTAGCTCCGGGCTCCGCACCTGGAGCAGCGACAACAAAAACCAAGGTCCATACAGCACGGCCGGTCAGGATGCCGCGGGAATCTATCCATTCAACACCCCGCCGCTGCGCCCCGGCCACACCTATTACGCCGGTTTCCGGGCGGCGAACGACGCGTCCTTCACCCTGAGTTGTGGGACGAGTGGCGGCAGCGTCGGCATTCTGCCGGACCTGGACTATTACAATGGCACCATCAACACCAGCGTGCCCGCCGGTGCCTCGATCCTCTATCGCATCCCCGTTCCTGCCGAAGGCACCCGGATGAAATGGACCGCCACCCACCCCGCCACCGTGCAGATGCGCGTGGAGCAGGGGACCCTCCCAGGAATCACCGGCACCCAGCATTGGACCAGTGGCGCGAGCGCGAACGTGGCCTTCAATCAGGTCTTGTCATCCACCACATGGCCCTGGCAGCCGAACCATAACTATTACCTGCGGGTGATGAACACCTCCGGCAGCCCTCAAAACGTCACGCTTCTCATGCTTGGCAAAAACGCCGCCACCGACGATGAGGACAACGACGGGCTGCCCGATGCTTGGGAGCTTACCTATTTCCCATCCGCAGGCTCTTACACCGGCATCAGCGATCCCGATGGCGACGGCGTGACCAACAGCGTGGAATTCACCGATGGCACGAATCCTAACAACGTCAACTCGGCCAAATACTTCCTCACCCTCACCCCGGTGGGCGGCACGGTCGTAAAATCCCCCAACCTGCCAAAATATGATCGTGGTTCGTTGGTGAACCTGACTGGCACACCGCTGTCCAACTATGCCTTCCTCGGTTGGCAAAGGACGGGCAGTTATGGTGACGACTTCGTGGTGACGGTTACGGGGACGGTGACGATCCCTGCGGACGGCACCTATACATTTGGCACCAACGCAGCGGATGGATTGCGGTTGAAGGTAAACAACGTCACGGTCATCTCCGACGACACCACGCACGCCGTCACCGACAAGTTCGGCCAGATCGCGCTCACCGCGGGAACCTATCCGATCGAACTGACCGCATTTGAATAAAACAGCGGCGAAGCTTTGGAACTCTTCGCCGCGGCCGGCAGCCACGCCGCTTTCAACGCCAGTTTCAGGTTACTTGGCGATACAGCAAACGGAGGACTCACCGTGCAGACCACCTTGGGCGCATCCACCGTGCCGGGCCTGACCGTGCGACAGATCATCGGCGTGGGAACGGGAAATATCTACAATCTCGCCCGCATGGACGAGCTGCTCACCGGCATCCGGGCCATGCGGGCGGAGACCACGCGGATTGCCCGGACCATCAACTATCTGGCAGGCGGTTCCAGCGAGGGCCGTTACGCCCCCAATGTGAATTTCCCTCTCCTGCAGATGGAATCCGCCAACCCGTTCGAACTCGGCATGTTCGGCGACTACACCTTGTCCGCCCTCAATACGATCCCGCTGGAACTCGCCGTGGATTCCCCCGCGCTGGTTTTCACCTCGGCGGGGGAAACTCCCTGGTTAGGTCAACCCGGCACCATCCACGATGGCGTGGATGCCGCCCAGAGCGGAGTCACCAGCAACAGCCAGGAGTCCTGGTTTCAAACCACGATGATCGGATCGGGAAGCCTGAGCTTCTGGTGGAAGGTGTCCTCGGAAACCGGCTTCGATTATCTCGAGTTCTACATCGACGGAGTCCTGCAACCCGGGCGGATCAGCGGCAATGTGGATTGGGTGCAGAAGACTTACCCGCTTGCCGGTGGATCGCATACCTTGCGCTGGCGTTACGTGAAGGATGGCACCCTGGCGGTCGGATCTGATGCCGGTTGGGTGGACCAGGTGGTCTGGACGCCGGGTGGAGGATTCGACTACCCCACCTGGCGGGCCGCCAATTTCACGGCCGGGGAAGTTGCCAACCCGTTGATCAGCGGACCCGACGCGGATCCTAACAACGACGGCATGACCAACATCCTCAAGTTCGCCTTCGGCCTGCTGCCGAAATCCGGTTCCTCACTCCAGCTTCCCGCGTGGCAGCGGGTGGGTGGCAACTACGTGGCCAGCTTCGCCGAACCAACTGGCATCATCGGCGTCACCTATGGCGCCCGCTGGAGCCCGACCATGGCTCCGGGAAGCTGGATTTCCGTGCCGGACACCGGCAGCGGAGGCGTCCACACCTTCAGCATCCCGACCACAGGCAATCCGAAAATGTTCGTGCGATTCACCGTCACCCGACCCTGAGGTCCTGGTGGCAATCCCATGACGAATCTGACGAATCTAACGTGATGAGGGATGAAGGGGCAGGAGTGTCCCTTCTCCCTATGTGGAACACGGGCCACGCACCAGAGGGTTCGCGAAGGCGGTCTCACGGACGACAAGCGTTGTGATTCCAAAAACCCGCAAGGCGAAGTCAGGACGCATGGCGGGTAAGGATGATGAAAATCCGTGGCGCAGACCCGAACGGATCGCGGGCTGGCCGACACGCCCCCTAACAAGACAATTGATCCACCAGTAACCGGAAATCCGGGTCGGTGCCGAAAAATCCGCACCTACGCGCGTCGCAGGTAATCCGGAACCTGATCACGCTGGGAGGCCGGAGGAAGAGTTGCGCTGGCGAAGGAAATCACCGCTCCCACGCCCGCCGCGTGCGCACCGCCAAGTCGGGGTTCCACCTCAAACTCGGGAAATCGGTAGCGCCGCCGCAGGCGTAGCCAAGCGCTGATTCCGAATGCCGTCAGGAAGATCCCCAACAGCACCGCTGCCGGCATGGCAAAGTGGCGCAGTTGATCGCGAACCCACTGGAATTTCACCGCTGGCGCCGCTTCCACCATGTGCGCTGCCGGAGCAATCGTTGCCCCCTGAGCCTCGTCAGACGTGTCGGACGCTCCGGACAACTTGCGCTCCATCCAATAGATGCGGATCGACATCTGGACGAGGAACCGCTCCAACTGCCCGGATGGATCGGTCTTTTCAAACGCCTGCAAGATGGAACTTTCCAACGCCCGGCGCTGCTCCGGAGCCGAGATCACGTCGGTGAGCGATGGACTCAGATAGACCTCCGAACGCTGGGGAGCACCCAGATAGTAATAGACGATCAAAGCCGGGCGTCCTTCCGAAAAGCAACGCTCGATCATCTCCTCCTGCCTGACCTCGCTGGGAAATTCCTGGTCTCCTCCGATGACATAAACATAGAGGTCGATCGAGGAATCGCTGGCGTGATAGTTGAGAAAGGCAAGCCGGTCCCGAAAGTCGGATGGGCCTAGCAACTCTTGCGGATCCATCAGGAAAGTCTTCGGGCGCTCCGCGAAATACGCGGCGAGATATTTCTCCGGGACTTCATTGATCAGCTTGGAATCATCGATGATTTCCTCGGCACTCGGCAGCTCGACATTCAGGGGGGGCTCCACCTCGCCCGGCTCGTCCGGGACCGGATCGCCGGTGAGCAGGATCGCGCCGGGGATCCAACCGGAGGATTCGAGATCGGCACGCTCGGTGCCATTCCACGCCGGTAGCGGAGCCTCTTCAAGGGCGCGGGCGATCAATCCTGATAGGATCATCCCGGCGGACATTGCGATCGCCCGTTTCATTTCTCCACCTCCATGATCTGGTCCTTCCCCAACGCAGGCGGACGATGGCCCGCGCGGATCCGGCGGACGAGATCCCCCATTTGCACGGGAGGCAGCACCTTGCGCTCGAAATGCTCGGGATCACGCCTGGCCTGGCGGCTGCGTTTGGTCAAAATCCCATCCAAATGCGCCAGCACCCGCAAAAGTCCGTCCGCGTAGCGCTCCTCAAGCCAATAGGCATGGGCCCGGGAAAGACAGTCGAAGGTGTCGGATTCCTCGAGAAATGGATCTAGCAGATAGCCGAACACCATCCCGGCCGCCTTGGACTCCGGATCGATGGTGATGAGGATCCCCGCCTCGTTGGGCTTCTCCACGGGCACATCCTCGAACGCGGCCCGGTTCAAGAGCCAGAATCCGAACTGCCTGATATTAGAGACCTCGCCCAGAGCGCCGGTGTAGATGGCCACAAACACCTGCGGGAAACGGCGGGAGATGCTTTCCATCGCCACCTCCACCCGTTGCCGGTCGCCGCGCCGGAGGATGCCGGCACAGTCCGTTAGACAGCGGATCCCGACCTCTTCATGGCCGTAGCAAGCGTCCGCATCCGCCAGCGTGAACCCGCAATGCGGGCATGACTCCGCTGCTCGGTGGATTCGCTGGACACATCGGGGGCACTTCATGACTGCAAGACGAATCCTTCTACGGAATCTGCCGTAGTTCGTCAAAGCGAATAATCAGGAAATCGTTACTACTCAGGTAGCCTCCCGTGCCGGGAGGCTACCTGGACAGCAACGAAATTTCAGTGCCGATTTGATTGCCGAACCAGTTCCGCAAAAACAGTTGCCACCCCAACCGGGGTCGATAACCTCGCCTCCCATATGATCATTGCACCGAAGATCCGTGGATTCATCTGCACCACCGCGCACCCGGAAGGCTGCGCCAAACATGTCGCCGGGCAGATCGCGGTCGTGAAAAGCCGCGGACTTATCGGGAACGGTCCGAAGAAGGTGCTCGTGATCGGTTCCTCCACGGGCTATGGGCTTTCCTCTCGGATCGCCGCCGCATTTGGCTCCAATGCCGCGACCATCGGTGTGTTTTTTGAAAAACCCGGTGAGCCGGCAAAATGCGGAACCGCCGATTGGTACAACACGGCCGCTTTCGAAAAGGAAGCCGCCGCTGCCGGTCTCTACGCCCGTTCATTCAACGGCGACGCCTTTTCAGATCCCGTGAAGTCGGAAGTCATCGCCGCCATCAAGGCGGATCTCGGACAGGTCGATCTCGTCATTTACAGCCTCGCCTCGCCTCGCCGCACGGATCCGAAATCCGGCGAAGTTTACAAATCCGTCCTCAAGCCGGTCGGCGAAAGCTACACGGCCAAGAATCTCAACACCACCACCGGTGTCGTCAACGAGATCACCATCGCACCCGCCGAGGGCGACGATGAGGCACAAACCACCGCCGTCATGGGCGGTGAGGATTGGGAGTTGTGGACCGATGCGCTGCTTGAGGCCGGAGTGCTTGCCGATGGAGTTAGAACCGTCGCCTATTCCTACATCGGGCCTGAAGTGACTTGGCCGATCTATAAAAACGGCACCATCGGCAAGGCCAAGGAAGACCTGGAACGCGTCCAACGAGCCCTTGATGAAAAGCTCGCCCCGCTCAACGGCAAGGCATGGGTCTCGGTGAACAAGGCACTTGTCACCCAAGCGAGCTCCGCCATTCCCGTCGTCCCGCTTTACATTTCCCTGCTCTACAAGGTGATGAAGGCGGATGGCACGCACGAGGATACCATCGAGCAAATGGATCGCCTCCTCCGCGACCGAATCTATAACGGCAACCCGCAAGCCGACGCTGCCGGACGCATCCGGGTGGACGATTGGGAAATGACTCCGGAAGTCCAGGCCTTGGTCGGCAAGCGCTGGGATGGGGTGAATACGGAAAATCTATCCGAGCTTGGCGATTTCGAGGGCTACCAGTCCAGTTTCCTGCGCCTCTTCGGCTTTGGCCTAACGGGTGTCGATTATGCTGCGGAAAGCGACCCGGGCGTGGGAGTTCCCTCGTTGGAAAGGTAGCTATGGAATGAGACTGATAGGATTATGGGAATGATGGAGCGCGGAACCCAGAGTCTGCGATAGCAGACCTTCATTGGATCGGCGAAGCCCTGTCCGGCTGGCCCCAAGGCAATTCATTCTGCCACCGTCACCCATCTTCCCGGTGCTTCCTAACCCGTGAAATCCCCCGGCTTGCCAGGCCTGGGAGTCCAATCGCCAGCGCTCCGGCGCAGAAGACCACCCAGAATAAGACTTTCACCACGACGGGCAGCGCCCCGCTCATCGTTAGGAATGTCCCAAGCGCGGCCAGCGGTAGAAATACCACGGTCAGCGTCACCAGCCTTTCCACCAGCTTGCCCAGCGTATCCGTCGCGCGGATCAGCTCATCGCCCTGCCGGGTGCGGAGGAATTCCAGTGTGACCCGGGCGTCGGACTGAAGCAGGTCCGCGGCCACCTCGATTTCCTTCGCACGGTCTCGGAGAGCGGCGACACTGCGGTCGTTGGGGTCGAATGCGAGCACCTGTTCAAACGCCTTAATGAGGTCCCGGATGGATCGCAACAGCGGCGCTGCATGTCGCTGGGCCGCGAAAACCGCCTCCGCGTCATCCGCCCGGTCCACTGCCGAGAACCGTAAGTTGATGACATTCTCATACCTTCCCAGCAGGTCGTCCAGCTCGCTGATCCCCGGTCCGCCCGCCTGGTTCCAGCGACCGTCGTGACGCCGCCAGAACATCATCACATTTCCGGGTGCCGCCCCCTCGGGAACCTCATGAACAAACAACAGCAACTCGTCATGCCCCTCAACGCATCGCTGGTGTCCTGGCCTCATTCCCAACTGATCCAGCAGTTCAGGCTCGAGGTTGAAATGGGAGGGAAGTTTCAAAAATTCCGGCGGCATGCGCGGCATCCTAGTGATCTCGTTTCATCCGGGAAGCAGGAATCACCGGAGGATAAAGTCGCGACTCATGGTGAATGGAGCGGCCGTCGCACGATCATGCTACAACGCCGATAAAAGAACAGTGCCTGCCAATCCGTAACCCTCTCCTCGCATGCATCACCTCATCTCCTTCCTCTCGAAATTTGGGTTCCGCCCCGCAAAACTCGCGGCCGCTACCGTCCTGGCCGTTCTCGGCTGCGCACCCGCAAAGGCCGCCTTGTCGGAAGAAGCGTTCCTCAATCCGCCTCTCCAGGCCCGGCCGTCGGCTCTCTGGACCTGGTTGAACGGCTATGTCGAATTGCCGCAAATCACGCGCGAGCTCGAGGAAATGAAGGCCAAGGGCATGCGCGGCGCGATCATTTGGGACCTTGGCAGCATCGCCGATCCCGAGAAGATCATTCCCAAAGGGCCGGCATTTCTGGGCAAGGAGTCGCTCGCAGCCATTCACCATGCGATGGACGAGGCGCAACGCCTGGGACTCGAGCTCGGCATGGTGGCCGCGAGCAGTTGGAACTCAGGCGGACCGTGGATCACTCCGGAAAATGCGAGCAAGGAACTCCTGTGGAGCGAGCTGCAGGTCGGGGGCCCACAGGAGTTTTCCGCAGCGCTCCCACTTCCCAAGAAGGCAGGCGGATTGTTAGAGGAGGTGTCCGTCCTCGCCATCCCGATTCAGGACGGCAAATCCGTGCCTGACCCCGATGCCACGATCCGCCTCGACGGGAAACTTGCGGCCGATGGCAAGCTCACTTGGTCGGTGCCTCCGGGGAAATGGAATATCATCCGCTTCGTCTCCAATGCCACCGGCGAACACCTGAACTGCCCCAGCCCGAATTCCAATGGTTTGGTCATCGACCACTTGAGCAGCGGTGCCACCGAGGCCCACATCAATCATATCATCGACGCACTCCTAACCGGACGGAAGGATTTCGGACCGCTGAAGAGCCTGATGCTGGACAGTTATGAGGTTAGACCTGCGACTGACTGGACACCGGATTTCATCGGAAAGTTCACCGCGGCGAATGGCTATGATCCGGTGCCATGGTTACCCGCGCTTGCCGGATGGACGGTCGGCAGCGAGGAGTTGAGCAAACGTTTCACAAACGACTATCATAAGATGGTTGGTGATCTTCTCGTGGACGAACATTATGCCCGGACCCGGGAAATCCTCAACAGTCGCGGGCTGCTCCTTCTCGCGGAAGCCGGTCACGGCGGACACGCCAGGGTTGACCCGCTCAAGGCGCTCGGCGCAGTCGATATCCCGATGGGTGAGTTCTGGAACCACCGCAAGAACTGGGTGACCAAGGAAGCCGCCAGCGCAGCCCACATCTATGGTAAGCAACTCGTGAATGCCGAGTCCCTGACGGGCTGGCAGAATTGGCAGGATGGTCCCGCGGCTTACAAGCGCCTCTTCGACATCGCCATGTGCGCGGGTCTCAATCAGGTGACATTCCATACCTTCGCCCACAACCCGCCCTCGGCAGGATTGCCAGGGTTCGCCTATCACGCCGGTGAGCATTTCAACGTCAATTCCACCTGGTGGGATCAGGCCGGACCCATGTTGGAAGATGTTTCCCGCTCCTGCCACCTGCTCCAGCAAGGGCTATTCGTCGCGGACGCCTGTGTTTATTATGGAGACGAGGCACCAAACCTCGTTCCGGCAAGACGGATTGCGCCGACCATCGAACCCGGATGGACCGAGGAATATTGCCTCCACTGTGGCCGTCTCCTGCCGGTTGATCTATCTTCCTTGGGGCAGGGTTACGACTATGACTATATCAACGAGGAAGTTATATTAAAACGCATGAAAGTCCGTGACGGCTTGCTGACATTACCTGACGGAATGAGCTATCGGATGCTGGTTCTTCCCGATCGCGAAACGATTTCCCCGGCAGTGCTGCGCCGGATCGAAGAACTGGTGAAGGCGGGTGCCACCATCGTCGGCCGCAAGCCGGAACGCTCCAACAGCCTGCGCGGATTCCCGGATAGCGACCGGGAGGTCCATGACCTGGCTGCCAGGATCTGGGGCCCCTGCGATGGTGATAAGATCCATTTCAACCGCTACGGCGACGGAATGGTTTTTTGGAATCGCCCTCTGAATGAAGTGCTCTCGGGCATGGGCATTGGCCCGGATTTCTCGGTGGAAGGGATCGCTAACGAAAAACGCGAGATCGACTACATCCATCGCCAGACCCCGGACGAGGACATCTACTTTGTTTCCAACAGCTCGATGGAGCGCCGCGAGGTGCAATGCCGGTTCCGAGCGACACCCGGCCGGGTTCCGAGCCTGTGGCATCCGGAAGATGGCAGCGTGACCCCTTGCCACCTCTACGAGATGGGAGACGGATTTTTCCGCGTGCCCCTCGATCTTGCGCCCGCATCCTCCGTCTTCGTGGTGTTTCAGACCGGCGCGCGACCCGACCACCTCGTCCGCATCGAGCGACGGGACTCCGCTGACACATCTCCCGCACCGGCTGGAAATGCCGTTGAGGTGCTGGCTATGGATTCCGGCTCGGTGCAGGCGCGGATCGTCGAATCCGGCACCTACGAGTTCACGACCGCGAAGGGTCGCGTCGGAAAAACAGAGGTGGTGCAGGTTCCCGCCGACCAGGTCATCGAGGGGCCTTGGAAGGTGGAATTCCCGGAAGGCCGCGGCGCCCCGCGCGCGGTGACGATGGAGACGCCGGTTGACTGGACAAAATCTCCCGATGCGGGAGTCCGCTATTTCTCAGGAACCGCGACCTATCGCAATCGCTTCAAGCGGTCCGACCCGCTAACGGAAGCATCGGACCCGCTCTTTCTCGATCTGGGATCGGTCAAGGAAGTCGCTAGCGTTAGAGTCAATGGCAAGGAGGCCGGAGTGTTGTGGAAGCAACCCTACCGGATCGACATCGCCGCGTTCCTCAAACCCGGCGAGAACGAGCTTGAGATCTCCGTCACCAACCTCTGGAACAACCGGATCGTGGGAGACCTGCAAAGCGGCGATGAAGAGGATTTCACCCGCACCAACCTGAAACGCAAGTTCAGCGCGGATTCCCCACTCCTGCCCTCCGGACTCATCGGCCCGGTAACGCTGCAGACTCCTGTGGATGTGATCATCGATTTATAATCCAAAAGAACAGCTCCTGCCAAGGAATCAGCATAGACATGCGTGCTACGATGCTTCGCATGAGCAACATCTTCTCTGGCACAATTCCCGCACTGATGACCCCTTGCGATGCCGGGGGCACTCCGGACTTCGCCGCCTTGGTCGCCACCGCACATGATCTGATCGGCGCCGGCATGGACTCCGTGGTTTACTGTGGGTCGATGGGCGACTGGCCGTTGCTAACCGATGAACAGCGCATGACCGGTGTTAAAGCACTGGTGGATGCGGGAATCAAAACCATCGTCGGCACCGGCGCGCAGAACACACGCATTGCTGCCGCCCATGCCGCGCACGCTCGTGAAGTTGGCGCGCACGGCCTGATGGTCATTCCGCGTGTGCTTTCACGGGGCAAGTCACCTGCTGCTCAATATAACCACTTCACCGCCGTGCTTGAAGCCGGCGGACCCGATTTG
>Ga0163144_10011172_pt1 | contig 19026 bp, 18 predicted proteins | sample OliLak19BULKMAT1_FD_123175 | JGI IMG/M metagenome (GOLD analysis project Ga0163144, IMG submission 123175) | Freshwater microbial mat bacterial communities from Lake Vanda, McMurdo Dry Valleys, Antarctica - Oligotrophic Lake LV.19.BULKMAT1 | ecosystem: Environmental > Aquatic > Freshwater >... | reverse complement strand
TTGAGGCAGCCGTTGATCTGCTGCATCGTTGCGGGTGACACGACGCCGATCTTGCGAAAAAGAAGCTGCTGCTCGACGGTCAGCAGGTTTTCGCAGGTGATTGCCGACGGATGGAGGACGCCCGCGGCGTTGCCTTCCGGTGTGGCAGGATCGAGCAGATACTGCGTCGGCTCCTGCTTGGCCCGCTGCGTCGTGCGGGTAATCATCGCGACAATTGTGTTCGTCAGCCGAGAGTTATTCTTGTCGGCCTGCACGACCAACGCGGGACGCACTTTGGTTCCGCGGCCAGAGCTGAACGGATAGTTCAAGAGAACGACATCGCCGCGTGAGACCGTCATTGGTTCTTACGGTGAGCGTCATAGTCGTTGTAGTCGTCCATGGCCGGATCATCCCAGCCGGCGGCGGCCGCGACTTTGTCCTGGATGGGATACGTTTCGCGAATGTCGAACGTATCGTCGCCGAGCAAAGCACGAATCTTCTGATAGGTGCCGTCCGGAACGAGCACCCATTTCTCCTGCGTGTTGGTGTCAACGACATAGACCGGCTCGCCGGGCTGCTGCTCGTTGATTGCCTGCCGCTGTTCGTTGCTTAACTTGGGCGTCATACCCCTATTTTAGCACAAGTAAGCCAACCAAGGCTAGACGGACGCAAGCCGCATGTTATGGCACGGCGACAGCAAGCGGCGTGGTCGACCGAGGTCAGGGGGCGGCTGCAGAGCGCCGTGGCGGCTGCGGAGGGCTCACTCTGTTTCAGTGCGGTCGAGGGCAGCGGCTAGCGCAGCGTCGTAGTTACGCAGGGAGGCCCTCAAACCCATTAGTTCTCCGGGAATGTGTCCGAGCAATGGATTCAGTCTGAGCTTTGCCGGCCGCGGGATCTTGTCTTGATGATTGAGTGCCCATTGATTGAGCGTCGAGGCGAGCGACTCAAGTGACTGGACCCGTTTTGCGATGTGTTCCGCCGTACCAGTCTGATCTTTGGAATCTTCAGTGTGCATGCCGATAGAGTGCCACCGCAACGCATGAGTTGCAAGGACGGTCGAGCGGATCGTTGAGCCGCACAGACGCATAACGCACGAGGCCGCGGCCGACGCGTACATCGAAGCGGCCAAGAAGGCGTTCAAGCGGGACTACGAACCACTTGCTACGCTGATCGCCGAGGCGCGTGGGCGGAGCCGCTGAAGATCGCCTCCAGTTCGCGGCGAATCGAATGCCGCAAGGTTTCGTCAAATGCAGGCAGCCCTTCGATCATGCTATTGCGCTCTGAGACGTTCAGGATGCGAGAGATGCACTCTGCGTCATCACGCAGGTAGGGCGAGGCGTCTCGAAGCGTGGGGCCGGTACCGGGGATGGGATTCATATCCCAAGTATACCACGTCCTGGCTTCCGAGGGCCACGTTGGTCTTCGGGTGTTGGTGATGGGATACATGGGTAACACGTTGACAGAACAATTACACGATGACGTGCCGTACTCACTGATGAACACTATTGAAGTTCTTCGCTGTCGAATTGGGCTTGCTCCGACATTTCAGAAATAGTGTCTCTAGCGCGATACAAATTCCAGCCCGTCACGACAGGAACTTCAAGGCTTTCGTAGAATTCGTTTACCGCACGGTTTCGCGCAGGTGCAACCCATTCAACGCGGCAGCAACCGCGACTACGAGCTATCTTGCAGATGGCCTGCATCATCTTGCGACCAACGCCTAGTTTTCTGAAGTGCGGTCTGACATAGATGTCTTCAAGATAAAGTCCGGGTGATGCGCGAAACGTCGAAAAAGTCATATAGAAAGCGCAATAGCCTGCCGGGTAACCATCGACCTCCAGAATTCGGACATCGATTGTTGCTGGTTGTGCGAATAAATGCTGATGAAGCTTGGTTTCGAAATCTGCACCGACAGATGCGACTACATCCTCCCCGTCAAGCAATTCAGCCATCTCTCGGATCATTGCAGCCAAGAGCGTCATATCCTGAGGTGTACATTTGCGCATTGTCTTATGGCCTCTCATGAAATACCTTCGCAACTATGATGTGCGTATTTTGTGCCGAAAATCCTTTGAGTTGTAATTGATCGGGCGTACATTGATGTCGTGCCCATCCATCCACAATCCTTCGGCCTTGATGAAGATGAGGACGTCAAACAAATAGGGGATCCAGAAGCCATGTCGAGAGGAGCAACGCTGGATTATCTTCAGAGGCACCCTTCAATGCAACAACCTGAGGAACAAACGAAAGAGCGAATCGATGAGGAACGACAACGGCTCCGCGATGATTATAGACGTTTTTACTTTTGAATTGGCGCATGGGATGCGCACTCGACATTCCTCTCAGAAGCGATGCAGCGTAGACTTTTCTTGTGCTTTCGATTACCGACGAACAGCGGCAATATCTAGACCAGGACGGGATTCCGTTGCCACTCATTGATGCAGAACAAGGCCGCGGCTACATGCTGATCCCGGTGAGTTCTTGCCGACATACCGATACTGCACGGATTTCGATGAGTTCAATCGCGGTCTGGTCGAATGGATGCGGAACATAACCATGACCGCCCTTACACAGCCCTGGGGCACAATACGTCCTGCGAAGTTGCCATGACCCACCTCAACCAGGCGCCCGGTTTCTTCGATTGGGAAGGCTGATTCTGAAAAAGCGTTACCAATGTGGTCATCACATACATTGCTGACTGTGGTTTCCCGGGGAAACTTTCGCCGTCCTTGGCTTACCAACGCCATAAACGCGCAAATCCAATCGTCATGCGAGAGCTGCCGCCAGGTGCCGATCGACTTGCCGTGCCGGCTTCGTGTAGCGATGGTGAGACGTTCGGCGAAGCGTGTCAGGGGATTGCTCATCGCCGCGACGTTTCGCGGGCGGCAATGTTCGCACCGAAAACGGTGCGCTCGGCACGCCATCTGTGAGCATGCGTACGTAGGCCTGGAATTTCGGGAGGGCGAGGAGATCCGCGGGAAGCAGCCCACCGCCCAGTTCACTCGCCATGATTTCTGCGTCGCGTTGCGACAGCTGAAATGCAACGGTCGTCCCGACGTTGCCGAACATGCTGGCTCGCGTCAGCTCATCGAGCTGATCCAGAAACTGCGTCGCTACCGTGAGAGAGAGGCGATACTTTCGTGCCTCAGAGAACGCCGCGGAAAAGGCGTCGGTTGTGAACGAACTGAACTCATCAATGTAGGCGAAGAAATCCCGTCGATTCTCTTCCGGTGTATCCGCTCGACTCATGGCCGCGAGCTGGAGCGCCGTCACGAGCAGCGCACCGAGGAGCTCACTGGCGTCGCTGCCTACTTTTCCTTTGGAAAGATTCACAATCAGAATCTTGCCGTCATCCATGATCGATCGCAGGTCGAGCGTACTTTGGGGCTGACCGACAATGTTCCTGAGCAGCGGGCTACTGATGAAGTGCCCAATCTTATTGAGCACTGGCGAGATCGCCTCGCCGCGGAGCCGCGTCGGCATCTGTGCAAATTCTCGTTCCCAGAACCGACGGACGGCGGGATCGCTGACGTGCTTCATCACGCCGTCCCGATAGTCATCGTCGCCCAAGAGCGGCAAGATCTGCACGAGCGAGGAACCGGGGACTTCGAGCAGTGCCAGGATCGCATTTCGCAGAATATGCTCCAGCCGCGGCCCCCACATCGTGCCGTAAATCTTCTTAAACGACGACACCAAGCCCGAGGCGACAAGCGGCCGCTGCGCAGGATCGCTGCAGGCGAGCAGATTGAAGGAGAGCGGATGCGAGGCGTCGCCGACGTCGAAGAGCACGACATCGTTGGTCCGGCTCCGTGGAATCAACGCCAAAAGCGAATCAGCTAAGTCGCCATGCGGCTCGACGCACGCGACACCGTGGCCAGCGTGAATATCGGCTGCGAGAAGATTCTGAAGTAAGGTCGTTTTTCCGGTGCCCGTCTTCCCAATGATGGCGAGGTGCCGGCGGCGATCGTCGACTGCCAGGCTGACCATCTCCCGTTGCGAGCGAAACTGCGTGCGGGCGAAGCACACGTGATCCGGCCGATCGCTGCGGGCGGCCAGTCCCTTCGGTGGTGCGAACTCGCGACTCTCGACCTGGGCCAGGCGCGGAACGCGAACGGTATCGTTCGGCGGATGGAACAGCGTCGCGACTTCCTCGCACGACAGCAGAAATACGGGTCCGAGCCGACACGATTGATGCGGTTTTCCGATCTGAAAGGATCCGGTCCGAGGTGAGTTGAAATGCCCCAGACTTCCGGCCAGCTGCTGCAGCCGCACTCGTGCCTGGTCCCGCTCTGCCACCGGAGCCGCAAGCGACACCCGAAGCCGGGCCTCGAACAGTTGCCGCCCCAACTTATCGGACGCCGATTGCAGGTCCTCCTCTCTTTCGTGGAGTCTGGATCCCGAGACACTGAGCATGCTTCGTGATGCCTGATCGGTCGCCCTCCGGGCGGGAATCGAAAGCACCCGCGCTGCCAGTCTTCGCCAGAGCCTCGGCGAGAGAGCTGCCTTGGCATAGAACTCGGCGAGCCTGGGCTTGGATCGAAAGAACGGATGATCGAGTCGACGCAGCGTGCGTCGCGCTTGTGCCGGCCTTCTGTGATCGGCCGGACGCACCACAAGCTCTAGCCGACCAGTGAACCCGTCACGCTGCAAATGATCGAGCGTCGTGAGAATTCCCATCAGCGGATCCGCAGTCACGCGATTTAAGGAATCCTCAAACTGCCCGTACCGTCGGCACGGGAACATATCGGGCGTGAGCATCAGATCGATGTTCCAGGTTTCGGAATCCATGGGACTGTCGAGAGCACCGGCCGAGAGCCGGTCTACCGTGCAGTCCGGATAGTTCGCGTAGAGCTGCTCTTCGACAAGTGGTCGCAAGACATTCTGGCCTGCGACGAACAGCCCCACACCATCCTCGTGTATTCCGAACATCAAACGCAGCGGCAATCGCCGGACGTTGGCTTGATGGAAGGCGGCGAAAGCGTGCTCGGCATACAGCGGGCCGCGGTCGTTATTGGCCGGCGTGCGGATTCGGAGGAGCAAGTTGGCGACATCATACACTTGAAGGCAAGCCGCAGACCATCAGTCGCACTTACAGAGGGACGAATGACGGGACCACATATGAAACGACGAACAGTGCGAGTACCACGGCTAAAATCACTGCAACAACCCACTGTGACAACGCGATCGGCAAGAACGAGCTGCTCGTGGGCCGTGTCACGAACCGTTGAAGCACAGCGAAGAGTGCAAAACATACCGCTGCGGGTGTGGCAAGGGCGAAAAGCATTACCGCGAGTGTCGAGTATGTCGTGGTGGGACTCCACGCCATCCCTATAGCGAACAATATCGAGATTTCAAAGGGAAGGCAGATAAGAATACTCCAGGCAAGGCCGATAAGAAGTCGGGGCTTTCGCGGCACAAGGCAAGACTACGCTGCTTGTGTGCAACAGGCCAGGATTCATGCGACCTAACGTCACCGCGCCTGGTGTTTGCTGGCCCACTCCGCGCCTGCACCATATTACCTGCGATCACTTGGCCACCTGCGCGCTGAGCAATCCCTCGTCGCGCGCAACAGTAAGGACATGCAAGCCAGAGCTGCAATGACAAAGGAGGTCGGCTCCGGCACTATCACCGCCACACGCACGTCTTCGATTGACACACTCGATGGCACGTCGTCGTAGGAATCCAACTGAAATTGCAAGACATGCAGTCCTGGAGCGACGCCATCTAGACTGATGCGTCTTTCCCCATCGACGAGGAACCGTTCGTCCGCTATGCCGAGCAATTGGTCGTCAAGCCATACTGAGAGCACGCCCCTTGCGCCGGGTTCGCTGCTGAAGTCGAGCGAAAAGGCGAGGTATGCAGCCATATCGGCGATGTCGACGGACGTTGCAAGCCAAACTGGTGACTGAGTGGTCATTGTAAACCGGGAGCCGTCGAGGATCATCAACGCATTTACGCTCGTGGCGATATCGCGCTGGGTGAAGTCGAGGATGCTGCCTTCGCTAGTCAGCGGAGGCAATTGCGCTGGCAACGGCAGACCCCCCAAGACGATCGGGGGGTCGCCGAGAGGAAACTCGCTACGCAAATTGTTCCATAAATGGGTCGATGAATCGACGTTGCCCCCTTCGGCGCTCAGAAGGAAGCCGTAGTTATCGAACCCCACAACATTCGCGTCGATCGACTGCCTGTACAGCTCGACAGGCCAGCCATGATGGGGAGCATCTGTGAGCGCAGTCACGTCAACATTGTGGGCATTCGGGAGTGTCGGTTGAGTGTAGAACCAATCCTGACGAGAGAAGTAATTGTCGGACCAATCAGAGGAGGCGCCGTAGTACTCTGCCGGTTGCCCTGGTGGAGCTATAACCGAAAGTTGTGGATGAGGTGAGTTGAAAAGGGCGGCGTACTTGGGTTTGAATTTGGTTGCTTAACGACCCAATTCCCCAGGAGTACGCCACCATGCGAGAAAGTACCAAGCAAGTCGTTTCATTGCCAGCGGCGACGAGCCAGGACATCCTGACAAACATCCTTCGAGACGGGGCTCAGCGGATGCTGGCTCAGGCCATCGACGCTGAAATCGCGGAGTGGATCGAGACGCATCGCGACGTTTGCGACGAAGCAGGCCACCGTCAGGTGGTCCGCAACGGTCGCCTGCCCAAGCGAACGATCCTTTCCGGCGTCGGCGCCATCGAAGTGGAACAACCACGAGTGCTCGATCGGCGACCAAAGGACGAAGCTGAATTCTTTTCCTCCAAGATTCTTCCTCCGTATTTGCGCAAGACGAAGAGCCTGGAGGACTTGATTCCCTGGCTGTATCTCAAGGGCATCAGCACGGGCGATTTCAGCGAGGCCCTGGCGGCGTTAGTAGGTCCGTCGGCGGCTGGTTTGTCGGCCTCCACGATCGTCCGGCTCAAAAGCGTCTGGGAGGAAGAATTCCAGCAGTGGAACAAAAGATCCTTGGAGGGGAAGAAGTACGTCTACGTGTGGGCCGACGGCGTGCACTTCAACATTCGCCTGGAGGAAGATCGGCTATGCATCCTGGTTTTTATGGGCGCTACCGAGGATGGACGCAAGGAGCTGATCGCCGTGGCCGACGGCTATCGCGAGAGCGAACAGTCGTGGAAGTCACTGCTGTTGGATGTGAAGGCCCGCGGCCTGGTGGTCGATCCGAAGCTGGCCACGGGCGACGGGGCGTTGGGCTTTTGGAAGGCTCTCCCGCAAGTTTATCCTTCGACACGCGAGCAACGCTGTTGGGTTCACAAGACAGCCAACGTGCTCGACAAACTGCCCAAGCGATTGCAGCCCGAGGCCAAGGATAAGATCCATCAGATTTGGATGGCTCCAACGAAAGTAGATGCCGACCAGGCATTCGACTTGTTCGTGGCGACGTACGACGCCAAATATCCCAAGGCGACCGAGTGTTTGTCGAAGGACCGCGACGTGCTCTTGACGTTCTACGACTTCCCGGCGGAACACTGGATTCACCTGCGCACGACGAATCCCATCGAAAGCACGTTCGCCACGGTTCGCCTGCGGCACCGCCGAACAAAAGGCAACGGTAGCCGCCTGGCCTGCCTCACGATGGTCTTCAAGCTGATGCAGTCGGCCGAGAAGAGATGGCGGCTCTTGAACGGCGCCAAGCTACTACCCGACGTGATTCAAGGTGTCACTTTCATCGACGGAATCAAACCTCAAGAGGCCGCCGCCTGAAAACTACTCGTCCACAACATTTGACAATAGCTCGCCCTGGTGGGAGGTAAGGGTCTAGAAATGTTGAATGAATCCTGACGCCGGATATGGCACTTGCCCGATCAGCCGCCGCGGAAACCAGCCCCGAGCCCGCGCTGTGACCGATGAAGTGTATGTGCTCATATCCGCGTGCGACCAATTCTGTTCCAACGGCGGCCCCGACGTAATCAGCGATATCGAGGGCCGCGCCGGCCGTTGTCACGAGAGATTGCTGATCATCCCACCGTATGGGAATAATCTCCCATTCTGATTCAGCGGGACCAAGACGTGCGGTGACAGCGTTCGCCATCTCAGTTACCCATGATTGATCACCAGCCCAGCCGTGACCGATCCATCCATGGGCAATGACGACCGCATTCTTCGCCTGCTGGTTGACAGCGGGAGGTAGTACACTGTCTAGAGGTTGCGGTGGCAATCGGGTTACTGTTGTGGCGAATTTAAGCTCGAATGCTCTCGTGTCGCCGTTGTAAAGACCAGTGCCAACAATATGGCCGAGGTCATTTATCGCTCGTGCTTCATTGAGCGTCCAACCAGAATTGGCGGGAAGTAGGGTATTCAAGTCGGTGACTGCTCCCTCTCGCCAAAGGACAGCGCGACCGCCGCCGACAGTTGCCATCCCAACAGATACGCCACGATTGTTGATCGCAAAGGCCTCACTTGCGGTTGCGCCTGGAAGTGTCCCGAGGTCGGCCATTCCGCCGGTTTGCCAAAGAAAGGCATGCGACTCTCCGGTTGAAGTTGTTGATCGACCGACGATCTGGCCAACGTTATTGATGGCATTGGCGGCACTTCGTGTCCCTCCAAGTGTGCCGAGGTCGGTGGGCAAGCCGTTCTGCCAAAGAACAGCTCGGTAATCGCTGCCAACATAGCTGTAGCCCGCGACCAGGCCCGAACTGTTGATCGCGTTGGCGCCGCCACCGTTGCCAACTACGATGGATGGCAAAGTCGTAATGGTCTCGTTTTGCCAGACGTAAGGATGGTATCCGTTTTGGAAGTACGCGCCGACTACATGGCCAGCATCATTAATGTCGTTCGCCCCGGAAATGACAGATAACGGGAGACTGTTCATTGTGCCACCTTGCCAAATGAACGGCCTACTAGTTGGGCCGTCGCTCGTGCCGGCCACTGCGCCAGAACTATTAATGCTGCTTGCAGCGCTGTTTGCACCGCCGAGCGTTCCCAAGTCATTCATCTCTCCATTCTGCCAAAGGAAGGCGTGCTCCTGACCGGTTGCCGTGCGCGACGAACCGACGATTTGGCCGAAAGAGTTGATGTCGAAGGCGGTGCTAGAAGTACCTCCCAATGTCCCCAAGTCGATGATGCCCGCGGCGCAAAGTTGATCAGCCAAAGCGAGCGAGACGAGCGCGGTCCCAAGCAGTTTGAGAGAATACATCGGAGCGGCACCTACTGATGATGAATCACAAAGAACGACGCGCGTTCACAAATTGTGAGTGGTCTTCAGTAGCGGACTCCGCCTGGGATACTTGAAGGTAGGACGGCTATTGAACCAATGCGATTCATACTTGTCAAGTTGTTCTCCGGGACGGCAAGTCGGCAAAACTCCCGCCTCGGATCGTGCTCGAATCCAAAGGCGGGGGCTGTCAGCTCTGCATCGTTCTTCCCTGTGGCTGAAGCCTAATCCGTTAGGCAAGGTTCCTATGGAACCAGAAACCCCGGGTGCACACGACGGACGTATCGGACGGCTGTGGCGGCAATCCGGGTGCCTCCGACATCGGAGAAGGGAGCCTGCGCGGTGGCAGAACTCGGGCCGGAATGTTTGAACGGAAAGCCGACAGGGGAGCAGCCTAGCACGGCGCGGTTCTTCGCATCAAGATCGTCGGGGCGAGTAGCGTGTCGGCCTTGATGTCGGGCACGAGCGATTGTCGGTCCCCGCGATGATCGACGAACGCCCGCGACGTGACGGCAAATGCTGTCGTCAGGTAGGAGACCAGGGTAGTGCCATAGAAGAGGGTGCGGTTCGGGTTCCGCACAACGTCGCCTGCGGCTTCCAGAATATGGTCGAGTCGTTCCTGGGAATTCCGTGCGGAAATGAAGAGCACGCGAAACCGCTGCTCGGGCGACTGATCCTGCACGGCGTCGTACGTGCGGATCTTCCGTTCGATGCTGTCGGTATCCTTCTGCGATCGGACGCGCTCCGTGCCGTTGTCGATTTCAGCAAAGAAGCGAAAGACCTTCTCATCGCGCGTCACGAGTGCAAACGATGCGTCGGGATAGATCGACTGTCCGCCGGCCGTGAGTCGAATCGTGTTCTCCCGGTAAAACCCCGTGAAGCGGATGCCCGAACGGTGGGCGCCGCAGGCCGTATGGACGATGAAATCGCTTACGGCGCGCTGATGCGGCTGCCGAGCCAAACCCACGGGCGAGAAGTAACCTTTGGTCGGGGGCTGGCTATCCGGACCGTGGAGCAGTCGGTACCCGCGGCGGGTGAGCAGATAGTAGTTCTCGGGCTGGCCGCGATCCAGGATCGCGTAGCGATGCACGCTCACGAGTTTCGCCTCGCTTAGTCGCTGGAGCCTTTCCCGCACCAGACGCGTTGACCCGAACGGAGTTTCCCACGTGATGCTGAGTTTTTCCAGTTGCCGCGCCGTAAGCGGCGCGTAATCGAGTGCTCGAAGCATTTCGATATCGCGCGGAGTGACGAGCCAACCGGGGGAACTGCTTGGCATAGAATACGCGAGAGTCTAACATCACGGACCGTACTTCGCTTCCAATCTCACTTGCATGTCCGAACGAAAGTCATCCTTCATCAACGTCGATGAGCTGATGCCGCAGGTCTCTCTCGAACAGGCGGCCAACTACTACGGCATTTCCTTGCCACAGATTCGACATGTCGGCGATGAAATCCGGATGAAGTGTTTCTTGGCCTGCGGCCGCACGGAGGAAACGGGCGACCGGGCAATTGCCGTCCAAGTGAACAATCCCGTGAAGCCGTGGAAGTGCCACGTCTATGAATGTCAGAAGGGCGGCAACCTCGTGGGTCTTTGTGATCTGATGAAACCCGGCGAGAATGCCGGTGGTCGTCCGCGGGGCCAGCGGTTCAAAGAAATTGCCGCCGACTTAGAAGCAATGGCTGGCGGAGCCGACCCTCCGGCGCGAACTGCCGAGACTGCCATCACCGTAAAGTCTCCGAAAGCTCTGGAGAAGCCCGAAGTCAATGTGCCGCTAGCTGCGTCTGAGAATGAACGCGCGCGGGAGCTCGTTACCTTGCACGAGCAGTTCGTCACGGATGTCGCGGCCATGCCGCCCGAGGCGTCGGCCTATTTTCGCCGTCGCACCTTCCTCACTCCGGAGGTGTGCCAGAAATCCTCGATGGGCTACCTCCCGCAAAGCTCAAAGTCCTTGCTCCGCGGGCACGTCGTGTACGGGTACCGGTCACCGACCGGTGAGATGCTGACCTGGTTCGGACGAAACGTCCGTTATGAGGAGCAGGTCGTAAAATGGAAAGCGTCGGATCGTTCCGAATCGGAGCCGATCAAAACGCGCTTCGTGAAGGGGTTTCACCGAGGGCTGGAACTGTACGGCGAAGATATTGTTCGGGAAGAGGGGTGCGGCCCATTTTCGAGGATGAATTATCTCGCCGAAATGTATGGCGAGGATGTTGTTCGGGAGGAGGGGTTGGGCGGGTGGCCAAACAAGACTTTTCTCGTCGTCGAGGGGCCTAATGACGCAATACGGTTGAACACGCTGGGCGAGAAGGCCGTCGCCCTATGCTCGAATACGATCACAAGAGAGCAGGTCGAGCGGATCGCGGCTCTCGCTCGCGACATTGGCGCGCGCTTCGTTACGCTAATGCTCGACTGTGATGAAGAAGGCATCAACGGCACTCAACAAGTGCTGCCGCTACTCGCCGAAAGGGTACCGGTGCGGCTGGCCTGGTCAAGCATGACTGCCGGCGGGAAGTTCAAGGGACGCCAGCCGGAGACTCTCACGTCGGACGAGTGGATCGAATTAATGGCGTCAATCCAATGAGCGACTACATGCGAATTCTGAGGCCGCAAGTGGAGCGTGTGAAGTCGCTCGTCGACGGTCCGGATATGGACGCTGACGACAAAGCGTTCATGCGAAAGTGTGCCGCGGCAAGTATCGAAGCGTCCAAGCGTCGAATGGAAATCACAAGGCAGGAACGCGACGAACTGATGAAGCTGCTTTATCCGTTCGACGTAGAGATATTCCCGGAGGAACGCTAGGCCGCTAGAATCTCTGGCGAAACGCTGTAATGCCACCCCGACTCCCGAGTTGCCTATGGTCACCAAATCCGCCTACACCCGAACACTGGACTGCCCTCGGTACGCCTGGCTGTATCAACATCGACGCAAGGAAATCGCAGACGCGATAGATCCGCAGCGTGAATGGAGAATGGAGCAAGGTGACGTGGTCGAACGCTACGCTCGCACGTTGTTCGAAGGCGCGACGCCGGTGCGAGGCTTCCGCTCTCGCGCGGTTCGAGAGACGGAACGACACATCGCTCGCGGTGCCACCTGCCTCTTCCAAGCCTCGGTGATCGCAGACGACCTGCACGCGATGGCTGACGTCCTCAAGAAAAGCCCGCACAACGGGAGCTGGGACATCTACGAAGTGAAGGCCGCAGGTGAAGTGAAGGATCGCCATCTACACGACGTGTGCTTTCAGAAGATCGCGTTCGAACGAGCGGGGTACTCCATCGATCGCATGTTCATTGTGAACATCAATCGGGAGTATGCCCGAAACGGTGCGATTGATCCGTCTGGTTTGTTCGTCACGAGTGACGTTACGGGCGCTGCACGGGATCTCGTGAAAGATGTTGAATCCGGCATCGAGAAGGCACGACGCGTTCTTGAACTCGCTGACGTTCCATCGATCGACGACTTTCCGTGTGAGTGCAAGCCCAAGGAGTGCCTCACGCTCGATCACTGCTATCCCGGCCTGCCGCCGAACTCGGTGTATTTCGTAAGCAGGCTCCAGCTCGCGAAAGCGCGCGCGCTCTACGCGGACGGATACCGAACGGTGCGCGAGATACCCGACAGTGTAAAACTGTCCGCACGGCAGCGATTGCAGGTCGATGCTGCGAAGCGGGGTGTACCCACCATTGATCGCCCGGCAATTCGGGCGATGCTCGGCGCGCTGAGGTATCCCCTGTATTTCCTCGACTACGAGACGTTCGCAACGATCGTTCCTCAATTCGCCGGCTACTTCCCGAACGAAGCGATGCCGTTCCAGTATTCCCTGCACGTCCTGCGATCGGCGACGTCAGAGTTAGAGCACTACGAGTGTCTGGCACCCGCATATTGCGACACGACGTCTGGCGTCGTTGCATCGCTCCAGCGCGATATCGCGGACGGTGGGACGATCATCACATGGAACAAGTCATTCGAGATGGGCTGTCACGATCGGATGGCCAGGTTGCAGCCGGCAGCGGCACGGTTCCTCGCCTCACTCAACGCGCGAGTGTTCGACCTCAAGGATGTCTTCAGCAAGCAACTCTACGTGGATGGTCGGTTCAACGGCAGCTGCTCGATCAAGGATGTGCTGCCGGTTCTCGTTCCGGAATTGTCATACAAGAATCTCGCGATCCAAGAGGGAAACAGTGCATCGCTTGGGTGGTATCGCATGTTCGACCCGAAGGTGACGAGCGATGAGCGGTCGACGACGGAAAGGAATCTGCGGGCATACTGCGAGCTCGATACCCGGGCGATGGTCGAAATCTTCCGGTACTTGGTGGCACTGTAGGAAGTCCCGAGATTCGCCAAAAATGGAGCACGGTGCTGCGCACGTGGCCTTTTGTCTTCCGCTGCGTCTAGCAGCGGCCGCGTCCTGCTCCAGCTGGTGTTCCCGCTGTAGGGCGGGAAGCGTGCGGGACAAGCGAGCGCCGGTCGGATAAATGCACACACACCGGTCACCCGCTCGGGCGATGATTCCTCGCGCATCTCCGAAGGCCGCGAGACCCCGGGCTGTGCCGCACATGTTGAGCGTAGCGAGCGGGCGTGTCGCAGGACGGGGTCTCGCGGGCGGAACGTCCCGCGAGCGCCGTCCCCTGACGGAGAGGTATTGCGGATAGCAATGCGGTTGCCAGGTCGGCCTCCGGCCGCCGGCATCCTCGGCGTTGCCTTCGTCACCGGAAGCGGGTTGATGGCGGGGTGGCCGCGGGGACTTTTCAACCTCCGAGTGCTCACAGCTTTTCGTTAGTCTATCGAGGCATATTTTCTTCTTAAAAGCGGATGGAGGGCGAAGCCCTCCTTTGTTTAAGAACAATAAACCTTTGCTTAGTATTTGGTTGAATCGGCTCGAATCGAGAATCGACCGCCACGAATGGCTCCTGCAAGCCATAAATCTTCAGTCGATGCCCACACGATTGAAGAGAAAAAGGTGCGGCAAAGTACACCAGTTGGTGCGGCAAAGTACACCAGTTCCGCAGAAAAGATGGTGCGGCAAAGTACACCTATCGGACGAATGATCACGGCAATCATTCTCCGTACGTTTCGGCCAGTCTTCCAAGCACGGTAGCGGACGACCATTCATTGTAGTCCGGGAATCGGAATCCGGCGCCGAGGTGTCGCTCTGCCTCCTGGATCGCCTGTTCTTTCGCAACGTCTGCCGGAGCATCCTTGAACATCCCCAAGAAGGTCTCGACCGTTTTCCGGTAGCGATCACGATCGATCTCCTCGCGGAGGAATGTACGCAGTGCTTCTTTCCGTGCCTTGCGATAGGCGGTCGTGAGATTCGGATCGTCGGCGGAGACGCCGCGAGCCTGAAGATCCTCGTCATGCTGTCGGCGACGCTCGTCACGTTGATGTTCAAGAAACCAATCCGGCGCGGACGTTCCACGCTTGATGCCGTCCAGGCAGTACGCCTCAGCACTCTTCGTAAAGAATTTCCGCCCCTTGGTCTCCATCGCGACTTGTGTGTACTGTGCCCAACGGGCAATGACCTGGTGGTCATATCGCTTCAGAATGGATCGGATCGCGGTGTCCTCGAAGCCGATCGCTTTCAGGGGGTCATAGAGAGGGGAGTCGGCGGCATTCATAACTGGATGATGGGCAAGCTGGTCGATCGAATGCTGCTCGAAGTACGACCCGCGCTCAAAGCGGATCACATACTTTCCAGGTTCGCGTTTCTCGAACAGATCGGACACGCTTTTAACACCGCTCGGCAAGGCAATGAAGTTCGCCGCCAGAAGTTTCTCGGCGCAGTGACCGATGTCGCGCTTGAGATACTTCGTCAGTCGCTCGGGAGAGAATCCAAGAACGTTCGTTCCGAGATGACGCAACTCAAACGGAGGAGACACCTTTCGTCGCCAGAAGATCTTATGGAGCAAGAGCGCAAGCCGCCTCGATGCCGGATCGAAACTCCGGAACGTGTCGCTGGTCAGATCGAAGAAGAGCTTTCCGCCCGTTGCCTGCACGTACTCGAAAAACAGCGGGTCCCACACGATCCGCCACGCTCGGGAGGAATCGTCACGTTGCGGCAGGCTGTATTTGAGCATGCCGAAACCCGTATCCTGAAACGTCTGGAGTCGGGGATCGTAGAAGGCATCGCATTGGTAGAAGACGCCGGCCAGGCGTTTGATCGTCGCCCGAAACTCAGCGTACTGCTTTCCGCCCTTGGCCTCCAGGTATCCAAGTTTCTTCAAGCAGAAGTGCGGCGTGGCCAGAAACTCGATCGACGGCTGCGGTTGATTGAACGTCAGCGCGAGGAGTCCCCAGAGAAAATACTCGTCCCGTGACGAGAGACCGAGTGCCGCGAAAATGGAGACATTGGCGAAGCGGCGTTTGTTGGCGTCGGTGTAGAAGTACCCCGTCTTGTGCTGGTACGGTGCGACGAGGGACAGTGCCGGGTCAAGCGAACAGAGTGCGTGCTCGATGATCGACAATTGAGCGAGTCCGCTACGCTGCTCCCGCGTGCGCGTCGGCCGGGATGGATGGGCCGATGGGGGATTGAGCGCAAACATCAAACAAAGCGGAGTGCTTCGGATTGTCCCGTGCGGTGGGCATTGTTGGCAAGCGAAGATATTTGTTCAACATTATCGCAGACATCGATGATCGGTGGCATACCTCGTAAAGCTTGACCCTCAGGAATTACGGCCAACCATATAGGAAGTGCATAGCGGACTCGGAAATCTCAAAGATGGTTTCTCGGCTAATCGCCAACCGAAAGGCCATATCATTCAAACCAGAAAACGCACGGCAGTTGAATTCGGTGATGCGATCTGCACTTTGAACTGGTGGGAGTGTGGCTGCCTCCCCGAGCCAACATCCAAGCATGAGATTGAGAGTGTCCCCCTGCGGAAGTGTCAGGAACATAATGAAGGGGCACTGTTCAAACACGGTGCGCACGTAGTCCCTGGCTTTGGGGATCTGCCACACTGCCCTAGGGTCATCGTCGAATCCCTGAATCATAAGGACAACTCGCTGCTTGAAGGCCGTTGCATTCTCGCGCGTAGCCACCATGTAATGGAGTGCCTCAATGACGGGTGAAGTCTCATTATTCTCGATTATCTCCCCGGTTACAGCCAAGACAATCGCTCCGAGCCCGCGCTTCGGTAGCTTCGGTATGTAGGGATTCTGTTCGTTCCCGAAACGGCTTGGGTAGTGGTGAAAGAGAGGATACCAGCTTGCGATGGCATGGGTGTCACTCGCTGATATTGTGACTTCGGTCGCAGTGCGCTCTATTCGTTTGGCAGCGGGAACCGCCTCCTGAAATGCTTGAACGAGTTCATTCAGCATTTTCGAGGGCCGATTAGTGCTGCTAGGCGCAATCAATAATGAGAACGCGAAGGAATTGATTACTATTTGCCGTTGCACACATTCGGTTGTGGAGCTTCCTGGCAGTCGCAGTTGCCCTATACGAAACCACTTTGGTTCGAAGATCTCAGAATCCTCTGACTCGTTGCAACGTGCAGCCCGCACTTCACCCGACTCGGTAATGCAGGCCGCTGAAACTAGATGCACCCAGCACTGAACGTGATCGGTTAATGGTTCTTCGCCAAGCATCGCCTTGCGTAAAGCATGCAATGCCGCGATATCAGCGTTGTGCGCGCGGCCACTGTTGTACGACAGTTTGAGGAGCCAGCGAATCAGTCGGGGGGCTTCGAAGGAAAACTCTACCGTCGTTGGATCATAAGCAATGAGCGAAAAATACCGCTCGTAAAGATCCTTGCCGTAGGCATCGAGGTCGGCAAGCGGGCCATTGTTGCACTTCTTACAAACATCCTTAATGAGGATGTCGCCACGAGTGTGTATAAACGGCTCGCGCGCATTAAAGGTTTCAGCGTCACCTGGCGTCTCGTTGTACCAATCTGGAACAACGTGTTCTCGGGTCGGTGAACATGACCGGTCGCAGTAGGCACATTGAGCCATGTTGGATCCAATCGTTATCCGGCCATTCGCGTCTATCGGGCCAGTTTATGCAAAGACACCAGTGAACCTGCCACTCAGGAACATCAAAGAGACGCGGGCTCCTCAATCTCAACGGCGCCGTTTGTATCGTCCAGTAGTCGCGGTGTATCAGATAGCTCCAACATGTCGATCGCAGGGAGGGCGTTCCCGATAATCCCGCTCAGATCGCCATACATTCCAGCGGTGTTTTCTAATGCGCGCTCTAGCTGCTTCTCACGTTTAGCCCAAAGCCTCCGATAGGCATTCTTTTCCGATTCTAAATCGGCGCGTAGCGATCGAAATGCCTCGGCGATGCCTTCGACGCGAAGTTTGAAAGCGGGGCCTGCAAGGTAGTTGTAGACCAGCTCCATTTTGCCCTGCCGCCCTTCCTGGGACTGCCGGGTTTTTGCGACTTCGATCAATCCTGCACGCAATGCGGCGGCCAATGAGAGGGCACAACCTCGGGTCGACACCCAGACTCCATCAATCAGTTGAAACGTGGTGACACCGTCTGGAACCTCAATGCTGACAATGACAGCGAGGTCCGCTTTCGCTGCTCGTTGGTCGTCTCGCAGCTTGCCTAACCAATTATCATTCCAGGCCTTGGTGCGCTTCGATTCCCAAAGAATGACGCCGCATTCTCGGCCGGACGGATCGCGGACGGTGTGGACAACATCGCTCCCCGGTTGGCCTTTGCGCACTGGCTCAACACTGTCATGCACAAAATGCTGGCGAAGTAATTCTTCCAGTTCAAGTTCGAGCACTTCGCCTTGGAGTTGTTGCGAGCCTTCCTGCGACTTTCGTTGGAGCTCTGTGATCTGTTTTTGTAGATCACCAATCAGTTTGTCTTTCGCGTCCGCGTCTAACTTGTGCTCGTCGAGCGCTTCTTTCTTGGCTGATTGCCGGATCTTCGTACGCTCTTCATCGACGCGGCGCTGCACCGAAAGCTCCAACGCCTCCTTTTCTTCCTCAAGGGTGGTGCGCTCTTTACGCAGGTCGAGCTCCGTTTGCTTGGCGACTTTTAATTTCGCCTTTGTCTCGTTTAGTTGAAGCTGAGCATCCTGAAGTTCAACGGCGACTTCTTGTGCGGCCTCGCGTTTGGCCTCTGCTGCAAGCTTGATTCGCTCCTCTGCCACCTTCGTCGTGACACTGGCGTCTATGCTGTTGCGTTCGAGCTGCAATTGTTCAGCTCGATCCTGAAGACGCTGCTCCCGTGCAGCAAATTGCTCGTCCTTGGCCTTTGCCTCGGCCTCAAACTCCCTGCGAAGTTGCTGCCGGAGCTGGGCGGAGAGGACTTCCGTCACTTCAATCTCAGTGCCGCATTCTGGACAAGCAATTGCATCAGCCATACGTAGCCCTCCTTCTTGGGGTGGTGGACAGCAGTATACCCAAAGCGAGCCACTTGTGAATGCACTGCGGTAATTTTTCGGTGAGGATCGCGGATGGCCTGGTTTCCCCGGGAAACTCTCGACGAATATGGCTTAGCGCGATCTCATCAATCGGTCCATTCTTAAAAGTCCAACAAGACGTATCGCAAAACGAGATTGCGAGGCGACCAAATGGGGGTTGCGCAAGAAAGGGCCCCGGCGGACCAGAGGGTCGGACGGGGCTTGTGAGTTATATGCTAGAAGGTCGCAACGCGCGTTTCAGGCTTGGCGATTGTTCTTCCGCAAAGTGGCGAAGCCCAGGGCGAGGAGACCTAGTCCAGCGAGGACCAATGAGGATGGTTCCGGCACTCCCACCGTAATCGCTGCAACGAACGGTTCACCGCTTGGATTGCCGGCCGTTCCCGTTATTCGGATTTCGGTGAGCGTTTGTCCTTGGAAGGATGCCGGCAATAACAGTACCTGCCGATCGAGACGCACGGATCCATAAAACGCAGATTCAATATCCGGACCGACGGTGTTGTTGAAGACGTTGTTTAGGTAAT
>Ga0163144_10011171_pt1 | contig 19026 bp, 16 predicted proteins | sample OliLak19BULKMAT1_FD_123175 | JGI IMG/M metagenome (GOLD analysis project Ga0163144, IMG submission 123175) | Freshwater microbial mat bacterial communities from Lake Vanda, McMurdo Dry Valleys, Antarctica - Oligotrophic Lake LV.19.BULKMAT1 | ecosystem: Environmental > Aquatic > Freshwater >... | reverse complement strand
CCCTGCGCCTGGAAGCGGTGCGCCTGAACGCCGATTTTGGCGCCGACAACTTCGGTGATTACAGCGTTCCGGTGCGGATATCCGAGCGCGATCCGCTGCTGCTTTATATCGGGCAACCTTGAGTTTCGCTGACTCTGGCAGGCATGGCCAAAGGCGTAAAAAAATTCAACACATTGAGGACGCCGCTTAAGAAAAAGCAGAACTCTCGCTATGGGCAGCAAGCTTTTTGCCGCGCCCTCTGCGTTCCGGTGCACCGTGATCAAGGCCGGACAGGGGATGCCCCGTTTGGACTTCCGGGTGGTAAAAACACATCCATTCAATCGCAGTCTGGCGGCAGTTTTTTTGTATAAGTGCGCGGTAACTGCCGGCCTGGAAACGATCGACTTCCCGCCATCACCGGAAACCGCGACAATGGCCGGCGCAACCAACAGCACGGCCTGCGGCGCCAAGACCGCAGCCTCACGGAGGAAACATGGCAGACCCCATCCTTACCCCGCCGCCCGGCGGCGAGAAGATCACGATTTCGGGCGGTCGCCTGAACGTGCCAAACAACCCGATCATTCCCTTCATCGAGGGCGACGGCACCGGCCCCGACATATGGCGCGCCAGCGTGCGCGTGCTCGATGCCGCGGTGGCCAAGGCCTACGGTGGCGAGAAGAAGATCCACTGGCTGGAGGTCTACGCCGGCGAGAAGGCCAACAACCAGTTCGGCACCTGGCTGCCCGAGTCCACCGTGCAGGCCTGCCGCGATTACCTGGTGAGCATCAAGGGCCCGCTGACGACGCCCGTTGGCGGCGGCATTCGTTCCCTGAACGTCGCCCTGCGACAGATGCTCGACCTCTACGTCTGCCTGCGCCCGGTGCGCTGGTTCAAGGGCGTGCCCTCGCCGGTCAAGCGCCCCGACCTGGTCAACATGACCATTTTTCGCGAGAACACCGAGGACATCTACGCCGGCATCGAATGGGCCGGCGGCAGCGCCGATGCTCAGAAGGTGCTCGACTTCGTGCAGAAGGAATTCCCGCAGATGTTCGGCAAGATCCGCTTCGGCACCGCCGAAAAAAATGCCGACTGGCAGGCCGCGCTCGAAGGCATCGGCGGGCCCAAACGCGAAATGCCGGTGCAGGTCGGCATCGGCCTCAAGCCGGTCAGCTACCTCGGCACCGAGCGGCTCGTGCACAGCGCGATCCAGTACGCGATCACGCAAAAGAGCAAGTCGATGACCCTGGTGCACAAGGGCAACATCATGAAGTTCAGCGAAGGCGGCTTCCGTGACTGGGGCTACCAGGTTGCGCGCGACTTCTATGGTGCGGTCGAACTCGACGGCGGCCCGTGGATGGTGATTCCCGAAGGCAAGCCCGGCGCCGGCCTGATCATCAAGGACGCCATCGCCGATGCCTTCCTGCAGCAGATCCTTCTGCGTCCGGCCGAATACGACGTGGTCGCCACGCTCAACCTCAACGGCGACTATCTGTCCGACGCGCTGGCCGCGCAGGTCGGAGGCATCGGCATCGCACCCGGCGCCAACATCAACTACGTCACCGGCCATGCCGTGTTCGAAGCCACCCACGGCACCGCGCCCAAGTACGCCGACCTCGACAAAGTCAATCCGGGCTCGGTGATCCTTTCCGGCGAAATGATGCTGCGCTACCTGGGCTGGAACGAAGCGGCCGACGCGATCATCGCGGCGACCGACAAGGCTATCGCCGCCAAGCGCGTCACCTACGATTTCGCCCGCCTGATGGAAGGCGCGACCGAGGTGAAGTGCTCGGAGTTTGCCGATGAGTTGATCAGCCACCTGTGACGGGATGCGCCCGCGTGGCGGGATTGCAGTCAGACAGGACAGGGCGCTTCGGCGCCCTGTTCTTTTGGAATTGGGGGAATCGAAAAATAATTGCCGGGTCCTTGTACCCGCGAGTTACCCATTCTTCGCAGGCTCGGCTGGCAAGCCCAGGTGCTCATTTCACCGCCTGGGTTTGGCAGCCCAGCCTGTGCGCCGTCGGGTAGACTCGGATCCGGTATCCGCGCAAGAACGATGACAGGGGAAACTGCCTGACTATCGACGAACAGCAGGTCGCCGACACCTTCATCGCAAAATGGCAAGACGTCAGTGCCTCCGAGCTTTCCACGTCGTAAAGCTTCCTTGCCGACCTGTGTCGGTTGCTTGGCGTGGACACCCCGCATCCCGATCCCGAACAGCGCTACATGTTCGAGCGGCCGATCACTTTCAGGCATGGTGACGGCAGCAGCAGCCCCGGGAGGATTGATCTTTATCTTCGCGGCGCCTTCGTCCTTGAATCGAAAAAGCTCAAGGCCGCCGCTCACACCAAAGGCTTCGATGAAGCCATGCTGCGCGCGCGCAGCCAGGCCGAGCGCTAAGCACGCGCCTTGCCGGCATAAGAAGGCCGTCCGTCGTTCGTGCTGGTGGTGGATGTTGGCAACCGGATCGAGCTGTACTCCGAGTTCAGCCGTTCGGGCGCCACCTACGCCCCGTTTCCGGATCCGCGCAGCCATCGCATCGCGCTGGCCGACCTGCGCCAGCCCGGGATTCGCGAGCGCCTGCGCCGCATCTGGACCGACCCGCTCTCGCTAGATCCCAGCCGCGAGTCGGCGCGCGTTACTCGCGAGATTGCCGCACCGTTGGCCACCCTGGCGCGCAGCCTGGAAGGGGTCGGCCACCCACCCGAGATCGTTGCCCAGTTCATGATGCGCTGTCTGTTCACCATGTTCGCCGAAGACGTGAAGCTGTTGCCGACAGAGAGTTTTCGCGAACTGCTGATCAAGCATGTCGAAAAACCCGACCTCGCCATGCGCATGCTCGGGCAATTGTGCCGCGACATGGACAACGGCGAATTTTCGGCTGCCATCGCCAGCGACGTGCTGCGCTTCAACTGCAAGCTGTTCAAGCAGCCGGACACGCTGCCGCTGGACAGCGGGCAGATCGCCTTGCTGATCGAGGCGGCCAAGGCCAAGTGGGAGAATGTCGAGCCGGCCATCTTCGGCACCCTGCTTGAGCGCGCGCTCAGCGTCCGCGACCGGCACAAGCTTGGCGCACATTACACCCCGCGCGCCTATCTCGAGCGGCTGGTGCTGCCTACGGTGATCGAGCCGCTGCGCGCCGAGTGGAGCGATGCGCAGGCCGCTGCGTCGACGCTGGCCGCCGAAAGCAAACCCGACGAAGCCGTTGCCGAACTGCGCCGTTTCCACCGCCGCCTGTGCAACGTGCGCGTGCTCGATCCGGCCTGCGGCTCGGGCAACTTCCTCTACGTCACGCTGGAACACCTCAAGCGCCTCGAAGGCGAAGTGCTCAACGCACTGGACGAATTCGGCTATCGCCAGACGGGCCTCGCGCTCGCTGGTGAACGCGCCGATGCCGCCGCCGGCGAAACCGTAGACCGGCACAACCTGCTCGGCATCGAGCTCAACCCGCGCGCCGCTGCCATCGCCGAAGTCGTGCTGTGGATAGGCTACCTGCCATGGCACTTCCGCACCCGCGGCGACGTGTTTCCGCCGCAACCGGTGATCCGCGATTTCCGCAATATCGAAAACCGCGATGCGGTCCTGGCCTACGACCGCATGGAGTACGTCAACGACGAGCACGGCGTGCCGGTGAAGCGCTGAGATGGCAAGACCATGAAAAAGTCGCCGGTGACGGGGGAGGATATTCCTGACGAGACGGCCCGGATGCCGGTGGAGCGCTATGTGAATCCGCGCAAGGCGGCATGGCCGGAAGCAGATTTTGTGTTGGGGAATCCGCCGTTTATTGGCAACAAGCGGATGCGAACGGCTTTGGGTGACGGCTATGTCGAGGCGTTACGGGGTGCCTGGCAGGACGTGCCGGAGTCGGCCGATTTTGTAATGTACTGGTGGCACCATGCCGCGCAGATGACGCGTCGAGGCGCGCTGTTGCGATTCGGCTTGATAGCCACTAATTCAATCCGTCAGGCATTCAATCGACGTGTTATTGAAGCCGCCTTGCTGCCGGCTATTGCTGATACGAAGCTCGCCGACGGTGGTTCAGCTGGCCGTCAAATTCGACCTGCAGCGGAATGCGCCTCCGCCTGCAAGAACCGCTGCTTGGCCTTAGTGTTCGCGATTCCAGATCATCCGTGGGTGGATGTTGCCGACGGTGCGGCGGTTCGGATTGCAATGACGGTTGCCAGTGTCGGAAACGTGAACGCGACGCTACGACAGGTCGTCGATTAACACGACGAAACAGACGGGGAGAGGGAGCAAGGGCATGAGCCGCGACGACGCCAAGCGCGCGTTCGACGAAGCCATCCTCGAGCGCCTCGTAGCCCTCAACGCCGTGCGTGCCGCCGAGGAAGCCCGCGGCCTCGTCCGCTGGCTGCGCCCTGACTTCCAGAATCCCAGCGCCACGGCCACACCCATCCAGTCCGAGCTGCCAGACGAAAGGCAGGAGGATGAAGCCAGCTCCTCACGGGCCATGGCTGCAAAACCGTTGCCTTGGCCCAAGGACGCCGTCGACCAGGTGCGCGCCGTCGCCGACGCGCTCGCCGCGAGCGCCGTCCCGCTCTCGCTTGACGATATCGCCGTCCGATTCACCGCTCGCGGCCCATGGAAAAAACGCCTTCCGCAACTCCTCAAGATGCTCATCGCAGTTGGACGGGCTTCAGCCACCGTGGATAACCGCTTTCGATCCAGCTAGCAGCGCACGGTGGGCTACAGCCGCCGCATTGCCAAATGCCGGCCTTGGCCCGAATTGACCGCCCGCCCGGCGGCATCCTTCAGCCAGTGAGTGCACGATCATTGCGGACACGCGGCACCGGTCCTGACGTTATCGTCATGCGCGAGCGACGCGACCAAAGTGCGATTCCATGGTTAGACTGGGCCATGTCACTGGAAACTCACTCCTCGCCCGACCCGGCCGCCGCCTGCGCGGCGGCGATCCGCGACGCTTTCATCGACTACGACGCACGTTTTGACGCGATCACGCGGCGGGCGCGGCGACGTTTTGAAACCCGCGACTGGATCGGCTCGCGCGAGGATGCGGTCGAGCGTATCGAGCTTTACGATCGCTGCGTGGCGGAGGTATCCACGGCGCTGGAAGCGAGTCTGGGCAACGGTGCGCAGGATCGCCGTCTGTGGTCCGCGGTGCGCGACTGCTTCGCCGCGCTGATCGCCGAGCAGCTGGATCAGGAGCTGTTCAAGACCTTCTTCAACACGCTGACGCGGCGTTTCTTCAAGACCCGCGGCGTGGCTGCCGACATCGAGTTCGTGGCGCTGGACATCGAGCCCACCGACCGCATCACCCATCCGGTGGCGCGGCACAGCTATGCGGTCTCGGGCGCGCTGGCGGCAACGTGGGAGCGCGTATTGGCCGGTTATGCCTTCAACGTCGGCTACGAAAACGCCGAGCGCTGCGCGGCCAACGTTGCCAGTGCGCTGGAAAGGCGTTTTGGCCATGGTGATGAATCCGGCGTGGTGGCGGTCGAGCTGCTGGATACCGTGTTTTATCGCGAGCGCCGCGCTTATCTGGTTGGCCGGGTGTTCGACCGCGAACGCTACGCGCCCTGCGTGATCGCCCTGGTCAACGAGGAGGCTGGCTTGCGCGTGGACGCAGTGCTGAGCACGCGCCAGCAGGTGGCGGTGCTGTTCGGCTATACGCACAGCTATTTCCATGCCGACCTGGCCACGGTCGGCGATGCCGTGGTGTTCCTGCGTGCGCTGCTGCCGGGCAAGCCGGTGGACGAGATATACACGGTGCTCGGCCGCGCCAAGCAGGGCAAGACCGAGCGCTACCGGCATTTTTTCGGCTACCTTGGCGCGCATCCGGAGCAGCAGCTGATCCAGGCCGACGGCGAGCGCGGCATGGTGATGGCGGTGTTCACGCTGCCTGGCTATGCGCTGGTGTTCAAGCTGATCCGCGACAAGTTCGCCTATCCGAAAAACATCGCTCGCGAGCAGGTGCAGGAAAAATACCGGCTGGTGTTCCGCCACGACCGCGTCGGCCGCCTGATTGATGCCCAGGAATACCGTTTCCTGCGCTTTCCGCGCGCGCAGTTCGCGCAAATACTGCTCGACGAACTGCTGTCTGAATGCCGGGAATCGGTGAGCGAGGACGGCGAGTTCATTGTCGTCCACCACTGCTACATCGAGCGCCGGCTGCGGCCGCTGAACCTTTACGTCAAGGAAAGCTCGGAAGAGGCCGCGCTCTCGGCGGTGCTCGACTACGGGCAAGCGATCAAGGATCTGGCGCGCAGCAATATCTTCCCCGGCGACCTGCTGCTGAAGAACTTCGGCGTCACCCGCAACGGCCGCGCCATCTTCTACGACTACGACGAGCTGTGCCTGGTCAGCGAATGCCGTTTCCGCAAGCTGCCCGAGCCGAAGAATGACGAGGAGGAAATGCACCACGGTGCCTGGTACTACGTGGCCGACAACGATGTCTTCCCCGAACAGTTCCCGCGCTTCCTTGGCCTGACGCCGATGCAGCGCGACGCCCTGCTGAAGACACACGGCGAGATTTTCGACGTGCGCTGGTGGCAGCAGCTGCAGGCGCACCTGCTGGCCGGCGGTTTCAGCGACGTGCCGCCGTATCCGGAGAGTGCGCGCATTCGCGATGTCGTGATTTTGTAGGAGCGGCGGGCACATGGGCTTGACGTAGGCTTGTGCTAGCCTCGTCGCTCATCCATCCGACAGGTAGCCGTGCATGCGCAGGATTCCCTTGGCCATCGCCCTTTGTGCCTTGCTGACCGCAAATGTTTCCGCCGAGCGTGAGTCGGCAACCAATTCACCGCCGGCACTGAAAGTACAGGCAAGCCAAGTACAGTCCAATCCGCTTGGTGCCGTGCTGGCGGGCGACTGGCGCGACCCGAAGAACGTCGCCCGCGATGTTTACCGTCATCCGCAACAGACGCTGGATTTTTTCGGCGTCAGGCCCGACCAGACCGTGGTCGAGATTTCACCCGGTGGTGGCTGGTACACGGAAGTCTTGGCGCCCCTGCTGCGCGAAAAAGGGCGTTATTACGGCGCCGTCAACAATCCCGCGCTGGCCAGCAGCGATCGCGCCCGCGACGGCAGCGCCAAGCAGAACGGCACCTTGCGCGGTCGCTTCCATGCCCGCACCGATGTGTATGGCGATGCCCAGCTGGTTGAAATTGACCCGGCCAACCCCGTGTTTGGCCGGCCCGCTTCCGCCGACGCGGTGCTGACCTTTCGCAACGTGCACAACTGGATGATGGCCGGCCAGGCCGAAGGCATGTTCAAGGGCTTTTTCGCCGTGCTCAAGCCGGGCGGCACCCTGGGCGTGGTCGAGCATCGTGCCAACACGGATGTGCCCGCGGGCGACCGCAGCGGTTACGTCAGCGAGGCGCAGGTGATCGCGTCCGCGAAGGCGGCAGGATTCGAGCTGGCGGGACGCAGCGAGATCAATGCCAACCCGAAGGACAGCAAGGATTACCCCAACGGCGTGTGGACCCTGCCGCCGGTGCTGCGCGAAGGCGACAAGGACCGTGAAAAATACCTCGCCATCGGCGAGAGCGACCGGATGACGCTGCGCTTCATCAAGCCCACAAAGTAGGTTCACTGCCAGCGGCGTTATGAGGGATTTCCAAAAGGAAATGTCCTTTGCGCCACAGGCCGACGATCTATATTTCGTTTTCTAGCCTGATAGCCCTTCCACATTTACCAGCCCGCCCGCTGGTCGAGGACCGGGCTTGACAGCCTGAATTCGCTGTCTGTACTGTACTAACACACACAGTACAGCGAGCAAGGCCGATGGCCCGCAACCAAGCCCTCATGATCGAGATCGCCACCGGCGATCCGCGTCCGATCAGCAAGCAGATCGTCGACGGCGTGCGCATGAAGATCGCCACCGGCGAGCTGCAGCGGGGCATGCAGCTGCCCAGCGTGCGCGGATTGGCCATGCAGCTGACCATCAATCCGAACACTGTCGCCAAGGCCTATGCCGAACTCGCCGCCGAAGGCTGGCTGGAATCGCGCCAGGGTCTGGGCCTGTTCGTCGCGCCGCCGCGCCAGCGGCTGAGCCGGGCCGAGCGCGACAAGCGCTTCGACGAAGCCGTCAATCGTTTCGTCCACGACGTGATTGCACTTGATGTCGGCAGCGACGAGGTGCTCGCGCGCCTCGATCTCGAGCTGCAGGCCTGTGCACCAAAAAAAACCGCCTGACTCCAGATTCCCAACGGAATGAAAAATCGCACCGGAATGACCATGTCCGACCACGCCATCGAAACCCGCGCGTTGAGCAAACGCTTCGGCAGCAAGCTCGCGCTCAATCATCTCGACCTGCAGGTGCCGCGGGGCGGTATCCACGCGATCGTTGGTGCCAACGGCGCCGGCAAGTCGACTCTGTTCCGCATCTTGCTCGGTTTCCTCGCGCCGACCGCCGGTGACACCTGCATCCTCGGCCGCGACAGCCAGCGGCTGACGCCTGAGGATCGTGGCCGGATCGGCTTCGTCAACGAGGAACACACGCTGCCGGGATGGATGACGGTGCAGGCGATCACCGCCGCGCAGCGACGGCTTTACCGGCGTTGGAGCCAGCCATTGTTTGACGAGGTTCTGGGCCACTACCACATCCTGCCGGAACAGCAGATTGGCGAGCTGTCGCGCGGGGAGCGCGCCGGCTTCAACCTGGCGCTGGCGCTGGCCCAGGGCCCGGAGCTGCTGGTGCTGGACGAACCGACGCTGGGGCTGGACGTGGTCGCCAAGCGCGCCTTCCTCGAAGCACTGATGTACAGCAATACCAGCGACGACTGCACGGTCATCTATTGTTCGCACCAGATGGACGAGATCGAGCGCGTGGCCGACAACCTGATCATCCTCGAGCAGGGCCAGCTGCGGAACATGTCGCCGCCGGAAGAATTCTGTGCGCGGGTCAGCCACTGGGTTGCCGACATCCCGTTCAAGGGCCCGGACCCGCGCACCGTGCCGGGACTGCTGCAGCTGCAGCGACTCGATGGCCTGCATCACTTCCTGGTGCTCGACCAGGACGAAGGCTTTGCCGATTTCCTGCGCGCCTCCGGTGCCCGCTCGATCAACAGCATGCCGGTCGGCCTCGATCGTGCCGTCAACGGCTTCCTTGCCCAGAACCACGCGGCTCCCGCCGCCGCCTGACGCCATTGCCTCATGCCATCAAGGGATTCGCGATGTACGACCTGTTCAAAGCCGAACTCAAGCGTTTCTGCCTGTGGGCCGGCGCCTATGCCTTCGTCCAGCTGCTGGTGCTGCTGTTCCTGACCCGCGTCGTCGACCTCGCGCAGCAGCCGTGGGAGGTCTATCTGGTGATCGCGTCGGTGCACGCGCTGGCCGGCCTGCTGCTGGGCCTGTACCAGTTCGGCGGTTACCGGCGGCCGAACGCTTGGTTGAACTTGTTGCACCGGCCACTGGCGCACTGGCGGATCGCCCTCGCGCTGCACGGCGCCGGCGCGTTGCTGCTGCTGGTGGCGGTGCTGGCACCCCTGCTGTTGACAGCGGCATGGCAAGAAACGATGACGGCGAGGGTATTGGACCATCGCCATTTGCTGCTGTGCCTGGCCGCCTGGAGCATCAGCCTGATCGCCTACCTCAGTGGCAGCTGCGCGATGCTGCTGCCGCGACGGGTTGCGGCGGCGCCGTTGGTGTTCCTGGCCCTGCTGCCCGGCGCGTACGCCACCGGCGTCGGTGCGCTGGCGCTGCAGCTGCTGGTGCTCGGCTGGCTGCTGGCGTTGATGATCGTGGCATTCAAGCCAGATATCGGTAGCCCGCCGCGCGGCACCGCCGGCTTGCTGCTGGCGCTGCCGATGCAGCTGACCATGTGGTTGCTGCTGGTGCTGGCCGGGTTTGGCGTCGAGTTGCTTTGGATCGCCCAGGGCTCGCATCCGAACAATCTCGCCCAGGCGCCGGTCGGCAGTGCCAAGGAGGCCGACATGGCCGACGGCGACGACCTGATAATCGCCGGTCTTGCCAGCAGCAAGCTCGCCGACGCGCCGCTGTGGCGCGAGCAGGCCGCCATCTCCGACATCGCCACCTTCGGTCTCGCCATCACCGAAACGCCAATCTGGAACGAGCTGACCAATCGCGCGCCGATGGAATTCGACGACGAGGAACGGCGGATCCGCTGGGTGTTCAGTCACGATCGCGGCCGCTTTGTCGGCTACCGGCTGACCGACCGCAAAGCCGTGGCCGAATTGGGTGTCGATGGCGACGGACGTTTTGCTTCGCCGCCACTGCCGGGCCCGCGCCGGATGCTGATCGGTCGCGACACGCTGTACGAATACGACAGCCAGTCACAGCGGGTACTGCCAAGGCTGCGGCTGCCGGCGGGTGAAGTGATCGCCGGGCTGGAGTTTTTTGGCGAGCGCCTGGCGGTGCTCGGGGACCGCGCGCTTTATGTCTACGATGCCCGCGCGCTGACACTCGACACCAGTCTGCTTGCAACCCGGCAACGACTGCCGCTGCCCGCCGCCGCTGGCAACCTGCAGCGCGTCGATGTGATGGAACTGCTGGACGGGCACCTGGTGTCATTCACGATGACCCGCATGCGCCACAACGGTGAGGGCCCTTCGTTCCAGCAATTGGTCCGTATCGACGAGCAGGGTCGGATCACGGACGTCGCGCGGCGTGAGTTGGCGACCGGCTACGGCCCGGCTTGGATCTGGCAGACCTGGTACTTGTCGCCGGTGATCCATGCCGTGCTGCCGGCGGCACGCGCGCTGTTCTCGCCTTACCAGCCCGGCCATACGCGATCACCGCCTCCGCGACCGCCGATGGTGCCGGCGATCGCCGGCGCGCTGCTGCTGCTGTCGTTGCTGGCCGCACTGCTGCACGTCCGTCGCACCGCGCTGTCGCTGCCGGAACGGCTGGCTTGGTCCCTGGCCTGCGCTGTCGTCGGCTTGCCGGCGCTGATGGCGCTGCGGCTGATCGTGCCGCCGCGCGAAACCCTGCCGCCGCTCGCAACCGCACAGAACTCGCCGGCCTGACGCCGGCACTGTGATCCAAGGGAGTTTGATGATGAGCGTCTGGAACAATCTCTGGATGCCGGTGGCGGCTGCAGGGGTGTTCGCCCTGATCGCCGCGTTGGCGGGTCCGGCGCGCGCCGATGCTGCCGCCGACGCCGCCGTCGCTGAGCTACGTAACGCTGTCGCTGTCGAACGCTTGCGTACAAAAGCGCCGCGACTGCAGCGCGCGCAATTCTTGTCCCAGCCGCAGCTGCTGCAAGCGACGCTGTCGCCGGACGGCCGGCGCCTGGCCTGGCTGGCCGAACGTGGCGGCCAGCGCGGTGTCTGGCTGCAGGACTTGCCCAAGGGCGCGCCGCGCCGCGTGCTCGCGCAGACCACGGCCTCAGAACTTGCCTGGAGCCGCGACGGGCGCTGGCTGCTATTGCCGGCACCGCGCCAACTCACCGCGCTGGCAGTGGCGGGGCAGGTTGGTTCCGGCGTGATCGCTGCGCTGGGCGGCCACGGCCGCCGGCAGTACCTCTGGGTCGATCCCGTGCTGCCGGCGGCCGCGCTGCTGCTGGAACGGCCACCGCGTATTGGCCCGGGCCGTTGGCGACTGCTGCGGGTCGAGGTCGGCAGCGCGCCTGCCGTAAAGCGCGAGGAAGTGCTGCATGAGAGCGTGCAACCAATCGTCGACGCGGTGATCGGCGACGACGGCAAGCTCGCCTGGCTGATGCGCGCCGAGGGCGAGGCGCATGTGCTGTATCCGGTCGATGGCAACAGGTTGGGAAAAGCGCAGCTGCGCTGTGAACGCATGCGGCGCTGCCTGCTGCTCGGTCATGCCAGCGATGGTGGGGCTTGGCTCAACAGCAATGCCGATGGCGACCTCACCGGACTGCTGCATCTTGATCGCCAGGGACGCCTGCATCGGCAACACCAGGATCCGCGCGGTGAAGCCGATCTGGTCGACATCGTGCTCGATCCGGTCGACGGCTCGCCGCGCTTCGTCGGCTATCGCAGCACGGTGCCGCAGCTATTCGCACTGGCGAACAGTGATGATGCCGCGCTGTCGGCGATCCATAGGCAGTTGCCCGGCCGCACGCTGCGGATTGAAGCGGGTCGTGGCAACGGTGCGTACTGGCTGGTGCACGAGCGCGCCGACACGCTGCGCGGCGAACGCCTTTGGCTGGCCGATCCCGGCACAGGCCGGCTCACGCAGGTGCTGGGCGACGTGGGGTTTGTTTTCAACGGCAAGCCGCAAGCGCGTCCCGACGAGGCGGCCATGGCGCACAAGTGGCCGCTGCGCTGGCGGGCGTCGGATGGGCGTTGGCTGCATGGCTTCGTGACGCTGCCGCCGGGCGTCGATGTGGCCAACGCGCCGCTGGTTGCCAGCGTACATGGCGGTCCTTTCAGTCTGGTCCGACCGGACTTCAGCAATGACGCGCAGCTGCTGGCCAATCGCGGTTACATCGTGTTCCAGCCAAACTTCCGCGGTTCGACCGGCTTGGGCCGCGACTATCTGTTCGCCGCCGGCGGCGATTTCGGCCATGGCCGCGTGCAGCAGGACATTGTCGACGGCGTGCGCTGGCTACTGGCCAATGGCGTTGGCGACGGAGGCCGCGTCGGTATCGTCGGAGCCTCGTTTGGCGGTTACTCGGCGCTGCTGGGCATCACCTTCCAGCCGGAATTGTTCAAGGTTGGGATCGCCGCAGTTCCGCCCGCCGATTTCGGCTGGGTAGTGCGCGAGTATCTCGGCACCGGCCAGGAAATGGTCCCCGGTGTGCCGATGGTGGCGAGCATGCGCCATCTCGGGCTGGATCCGGCTGATCCGGTCCTGATGGCGCGACTGACGAAGCAATCACCGATCGTGCACGCGGCGACACTGCGTCGACCATTACTGATGCTCGCCGGCGGCGAGGACGAGCGCGTGCCGATCCGCGGCGTCACCCATTACGCCGCCAGGCTGCAGTCGCTGGGCAAGGATGTCAGCCTGTTCATCGACACCGAGGCCGGCCACAACCCCGGCGATACCCGCACCCGCGAGGCCTATTACTACTTGATGGAGCGGCTGCTGCATCGCCAGTTGGGCGGCGCCGAACCGGAGCCCCCGGGCCGGGAGTTGACTGCGCACCTGCAGCGCAACCTGCGCCTCAGCGGAAAATCACTGCAGCCGTAAGTGGCTTCAGCGCGCGTCCTTCTCCAGCACGCCGCCCTTGATCACCACCGGCACCGATTCCAGCTGGCGCACGTCGGTGGTCGGATCACCCGCTACCGCGATCATGTCGGCCCAGCGGCCGGCTTCGACCACGCCGACGTCGGTGCGGCCCAGCGCCTCGGCGGCGTTGACCGTCGCCGACTGGATGGCCTGCACCGGCGTCATGCCGTAGCGCACCATCGTGGCGAACTGCAGGGCGTTGTTGCCGTGCGGAAAGATGCCGGCATCGGTGCCGTAAATCATCTTCGCGCCAGCGGCGTGGGCGCGGCGGAAATTTTCGCGCTGCAGGTCGCCGATTTCGCGGTCCTTGCGCAGGTTGTCTTCCAGCACGCCGTTTTTCTTGCCTTCCGATTGCGTGTAATCGGTGTTGTAGATGTCCATCGACAGCCATGCGCCGTGCTGTTTGGCAAGGCGGATGCCTTCGTCGTCGATCAGGCTGGCGTGCTCGATGGTATCGACGCCGGCGCGGATGGCGTCGCGGATGCCGGAAGCGCCGTGCGCGTGCGCGGCCACTTTCAGGCCCCACTGGTGCGATTCTTCGACGACGGCCTGCATTTCCGCGAGGCTCAGCTGCTGTTGGCCCGGCTCGGTGTTGCGCGAGAACACGCCGCCAGTGGCGCAGATCTTGATTACCTGCGCGCCGTATTTGCGGATCTCGCGAACGCGCTTGCGGCCTTCTTCGGGGCTGTCGGCGTTGTAGGGACTGGCCTGTCGCATCGACGGCGGGAAGAACGTGGAATCGCAGTGGCCGCCGGTGGCGCCGAAGGCATAACCGGCCGACACTACGCGCGGCCCGCGGATTTTGCCCTCATCGATGGCTTCGCGCAGGCCGACGTCGTTCCAGGCGTCACTACCCACATTGCGCACCGTGGTGAAGCCCGCATCGAGCGTGTGGGCGGCGTTCGGCACGGTGAGCACCGACCAGAACCGGTCACTGAACTGCAGACTGGTATAGCCGCCGTAAGTGGGATCGGAATCCAGATGCACGTGCATGTCGATCAGGCCGGGCAGCAGGCTCATGCCCTTGAGATTGATGATCGGCGTATCGGTCGTGAGGATGTGCAAACCCGTGCCGCCGTGCGCGACCTTTTCGATCCGTCCGTCCCGTACGAGGATGTTGACGTTCTCCAGCCAGCGACCGGTGCGCACGTCGAGCAGGCGATCGGCCAGGATGAGGGCGTTTCCGCGCTGGCGATGACTGGCGTCATTCTGGGCCGCGCTGGCGATGGCTGGCGTCATCCTGGGCCAGCGCAGGCGTGGTAGTGCCGATGGCAAGGACGAGGGCGAGAACGCGGGGCAGGGTAGACATGGCAGGGCTCCTGGAAGGTGCGGCCGAGTTTAAGGCAAGGCTGGACAAGTCCGTTATCGGCCTATCTTTCTCGCCCCGCGTGCGGGAGACCGCAAGGAGTACACGGCACAAAGGGTTGGGAGCGGATCAGGCCTAAGTTTCGCCCGTCTGCAGCCGCCACAGTTCTGCGTAGGCGCCATCGGCTGCGATGAGTTCTCCATGTCGTCCACTCTCGACGATGCGCCCGGCTTCCAGCACATGGATCACATCGGCCTGCCGCACGGTGGAAAGCCGGTGCGCGACGATGATCGTCGTGCGGCCTTTTGAAACGCGGGCCAGCGAACGCTGGATGGCCGCTTCGGTTTCGTTGTCGACCGCCGAGGTGGCTTCGTCGAGCACGAGGATGGCCGGATCGCGATACAGCGCGCGGGCCAAGGCGATGCGCTGGCGCTGACCGCCGGACAGCCGCGAGCCGCGCTCGCCGACCGGGCTGTCGTAGCCCAGCGGCAGGGCGCCGATGAAATCGTGCGCTTCAGCGGCGCGGGCGGCGGCTTCGACTTTTTCGCGATCGGCATTGCGTTCGCCGTAGGCGATGTTGTCGGCGACGCTGCCGTCGGTGAGGAAACTTTCCTGCGCGACATAGCCGATGGCCCGGCGCAGCGAGGCCGGCTGCAGCACGGCGATGTCCTGGCCATCGAGAGTGATGCGGCCGGCGTCGGCATCGATGAAACGCAGCAGCAGTTTGAGCAGGGTGCTCTTGCCGCCGCCGGTGCCTCCGACCAGGGCGACAGTTTGGCCGGCGACGACCGCGAACGCGACCTCACGCAAGGCCGGCCGGCCTTCGTAGGCAAAGCTGACGCCGTCGAAGCGCAGTGCGCCGTCGGGCCTTGTTTCCAATTCAAGCTCACCCCGCGCCGGCAGCGGCGTATCGAGCAGGTCCATCACCCGGCTCACCGAGGCCATCGCGCGCTGGTAGAGGTCGGTCATGTCGGCCAGTCGAGTGAGCGGCCACAGCAGTCGCTGGGTGAGATACACCAGCGCCGAATAGCTGCCAACGCCGAGCTTGCCCTGCAGCGCCAGCCAGCCGCCATAAAGCAGCGTGGCTACGAAGCCGAAGAGGATGGCCATGCGGATCACCGGCGTGATCGCCGCCGAAAACCTGATCGCCTCGGCATTGCGCTGGCGGAAATCATCCGAGGCCTGGCGCAGGTGTTCGGCCTCGAAGTCCTCGGCGGTATAGGCCTGGATGGTGGCCATGCCGGCGAGGTTGTTGTTGAGTCGCGCCGATACCGTCGCTGCCGCTTCGCGGGCCGCGCCGTAACGCGGCGCCAGCCGCTTCTGGAACCAGAACGCGCCGATCAATATCAGCGGAATCGGCAGCATCGCCAGCGCGGCAAGGTCGGCGGTAAGCACGAAGAACACCGCGCCTACCAGCAGGGACGACACCACCACCTGGATCAGGTCGTTGGCGCCGGTGTTGAGGAAACGCTCGATCTGGTTGACGTCCTCGTTCATCAGCGCCATCAGCCGGCCGCTGCGCTCGCGCTCGATGGTCGCCGGCGGCAGCTTTTGCAAATGGCCGTAGGCCGCCTGGCGCAGCGCGTGCTGCAGGTCTTGGGCGAGGCCGCGCCACTTGAGCGCATACAGGTATTCGAACAGCGACTCGGCCACCCAGATGACGATGGTCAGCGCCACCAGCGCATAGAGCTGGTGCATCGGTTCGGGCAGGCCCATGCGTGCAAGGAACGATGCCCTCTGGTTGACCACCACGTCCACCGCCACGCCGATCAGCAGCTCGGGCAGCACATCGAAGACCTTGTTGAGCACCGAATAGACCGCGCCCAACACGGCATTGCGGCGGAACGGGCGGGCGAAATCGGCGAGACGGCGCAGCGGATGCGGTCGGGTCATGGCGGCAGCTGGAAAAACCTGCAGGCATTCTCGCATGAGGCTAGACTGAGCCCATGCTGATAGCGTTCAACAAGCCCTACGGGGTGTTGTGCCAGTTCACCGACGACGAGACGCCGCCGCGTCCGACCTTGGCCGGCTTTGGCCTGCCTCCGGATATCTACGCCGCTGGCCGCCTCGATTTCGATTCCGAGGGCCTGCTGCTGCTGTCTGACGACGGCGCCCGCATCGCCCAGATCAGTTCGCCCAAGTTCAAATGGCCCAAGACCTACCTGGTGCAGGTCGAAGGCATCGCCACGGCTGAACAGATTGCCGAGCTCAAACGCGGCATCACCCTCAGCGATGGCCGCACCGCGCCGGCCGAAGCACGCTGCCTGCAGCAGAAACCGGACTGGCTGTGGCCACGCGAGCCACCCATCCGCCAGCGCAAGACCGTGCCCGACAGCTACGTCGAGATCACCATCCGCGAAGGCCGCAACCGCCAGGTGCGGCGCATGACCGCTGCCGTCGAACTGCCGACCTTGCGTCTGGTGCGCATCTCGATCGGCCCGCATCGCCTTGATGGCCTCAAGCCCGGGCAATGGCGTCAAGAACCCCTGTAATCCCGGACTATCCGGATCATGCATGTAGGAGCAGCGCGGGCCGCGACCCACGCCTGCGACGATGCCGTGCAATCGGGTCGCGGTTCGGTTGCCTTGATCCGTGGCAATGCAAGCGCGGTCGCGGCTTGCGCCGCTCCTGCAGGAGTTCGTGAACGTGATGAACTTCCAGGATCACTTCTCCGCCCACGCCGCTGATTATCGGAATTCGCGCCCGCATTATCCGTCGGCGCTGTTCGACTGGCTCGCCGCGCAGTGTGCAAGCACCGACCTCGCCTGGGATGCCGGCTGCGGCAATGGCCAGGCCAGCGTGGCGCTGGGGGAACATTTCAGCACGGTGTTCGCCAGTGATCCCAGCGCCGAGCAGATCGAAAACGCGATCGTGCATCCGCGCGTGTCCTACCGCGTCGAGCCCGCCGAGCGCTGCTCATTGCCCGATGCCTGCGCTGATCTGGTCACCGTTGGACAGGCCATGCACTGGTTCGACGTGCCGCGTTTTCAGGCAGAGGCGCGGCGCGTGCTCAAAGTCGGTGGTGTTATTGCCGTGTGGACCTACGCCGAGTCGCGCGTCGATGCCGCTGTCGATGCCGTGTTTGATCGTTTGCACAACGACCTGCTTGGGCCATATTGGCCGGCGGGCCGCGAGCACGTCATTACGCAGTACCGGCTGCTGCCGTTTGTTTTTGAAAACATTGTCGCGCCAGCTTTCGAGGTGCGCTGCGACTGGAGCCTGCCGCAATACCTCGCGTATTTGCGCAGCTGGTCGGCCAGCCAGCGCTGCCTGCGGGAAACCGGACGCGATGCCGTCGATGAAATTTCCGCCGCGATGCAAGCTGCCTGGGGTGATCCCGACCAGGCGCGCGCCGTCATCTGGCCGCTCACCCTGAAAGCCGGCCGAGCATAGGTCGGGTCTCGACCCGACACCGCCACAACCTCAACCATCGCGATGTCCGGATGCCGGGATGGCGCGATGCCGGGCTACGTTACGGCAGCTGGAAAAATCCACGCGCCGTTTTTGTGGTTGATGCGGCCGTTACTTGCACATCCTCGCCGCGATCACGCGCCAATTCCTCGACGATATGGCGCAAATACATCGGCTCGTTGCGCCGGTGCGAGGGCGCCGGCTTTGCCGTGCGCGGCAGCAGGTAGGGCGCGTCGGTCTCGATCATCAGGCGTTCGGCGGGAATGTGTTTGACCATTTCGCGCAGGTGCAGGCCGCGGCGTTCGTCGCAGAGCCAGCCGGTGATGCCGATGTAATAACCGGCATCGAGGCAATCGCGCATCTCATCGAATGTCCCGGTGAAACAGTGCACGACGGCCGGGCCGATGCGGCCATCGAAATCCTTCATCACCGCCATGAAGTCGGCGTGGGCATCACGCTGGTGCAGGAACAGCGGTTTCCCGGTATCCACGGCGATTTGCAGCTGGCGTTCGAACGCACGTCGCTGCATGTGCCGGGGCGACAGGTCGCGGAAATAATCCAGTCCGCATTCGCCGACCGCGATGATTTCCGGCGCAGCGTGCAGCTCGCGCAGCTCGGCGTCGCATTCCTCGGTGTAGTCGCTGGCGTGGTGCGGGTGCACACCAGCGGTGGCGTGCAGGAAGCCCGGATGCGCGCGCGCCAGCGCCAGCGCCTCGCGCGAGCCTTCCCGGCTGGCGCCGGTTACCACCATCTGCACGATGCCGGCGGCGCGGGCACGCGCCAGCACCGCGTCGAGGTCGTGGGCAAAACTCTCGTGGCCCAGGTTGGCGCCGATGTCGATCAGGTCCATGCGCTGCTTGCACTCCATGCGCCGCCATCTTAGCCGTAGGTCGGGCCTCGGCCCGGCGCTCCTGGTTGTCGCTTGCGTGGGATGAGCTGCGGCATGTGACGGTAGAGCCTCGGGCCGAGGCCCGACCTGCGCCATCGTCGATGCTGGCCGAGGCCCGACCTGCGCCATCGCCATCGCCATCGCCGGCGCGGGCCGAGGCGCCCATGCGTGGCCGCTTGCATGACACCCCCTGGGTCGCCGCCGCCAACGACATCCTGGCGCTGTCCGGCTGCCCGACCCGCTGAGCCTAGGTTTTCACACCGTCGCAAACCAACCAACCCGCCGCGAGGCGGGTTGGTTGCGCTGG
>Ga0163144_10011169_pt1 | contig 19028 bp, 16 predicted proteins | sample OliLak19BULKMAT1_FD_123175 | JGI IMG/M metagenome (GOLD analysis project Ga0163144, IMG submission 123175) | Freshwater microbial mat bacterial communities from Lake Vanda, McMurdo Dry Valleys, Antarctica - Oligotrophic Lake LV.19.BULKMAT1 | ecosystem: Environmental > Aquatic > Freshwater >... | reverse complement strand
TGGCCCAGTACGCCGGCCGGGAGCGCCGGTTCGGCGCCGTGTCGAGCCGTCCGGCCCTGGCCCCAGCGGGAAACTGACCGCGTGCTCAAGCAGCGCATCCTCACCGCCTTCGTGCTGCTGGCCATGCTGCTGCCGGCGCTGCTGGTCAAGCCGGCCTGGCCGTTCGCCCTGCTGACGCTCGTCGCGATGGCCGCCGCCGGCTGGGAGTGGGCCCGGCTCAACGACGGCGGCCGGGCCTCGATCGCGTTCGGCGTCGGCCTCGGCATCGCCTGCCTGCTCGCCTTCCTCGCCGGCTGGACCACGAGCGCGCCGCGTCTGCTCTGGTGGACGGCGACGGCGGTCTGGGTGCTCGGCGGCGTCTGGGCCCTCAGCCGCGGCGTCGCCGGCTGGCCGCGGGTGCCGCGCCCCTTGCGCATCGCCGTCGGCCTGGTGGCCTTGTGGACCGCCTGGCTCGCCATGGTCAGCGCCCGCGCCGGCGGCCTCAACTTCATCCTTTCGGTGTTCATGCTCGTCTGGGCGGCGGACGTCTTCGCCTACTTCGGCGGCCGCGCCTTCGGCCGTCGCAAGCTCGCGCCGGCGATCAGCCCGGGCAAGAGCTGGGCCGGCGTCTGGTGCGGCATTGCCGGCGCGCTGCTCCTCGCCCTCGGCTGGATCTTCTTCGATGGCCGCGGCCTGGCCTACTACGACAGCTTCTACACGCTCGTCGCCGAGCGGCTGACGGTCATCGGCATGGCGCTGGTGGTGGTGTTCCTGGTGGCGATGAGCGTCGTCGGCGACCTGTTCGAATCGCTCGTCAAGCGCAGCGCAGGCGCCAAGGACAGCAGCCGGCTGCTGCCGGGACACGGCGGCATCCTCGATCGCGTCGATGCGCTGCTGCCGGTCTTTCCGATCGCCCTGGCGCTGGCGCCCCCGCTATGAGGGGGGCCCAAAGCGCGCGGCCGCAGCGCATCTGCATCCTCGGTGCCACGGGCTCGGTCGGCATGGCCACGCTCGATGTGATCTCGCGCCATCCGGAGCGCTTCGAGGTCGTCGGCCTGACGGCCCAGAACCGGCTCGACGAGCTGTTCGCGATCTGCGTCAGGTTCCGGCCGCGCCATGTCGTCGTCGCGACCGCCGACGGGGCGGCGACGCTCGGCCGGCGCCTCGCCGACGCCGGGCTGCGGGCCGAGGTGCGGCACGGCGCGCAGGCGCTCACCGACCTGGCCGGGCAGGATGATGTCGACACGGTGATGGCCGCGATCGTCGGCGCGGCCGGGCTCGCGCCCTGTCTTGCCGCGGCCCGCGCCGGCAAGCGCCTGCTGCTCGCCAACAAGGAAGCGCTGGTCGTCGGCGGCGCGTTCTTCATGAATGCGGTCAAGGCCGGCGGCGCGACCCTGCTGCCGATCGACAGCGAGCATTCGGCGATCTTCCAGTGCCTGCCCCCCGAGCGCTCCGGCTGGAACGAGCGGATCGACCACATCGTCCTGACGGCGTCCGGCGGTCCGTTCCGCGGCCGGGCGCCGGAAACCCTGGCCGAAGTGACGCCCGAGCAGGCGTGCGCGCATCCGAACTGGGTGATGGGCCGCAAGATCTCGGTCGACTCGGCGACGATGATGAACAAGGCGCTCGAGGTGATCGAGGCGCACTTCCTGTTCGACCTCGCACCTGAGCGGATCCGGGTCGTGATCCATCCGCAAAGCATCATCCACTCGATGGTGGTCTGCCGCGACCAGTCGGTGCTCGCCCAGCTCGGCACCGCCGACATGCGGGTGCCGATCGCCTACGGCCTGGCCTGGCCGGAGCGGATCGTCTCCGGCACCGAGGCGCTCGACTGGCGCTCGGTCGCCGCGCTGACCTTCGAAGAGGCCGACCCCGCCACCTACCCGGCGCTCGGCCTGGCCTACGACGCCCTGCGCGGCCCGCCGGGCACGAGCGCCGTGCTCAATGCAGCCAACGAAGAGGCGGTGGCGGCGTTTCTTTCAGGAACCATCCGCTTCGACCGGATTCACAAGGTCAACGCCAGGACGGTTGCGGCCGTGATCCCGGAACGCGGCGCCGCGGAATCGCTCGAGGCCCTGCTCGCGCTCGACGCCGAGGCGCGGCGGCACGCGGTCCGGCTCCTGGGCAGCTTCGCCGACCAGACTCCTGCATGACGCCGATCACGACCCTCCTCGCCTTCCTGTTCACGCTGGGAGTGCTGATCGTCGTCCACGAGTACGGCCACTACCGCGTCGCCGTCGCCTGCGGCGTGAAGGTGCTGCGCTTCTCGGTCGGCTTCGGCCGAGTGCTCTGGCGCCGCCAGCCGCGGGCCGACGGCACCGAGTTCGTGGTCTGCGCCCTGCCGCTCGGCGGCTACGTACGCATGCTCGACGAGCGCGAGGGCCCGGTCGCGCCCGAGGACCGCGATCGCGCCTTCAACCGCAAGCCGCTCTGGCAGCGCTCGGCGATCGTCGTCGCCGGCCCGCTCGCCAACCTGCTGCTCGCGGTCGCGCTCTATTCGGTGCAGTCCTGGGTCGGCGTCGAGGAGCCGAAGGCGGTGCTCGGGCCGCCGGCGGCCGCGAGTCTGGCCGAGCGCGCCGGCCTGCGCGCCGGCGACTGGGTCCGCTCTTCCTCGACCGACGGCAACGAGTGGCAGGACGTGCGCTCGCTCACCGACCTGCGCTGGCAGGTGATGCAGGGCCTGATGAATGCCGAGAATCTCGAACTGCGCCTGAGCGACAGCGACGGCCGCGGCTCGCGCCGCGCCACCCTCGACCTGGCGTCGCTGGCATCGAACGATATCGATGCCCAGCTGATGCAGCGCATCGGCCTCGGCGGCGCCCACAGCGAGCCGGTGCTCGGCGAGGTGGCGCCGGGCAAGGCGGGCGCGGCGTCGGGCCTGCGCGCCGGCGACCGGGTGCTCTCGATCGACGGCCGGGCGATCGCCGATGCCGCGCAGGTCGTCGAGGCCACACGCGAGAGCGGCAAGACCGGCACGGCGACGCCGATGCAGTGGCGCGTCGAGCGCGCCGGGCAGCGGCTCGACCTGGTGGTGACGCCCGCGGTGGTGCTGCTCGACGGCGACCGGCGGGTCGGCCGGCTCGACGTGACGCCGGGAAAGCGGGCCGAGATGGTGTCGGTCCGATACGGCGCGCTCGAAGGCATCGTCGTCGCCGCCCGGCAGACCTGGCAGATGTCGGCCCTGACCGTGCGCATGCTCGGCAAGATGCTGATCGGCGAGGCGTCGCTGAAGAACCTGAGCGGGCCGGTGACGATCGCCGACTACGCCGGGCAGTCGGCGCGGCTGGGCCTCTCCTACTTCCTGGGCTTCCTCGCCGTCGTCAGCGTCAGCCTCGGCGTGCTCAACCTGCTGCCGCTGCCCGTCCTCGATGGCGGGCACCTGATGTATTATCTTTTCGAGGCCGTGACGGGACGTCCGGTCTCGGAGTTGTGGCTCGACAGGCTGCAGCGAGGCGGGGTTGCCATCATGCTGATGATGATGTCCCTGGCGCTCTACAACGACATGGCCCGGCTGCTGGGCCTCCAATGACGGATCGCATGCACTTACCCGCACGTTCGCTCGGCTGCACGCGCCTGCTTCGCCTCGCTCCTGCTTCTCTCGCCGTCGCCCTGGCCCTGCAGGTCGGCTCCGCCTGGGCGGTCGAGCCGTTCGTGCTCAAGGACATCCGGGTCGAAGGCCTGCAGCGCACCGACGCCGGCACGGTGTTCGCGGCGCTGCCGTTTCGCATCGGCGACACCTACAACGACGAGAAGGGCGCGGCGGCCCTGCGCGCGCTGTTCGCCACCGGCCTGTTCAAGGACGTCCGGATCGACATCGACAACGGCGTCGCGGTCGTCATCGTCGACGAGCGCTCGGTCATCGCCAGCATCGACTTCGTCGGCATGAAGGAGTTCGAGAAGGACGCCTTGATCAAGTCGCTGAAGGACTTCGGCATCGGCGAGGGCCTGCCGTTCGACAAGGCGCTCGCCGACCGGGCCGAGCAGGAGCTCAAGCGCCAGTACCTGACGCGCAGCCTCTACGGCGCCGAGATCGTGACCACGGTGACGCCGCAGGAGCGCAACCGGGTCAACGTCACCTTCACCGTCAGCGAAGGGTCGCCCTCGAAGATCAGGGAGATCCGGATCGTCGGCAACAAGGTGTTCTCCGAAGGAACGCTGAAGGGCCTGTTCGAGCTGAACGACAGCAGCTGGCTCAACTTCTACCTGAAGAACGACCGCTACTCGCGCGCCAAGCTCAACGCCGACCTCGAGACCCTGCGCGCCTACTACCTCAATCGCGGCTACCTCGAGTTCGAGATCGAATCGACCCAGGTCGCGATCTCCGGCGACAAGGAAGACATCTCGATCACGATCAACGTCAAGGAGGGCCAGCCCTACACCGTGACGGCGGTCAAGCTCGAAGGCGAATACTTCGGCCGCGAGGACGAGTTCAAGACCCTGGTCGCGATCCGCCCGGGCGAGGCCTACCGCGGCGAGGCGGTCGCCGAGACGACGCGGGCCTTCGTCGACCGCTTCGGCACCTTCGGCTACGCCTTCGCCAGGATCGACGCCCGCCCCGAGATCGACCGCGCGACCGGCCAGGTCACGATCACGCTCGTCGCCGAGCCGCAGCGCCGGGTCTATGTCAGGCGGATCAGCGTCGCCGGCAACACCCGGACCCGCGACGAGGTGATCCGGCGCGAGTTCCGCCAGCTCGAGTCGGCCTGGTACGACGGGCGAAAGATCAAGCTCTCGCGCGACCGGGTCGACCGGCTCGGCTACTTCAGCGACGTCAACGTCGAGAGCACCGAGGTGCCCGGGACGCAGGACCAGGTCGACCTGACGATCACGGTCAAGGAAAAGGCCACCGGCGCGATCTCGGTCGGCGCCGGCTACTCCTCGGCCGACAAGCTCGCGCTCACGGCCTCGATCAAGCAGGAGAACATCTTCGGCTCGGGCAACTACCTCGGCCTCGAGATCAATACCAGCAAGAACTTCAAGACGCTGGTCGTCAGCACGATCGATCCCTACTTCACCGTCGACGGCATCTCGCGCTCGATCGACGTGTTCTACCGGACCACCCAGCCGATCAACAGCCAGGGCGAGCAGTACAAGCTCGTGACGCCCGGCGCCTCGATCCGCTTCGGCGTACCGTTCAGCGAGTACGACACGGTGTTCCTCGGCATCGGCGCGGAGCGCACCGAGATTCGCGGCGACAACCTTCCGCTCAGCTACTCGAACTACCAGGCGGAGTTCGGCGAGACCAGCTTCTCCGTGCCGCTGACCCTCGGCTGGTCGCGCGACAGTCGCGACAGCGCGCTGGTGCCGACCTCCGGCCGCTACACCCGCGTCAATGCCGACTACGCGCCGTTCGGCGACGCGAAGTACCTGCGCCTCAACCTCCAGGGCCAGCAGTACTTCCCGATCACCCGCGCCTTCACCTTCGGCGTCAACGCGGAGATCGGCTACGGGCGCGGCCTGAACGGCCGGCCGTATCCGATCTTCAAGAACTTCTTCGGCGGCGGCCTGGGCACGGTGCGCGGCTTCGACCAGGGCTCGCTCGGCCAGGTCGACGTGATCGGCGCCTACATCGGCGGCAGCCGGCGCTTCAACCTCAACAACGAGCTCTACCTGCCGGTGCCGGGCGCCAATGCCGACCGCACCCTGCGGATCTTCATGTACGCCGACGCCGGCAACGTCTGGGGCGAGGACGAGAAGGTCACCCTGAAAAGCCTCCGCGCCTCGGTCGGCCTCGGCGTCAGCTGGATCTCGCCGGTGGGCCCGCTCAAGCTCAGCTACGGCTACCCGGTGCGCAAGGAGCCGAACGATAGAATCCAGCGCCTTCAGTTTCAGATCGGGACTGCCTTCTGATGATGAACATCCGCACTCTGAAGATGCTCGCCGCGGCGACCCTGCTCGCCGGCGCGGCAGCCGGCGCCTCTGCCCAGGAACTGAAAATCGGCTATGTCAACAGCGATCGGGTCCTGCGCGATGCGGTTCCGGCCAAGGCGGCCCAGGCCAAGCTCGAGGCCGAGTTCTCCAAGCGCGAGCGCGACCTCACCGAGCTCGCCAACCGGCTCAAGAGCGCCAGCGACAAGCTCGACAAGGACGCGCCGACGCTGACCGAGACCGACCGGGTGCGCCGGCAGCGCGAGCTGGTCGACCAGGACCGCGAGCTGCAGCGCAAGCGCCGCGAGTTCCAGGAAGACCTGAGCCAGCGCAAGAACGAGGAGCTCGGCGCGGTGGTCGAGCGCACCAACCGGGTCATCAAGCAGATCTTCGAGACCGAGAAGTACGACCTGATCCTCCAGGAAGCGGTCTTCTGGAGCCCCAAGGTCGACATCACCGACAAGGTGATCAAGGCGCTCAACGCCCAAGGCGGCAAGTGACCGGATGCGGGCGAGTGCCACGCTCGGCGAGATCTCCGGACGGCTCGGCGGCGAACTGATCGGCGACGCCTCGACCGGCATCGACGCGGTCGGGCCGCTCGACTCGGCGACCCCCTCGACGATCGCCTTCCTCGCCAACCCGCTCTACGAAAAGCAGCTCGCCGCCTCGCAGGCGGGCTGCGTCATCGTCGCTCCGGCATTCCGGGAGGCGGCGGCTATCCGCGGCGCGGCGATCGTCACGCCGGATCCCTATCTCTACTTCGCCAGGCTCACGCAGTGGTGGGCCGAACGGACCCGGCCCGCGCCGCTACCCGGCATCCACCCCACGGCGCTCGTCGACCCGGGCGCCGAGGTGGCGGCCGACGCGTCGATCGGCGCTTTCGCCGTGATCGAGGCGGGCGCCGCAATCGGCGCGGGCGTCACGATCGGCGCTCACGCCTTCGTCGGCCGCGACTGCGTGCTCGGCGCCGGTACCCGCCTCGGACCGCGGGTCACGGTGATGTTCGAGACGACGCTCGGCGAGCGCTGCTTTGTTCAGTGCGGCGCGGTGCTCGGCGGCGACGGCTTCGGCTTCGCGCCCACGGCGGGGCGCTGGGAGAAGATCGAGCAGCTCGGCCGGGTGCGGCTCGGCGACGACGTCGAGATCGGCGCCAACAGCTGCATCGACCGCGGCGCGACCGGTGACACCGTGATCGGCGACGGCGTCAAGATCGACAACCTGGTGCAGATCGGCCACAACGTGCGGATCGGCGCGCACACCGCAATCGCCGGCTGCGTCGGCGTCGCCGGCAGCACCACCATCGGCGCGCACTGCATGCTCGGCGGCGGCGTCGGCATCAGCGGCCACATCAGCATCGCCGACCACGTCGTCGTCACCGCCGCCACCCAGGTGACGCGCTCGATCGCCAAGGCCGGCGTCTACAGCGGCCTGTTCCCGTTCGACGACAATGCCTCATGGGAGAAGAACGCAGCCACGCTGCGCAATCTGCACGCCTTGCGCGAACGGGTGCGGGCGCTGGAGAAGAAGCAGTCATGACGCTGGACATCCACCAGATCCTCAAGCAGTTGCCGCACCGCTACCCGTTCCTGATGGTGGACCGGGTTCTCGAGCTGGAGCACGGCAAGCGGATCAAGGCGGTGAAGAACGTCTCGGCGAACGAGCCCTACTTCCTCGGTCACTTCCCGCGCCGGCCGGTCATGCCCGGGGTGATGATGATCGAGGCGCTCGCCCAGGCGGCGGCGCTGCTCGCCTTCGACGCCGTCGGCGCGTCGCCCGAGGAGAACCAGGTCTACTACTTCGCCGGCATCGACGCCGCCCGCTTCAAGCGCCCGGTCGAGCCCGGCGACCAGCTGATCCTCGACGTGACGCTCGATCGCATGAAGTCGGGGGTGTTCAAGTTCACCGCCCGGGCGAGCGTCGACGGCGAGCTCGCGGTCGAAGCGCAGCTCACCTGCACCGTGCGCCGCATCGACTGACCCCGGCGCGATGGCGACGATCCATCCGACGGCCATCGTCGAGGCCGGGGCCGAGCTGGAGGCCACGGTCTCGGTGGACGCGTACAGCATCGTCCGCGGCCAAGTGCGCATCGGCGCCGGCACGACGATCGGGCCGCACACCCTGATCGAGGGCCACACGACGATCGGCCGCGACAACCGGATCCACCAGTCGTGCTCGATCGGCACGCCGCCGCAGGACAAGAAGTACGCCGGCGAGCCGACCGAGTTGCAGATCGGCGACCGCAACACGATCCGCGAGTTCTGCTCGATCCACGTCGGTACCGTCCAGGACGAGGGCAAGACGCGGATCGGCGACGACAACTGGATCATGGCCTACGTGCACGTCGCCCACGACTGCCGGATCGGCAACCAGACCATCATCGCCAGCTTCGCCGGCCTCGCCGGCCACGTGCACCTCGGCGACTGGGCGATCGTCGGCGGGCAGAGTGGCCTGCACCAGTTCGTCAAGTTCGGCGCGCATGCGATGTGCGCCTTCGCCAGCCATGTCTCGAAGGACGTCCCGCCGTACATGATGGTCGACGGCAACCCGCTGGCGGTGCGCGGCTTCAACGCCGAGGGCCTGCGCCGGCGCGGCTTCGGCGCCGAGCGCATCGCCGCGATCAAGCAGATGCACCGGCTGCTCTACCGCGAAGGCCTGAGCTTCGACGAGGCGCGGACGCGGATCGCCGCGCTCGCCGCGAGCGAGCCGGAGGCCGCGGCCGACGTGCAGCTCATGACGGCGTTCCTCGCCGCCGCAACGCGGGGCATCGCGCGCTGACCGTTCCCCTCCGGACCCATGAATCCTGAATCTCCGCGGTTCGCGATGGTCGCGGGCGAGGCGTCGGGCGACGTCCTCGCCGGCCTGCTGCTCGACGGCCTGCGCGCCCGCTGGCCGGAGCTCGTCGCCGAAGGCATCGGCGGGCCGAGGATGGCCGAGCGCGGCTTCGCCGCCTGGTGGCCGCACGACAAGCTCGCGGTCCGCGGCTACGTCGAGGTGCTCGGCCACTTCCGCGAGATCGTCGGCATCCGCAACCAACTCACCGAGCGGCTGATGAAGGACAAGCCGGACGCCTTCATCGGCGTCGACGCGCCCGACTTCAACCTCGACCTCGAGGTCAAGCTGCGCGCTGCCGGGGTGAAGACGGTGCACTTCGTCAGCCCCTCGATCTGGGCCTGGCGCGGCAAGCGGATCGAGAAGATCAAGAAGGCGGCCGACCTGGTCTTGTGCATCTTTCCCTTCGAGCCGGAGATCTACGCCAAGCACGGCGTCAACGCCGTCTACGTCGGCCATCCGATCGCCAGCGAGATACCGGTCGATCCGCCGCGGGCCGAGGCTCGCGCCGCGCTCAAGGTCGGCGACGACGAGACCCTGGTCGCGGTGCTGCCGGGAAGCCGGCGGTCCGAGATCCAGTACGTGGCGCCGCGCCTGTTCGGCGCGGCCCGCGAGATCGCCCGATCCCGGCCCGGGACCCGGTTCGTGGTGCCGGTCGTCACCGGGCTGCGCCACGTGATCGAGCCGATCCGCCGCCAGTACGCTCCCGAGGTGGCGATCGAGTTGCTCGACGGCCGCTCGCACCAGGCGCTCGCCGCCTGCGACGTGGCGCTCGTCGCCAGCGGCACCGCCACGCTCGAGGCGGCGCTGTTCAAGAAGCCGCTGGTCGTCGTCTACGCGATGCACGCGATCTCCTGGCAGATGGGCAAGCGGATGCACTACCAGCCCTGGATCTCGCTGCCCAACATCCTGCTGCGCGACTTCGCCGTTCCCGAGCTGCTGCAGCGCGACGCGACCCCGGCGAAGATCGCTGCCGCGGCCTTCAAGTGGCTCGACGATCCGGCCGCGTGCGAGGCGCTGAGGGTGCGCTTCGAGGCGGTGCACCGCGATCTGCGCCGCGACACCGCCCGGCTCGCCACCGACGCGATCGAAGCCGTCTTGAGGGGATGATCCAGGGATGCACGCCAGGACCTTCTTCCGCGCCGACAAGCTTCGCCTGATCGTCGACGTGAGCGGGCCGATGGCCGGGGTCGACGAGGTCGGCCGCGGGCCGCTCGCCGGGCCGGTGGTGGCAGCAGCGGTGATCCTGCACGAGAAGGGGACGATCCGCGGCCTGAACGACTCGAAGCTGCTGCAGCCCGATGAGCGCGAGCGCCTCGACCGCGAGATCCGGCGCCGCGCCGTCTGCTGCAGCGTCGCCGAGGCCAGCGTCGAGGAGATCGACCGGTTCAACATCCTGCGCGCCGCGCTGCTGGCGATGCGCCGCGCGGTCGAGGGGCTGAGCCAGCAGCCGAGCATCGTCCTGGTCGACGGCAACCAGCGGCCCGAGCTGGGCATGCCGGTGCGCGCCGTGATCGGCGGCGACGCCAGGGTGCGGGCGATCTCGGCCGCATCGATCATCGCCAAGGTCTACCGCGATCGGCTGCTGACGGCGCTGCACGACGAGCATCCGGAGTACGGCTTCCACGGCCACAAGGGCTACTCGACCCCCGAGCATCTCGCTGCCCTGCGTGAGCACGGCGCGTGCAGGCACCACCGGCGCAGCTTCGCGCCGGTGCGCGAGGTCCTGGATCGGCTGTTCTGAAGTGGTGCCCCCACGCTCACTGCGTTCGCTGCCCCCCGAGGGGGCGCCAGCGCCCTTGGGGCGGCCCGGCGGGCGCTGAATCCGATGGCCAACAACAAGCTCACTTACGTCACGTCGCGCGACAACCCGCTGCTGGTCCGGCTGAGGAAGCTGGCCCGGCATCCGGGCGAGTACCGCAAGCTCGGCCAGCTCCTGCTCGAGGGCGAGCACCTCTGCCAGGCATGGGCCGACCGCGGCGGCGCGACCGCGTTGCAGGCGGTGATGACCGAGAGCGCATGGCAGGAGGGCGGCTACCTGGCACTCGCCGAAGCGGCCGCCTCGACCGTGATCGTCGCCGACGCGGCGATGGCCGAGCTCAGCGCGCTGGAGACGCCGGCGGCGGTCGCCTTCGTCGTGCCGCTGCCGGCCGCGCCGGCGATCCGCGGCGACGCGCCGAGCGTCGTCCTCGACCGCGTCCAGGATGCCGGCAACGTCGGCTCGATCCTGCGCAGCGCCGCCGCGTTCGGCTTTCGCCAGGTGATCGCGCTCGAGGGAACGGCCTCGCTCTGGTCGCCGAAGGTGCTGCGCGCCGGCATGGGCGCGCACTTCGGCCTCGGCCTGATCGAGAACCGCCACGCCGACGCCCTCGGCGCGCTGATGATGCCGCTGATCGGCACCAGCTCGCATGCCGAGGAGAGCCTGGCGGCGGCGGCGCTCGACTGGCCCTCTGCCTGGGTGTTCGGCAACGAGGGTGCGGGCGCGAGCGCGGCAGTGCAGGCGCAGTGCGCCCGCGTCGTGCGGATCCCGCAGCCCGGCGGCGAGGAGTCGCTCAACGTCGGCGCGGCGGCCGCGATCTGCCTCTACGAATCGGCGCGGCGCAGGGCCTAGCAGGACCACCGGCGAGCCGGTGCCAGGGTGACCTCGCCCGGCACGCCGAGCGTCTCGATCAGGCGCAGCAGGCGCGGCGCATCAGAAGTCGTACACGTGCTCGACCACCACGCCGCCGCGCTTCTCGCCGAACGAACGCAGCAGGGTCGCGAGCTGGTCGACCCGGATCGCGAGCACCGCGCGCTTCTGCCCGGGCCGGGTGAGGATTGGCTGCTCGAACAGCGTCCGGCTTGGGCCTGAGCTCATCCAGCCGCTGGGCACGAGCACGCTGACCAGCACCTCGCCGTCGTTGCCGGCGATCTCGCGGAAGTCGATGCCCTGGCCGGCGAGCCAGCGGCTGTAGGCGGTGAACGGCTCGTAGCGCGGAACCGTCGCCAGCACTTCCGGGCCGCTCGCCGGCCGGGCGACGTACTCGGGGTAGGCGGCGGTGTCGATCTCGGGCGCCTTGCTCAGCACGACGGCCGTGGTCGGCCTGGGCGCGTCGTAGACCGACTGGCTGCCGAGCTCGATCGCGCGGGCGTAGCATGCCTTGACCAGCAGCTCGGTGGTGAGCGCGAAGCGGCGCTCCCAGCGGCGGATCAGGTTCGGCCCGGACAGCGGCAGCGTCGACCAGAGCTGTCGCAGCGGCGCCAGGAAGTCGAACCGGTACCAGGGCTCGATCCGGATGAAGTCGACGTAGGCCTGCGCGTGATCGGCGGCCAGGCGCTCCTCGGGGATGGAAGCGTCGCCGGTGGCCGTCGCCTCGGCGAGCCGGCCGACGGTGTGCTCGTAGATGCCCTTCAGGCCGTACTCGACAGTAGTGCTGCTGCCGATCACCATCGCCATCAGGTGGTAGCCGCCGTTGAAGGCATAGCGCGCCACCTCCTTGCTGACCGCGGCGTAGCCCTGCCAGAACTGGCCGATGTGGGCGAACAGCGGGAAGGCGCTGGCCGGCTCGCCCCGCGACAGGTAGCGTGCGTACTCCGCCGGGCTGTGCACCAGGTACCACTCGGGAAAGGTGAGGAATGTCTGGTCGGGCGTGCGCCGGTCCTCCGGCGCGGTCAGCACCGCGGGGCGCACGACGACGACCGGCACGGCGCCGGCCGCGGGCGCCGACCCGGCGAGGAGCGACCCGGCGAGGAGCGACCCGGCGAGGAGCGACCCGGCCGCGGCCAGGCCGCAGCCGAGCCGCCTCAGCCCGTCGAGATTCATGCAGGCACGGCCGGATCGCGGCTCGTGGCGGCGACGGTCGCGGCGCCGCGCTTCTCGAAGCAGAACAGCGCGTTCCGGGTCGGATCGTTGTCCTGCAGCAGGCGGTGGCCGCGGTCGTCGAAGCCGGCCTCGTGCAGGCGGTGCACCCAGGTGTCGCCCGGCTCGAAGCAGCGCAGCTCGGCGCGGTTGGTCTCCCAGGTCTCGCCCAGCCCGGCGTTGAACACGGTGTGCGCCAGGGACACCAGCGCCCGCAGCTCCTCCGAGGTGACGTCGTGGTCGCGGACGATGAACGCGCCGCCCGGTCGCAGGATCCTCGCCAGCGAATCGAGGAACGGCCGGAGCCGCTCGGCCGTCATGTGGTGCAGGCCGACGTAGCAGGTCACCAGGTCGACGCTGCCGTCCGGGATGGCCGTAGCGGCGATCGGCGCGTAGTCCTGCAGCGCCAGGTGCGCGCCCGGCTGGGTGACGCCGCCGCGCTCGAGGATGTCGGCGGCGGAGAATCCCGGAGGCCGCTCGTCGACGAAGTGGCAGGGGCCGGCGAGGTCGAGCTTCTTCGCCAGGCTGGCGAAGTAGCGTGCCTTCGAGCCGATTTCGACGTAGCCCTCGAACCGTCGGCGCGAGCCGAGCACGGCCAGCGTCTGCGTCACCATCTCCTGCTTCTGCCGGAACAGCGACGGGACGGTGTAACGCAGGTCGGCGAGCAGCGGCTTGATTCCCTTGAGCTCCTGCTGCACGTAGCGGTAGACGGCTTCCTCGTCGCGATGCCGCCGGCAGGCGTCGTGGAGGAGGTGATGGAAGCGGTCTTCGGGCACGGTCCGAAAGACGCTCTGCAGGAACCGGTAGAACGCATCCGACAGGCCGATGTCGCCGAAGACCCGGTGGAACTCGCTCGGATGCTGCACCGCGGGCGCGGGCTTGGAGCGGTCGAGCCAGGCGCGGTAGTACTTGTCCCACAGCGCGTTGGTGAAGCGGAAGTCGGGATCGACCTCCCACTTGAGGGCGAAGAAATCCCGGGCCCGCGGATAGGCGCGGTGGAACTGCTCGACCGTCGCATGCGGCTGGTAAGGCAGGTAGTAGCTGCCGCCGACGGCGAGCGCGGCGTCGATCAGCTCGCGGGTCCAGACGCCGACCCGGCTCTTTGCGTTCTCGCGCGTCCGCTGCTTGTGGTGCAGGACGAAGGCGAAGGTCTCGCGCGGCGCCCAGGAGAGCATCGTCTCGCTGTCGGGCATGGCATGGCGGATCGAGATGTTGAGCGCGTTCACCCGATGCCGGCGCAGGATCTCCTGCAGCCGCGGCACGAACGCCTCGACCTGCTCCACCGGCACGAAGTATTCCTGGAGCACGTAGGTGCGGTGCATCCGGCTCGGCGGCTCGAGCTCGGCGACGTCGTAGCCCGCCTCGAAATTGCGCCAGTGCACCTTCTTGCGCAGGTAGAGCAGGGGATCGATCAGCTTCTCGCGCCGCTCCTTGCCGAACGGCGTCTCCGACATCGCCCAGAGGAAATACCGGTGCAGCGGGTAGGAGCGCGCCTGCGGCTGCAGCCGGGTCGGGGTCGTCGCCGATTCGTCGGTCTCGACCCAGGTCACCGAGCGCACGGTCTCGTAGTGCGGCGCGTACAGGTCGGCGTTGTGAAACACCGCTTTCGGATTGTTGCGAACGGTGTTGCGGAAATGCGCCCGGTATTCGCCGAGCGGCATGACGGCGTCGGTGCGCTTGACGCGCGCGTTCTCGGCCAGGTCGAGCTCGACCTCGACCACCACGCCCATGGCGCCGTAGCCGCCGATCGCGCCGAAGAACAGGTCGGAGTGCTGGCTGCGGCTCGCCTCGACCAGGCTGCCGTCGTGCAGGGCGAGCTTCAGGCTGCGCACCGACAGCACCAGCGGCCCCAGGCCGACGTAGCGGCCGTGGCAGTTCACGCTCAGCGCTCCGCCGACGGTGAAGTTGGCGTAGGTCTGCATGATCTTCACCGCCAGGCCGTGCGGGTCGACGAAGCGCTGGATGTCGCACCAGCGCACCCCGGCCTGGACCCGGATCACCTTGTCCTCGGACGAAAACCAGACGATGCGGTTGAGCGTGCGCATGTCGAAATGCAGGCTTCCCGGGCTCGCCGTCTGCCCGCCCATGCTGAAGCGACCGCCGCCGATCGACACCGGCCCGGTGGTGCGGCGCAGCGCCTCCTGCACGTCCTGCACCGAGGTCGGAGCGACGATCGCCATCACCCGCACCGGATTAAGCTGGGTGATGTCGTTGACGATGTGATGATTGCTCAATGCGATCTCCGGAAGGCGGGGTTCAGACCGTGACGTAGTCGGCGCGATCGCCGGGCGCGCTGCCGAATCGCTCGGCGCTCGGGCGGGAGCGGAGGAAGCCGCACTCGATCGCCAGGATCAGCGCGCCGAGCACCGGCAGCGCCGCGAGCAGCAGCCAGAGCGCCGAACGACCCCGATCGTGCAGGCGGCGGCCCCAGGTCGCGATCAGGAAGAAGGTGGTCGCCAAGGCGACGAGCAGGCCGAGCGGCCTGCCGACCACCTGCTCGGCGCTGATGCAAAGGAACAGCGCCGGCGGCAGGACGAGGACGTGGCGCATCCAGAACCCCCCGCGCCCGATCCGCCCGAGGGGCAACAACTCGCGAACGAGCATCAAGGCCCGCCTCCCATTGGTTCTTCGGGGCGGATCATGCCGGGAAGCGTTGCCGGTGAACAGGCGTCCGGTTACATCGTCCGGACCGGCGGGCCGGGCCTTGCGTCAGCTTGCGGTCAGGTAGAAGTACATCCCGTCGACCGTCTGCTGGCGGTCCTGGCGCAGCGGCGCGTGCAGCGAACGCTCGACGGCGAAGGCGTGGCGCGTGGCGAGCTCGCGGATGTAGCCCGCGCCGTGGGTGTAGCGCAGGCTCGGCTGCAGCGCGAAGCCAGTGCCGGCGCCATCGCTGTCGCTCCCGCTCCCGCTCCCGCTGGCCGCGAGCTCGATGCTGAAGCAGAACACGCCGCCGGTCGCCAGCGCCCGGCGCGCGCCGGCGAACAGCCGCTCCAGGTCGCCGATGTAGATGAACACGTCGGCCGAGACGATCAGGTCGAAGGTCTCGAGGTTGGCCTCCAGCCACGCGACCAGCTCGGCCCGCTCCAGCCGGTCGTAGACGCCGAGCGCGCGCGCCTGCTCGAGCATGCGGCCGGCCAGGTCGACGCCGGTCAGGCGGTCGGCACGCGGCTTGACGAGCGGCCCGCACAGGCCGGTGCCGCAGCCGAGGTCGAGCGCCGAGCCGAAGCGCCGGTCCGGCTCCGGCAGGTTCGCGGCCAGCACGATGTGCGCGCAGTAGCCGAGCACACCGACCAGATGGGCGTCGAACTCGCTCGAGTAGTCGTCGAACAGGCCTTCGATGTAGCGCGGCGGCGCCGCGACCGGCGGCGTGCCACCGGCAACCGCGGCGAGGCAGTAGTCGTTCAGCTCGCCGTCGTCGCCTCGCGCTCGTGCCTGTGCGTAGGCCTCGGCCGCTTCGTCCAGCCGGCCCATCTCGCGCAGCAGGCTGCCGCGGTGACTCCACATCTCCGCCAGGCGCGGATCGGCCTCGAGGAGACGGTCGTAGGTGGCGAGCGCATGGTCGTGCAGGCCGAGCCGAGCCAGCGCCATCGCCCGGATCGCCAGTGCGTCCACGTCTCCCGGCTCGGCGGCGAGCACGGCGTCGGCAGCGGCGATCGCCTCGACCGGACGATGCAGCTTGAGCCGCGTCGTCCCGAGATTGAGCAGCGTCGACACCCGCCCCGGCACCGCCTCGAGCGAGGCCAGGAACGCCTGCTCGGCCTCCTCGAAGCGGCCCGCCTGAAGCGCGGCGAGGCCCTCGAAGAACTGCCGCTTGGCCGACTCGAACGCCGAGCCGGGCTCGGCGGCGGGCGGGCTCTGCTCCATCGTCGTTCGGCCGCGCGGCTCAGTACATCAGCCGGTCGGGGCGGAGGTCGCGCAGGATCGTGGTCGCGATTTCCTCGATCGACTTGTGGGTCGACGACAGCCAGGCGATGCCTTCCTTCTTCATCATCGTCTCGCCCGACTTGACCTCCCAGCGGCAGTTTTCGATCGACGCGTACTTGCTGTTCGGGCGGCGCTCCGTGCGGATCCGCGCCAGCCGGTCGGGGTCGATCGTCAGGCCGAAGCACTTGGCCTTGAACGAAGCGAGCGAGTCCGGGATCCGGCCACGCTCGAAGTCCTCGGGGATGAGCGGGTAGTTCGCCGCCTTGATGCCGTGCTGCATCGCCAGGTAGAGCGAGGTCGGCGTCTTGCCGCTGCGGCTCACGCCGACCAGGATCACGTCGGCCTCGGCCAGGCTCTTGGTCGACTGGCCGTCGTCGTGGGCGAGCGCGAAATTGATCGCCTCGATCCGGTCGGTGTACTCCTGGCTGTCGGAGACGTCGGAAAAGCGGCCGATCCGGTGGTTCGAGGTGATGCCGAACTCCGCCTCGAGCGGCTCGATGAAGGTGTTGAACATGTCCATCACCAGGCCGTGCGAGCGCTCCTTCACCACCGCCAGGATATCCGGGTCGACGAGGGTGACGAAGACGATCGGCCGCCGGCCCTCGACCTCGGCCGTGTGGTTGATCTCGCGCACCACCTGGTGCGCCTTGTCGGTCGTGTCGATGAACGGGCGGCGGACGCGGCGCGGCTTGATCGCGAACTGCGACAGGATCGAGTTGCCGAAGGTCTCGGCGGTGATGCCGGTGCCGTCGGAGACGAAGAACACCGTGCAGCGCAGGGTAGGGGCGGCGGCCGCGGCTGGGGGCGGGGGGACATCGCTCATGTCGGCGATCATGACACCGCGTGTGGAAGCCGCAGCGGCCTCCCGCATCTCGGTCTGCAGACCCGCGCACCTCCGCGTGCGCCAGCGCGGGGCAGGCTATGGGCTGCGAAAGTTTTCTCTTATCCAGGCTTCGTCCAGATGCCTTTCAGCGTCAGGCGACAGCCAGACGTATTTGCCGCTACCGTTTTCGTAGCCGTAGATATTGCGAGAGTTGGGCCGCTCGCCGATCGTCAGGAGCTTGAGCCGTTTCAGCACCAGCGCCGGCTTCGCTTTCGGATCGGTCTTCAAGGCTTCTTGCCTGCCGATGGCTTCCTTGTCCGGAATGGAACTCCCGCTCTTGTCGATGAAATACCACTTCTCTTCCGGATAACTGTATTTTCGAACCCTTGCGATCCCGTTGACGAAGTCGCCGGCGCGATAGAGCGCTGGCTTGATGATCCAGGCGCCTTTCTTGTCGATGTAGCCGCCCCAATTGAGTTCGTCTTTCTTCACGCGAACACCATCCTTGTCGCGTTCGTCCGTGACGACCCACGCCAGGCCTTCATTGAATGCCCGACATTCCCGGCGCAGCTGCGGCTTTACGATGTAATGGCCGGACGTATCGATGTAGCCGCAGAAATAGGAATCGCCGTCCTCGGCCCACGTCGCGTATTCGACAACCACCGCTGTGCCTTCCTTGAACGGGTTGGCGGCGGCTGTGTGGCGATCGTTCGGTTTCCAACGCGGCTTGATGATGACCACGCCTCCGCGATTGATGTAGCCCCATTTTTCGCCGATCAAGACGGCCGCCAGGCCTTCGGAGAAATCGGTTACTTTGTCGAACTGAGGCTTTATGACGGTTTGCCCCCTGGAGTTGATGTAGCCCTCTTTTCCTGCCTTGTCCCATACAAGGAACAAAGGATCATTCTCGTTTAGCTTGAATAATTTCTCGCCCGATCCCGTGTTGATCGCGATCGAGAAAGCGTTTGCCGCTCTCCATTCAACTGTCTTGCCGCTATTGAGAATGAATCTTCCATATTGAAACGGTTGCCTTTCGATATATTTTTCGCCGGTCGGATAATATTCCGATATGCGCGAAAGTAATTCGTCCGGTGTATACCACGGGATCAGGCCGCGAACGATCTCGACGCGCGCGATCTGATCACGTCTCGGCAGTTCGGAAATTCTGGTCTCCTGCGCCCGGGGCGTTACCGAAGTCGTCGCGACGAACAAGAGAAGCAGGGCATTTCTCATCGGGTTGCACGTTAGCTGCTGAGCCGGCCGCCGCGCATAAGCCGGCCCCGGCTGCGCAAGCGCGTCATCGACCCCGAGCACGATGCGAACTGCTGCGGCGAGGCCAAGATCATCGCTGCGATTCTGGGGGCGCCGGTCATCGAGAAGGTCCAAGGCGCGAGCCGGGCCGGCTCGTAGAATCGAAGTCCGCTCCCCCTGGCACCGCCCCGCTCATGCGACTTGCCTCCCGCCCCCGCTGCGCTTCCCTGCGATCCCCGGTCGCAGGGTCGAGGCGCGCGACCAGCGGTCGATGGCCAAGGTGGGTACGACGCGCACGACGCGTCCGCGCGCCGGACGCACCGGTTTTTCACGACCTTCGAGTGTTCCCATGTCATCCACCCACCTGGCGTCCGCCCTCGTCGCCCGCTTCGAACACCTGAGAATGACCGATGTCGAGGCGGTCGGCGGCAAGAACGCCTCCCTCGGCGAAATGATCAGCCAGCTGAGCCAGTCGGGCGTCCGGGTGCCCGGGGGCTTCGCGACCACCTCGCACGC
>Ga0163144_10011168_pt1 | contig 19030 bp, 17 predicted proteins | sample OliLak19BULKMAT1_FD_123175 | JGI IMG/M metagenome (GOLD analysis project Ga0163144, IMG submission 123175) | Freshwater microbial mat bacterial communities from Lake Vanda, McMurdo Dry Valleys, Antarctica - Oligotrophic Lake LV.19.BULKMAT1 | ecosystem: Environmental > Aquatic > Freshwater >... | reverse complement strand
GACCAGGCGCGTAACAAAGGCCAACGCCGTAAACGTCGTGTTGGCGTTTCCGATGGTGCGGAACGTGCTTGAACCCCCAATGTAGAGGTTGGTGGTCCCGAACACACGAAGGTCTTTGTCAACCACGCCATCCTCAGCCGAGCGCCCCATCACCGCGCCGCCCGACTGATGGAGCGTGTCGCGCAGGGTTGACATGAACCGCGGGTTCATCGCGAGCAGGTCCTCTTCGATGCTCAGTTTCGCGAGCCCCGCGGCCTGCATCGCCGCGTCGGCCCGCACGGCGAACTCGCGGATCGAGGCGAGTTCATCGCCCCCCAATCGCCAGTCGAGGATGACCTTGGGGAGGGTGTGCTTATCGACTGAAGTCGGGTCGATGCGGACGCGGCTTTCGGCGGTGGGATACTGCTCGCCCTGAATCAGGAGCGCGATCTTCGCCGTGCTGGGGACGAAGATCCGGTGATCCCAGATGTAGCGCCACATCAGCGGACCCAGGTATTTCACGCTTCCCGCGGCGTTCTTCATCAGGTCGCCGATGCCGGAGAACTTGCGGCTGTACAGCGCGGCCTTCAGGAACTGCTTGAGGTAGACCAGATGCTCCGAAGCCGAACTCTCGAACGCAAACAGCCCCTGAATGTTCAGAATGCGGTCGCGCTCAAGCACGCTGTTGCGCAGGCGAATCTTGGGCTGATATTTGTGCCCGCCGCGGGCGATGGTGCAGAACGTGTTGAAGAAGGCGCGGGTGCTGTTGGGCGCGACGATGGCGACTCGCCCACCCAGATGGTCCTGAAAATAGGCGCCGATGTTTTTGTTCTGTCGCCAAGGGCAAGGACGACTCGGGTCAGCCGCGGCGTGAAGCAGCAGGCGGGAAATCTCGATGGTGCCCGCCGCGAGGATGAACGTGTCTCCCTCGATCTGATGCTCTTTGCCGGCGGCGTCGGTGACGCGCACGGCGGTGACGCGGCCATTGGGGGCCGGGGAGGCGACAAAGCCGATAGCGGTATGCCCTGTCAGCACGACAAGCCGCTCATCGCTCGCGATCTGCTTTTCGTAGAAGATGGAAAAACTGGGAATCTTGAGCCAGCGGGTGAGAAAGGGCTCGAAGTCCGCACCCAGGTCGGGCCGCTTGGCGGAGACGCTTCTCCAGACTGCCTCATCTTCCTGACGCTCAAGGTCGATACCCAGGTTTTCATAGGTGGCCCGGTAGTGCGGAGCCACATCTTCGTACGTCACGGGCCACTTGGAGCCGGGCAGCCAGTCACGACCTGCGAAGTCGATGGGCTGGAACTCGACGAGTTGGCCGCCCCAGAGGTTCGTCGTGCCGCCCAGACTTCGGCTGCGGCCGATGCGGATGCCATCGTTACGGTTGCCGATAGAGGTGAATGAATCGGCATCGAAACTGCCCAGGTGGACTCCGCCCGCTTCGATCACCACGACATCGCCTCCATCGGTTTCAGCGCGCTTTGCGAGCAGGCTGGCGGCGTAGAGGCCGATGGCGCCCGATCCGATGATGACGGTACGCTCCTGGGTTTTTACTCCTCCCAGTCCCCCCACTCCCCCCACTCCCCCCGCCCCGCTCTTTGCACGAATCGAGTTGAGTTGGGCGACATCCGTCACGAGCATTCGGGGAGCCTTTCGGTGGCGATGAGGGAAGAGGGCAAGTTAGGGCCAGAGGGTATGACGAACTGACCGGACATCCAAATACCCAACGCGGGGGATCAAATGGCCGATGTTGACCAACCCACGTTTTCTCGGTCGGGACGACCGAGCCGCCCAATTCCAAGGGTCAATATAAGCGCGCGCTAAGTTTCGATTTAGCCGAGATTCACATTACGCTCGCGCAGTTGGCGTAGGTTTTGAGTGAAGCCTCACCGCTCTCGTGGAGCATGGGGGGTTTCTAGAGGAGTTTGAGCATGTCAATGTTCTTTCAACCATCGGGGCGGACTTGCGTTCGGGCGGGCATGACGCTGATGGCGGCGGCGGCGGCTGTGCTGCTCTTCGCGGCGGGTGGGTGTGCCTCGGATGAGCCCGTGGGGCACACGAAGACCACTACGAAGAAAGTGATCGATTCGCCTACGGAAAAGACCACGGTGACTGAAACGCATGAGAAGGATACAAAGGTGTATCCGCCGCGGTAGCGGAGGCGTGGGGATCGGCGCGAACACTCCAGGCGAGGCAGAGCCCGACGCGGGGCGTGTTCATTTACTGGTTTCACCTTTTACTGGTTTCAAATAGAAGGAGTTTTCCATGAGCAGCAATCGTTTTTCAGACCGCATGATCGTTCGCTGGGCGCTGACGGTTGGTGTGGGCATCGTAGTTTCCGGCCTGCCGTTGTTGATGTCGGGTTGTGAGAAGACCGAGAGTTCCAGCAAAGAGACCACAACCAAGACCACACAGACACCCGAGGGCACGAAGAGAACCACGGAGACCACCGAAAAGAAAATCGAGACTACACCCAAATAGGTTGTTTGCGTGCAGGGATTGATTCCCTCGCTCCGCCGCGGCATCGGGCCGCCGGCGGGATGGTTGGGACAGACAACTAGCCTATCCTTCGTGACAAGGCATGAGATGCGGTATGTTTTCCGCTCGTGCTTTTCAGGAGGAATGACAGTGACAAAGCTCCACGCGCTTCACGTTGTTGTGTTTGCCATTTCGTGCCAATACGCCGCGGGGCAGATTTCGTCGGTCCTTCAAGAGCGCAGGGTCCAAACGCAGGTCACGGTGAGCAGCGGCGGCTCCAACGGCGACTTCGCGGAATCGATGGACTTTGGCCCGTTCCTTCGGTCGCTCAGTTCGATCGTGCTCGGCGCGGGCGGCTCGAGCGCGGACGCATCCGCTGCACAGGATTCAACGCTGACATCAGGGGGCGTATCCGGCTTTTTGAGCGCCGGCAGCGTTGTTCGCACAGGTTCGACGTTCGTGACGGGGGAGGGGGACGGAACAAGCAGTTTCTTGTATATCTTTAACCTCGCCGCGCCGACCGCCTTCCAGTTCCGCGCGGAAGGCAACCTCTCGTACATCGGGCGCGACCCCAACGGCGAGCCTTCGGACCTCTTCGGCACGGCGAGCGTGCGCCTGCTCGACGGAATTACCATGGACCTGATCGCCGGATTCACGCTCTTCAGCGACCCCGGGTTCGACTCAGCATCATTTGACGGCACGCTGCCCTCCGGTCAGTATGTGATCCTTGCGAGCGCGCGGTTGCACGCCTTTAGTGCGGACCTGCTGGGTCCGCCGGCGCGGTCGGGGTCGGGCGTTGCGGATGCGTCGTTTTCGTTGAATGTCATCCCCGCGCCCGGCGTGTCGGCGTTGCTTGGGATGGGAGTTCTTGCGATGGCTCGCCGCCGCCGATAGGTTTTTGCTCATCCCGGCACGCTCATTTCCTCATCGGTTCGCACCGGGTTGAGTCGCGACTCGTTTTGCCGCCTCCAGCGTCGAATCGCCGCCGTCCACAACGTTGTCCGACGGGCCGTTGCGCATGGGTCATCTGCGAGTTGATTTCGCGAGTGGCCGCATGTTCCTCTCACACCCGCAGCGTCACGGTTGCTTTCGGGGAGTGGCCCATCTTTGTCATCACCTCGACCAAGTCCTCGGCGAACCGCTTCTGGATCAGGCCGCGGGACCAGTGCTTCGCGATAAAAGCGGTTATCTTCTCGACCTCGACGCCATCGACGGCTTCGAGGTTCCACCACGATTTTTCGACCAAGACACGCACCTTGGCGGCATCATCGGCGGGCCATTCGATTGCATCGAACGGGGCGGATTTTTGGGGGGCCGCGGCGGGCGGGGCTTCCTGAGCCTTCGCCCCGACTGTCGTCAACATCGCCCAAACAAGGCAAAGAGCCAATGATCGAATCAGGTGGTCCACGGTACGTGCTCCATTGCCGGAGGATTCATCTCGATCATACGTGCAGGACGATCATTTTAGACGATCTTGCACATACTTGCTGCACACCGCGCTGCACACTTGCTGGTGCCTTTTCGTTGTCGTAAAGCCAAGTCTCTCGCTCGGGAATCACACGAGTAAAGCGCTGGAAAACCCCATCACCGTGCTTCTCAACCAGCATGGTCCGATTGGCATACGACTCCCCGAGCGTGATTCGCCCTTTGGAGTCGGTGTTCTTGATGCGAGTACTTGGCCGGGCCATGCAGGAAATATGGCCCCCATTCCCCCGATTTTCAAGCGGGAAGGCGGAAATTTGACGTATACCGTATCCGGGTGGACCGAGGAACACGTGCGCCGCCACGCGGCGGAACATCACCCCGGAGCGGAGCGGGACTTGGTCAGCAACTCCTTCATATTCAAGCGCGACGCGGCTGAATCTTCGCCCAGACCGGAACCGCCAGCATCGCCCCCGCCATCGGGGCCACGAGGTACACCCACAGCGCCCCGATGTGCCCCGACACCGCCGCGGGGGCGAGCGAGCGGGCCGGGTTCATTGATGCGCCGCAGATCGGTCCCGCGAACATGGCTTCAAGCCCCACCACGCCGCCCACAGCGATCCCCGCCATGATCCCCTTCTCCTTCGGCCCTGAGGAAACGGAGAGGATCACGAGCATGAGGATGAACGTGAGCACGACTTCGAGGACAAGCGATTGCCACGCTGACCCGGAGGGGATTGTCGCGCCCAGCGTTTCACTCGTCGGGAAGAGAATCCGGAGCAACCCCGACGCCGCGAACGCACCGGCAACCTGGGCTGCGACGTACCCCGGCAACTCGCGCGCCGGGAAGCGACGGGCGAGCACGAACCCGACCGACACGGCGGGATTGAGGTGCGCGCCCGACACATCGCCGAGTGCGTAGATCATCGCCATCACCACAAGCCCGAACGTGAGGGCGACGCCAACATGCGTGATCGTTCCGCCCGTCGTCTGGTTGACGATGATGGCGCCGGTGCCGGCGAAGACGAGGCAGAACGTCCCGATTGCTTCCGCGAGAAGGCGATTCACCGTTTCACCGCCGTGATGTCGAGGCTTGTGATGTAGTCGCTGGGCTTGGAGCCGGCGGGAAGTTTGCCGACGATAGTGCGGTACAGCGGGTCTTCCCAACTCATCATCGCGTCGATGTACTGCGGCTTGGGAGTGAGCGAGACTTCGGAGAGGCCCGCAAGGGCCGCCGCTGCTCGCACCTCTTCGATCAGCACCGCCCCGGCGACGCATCCAACAAGGGCTTCAACATCGGCCTTGATGGAATCGGGGAGCGGACGGACCAGAGCGAGGTCAGAAACGGCGACGCGGCCGCCGGGCCGCAGCACGCGAGCGATCTCTCGCCAGACACGGGCCTTGTCGGGCGAGAGGTTGAGAACGCAGTTAGAGATCACCACATCCACGCTCGCATCGGCGACGGGGAGCGATTCAATCTCGCCCAATCGAAACTCCACGTTGTTGAGGCCGGTGTGTTCGCGGTATGAGGCGATGTTCCGGCGCGCTTTGGTCAGCATGTCGGGCGTCATATCCACGCCGATCACGCGGCCCGTTGCCCCCACCTTTGGCCCCGCGATGAAGCAATCGAACCCGCCGCCAGCGCCCAGGTCGAGGACCACTTCACCGGGACGGAGCGATGCGATGGCGGTTGGATTGCCGCAGGAGAGGCCCATGTTGGCACTCTCCGGCGCCGCCGCGAGTTCATCGCTCGTGTACCCGATCGCCTGAGCGAGCGCTTCGGGCGTGAATGCAGTCGCGCCGCAGCAACCGCCGCCCGATCCGCTCGGGCCGCAGCACCCACCCTGGGCGATTTTCGCGTATCCCTCGCGGACCTGCTCCCGAACGGTCTCGGCATCGGGGAGAGAGGGGACGGCGGCCGCGGTTTGGGCGGGCGGGCAGCATGAATCGGAGGAGCAAGAGCGGGCGGCTTGAGTCGTCATGGTCGAATCTCGTGGAAGGGACTGGGGCAATGTTTCTATAAATCGTCGAATTTCATCACGCACGCGGCGGTAATGTGGCATCGCTTCCTCATCGGACTTCGCACCCTTCGCCAACTTGGGCGGGTCATCGAACCCGACGTGAACCACCTTCGTTGGTCCGGGGAAGACCGGACAGGACTCGTGGGCGGCATCGCACACCGTCACAACGAAATCGAACGCGACACCCGCACCCACAATCGCATCAACCCGCTTGGACTCGTGGGCGGAAATGTCAACCCCCGCCTCCGCCATCGCACGCACCGCGAGCGGGTTCATCCCGTGGGGGTCGGTCCCGGCGGAGAAGGGTTCGATTGAGCCGGAACGCAGCGCCCGCGCCCACCCCTCGGCCATCTGGCTCCGACACGAGTTGCCGGTGCAGAGAAACAGAACGCGCAGCCGCTTAGCAGGATTTGCCATTGCACGTCCCTCCATTCTCCTTCGCCACTTCCGCCCCCCCGGCCTGCGGGCTGCATTCCTCCAAGGCATCCGCGAGCGCGCGAAGGGCGCGGCAGAGTTCGGTGTACCGCACACGATAGAAGACGGTCCTCGCTTCCTTCCTCGCCTCCAACACGCCCGCGCGGGCCAGCAACGCAAGGTGCCTGGATACCACGGACATGTCAACCGAGCAACACTCGGCCACTTCGCCCACCGAGCAACCCCGCCCGCACTTGGCGATGCAGCCGATCAGGGAGGCCCGCGTGGGGTCGCACAGGGCCTTGAAGAGTTCGGGGTCCAAGAGATCATCCAGCGGGCCGCAGCACGCGGCGGCCTGCTTGGGGGTTGCCGGGGGGCGATGTTTGCGTATTTGCGTCACGGTGCAAGTATTGGCGTACAAGAAGCACAAGTCAATTGAGAAATCACGGCGAATCAGGTCTGCCTTTCCGACTCAGGCCACCGACATATCCGCTTTGGGGGCAGACGCACGCACAGTTATCGCAAACCCCAACAAAAAACGCCCCCGGCATGATGCCAGAGGCGTTCCTAAAACGAGGCGGACGGGACTCGAACCCGCAACCACCGGATCGACAGTCCGGTACTCTAACCAATTGAGCTACCACCCCAAACACAAACAAACTCGCCGCGGCGACGGTTTTCCCTTTCGGGCCGAACGTCTCACGGGGAGGAAAGATAGTCTTGAACACTCCAAAATTCAAGAGCCGGTCTGCAAGGACAGCGAAAGAGATTTTTCCTGGGATAGCGACGCCAATCGAACCTCTCGCTACTTAGGCGCGGGCGCGGGAGGCGTCGGCGCACCGCCACGTGTGGCACCCCCAGCACCAGCTCCACCACCACCGCTCCCACCCGGCACACCGTTATTGGTCATGCCGGTAAACTCGATCTTCTTCGGATCCTGAAGCGACCACGCGGAGCCATCCTTGGGCGCAACTTTGCCCGCGGCGCCCCACATGATGGCGACCGCCGCGCCAAGAAAGACCGTGGCAATCAGGGCAAGGCCGGTGTAGACATCGGGTGAGGCGGCCCGCTTGCGACCGGCGGGCATTTGCATTCCGAACTGGCTCATAATGACTCCGTCAAACGGCGTTGGGAGTAAACGTGCAACGCGGGAAGATACTGGGGAAACGTTAGACCGGCCCGACCACGGAAACTCAATCCAGTTTGCTGGTGATCAGGTCGCCGACCTGAACAGCGGCGCCCTTGTTGACGAGCGTGACCTCGGCGACAGACCACTTCATGTCTGGCTGGGTGACGATGATGTTGGCGATGAACTGGTCGCCGCGGATGACGTAGAGTTTCATGTTCTTGGCGACTTTGTCGTTAGTGCCGGCGGTAACTTTGAGAAAGGTCTTGCCGGTGGTCGTGTCGGCGCGGACTTCTTCAACGCGGCCCTGAATCCTAGGGCCGCTATAGACGAAGGCCTGATCGGCGGCGCCCGAAACCACTCCCGCGGCGGGCGACCCGCTGACGGCCCGCTTGGCCTCGGCGAGTTGCTCCTGCAAGGCACGGAAGTTCTGCTCGAGGACTTCGCGCTGACTCTCAAGGTCGTTCAGCCGATTGTCCATGTCGAGGGCGTGCTGACGATAATCCAGTTCAGCCTTGCGGAGGGTGGTCACCTCGTCGCGGTAACTGCTGATAAGGGTGGCCTGGGTCTTGGTGGTTTCACCAAGTTCGGAAATCTTGGCGGTGATCGAATCCCGCTCGCTCTCGGCCTTGTTCTTGTCGGTGGTGAGTGTGGAGAGGTTGTTCTGAAGGCCGCGAATCTGCGCTTCGTTCGACGCGGCGTCTCGCGCATACTGCTCGATGCTGCTGTTCAGCCGCGTGCGTTCCTGCTCGTAGAGGGCGGAGGCGCCGGAAGACTGAGCCTCGATGGCCGCCTTGGCGGAGGCGACGTTCTGGTAGTCCTCCCGGATGCGGTCGGTGTTGACCGCGAAGGCGATGACCAGGGCTGAGAGCGCGACGCTGAGAATGGCCGCGATAACGACGAAAACTTTGGTCAGAACGTGCACGTGCTACTCCTGCTTGAACCCAGTCGACCCGGCAATCACACACTGCTGCCGAAACTACGAAAACCGCTTCACACCCAGTTCCAACCCCACGAACCCGACGAAGAGACTCAAGGACTCGGCCGTATATGCCTCACGAAACCGTTTGCAAACCCGGTGAACACTGTTCGCACCACTTCACGAAATGATGCAAACAATGCCCCAATCAAATCCAGATACAGCCTTCAACGCGGGAAGCCGCTAAGAACCAAATCAAATGACAACGGCGAAAGCCCTCATACCACACAGGTTTCACTGTGGGGGTGGGGGTAGGGGGCATGAGCATAGCCGACTTCCCACTGGGTAGGTGGAAGAATCTGGAAGGGAATTTTAAGTTTGGAGTTGGGAAGGGGGAGCGGGAAACGGTCCGAGACACGGGGAAGCCGATCTGATAGCCAAGAAAATCGCCCGTGCGAAGCGCTCCTCGCGATACATGAGCAACCAAAATCACTGTTTCGCAAGGGATTTGAGCACCGCCGCCGCCGCGGAAATGCGGACCAATGGCTCCGGCGCTTCCATCATCGCGACCAGCCTTGCCCCGTTCCCGGCGCCCTTGGTGACGCCGTACACAAACGCCGCCTGGGCACGAACGGTCGGCGATGGCTCGTTGACATACTCATTGGCCACAAAACTGCCCTGCGGCATTCCCAACTGCGCAAGGGAGGAAGCGACCGCCAGCCGCACCTCGGGCGGATATTTCTGGCCCGAACGCTCCTTGTATTGAGCAATATTGACCAGTTGGGCCGCGGCCTCTTTGTCCTGGGTTTCGCCGATAATTTGAATCGCAAGCACAGCGGCTTCCAGCTCATCGGGCTGGGCCGGATAAAGGGCTGCGCGAATGACCGGCCGCTGCGTGAAATCACCCAATCGCACCAGCGCCTGGGCGATCTGCAACTGAAGCAGCCGGGTCTGAGAAGGCGAAAACTCCGGGAGACGCTCCTTTGCCGCGGCACGAAGCAGACCCTTGGCGGAGGGGTCGCCCAAAAGCCCAAGGACATCGACGACCTGACGCTTGACCCACGGCGAGGGATTTTCGAGCAAATAGGCGGCGAACGGGGTGCGGTCGATTTCGACGCCGGTGCGAAGGAGTGCGAACATCGCGGAGACTCGCGTGATCGCCTCGGCATCGGTCAGCAAAGCTTGCAGTTGCGGGGTGTAGCCCTTGATGCGGGAACGGCCAATGGCGGTGGCGGTGACGCCGCGGACGCCCGCATTTTTGTCTCCCAGACCGCGCTGAATGACATCCTGAAGGCGACCGGGGGCATAGGTTGCGGCTTCGACAGCGTTGGACCGCAGGCTTGCATCGGAATCTTGGGAAACTTCCTCAACGATCTGGATCGCCCGCTCGCGCAGCGTTGACATCGCGACGTTGGAGATCGGTGCGGGGGTGTTCGGGGGCGCGGCGGACGTGACAAGCAACCGCGGGTCCGGCCGTTTTCCGGCGGGCTGGGAGCAGCCGGAGAGGGAGATAAGGGCGACGAGGAAGAAGGTTTTCAAGACGGGCGATGGAAAGGGTCGGGAGGGAGCGTTGGAGGCGGGTGAGAAAGTATCGCGGGCCGAAACATGGGCAGAATGCGCACGCCCCTGGGTCGATGTTGATTGGACGCTCGTTCGCATTTCCGAGTGTACTCCAGCAATCACAGTGGCAACGCACAGTGGCAGTGAAAATCACCGAGCCTTGACAGTTCGACGTGCCTTCGCGCTGACCACAAACGCCGCGAGCAGCAGGCAAGAGCTTCCAAAGAACATCGACCAACCCACCACGTCGCCGATCCGCCCATAGATCGTGCCCCCCGTGGGAATCTCAACAGTCGCGGCCATGAGCCCATCGGTCAGGTCTGGGCGTTTTTCTCCATCAGGGCCGGATTTGAGAAGTTTACCCCGAGCATCAATGACAGCCGAAATGCCGGTATTTGCCGCCCGCACCATGGGAGTGCCAAGTTCAAGGCACCGCCACCTCGCGATTTGCAGGTGTTGCATGCGGGCGGGCGCGAACGTCCCAAACCAACCGTCATTGGTCACATTCACGATGACATCAGCCCGGCGGCGACCGTTCTCGTAGACGAGTTGCCGCGTATACGGGGCCACCGTGACTTCAAAGCAAATCGGAGTTACGGCTCGGAACGCCGCGGAATCGCCGCGGGCGGGAATATCAAAAACGGTTCGCTTCGTGCCTTGATGCAGGTCAAACTGCATCCCCGTCGCGCCAAAATCGAGAAGTTTCTGCTGCAAGCCGGGCACGGAAGCAATGTACGGCATGGTCTCGCCAAAGGGTGTCAGCCGGACCTTGTCGTAGCGTCCGGGGACGAGTTGGCCCCGGTTGACCATATACACACTGTTGTAGCGGCGATCCTGCTCAAACTTTACCCCCTCGCTGCTCACAATCGCTCGCAAGTTCTCTCGGGCCTCTTCGCCGATGAGCATGGGCGTCTTGATCGCTTTGGAAAGCAACATAAGTTCATCGGAAAAGAGGGAAGCCGCAACCGCAGCCTCACCCTCGGGCGTGCGAACACGATAAATGATCTGCTGATCCTTGAGTTCCTGCACTGCGCTGGGTTCGAGTGAGAGGCCCGGCATCATGGTCTCGGGCCAGACAATCAGGCCCGGCTCCCCCGCCGCGGCTACGACGGTCAGGTCGGTGAAGTGCTTCCAATCCGCAATTTCCTGCTCGATCGACCAGTTGGTCTTGTTGCTCTGCGTGATGTTGGTTTGAAGCACCGTGATTCGGGCGGTGTTGAGGGCCACGCGGGCGGAACCGGCGGAGGAAACGGTGGGAGGTGTTGAGGGCGGTGTTGAGGGCGGTGTTGAGGGCGGTGTTGAGGGCCAGGGGGGCACGGTGGGATCACGGGTTACCCACACGGCGGCGAGAACGACCGCGACCACGAACGCCAAGCCGCCAAGGAACCAGCCGCGTCGTTTCGAGCATGAATCCAGCATCGCGCCGGTAAAGACGCCAACCAGCGCGCCCACGGCGTACACCCCTGCGATACTGGCCGAGCAGGCGATCCACGGGGTATCAATGAGCGGGTAAGCAACAAGACCCCAGGCGTACCCGTGGCCGAAGAGTTCGCCGCGGAAGAACTCGATGCCGGTCCAGAGGATCGGAATCAGAACGGTCATCGGCGGCTTCGGGAAGGACTTCACGATCCGCATCCCGGCCCAGACAAAGATACCGACCCAACTCGCTTCGATGGCAACGAGAAACGGATAGCCCACGTTGGATACACCCGCTATCCACCACTCGGTGTAGGCCCAGAAGGGAAGAGCGCCCAGGAACGCCATCAGGCCCGTGATAAACGGCGAGAGACCATTGCGCCGTTTGGCAGCGTCGAGTCCAGCCGGGGCTGAGAAGTCGTACACCAGCCATGCCACCGGCAAGATCGCCATCAACGCAAACAGCCCCCCGTTCACGGGGGGCAAAGCGATGAACATCAGCAGCCCATGAGCGAAGCCAGCGAGAAAGGCGGGCAAAAGAGACGGACGCTTTCGGGTGAGGAGCGACGAGGTTTCGGGCGTTGTCGGCGTTGCTGCGGATAGGAGGGGGGTGCTATGTTCGTGCATGGTTTGGGCATGAGGGAGCGAGACGTTATGCAGGAAGGCGAGAAAACATGTGCGGGCTTCCGGTCAGAAACACCGTACCACCCAAGGCAAATGCCCGGTCGGCACGACGTGGCCACCCCCAAACCACTGGACCATCCATCACTTACCGGCATAGTCGATGACTCGGGCGATTTCGTTGCGCAGCTGCGAACGATGAACAACCCGATCAACCAGCCCGCTTTTCTTGAGGAACTCCGACCGCTGAAATCCTTCGGGAAGTTCCTGCCGGATCGTCTGCTGGATCACCCGCGGCCCGGCGAACCCGATCAGCGCGTTGGGCTCCGCCAGAATCACATCCCCGAGCATCGCAAAGGAGGCCGTAACCCCACCGGTGGTGGGATCGGTCAGCACCGAAATGAAAAGCCCGCCCGCCTGGTCATACCGCGCCAACGCGGCGGAAGTCTTCGCCATCTGCATCAGCGAAAGCCCTGATTCCTGCATTCTCGCCCCGCCCGAGCAACTCACAATCACCAGCGGGAGGTTGGTTTTCGTCGCGTCTTCGATAGCGCGCGTAATGGTCTCGCCAACGACGCTCCCCATCGAGCCCATCATAAACGTCAGGTCCAGGCAGCAGACCATCGCTTCGCGGCCCTTGATGAACATGCGCCCCGCTTTGATCGCATCCTTGGTCCCTGTCTTCACCTGCTCCGCGAGGAGACGATCCTTGTAGTTCTTCAGATCCTTAAATTGCAGCGGGTCCGCGGCGGAAATGTTCGTATACATTTCCTGAAATGACCCTGGGTCCGCCAACTGCACTGAGCGCTCGGTGGCGCTGATGCGGTGGTGATAATCACACTCGGGGCAGACGTGCAGGTTGGCTTCGAGGTGGCGACGGTACACCATCTTTCCGCATTGCGGGCAGCGGAGCCACAATCCCTCGGGAATCACTGATCGACGAGCGGGCCGAACTTCGTTCCACGTCCTTGTGGCTGGTTCAGGAGCTGTTTTTGCCATGCGTGGCACCTGTTAGAGTGATTGGGCAAAGGCCGACGAGGCGTTCGACGTATCACAGTTGGATTCAGAGCGGTGAGGAGTTTAGACCTGATACCCGTCGTTGGAAACGAAATCTCGGGCGTGAATCCGTCCATGCTCCTAACGCGACGGCGCGAACTGGTTTTCCTTGCTCCAAGTGCAAACCGACCTTCCCATGGATGTTGGGCTTCGCGGCTCGCGGAGTGATGCCAACCTTCGCGCTACCGCCCGGCCATCGCCCGCCGATACCACTCGACCGTCTCGGTCAGCCCCTCCTCGGGGCTCGTGACGGGCTCAAATCCGAGCAGTTGCTTCGCCGCGGAAACATCCGCGTACGAGTGTTTCACATCCCCGTTCCGCGCTGGCTGAAACACGGGCCGCACGCTCGGCACATCGCACAGTTTCGCAATCATCTGCGCCAGTTGCACAAGGCTTGTCCGCTTACCCGATCCGATGTTGACCGCCTGCCCGGTAAGTTTCGTTGTCCCCATGGCACCCGCCGCGAGCATGGCCAGCACCGCGTTGCCCACGTACGTGAAATCCCGGGTTTGTTCCCCATCGCCGTAGATCACCGGCGGCTCACCATCCATCAGCCGCTTGGTGAATGCAGGGATCACCGCCGCGTACGCGCTCTCCGCGCTCTGCCGCGGCCCGAAAACATTGAAAAAGCGAAGCGATACCGTCGAGAGGCCATAGCACGCCGCGTACGACGCCAGCAGGTGCTCCCCCGCCTGCTTGCTCGCGGCGTACGGCGACAACGGCCGCGGCACCTGGGTTTCAACCTTCGGCAGTTCGGGTTGATTGCCGTAGATCGAAGATGAGGACGCCGCAATGACCCGCTCTACCTGTGAGGATCGCGTGGTGGAGTTGACACCGCCTTTGCCATGCCCGCGCGCTGCTTCCAACACACGCAACGTTCCCGTAGCGTTAACCGACCAGGTCCGCTGGGGCTCTTCAACACTCCGGGGCACCGACCCCAACGCGGCGAGATGAAAGATGGTTTTGCACGGAGCCTTGGGCTGATCCCCATCGTACCTTGCACCCGCGCCATCGCAGATCGCCGCGGCGAGCGCATCATCATCCAGAATCGATCCATGCACAAACCGCACACGTTCGGGCTCAAGTTCGATCAAACCCGAAAGGTGCTCGGTGGTCGAGTTGGAAAGATCATCCAGCACCGTAATGCTCGCCCCCAGCGAAAGAAGCGCATCGCACAAGTGCCCGCCGATAAAGCCCGCACCGCCGGTTACGCAGACCCCGCGGCCCTCATAGAACATCCGAAGTTGGTTGACCTTGTCGGCCGGCAGTTTCATGCGTCGCGTGAGTGTACGGGAAAACACTTCCAATTGGAAGTAGATTCTGCATAGTAGTTTATTGGATCGGACAAAGCGCGCATTTCACCCTTCCATCTGGCTTCCCCCCGCCGGTATACTTGGGCCGCCAAACGCCGCTCCTCCAAACCACTCCCTTACAACCCGATGCGAGAACCTGGCGTTGCGCCTCACGCAGCAGCGGCGTGGGCCAACACGCGAGTCTCGTCGCGGCTGGGCGTCAAAGACCCGATTATTCAGTGACCGCTGGGAGGTCTGTACTCGCAACGATTGACCGCTGCGGTCTCGAACTACGGGGGGCTTGGCTCGTTCGGCGCGCACGGGCTGGCCCCGAGCGCGATCAGGGATGTGATCGCAGAAGTGCGGTCGATGACCGACAAGCCGTTCGCGATGAATCTTTGGGTTTCGATTGAGGATGAGGGAGCGCGGCCGATGCGGTTCGAGGAGCAGGTGCGAGTGCTGATCGATGCGAAGGTGCCGGTCTTCAGTTTCACCTGCGGCATTCCGCCAAAGGAAATTCTGGATGAGTGTCGCTCGAAGAGAATTGTCCTGATCGGCGCCGCTACCACACCCGACGAAGCAATCGAGTTGCAGAAGGCGGGTGTGGACCTGATCGTCGCGTCGGGTTTCGAGGGCGGAGGACATCGCGGTTCGTTCCTCCGCGCTTCTGAGGACTCGCTGACCGGGACGTTCGCGCTCGTGCCGCAAGTCGCCGATAAAGAATCCGTCCCCGTCATCGCGGCGGGCGGCATCGCTGATGGTCGGGGCATTGTCGCCGCGTTTGCCCTTGGCGCGGAAGGTGTTGCAGATCGGGACGGCGTTCCTCGCCTGTGAAGAATCGGGAACGAGTCCGCAGCATCGCGAGGCCGTGTTGAGCGGCAAGGCGGGCAAGACCGCGCGCACCCGCGGCTTCACGGGAAGGCTCGCGCGCGGGATCAAGAACCAGTTGCTTGACACGATGAGCGCGCCGGATGTGGAAATCCTCCCATACCCGCTGCAACGCTACCTCATGCAGAGCGTTTCCGGCCCGGCGGAGAAGGCCTGCCAACCGGAACGCATCCCCTTGTGGTCGGGGCAGAGCGCCAACCTTGCTCGCCACACGAAGGCGACCGAACTGCTGGATGCGCTGGTGTCGGGGGTGTCGGCGTTGGGGGAGGGCAAATGACGTATCGCTAAGGTGATAGCCGAATAACATTTGAAGTGGCTCTCACACTACTGTGCCGCGTCCGTCGGTGTTCAATGCGGGCTGAGATGCGGCATAAAGCCAGATTCGGCCACTGGAGACCCAGATGTCCAAAAAAGAACAGAGCCTGCAAAAACAGGCTCAACTCGCAATGCCCCCCGAAGGACTCGAACCTTCGACCCGCTGATTAAGAGTCAGCTGCTCTACCAACTGAGCTAGGAGGGCCAGAACATTTACAAACCTCCCGAGGCAACTGGCCGGGTGGGCCGGTTGTCGGGACGGATAGTATATCCGCCGCGGCGGGAACTTCAAATCACGCGATCTTCCTTTGCAATCCCCAGCGCGGGACGAATATCGAGCGGGACCAGAACCTCGCGGCCCACCTTGTCGGTTTGCAGTTGCTTGGCGGTATCGGGATCGACGTAGTCGGAGTGGCAGGAGAGTTTGGCGGCTTCCGCTGCGGTACTCGCGACAGCATGGGGCTTGAGGGCCGCTTTCGTTTTGCTCGCGAGTTTGTGGATTTCGTCGGGGGAGAGGACGCCGCGTTTCGTGAGGATTTCCTGCTGTTCCTCGGTCAACGCGGCGGTCTTCTTGGGCTTATCCCAGGCGAAGGCATCGTCTTTGCCGCTGGCGAACTCCTGGATTTCTTTGCTGATGCGGACGGAGCACCAGTCGTGGCCGCACATGGCGCAGAAGTCGGTGTCTACATCGAGATCTTCATCGTGGTAGGCGCGTGCGGTGTCGGGGTCGAAGGAGAGATCGAAGTGCTTCTGCCAGTTGAGGGCTGCGCGGGCTTTGGTGAGTTCATCGTCGCGGTCGCGGGCGCCGGGAATGCCCAGGGCGATGTCGGCGGCGTGGGCTGCGATTTTGTAAGCGATGCAGCCTTGCTTGACATCATCTTTCTTCGGGAGGCCCAGATGTTCCTTGGGTGTGACGTAGCAGAGCATCGCCGCGCCGTGGTAGGCCATGGCGGTTGCGCCAATGCAACTGGTGATGTGGTCGTAGCCGGGGAACATGTCGGTGACGAGCGGGCCCAGGACGTAGAAGGGCGCGCCGTGGCAGAGGGTGCGCTGAATCTTGGCGTTCCACTCGATCTGGTCGAAGGGGACGTGGCCGGGGCCTTCGATCATGACTTGGACGCCGCGGCGCCAGGCGCGCTCGGTGAGTTCGCCGAGGGTTTCGAGTTCGGCGAGTTGGGCGTCATCTGTCGCGTCGGCCAGGCCGCCGGGACGAAGGCCATCGCCGATCGAGAATGTGACATCGTACTGGCGAAGGATGTCGCAGATGTCATCCCAGCGGGTGTACATGATGTTCTCATCGTTGTGGACGAGCATCCACTTGGCGAGGAGGGAGCCGCCGCGGGAGACGATGCCGATGAGGCGGTTCTTGACGTATTTGAGGTGTGCGCGGCGGACACCCGCGTGGATGGTGAAGTAATCGACGCCCTGTTTGGCCTGATGGTGCAGCGAGGCTTCGATGGTGGGCCAGTCGAGGTCTTCGATTTTCTTTCCGATGATCATCGAATAGATCGGGACGGTGCCGATGGGGACGGTCGAGTGCTTGCAGAAGGCTTCGCGGCAGGCTTCGATGTCGCCACCGGTCGAAAGGTCCATCACGGTGTCGGCGCCCCACTTGACGGACCAATCGAGTTTTTCGAGTTCTTCGTGGGTGCCGCTGGAAACGGGGGAAGCGCCCATGTTGGCGTTGATCTTGGTTTTGCTTGCGCGGCCGATGCACATGGGGTCGAGGCGGTGCTTGAGGTGGTTGATGTTGGCGGGGATCACCATCCGTCCCGCGGCGATTTCATCGCGGATCTGCTCGGGGGTGAGGTGCGGCTCGCGCTCGGCGACTCGCTTCATCTGCGGGGTAATGCGGCCGAGCCTGGCCCATTCGAGTTGCGTGATTGGCTCGAAGTTGCGCGGGTAGCGGACTTCCAGCACTTCGCCCATCGCGGTTACGAAGGTGACGCTGGGGAGGGGGGAGTGGTCGCCGATGACGCACGCGGCGTCGGAGTAGGTATCGAGTTTGGTATCGGCGGGCATGGCGCGGACGCTCCACCCATCGGGGAGGAAGTCCCACGCGGTCTTGGTGCTGGGCGCGGGCATGCCCGGTGTGTCGGGGCTGGCGAACATGAGGGGGCCGCCGATATCGGGGGCGAGGGCGAAGGAGCCGGGGGTGGTCGCGGGCGTGGCGCCGGGATTCGTTGCACCGTGCAATGGCGGGCGGTAGCGGCTGAGAGGATTTGTGGGCTGGTGGATCATGGTTGGGCTTGTAAGCAAAGTTTGATCTCTCTAATACCGGGATCGGGTGGAGGTGGGCGTTGGTTACGGTTCGCCGGCGACTTGCCATTCGAGTTCATCAAGGTCGGCATCGACGGGCCGCCCGAGTTGCTTGAGCATGTTCATGCACTGGGCGCGGTGGTGCATGCCGTGGTTGGTGACGTGGATGACCGCCGCGGCGACGGTGAAGCGATAGGACTCTTCGCCGAAGGTCCAATCGCGGACTTCGGCGAGTTTGGGACGGGCGCGGGCGACGACTTGGGCGAAGTCTTCGCAGGCTTCATCATTCAGTTGAATAAGTTGGTCAACGGTGCGGCGGGTCATCGGCGCGGGGTCATCGGGTTTGCGGCCTTCGATGGAGGCACGCAGTTCGCGGCAGTCGATGCGGTCGGACCAGCGGAGAATTGCACCGATGGTGTGCATCAGCGTGTCGTGGAGAGAGCCGGGTCCGATATTGAACCGCTGATGAAACTCGGAATCGCTGAGCGGCTTGCACCGCTCCGATAGCGCACGGATAGCCCAGTTGTTGTGCCCGAGCAGAATGTCATAAGGATCAAAGGACAGTGCCAACTCGCTTCCCTCCGCCGGTACAAACCGGATCAGGTTCCACGGGTGCTTCTCAGTCGGACCACGCTGGCCGACGCCCCGAGCGTACAACGGAGATGGTATGCGGGGGCGTGCCGGGCGATCGGTGCCGCCGCTAAAGTGTTAAAGAGCGGGGGATTGCTTTAACACTTCGCCGGGTGGGGAAGGGATGTTGGAATTGCCTGTTTTTCATGGGATTTTGACGTGGAAGCAGCGTGTTAAAGGCTCTAAGTGTTCATGGTTTTGCAATTCGTCGTGGTGACGGTTTGATGTTATCGGGACGTTTGGAGGGAGTCGGAGGGGCTTCAAGGTTGCAAGGTTGCAAAGTTTTGCGCGCGCAATCCTGCAACCTTAAATGAGTATTTTGAACCAAGAGCTCGGCTGGGGCGGGAGAGAGGGAACGCGTGCGGTGGGGAGCCTTGGGAGTGAGTGAGTCGGCCGTGTGCGCGGCTTGGATTTGCGCATCGATCCAGGGAAGCGTCGAATCGCCATTATTGTTGGGCGGCGTATCGGCTCCATCGTGTTGGTGGTGGTGCTGGCGCATCTGGTGGGGGTCGTGGGGGTCGTGGGGGCGAGAATCGTCTTGCGCGGCAGCGGCGATGCGTTGGATGTGTTGGGCGAGTTGATGGTGACGATGGGTACGGGCCGCTGGACATCAACAACATTCAAAACAGCGCCG
>Ga0163144_10011167_pt1 | contig 19031 bp, 15 predicted proteins | sample OliLak19BULKMAT1_FD_123175 | JGI IMG/M metagenome (GOLD analysis project Ga0163144, IMG submission 123175) | Freshwater microbial mat bacterial communities from Lake Vanda, McMurdo Dry Valleys, Antarctica - Oligotrophic Lake LV.19.BULKMAT1 | ecosystem: Environmental > Aquatic > Freshwater >... | reverse complement strand
GCGCAATGTCGCCTTCGGCGAGGCCACGGGCTTCCATGCGGGACACGGGCGCCAGTTCTACGGTAATCTCAGCGCCGTCGCGCAGCATGATGACCGTGCCATGGGGATTGGCGTAGGCTGAGCGAACGACGTTGGCGGTGTGGTCGAGCACTTTAGCTTTGTCGAACCCGCCCCACCCATGATGGGCAAGTGCGAGACCTGGAACCGCGATGGCGGCGGCGGCAGCGAGCAGCAAGGTTCTGCGACGGTCCATGGTAGTGTCTCCTGGTGGTTTCACTGATGGTGCGAATGTGGGGCGCATCGTGGTCGCCGCAAGATGGAGTTTTCAAATGACTACGTCTGGCAATGACCGACCCAATGCCATCCATTGGCCGCCGCTGATTTATGTGGTGGCGGGTGTGGCAGCGTTCGTCCTCGATCGAACCGTGGCGGCGTGGCCGTTGCCGCAACTGCCGTCGCTGCAGTTTGCGGGATGGGGCTTGGCCGGGCTCGGTTTGCTAATGGCGATGGCGGGCATCGTGACGTTCAAGCAGATCGGGACCGTTGTCGATCCGACGGGGCAAGCGGTGCGGCTGGCAACGACTGGCGTCTACCGGTTCACGCGCAACCCGATGTACCTCGGCGTGGTGCTGATTTTCGTCGGCCTGGGTTTCGCTACGCGTTCGGCCGGCCTGTTGCTGGTCACGCCACTTGTCGTGATTGCACTGCAACGATTGGCGATCGTGCGTGAGGAGGCGTATCTTCAACGCCGGTTCGGGTCGGAGTACGACATGTATCGTCAGCGCGTTCGGCGTTGGGTATGACGGTGGTATGCACCACATGCGTTAGCACCGGCTTGCGATAGCTCCCGCTACTTCGCGTCAGACAGAGGTCCGCCATGGCTGCCCCCGCCAACACGCTCCGCACCGGATTTTATTCGGGCTCGTTCGACCCGGTTACGCTTGGGCACTCCGATGTGATCGCGCGGTCGGCGCGGCTTGTCGACCGGCTGATCATCGGCATCGGAGTCAATCCTGGCAAGGCGCCGCTCTTTTCTGTCCCTGAGCGGATCGCAATGCTGGAGGCTGAAACGGCTGCAATCGCCAAGGCGACGGGAACCGTCATCGAGATCGGCGAATTCGCTGGTCTTGCGATCGACGCGGCGCGGGCAGCGGGCGCGATCGTTATCTTTCGCGGATTGCGGGACGGAACGGATTTTGACTACGAGATGCAGATGGCTGGCATGAACGGCGAGATGGAGCCTGCCATCGAGACGGTGTTCGTTGCAGCCAGCCCGCGCGTGCGGCACATCGCGGCCAATCTCGTGCGCGCAGTGGCCACGATGGGCGGCGATCCGTCGCCGTTCGTGTCCAAGGCCGTGGCCCAAAAGCTGAAGGGCCGGTCTGTCCGTGGGCGGTAGTCGCCATGGCTTTAGGCCCAATGCGACGGTCTGCGCGCGATCGGGGCGTTGCAGTCGGGCCGTCAATTCGCCATAACCCGCCGCGATTACGCAGGCGGGCCAAGGCTGTCGTGTGCCGTGTTGACCCGCGATGATCAGCGCCGCTAGAGACCCCTAAAAAGAGAGATCGTCCACGATGCGCTTCCAGAGTGCCCTCGCCGTCGCCGCTGCTGTCGTTGTTGCCGGTTTCACAACCGTTGCCGTCGCACAGACGCCAGCGCCGCCTGCCGATCCGGCCAACACGCTGATTTTGGAGCTTAAGTACGGGAAGGTCACGATCCAGATGCGGCCGGACCTCGCGCCGGGCCATGTCGAGCGGGTCAAGACCCTAACCAAGCAGGGGTTCTACAATGGCCTCAAGTTTCACCGCGTGATCAACGAGTTCATGGCGCAGACCGGCGACCCGACGGGAACTGGTGGCGGTGGCTCGAAGCTCGGCAACGTCAAAGCCGAATTCACCCCAGAGCCGTACCGCCGCGGCACGATCGGCGCGGCGCGCACAGCCGATCCCAACAGCGCGGACAGCCAGTTCTTCATCTGCTTCACCGACTTCGGCTGCGATCCTTTGCGCGGCAAGTATACCGTGTGGGGCAAGGTCACGTCGGGCATGCAGTACGTCGACCAGATCAAGAAGGGCGAGCCACCCTCCGACCCCGATACGATCGTCAAAATGTATCTGGCGTCCGATGGCGCAGGAACACCCGCCAAGAAGCCTTGAGCGCTGCACGTCAGCGTAGCGATTTTGACGTCTTTCAACGCAGAGTAGGACACGACATGGCGGACATCACCGACCCCGAGAACACGCTGATCATCGAGACGACCAAAGGTCGCGTCGTGATCGCGATGCGGCCCGACTTGGCCCCGGGCCACGTTGCGCACATCAAGAAGCTCGCGCGCGAGAATTTCTACGACGGCATCGTATTCCATCGCGTGATCGACGGCTTCATGGCGCAGACCGGTTGCCCCAAAGGTAGCGGCACCGGCAACTCGAAGTATCCAGACCTCAAGGCCGAGTTCAGCCGCGAACCGCACGTGCGTGGGACGGCGTCTATGGCGCGGGCGTCGAGCCCGAATTCGGCCAACAGCCAGTTCTTCATCTGCTTCGACGAGGCAAGCTTTCTTGACGGGCAGTATACGGTTTGGGGCAATGTCATCGAAGGCATGGACAATGTCGACAAAATCAAGCGCGGTGAACCCGTGCGCGAGCCCGACAAGATGATCTCGGTTCGGGTCGCGGCCGACGTGTAATCGAGAACGCGCGCCGTCTTGCCAGGACACGTTTCATCGAACGGTCTTGGTCAGATGGCGTGCGTCTTTTCTCTTCCACCGGTTGGGGTCAATCTTTCGCGCCTGATGGGATGGTGTACACCCTCACGACGCCATCGACGCCAGCGGTTGCCAACTTTGAATTGTCGGGCGAGAACGCAACGGCCGTCGCGCCGCCACTGTGGCCGGTGAGCGAGCGCCACGTGCGGCCCCGGCGGGCGTTCCACACCCTGACGACCCCGTCTTCGCCCGCCGATGCCAACCAGTCGCCGTTGGCCGAATACGCCACCGCGCTGACTTTGCCTTTGTGGCCCTGCAGATGGAAACGCTGGCGGCTCGACGCCGAGGCATAGATGCGAATGTCGCCGTCGAGGCTTGCAATTGCGAGTGACTTGCCGTCGGGCGCGAACGCGAGCGCTGTGACGAAGTCCTTCGAGCCTTTGTAAATTCGGATCAGGTCGTGGGTATCGGCATCATACAGGCGAACAGTCTTGTCGGCGCTTCCTGTCGCAATCCACGGGCCGTGAACGGAGTAGGCGACGGCCTGGGCAGCACTCGTGTGGCCGTCGAGTTTGAACTGAGCAGCCGTAGCCGCGCGCGTATCCCAGATCGCGGTTTCGTAGTCGTGGCTCGCGGCGGCGAAGCGATCCCCGCTGCCGAGGAAAGCGACCGACCAAACCTCGGCGTCGTTGCGCTTGTAGGCGGCGATCCGCTCGCCCTTGTCGAGATCGTAGAGCGCGATCGTGCCGTCGCCGTGGCCGGTCAGGACGCGGCGGCCAGCGAGCGCCAGGGACGATACGAGGCGGTTGTCGAGCGTCAGCGATTTTTGCAGCGCGCCTGAGGCGGCGTTCCAGACTTTTAGGCTGGCGTCGCGACCTGCGGAGACAATCGTGCGGCCGTCCTCGGAGAACGCGAGGCCTGTAATGTCGGCTGTGTGCGCGCGGATTTCGCGCAGCTGCAACGCGGGCTCAGCTTGGGGTGGTGTTGCCGTGGCATTGGCGGTGCGCGGGGATGAAGTCGCGGCCGGGGTTTGGACGAACCGGGCGATCGTGTCGTGATAGGCGAGGCCGAGGCCAGCGATACCAGCAGCTGCAGCAACTTTCATCGCGGTGCCGAAGCTGCCAGACCTGCGTGTCATGCGGACCGGCTGCGGGCGAGCCGGAGCGCCACGGTCGATCGCCGTTTTTTTGTTTGCAGGTTCGACGGCGGCAGCTTCGGTCGGCTTTTTGAGCGCAGCTTTCTCGACGGCCTTTGATGAGGCTTTTGCTGCGGGCTTGCCGCTGGTTTTTGCAGAGGCTTTTCCAGCGGCGAGTTTGTTGCTCGCGGCTTTTGCGGCAACGGCTTTGACAACTTTGGCTGCGGTAGCGGTCTTTGGCTTACGCTTTGCGGCGGCCGCTTTGGCTGCGGCATCGGCTGGGCTTTCCGCCAACGGGGGAAGCGGCGGCGGCTCGGCCTTCGCATGTGCTGCTGCCGGGTTTGTCGGTGTCAGGCGATCAATCGGGCTCTTGAGCTTGTCGACAAAGTCGAGAAGGCCGCCCTGGACACCCGGTGCGTCGGGCAACGGCGGTGACAACGACCCAGCGGCTGCGATTTGGATCGGAGCACCGGCGCCTGCAATTTCGAGCGCCTGGTCTTTGCGCGCGCCGCGACCGCGGGAGAACCAGCTTTGCTTGACCGGATCGGGCGCGAGCAAGTCGCCGCGCCATGCCGCGATCGACCTTGGCCGCTGTTCGACCTGGAGCACCAGCGCCTTGTCGATTGCGCGCAGGAAACCCGACCGGTAGGCCCCGACAGCGGCCTCGCGTGCGGGGACGTATTCGTCTTTGATCATACGCGACGGGCTGTCGGGCGGGCGGCGTCCGGTGATCGCGTGATAGAGCGTGGCGGCCAGCGCGTAGATGTCGGTCCACGGGCCCTGTTGGCGGCTGGTTTCGGCGTACTGCTCGTAGGGGCTGTAGCCGGGTTTCACCAGCGCGCTGACCGTGCGGGAGTGGGCGATGATGTCGCTGCGTGCGGAGCCGAAATCGATCAGTACCGGGGCGCCGTCGTTGCGGATGATGATGTTGTCGGGGGCGACGTCGCGGTGGAGATAGTCGGATTTATGGACAAACTCGAGCGCGTCGAGCAGGGGGCTGACGATCTGGTCGAGTTCACCCTGGCGGGGCGCGCGGCCGAGGTCCTTCAGCCAGGACTTGAAGCTTTTGCCCTCTTCGAACTGGAGCACCATGTAGGCGGTGCTGTTGGCGCGAAAATAGCGATAAACGCGAACGATATTGGGGTGGTCGAGTTTGGCGAGCGTTTGCGCTTCCTCGATAAATCGGTCGAGACCCCATTGAAAATCACCGGCGCAATCTGACGAGCGCGGCAAGGCATCGATGCCGTTCTGGCGTGCGGCGAAGTCAGAGGGGAAATATTCTTTGATCGTGACGGCGCGCGTCAGCGCCAATTCTTTGGCGAGATAGGTCACGCCGAAGCCGCCCGCGCCGAGCACACGCTCGATGCGATAGTCGCCTGTCAGCAAAGTTCCCGTCGCTAGCGCGATGAGATTGGTCATAGCTCCCCAGCTCGTCTGGCAGTCAAATTCTAACAGCCCGTTTTTGGGCCGTCGTTCACAGCAATCGCGAATCCTGTGCGGTCGTATCAGAATTGCCCCAGGAATAGGGCTGCGAATGTGGCAGATGCTCAGCCGCCGAACCGGAGCTGAATATTTCCGATGTGGCATAGCTGCAGCCATGATACTGACGCAACACAGCAGATACTCGCCAGCCGAGCCACGCGGAGGGGGATAATGTCGGACACGCCAGGCCCGGGTAACCCGGGTAAACCGGCCAAGCCAGGGGGTTCCTCAGGGGGCCCTGGTGGATTTCTCGGCTCGCTCAAGGACGCGTTGGCCGCCGCCAGCCGCGATGACACCGCGCTCGCTGCAAAGCGTGCCGTTGCTGCGGCGACAGACAATGCTGCGGGAGGCGCGGCGACAGACGGGACATCGCCCGATTTGCACCAAGCCGATGTCGGATCGGACGCCGAAGCAACGCCAGTGCCTGCAAAGCCGCTCAGCGCCGCCGAGGCTGCCCGTGAAGCGCGCGGCGTGACCTCGCTCAAACTGCAAGATATGAACATGCAATTCGACGGTACGAACACCACCCGGATCATCCGCATGCCGAAAACCCCCGAGCCTGCAGCCACTCCCGCCGCCGCCATACCGGCCGTAGACGATGGTCCCGCCCGCACCCAGCTGGTGCGCGGCCGTCAAGCCATGAAACGCGGACAGTTCATCACCGATCCCGTCGTTGGATGGCTGGTGATCGTCGGTGGTCCCGGTCTTGGTAGTTACCGGCCGGTATTTGAGGGGAACAACACCATCGGGCGCTCGACGCAGAACCGTATCCCGCTTGATTTCGACGACGAGGCGATCTCGGCCGAGGAGCAGGCCTATCTGCGCTATGACAGCAACGACCGCAGCTTCCTGCTGGTGCCGAACATGAGCAAGACGAACATCGTGTCGCTCAACAATACGCGGCCGACGACGGCGGTCGAGATCAAGGCGATGGATGTGATTACGATGGGCCGCACCCAACTCGTATTCATGCCGTTCTGCGGACCGGAATTCGATTGGTCGGAAATATCCGAGAGCAAAGACTGAGTGCCTGTCCCGGTCAGCTTTGAATGCCCCCTCGATCGGGGCAATCGGCGGCGGGTCTTCATACTGATCGCCAAGCATTGGCTTGAGCCGTGATTGCGAACGGCGTAACTGTCCAAACTACAAATACCGTTCGCAACGCGTCATCTCGTCAGTCACGGCCTAGAACACACGGCACAGAACACGGCTCCATGCAGACCTTCGATTGTGCGCTCCGTGCCACCCGCGGCGCCCGCGAATATCAGGAAGATACCGCCGTTCTGTGGCCGGGGGCCGACGCGTCTCCATCGGCCAGTGGAGGGGGTACCAACGGGGGGAGCGGAGGCGGGGAAACAACCGCGAGCGCTTCGCAAGGGCGCGTGGTTGCTGTGCTTGCGGATGGCATGGGAGGGCACGCCGGCGGGGCGCTCGCCAGCCGCCTCGTGTGCGAACATTTTCTCAAAACCGTTTCCAGGCACGCTGGCGAGACGATCGACGGCCTGCTTTTGGCGCTGATGGCGGCCAATGAGTCGGTCGCTGCACAGGTCAGAAAGAACCCGCTCCTGTCGGGCATGGGCTCGACCGTTATCGGCGTCGAATTCGTGAGCGGCGGTATCAACTGGGTGAGTGTCGGCGACAGCCCGCTGTACCTGTGGCGGCGCGGCGAAATCGCGATGCTGAATGAAGACCATTCGCTCGCGCCCGATCTCGACCGCTTGGCGGCGGAGGGCAAGATTACTGCGGCACAGGCGCGAAAAGATCCGCGACGGCACATGCTGCGCTCGGCCGTTACGGGGGAGGAAATCGACCTTGTGGACATTTCGAAGAAGCCGCTGCGGCTCGAGGCCGACGACTATGTGATCCTCGCAAGCGATGGCTTGCAATCGCTGGAGTTGCCCGAAATCGAACGGCTGGTTTCGGCCTACGCAACCGACGGCTCTGACGCCGTCGCGGGCGCGCTCATCCGGGAGATCGACAATCTTCGCGAGCCGCACCAGGACAATGCCACGGTCGTCGTGGTGCGGGCGATCGGCGGGGATGTTGGCAGCGACGCTGCCGGGGGCGATGCCTCGTAAGATCTGCGGTTGGCCTCGGACAAGCAGACATTGCGTGATTGGTTCGCCAAAGCAGATGGAAATAGATCAGGTGCTGGGCACACCTTTAATTGCAAGTGCCCCACAGATAATCGACTCATCTCCAAAAGTAGCCCTCGCTATCAACAAGCCGGGACTTCTAATTGGGACATTATCCATCCTGAACGTCAAGATAATCCCAATTATGGGCGAGCCTCGATCGATAGCCTCATCACGAGCCCGTGAAAACAGGTCTGCTGGCACCATGCTTTGCGAAATTGTGTCTCCGTGAGGCGCCTCAATCGTGACCGAAACGGGCGCGCTAAGTTTATAGTCGACTGAGAAGTTGAGGCGCACATACACCACAAGCCTCGCGAACGTTCCAGGAAACGCAGGAACGTTTACATTGTCGGGAATGATGCCAATGAGCGAAATTGTACCTTCGACCTCCTCACGCGCACTTTCACAAAACAACGCGAGGCCGGAGTGTGACGCCATTACAGTTTGGTCCCCGCGCTAGTTGTCGCCTCAATCCTGGTACTGGTTGGATTGTGCTTGAAGACGCGCGGCTCGGAGACATTGCAACCCGCCTCCGCAGACTGATCTTGCAGGGTGAAGCATGGCTGTTTACCAAGCGCATAAGCGAGCTCAGCTACTCGCCCTAGCGTTAAGTCTTGATGGCCGCGCAACTCTCGATTGATCACGGAGCGATGAACCCCAATTTCCCGAGCAATATCTGCCTGACTTAGTCCCCGCTTTTTATGTTCCACGGAAAGCGCTCGAAGGAGTTCTCGGCGAACACTCAAAGTAAAGCGGCCGGCAACGCGTCGACTAGGGGAAACGGTAAGCCGAAATGACGTCATTAGGATTGTCTCCTGGGATAAACTTCGGATCATTTAGATCAAGCCGATCTCGAAAGTACGCAACCTCACCAGCGTAGCCATTATATAAATTTCCGTCCTTTATTGCCTGAGCAAGGTTTGCAGCGTGTCCAATAAAATGATCTTTTTTTGGGAACCACCCAAATACACGCAAGTCCGCTGTTTTTAGTTCCCAGACGCCGCCTGCAACATGGCGGATCGGATTGAAGGAATGACCAAACGTCAGTATAGCGCCACTTGCGTAGACAGCAAGGTATGCGTCCAACTGCTCCATGGGGGTCTGGTCGATTTTCCACGTCGATCCCAAATTGGGCAGCTGTCCGCTCAGCCATTTCTGTAACTTTGGCGAAGCGTAGGCACACCTCAACTCTTGCTCTCGGGGTGCTAGCTGGGCGTCGATCTTCGCAATCTCGCCGCGTTCTAATGACTCTAACAGTGTTGCCATTAAAGTCAACAGCTCATGCAAAAAAGATAGCCAGCTCGTTCGATCCAGCTTACTAGATCAAGTGGGTTTCCAGAACATGGGAAATTTTAGATGCCTGGACGCACGCGGGGTCAGGCATTTGGTACGTGAGGTAGCTGCCCAACTAACCCACGTCTGACCCTTGCCGCTCTAAGGTTCTGAGTACCGCTTAAATTCGCCACTCACGAGCTTCCGCTCGGATTTCACACGAGCTTCCGTTCGCCTTTCACACGAGCTTCCGCTCGACGGCGATGCGGACCAATTCCATCTGGGTGCGAGCGCCGAAGCGGGCGCGCATCTGAACGCAGCTTTGGGCGATGGTTTTATAGGACACGCCAACGAGGTCTGCGATTTCCGACAGGCTGCGGCCCTTGGCCAGATGGCGCAGAATCTCATGCTCCCGGGTCGAGACCGGGACCGTGGTGGTTTCACCGCCACGATCGACCGCGGTGCGGGGCTTCGAGCCGCCGCCGAGATAGGCGATCCGCTCGGTGGCCCCGTCCGGCCAAGTCGTACCGCCGTTGGCGACGGCCCGTATCGCGTCGACCATGCGCGCGGGGTCGTCATTCTTGCTGATATAGCCCTTGGCGCCGATCTCGATGGCCTGGGCGACGAACACTGGATCGTCGTTCATCGAGAACATGATCACTTTGGCCGCCGCATTGCGTTCCAGCAACCATCGTGACAAGGCAAAACCAGATGAGCCAGGCAAGTTGACGTCGACGATGGCGACGTCGGGCGGCGTTTGCGCAACGACGCGTTCGGCTGCCTCGGCGCTGTTGGCTTCCATGATTTCGATGTCGGCGTCACTGTCCAATAGCGCCTTGACGCCGGAGACGACGATGGGGTGATCATCGACAATCAAAAGTTTCAAGCCAAAGTCTCCCTCGATAGGTCCAAGTCCGGCTTAACATGAGATGTCGATGCTGACGATCGAAACGCGGCTCAACCTGCTCATCGGCGCGCTATTGTTGGCCGCGCTGGCGGCGAATGTCGCCTTGATCGTGCTGTCGGCTGGCCCGCGTATCAAGGCCGAGAATGAGAGTATGGTCAACCTCGCGCGGGACGCGGTCGACAGGGGACTGGCGGAAATCAAGGCTACGGATAACCCACAGCGGGAACTGGCGCGCTTGGTTGAGCGGCTTTCTGCATTGCGCCACGTCAAGGTGACACTTCAGGGACAGCCAGGAGTGGAGGCGGCCGCAGCGCCGGACCACGCGGCGCAGACGAGGCCCGGGCGGTGGTTGGCGCGATTCGCAGGTGTCGCAGTGGCGCCGCAGAGCGTGCCCGTACAGATTGGCGGGCAGACGAGTGGCTGGATGCTGATCGAAGCCGAGCCCGACGACGAACTCGATGAAATCGTCGCAACGATGCGCGACACGCTGATTGGTGGCGGGCTGGTTATTCTGGCGATGTTCGTCATTACCCGACTGGTGGTGCGGGAAACGCTGCGACCGATCGGACAACTGAGCACAGCCCTATCCGGCTTGGAGCAGGGCGATTTTGCAATCGCGCTGTCCAAGCAGGGGCCGCCGGAGTTCCGCGAGATCACCGCAAAGGTCAATGATCTTGCCGCGTCGCTGGAGCGGGCGCGCGCCGAAAACCGGCGGCTCGCGCAGGAGCTTGTGACGATCGAGGACCAGGAGCGGCGGGAACTGGCGGCCGAGCTGCACGACGAGTTTGGACCATACCTGTTTGCAATCCGGGCAAACGCGACGACGCTGCTCAACGATGCCGAAATGGCCAGGGGGCAGGAGGCGAAAGGGCAGGATGCGACGAGAGCGCAAGGCGCCAGCGACGCGGCTGCGGTGCGACGGGCGCGGGCCTGCCGCAACCTGCTCGACCAGATCGAGGCGGTCCAGCAGGCCAACCGCCGTGTCCTGCATCGGCTCAGGCCACCAGCGCTTGCCGAGATCGGCCTTGAACGTGCGATCGAGGGGCTCGTTGCGCGCTGGCGCGAGAGCAATCCGGAGGTCGTGATCGAAACGTCGATCCACGTGCCGCCTGATCTATTGCCGGGTCCGATGGAGCTGACGGTTTACCGGGTCATCCAGGAGGGGCTGACGAACGCGTTCCGCCACGCGGGTGCAAGCGCGATCGAGGTCACCGTCGCGCCGAAGGGTGCGGACAGGGTTGTCGTGGCGGTGGCCGACAACGGGCCTGGAACACTGGGCCTAGATAAACTGGGCCTAGATAAACTGGGCCTCGATATACCGGCGGACGCATCACGCGGTCAGGCTCTTCGTGTTGCAGTGACGCCAGGGTTCGGCCTCACCGGCATGCGGGATCGGGTGCTGGCTCTTGGTGGGTCTATCGAACTTCGGCCCAATCGGATGGGGGAGATGGCTATTCTAGGTGAGTTTGCGCGGCAGGTGACAGGTCAAGCCCGTGATAAAGCCATTGATCAAGCCATTGATCAAGTAAGTGGTCTGCGCCTCGAAATCGAGCTGCCATTGGCGTGAGCGCAAGGCCTGCCATGCGGGCGCCTGCCGTTAACCTATTGTTGCCCATAAACCCCGTCTGAACGGAGGGTTCAGACGGGGTTCAACGGCAATTGCCTATACGGCTAGTATGGCCTGCCGGGTGTCTGCTAGAGCAGCATCGGCCGAACTGGACCCGGCCGGGATTGCACACGCTTCAGACTGAGGACGCCGCCATGTTCGCCCGTTCGACCTTTCTCGCTATCATCGCCATCATGACCGTTGCCGGTCTGACGCCGGCCGTAGAGCCGCTCCCGGCCGAGGCGCAAAGCGGCGTCGCCTGCGAGGTCAGGGCCGTCAAGCGCGGCGGGGCGACTGTGGTCGAAGGGTACGTCAGCGCGCCTGCCGGGTTCAACGGATCGTACAGGATTTCTGTCAGCGGCGGGGGTGGCGACACCGACCAAAGCGGCGAGTTCAGCGGCGGTGGCGGGAAGTCGTCACTGGGATCGGTGCCGGTTGCGGGAGCGGGAAATTTTTCAGCCGATATCGTGATCAAGCAAAACGGCGTTTCACGGTGCTCCAGCCGGGCTGGCGGCAAGGTCTGAGATCCGATCAGGTTTCCACGGTGAAGCGGGCTTCCCAGCCGATCAGCGCTCGCTTTCGCGTGACGTTCCAGTGGTAGCCGCCAAGGCCGCCATCCGTGCGCCGGACGCGATGGCACGGGACCACGAAGGCCAGCGGATTACGGCCGATCGCGGCGCCGACCGCGCGTGAGGCACGCACGGTGCAAACCCGTGATGCGATGTCGGCGTAGCTGACCGCGCGGCCGGCCGGAATCCGGGTCAACAGCTGCCAGACCCGGATTTCGAAGTCGGTGCCGATCATGACGATCGGCACAGTCGCGCCCTGGGTCGTTGTGGCAAACAGAGCTTCGACCTCGCGCACTGAGGCCGATGGATCGTGCCGCCATGTCGCCGCTGGCCAGCGGCGCTGCATGTCTTCGAGCGTGGCATGTCGGGCATTGGCGCGTTCCTCGTCGAGAAAGACGAGGCCTGCCAATCCGCGCGGTGACATGGCAGCCAAAGCGTCGCCGAACGGCGTGTCGTGCCAGCCGTAGACGAGGTCTAGGCCGGCGCCGCGACGGCTGACCTCGCCCGGCGTCACAGCGACATGGCTGATGAACAAATCGTGCAAGCGCGAGCCACCGGACAGTCCGACCTCGTGGGCGGTGTCGAGGACGGTGGCTGCGCCGTCGAGCAGGCGCCGCGCATGGTCGAGGGTCAGTGCTTGCGTGAACTCTTTCGGTGACAGGCCGCACCACCGCTTGAACAGCCGCTGCACGTGGGCGGGGGATAGGCCGAGGTGGATTGCGAGGTCGGCAAGTTCAGGTTGGGTCCGAGTATGCTCTGTTAGATAATGGATCGCGCGGCGCACGGTATCGTAGTCGCCAGCACCCGTGGACGCGGCCGTGGATATGCCCGTGGACATGCCCGTGGCTGCCGATGTGGCGTCGGCGGGACTTGCGCGGGCGCTGTCAGCGCGACTTGGCTGTGCCTTGGGCGGATGCTGTAGGGTTGGTTTCATGGGGTCGGTTAGACCAGTCGCATTTCGATCCGGCGACCCGTTTCTAGCTTTTCGTGTTTGTCCTGCTTGAGGCCTCGCTACTCGACGTCTTCGCAGACCGAGCAGCTAGATGATGGGTTAAGGCGGCGTCGCTGAGGCAGGCGTCGGCGTGCCACCGCCACCGCCAGGGTCGCTGCCACCGGCCGCAGCCGGACTGGCTCCTGCACCCTTGTTGGCTTTCGGGGCACCGGGACGCTCAGCCCCGTAGCGCGGGGTTTCTCGGGCTGGATACGCCAGATCCGTCGGGTTGGCGGCCATCGCGGCGATCGCGCGCTGCTGGGAGCAGCCGAAGTCGGGGTAGGCAACGCGGTCGGGGTTGCGCGTCACGTCTTCCTGCCAGTTTCCGCAGACCGGACCGACGGCAGCAATACGGTCATAGGATAACGTAACGGAACCAAGCGCCCCCTTGGTGTTCCATTTGACGCGCTCGGTTGGAATACCCTCGCGCTGCACGGCCGTGCGAACGAGGATCGACGCGCCGTGGTCATGCCCCGGCAGCGATATGTACAGTGGGCCGCTGGTGGCACGCTTGTAATCGCGGAGGAAGCGCGTCGTTTCCATGTACGCTTGGTCGCGCGCGGGTCCGCTACGGGCGACCGCGATGTCGACCGATTCGATCTGTGGCGTGACGACGATGGGGTGCCGCTTGGTGTAATCGGTAACCTCCGGGTGGACGGCATCGGGCAGGCGCGGAAGGTCGCAGCCAGCGGCCGCTACGGCGGTAACAGTGGCCAGGGCAACTGCGATAGCTCGTGGGCGTCTCATTTCCGGCCTCCATAGTCGGGATATTCGACGATGAACCCGGCATCTTTGGTGCTAGCTCCACCAGCGAGCTGCTTCGTCGGGCCGTAGATGCGGTTGAGACTGCCGTAGAACTGGCCTTTGAGGTCGCTCGGCGCGGCAAGGCCGTCGCCCGGCTTGCTGAATTCCCGAGGGTCGGTCGGGCGCACGATGATCGGTGTGACCATGATCAGCAGTTCGCTCTTGCGGTCTTGGTAGTCCTTGCTGCGGAACAGCGCGCCGAGGATCGGCAGGCTGCGGAGCTCCGGCACACCCTCGACGCTCTGTCGCACTTGGTCAGAGAGTAGCCCGGCGATCGCCAGCGAGGATCCGCTCGGCATCTCGACGGTTGTCTCCGCTTTGCGCAGCGAAATAGCCCGGATCGAGATCGAGCCGATGGCAACAGCGCCCTCGCTCGACAGTTCGCTGACTTCGGCGGCGATCTTGAGGCCGATGCGGCCCTCCGACAGCACGGAAGGTGTGAACGAGATCTGGACACCGAACGGTTTCCACTCGACGCTGATGGTATTGTTTTCCTGCGAAACGGGGATCGGGAACTCGCCGCCGGCATGGAATTTTGCGGTTTGGCCAGAGATCGCCGTCAACGTCGGTTCGGCCAGCGTTCGGGCGAGGCCAACGCGCTCGAAGGCTTCGATGATGCTGGTGATGCGCTTGCCGTTGCCGAGATCGGCGGAGCCTTGCAATGCCGTTCCAGAAAACACGGTTGGAGGAAACGGACCTCCGGGCGCTCCAAGGAACGGCGGGTTAAAGATCGCTTGCGGAGCGACCGCAGCGGTGACCGGAAAACTGTTCTGGATCACCTTGGCGAACGTGACATCGCCAGCCTTGACGATCGCCTCGGGCAGGTTCACCCCGAGCCGCCGGACGGCATCGCGGTTGACCTCGGCGACCGTCACTTTGAGGAGTACCTGCTCCTTTTCGTGTGTCGCGATCAAGTTGACGATAGTGGCGCCCTTCAAGTGCATCTTGGCGAGTTGCTCGGCCCGGGATGCGTCTTCCGGTTTAGCGACCGTGCCGGAAATAATAACGCCGTCGCCCGAACCTTGGAGCTTCAACTTCGAGCCGGGCAGATGCTGCCGTAAGGTGTCGGCCAAGTCTTTCACGTCGCGGTTCACGACGAGGTCGAGTGTGACCAGCCGGCGGCCGTCCTTGCCGAGGAAAAAGACATTGCCCTCGCCGACCGTGCGAGCGGCAAGAGAGATCCGGCGTGCCGTTAGTACAGTCGCTTCGACGAGCCCTGGGCTCGAGATGACCACGTCCTGCACATCTGTCGGCAATTCGATGATGATGCCGCGGTTAAGGCCCAACGTGAGCTTGCGCGATACGGGCAGTTCGACGGTAGTTGCGATGCGCAACATCGACGAACTGTCGATGCCGCCGTCAGCCGTCGCTGGCGGCGCCATTGCCGCCATAAGCAGCAGGGCGCATGAGGCGGCCATAGCGCATGGCATGGCGCGTGCCCACGCTGCTGCGCGCGGCCAAAATGTGTGTTGCCAAGATGCTGGCAGTGTAACGGACATGCTTCCCCCAACAGACCCGGCACCTGGGTGGTCCGGTGACCGGACGCGTTCGAGGTGCGAGGCATCATAACGGCTCACCACCGCTCAACATTCGGTACCGGTCGAGCAAACAGCCCGGTGGTCCGGCGAGCGGACGGCGTTACGCGAAAAGGCGACAGCACATGAGGACGCAACAAGCCGAAAACCTAGCCGACTTCTGCAGGCCGGGCGCGGCTCGACATCGTGCGGGTGTTTCCTGCCAACGGTCGGTCCACTGGTTTTCAACAGGTGTCGCAGGCCGGCGTGGACCCATCCGGGATGTCGGTAACCGCAGGGCTGGCCGGGCTATTATCGTTATCGTGCCGTGCGTTATTCCGAGGGCTGACGGCGATGTGGAGAAGTTATCCCGGTCGTTGCTCCGGAGCGAAACTGCAGCAGAGAAAGTCGGGCTCGCTGGTTTCGAATTCCCGGTGCTGGTGGTAAATCAGCCGTCATGAGCCAGAGCCATGACACATCCGATACCAGCCTCGATAGCTTGCCTGCGGTCGCCGACCTCAGCGAGGACGCGGCGGCTGTCGAACTTGCGCGCCTCGCGGCGCAGATCGCGCGGCACGACACTCTTTATTATCAGCAGGATGCGCCCGAGGTGTCGGACGCCAATTACGACGCGCTCCGGATACGGCTTGGCGCGATCGAGGCGCGGTTTCCGCAACTGGTGCGTGCCGACAGCCCCTCAATTCGGGTTGGTGCCGCACCGGCCGATGGTTTCGGCAAGGTTCGCCATGCCGTGCCAATGCTGTCGCTTGGCAACGCGTTCGCAGATGAGGACGTGCGCGAGTTCATCGATCGTATCCAAAGATTTTTGGGCGGAGGCGAGGTTGCGGTTACGGCAGAGCCGAAAATCGACGGCCTGTCGATTTCGCTGCGCTACGAGCGAGGTCAGCTGGTGACGGCAGCGACTCGCGGGGACGGCGCGGAGGGCGAGAACGTCACGGCCAATGTCATGACGATTGGTGATGTCCCGCAGACGTTGATTGCGAAAGGCGGCCGCGGCCATCCCGCGGTTCCAGATGTGATCGACGTGCGCGGCGAAATCTATATGGGGCATGCCGAGTTTGCCGCGCTCAACGCGGCGCAAGAGGCAGCTGGCGAGCGTTCGTTCGCCAACCCGCGCAATGCGGCCGCAGGCTCCCTGCGCCAGCTCGATTCCAAGGTGACGGCCGCGCGACCGTTGCGGTTTTTTGCCTATGGTTGGGGCGAAGCCTCAAGCCTGCCAGCCGAGACGCAATTCGGGATGATCGAGGCCTACCGGGCGTGGGGATTGCCGACCAACGCGCTGACGCGCGTGTGCGGTTCGGCCGACGAGGTGCTGGCGTTTTATCGCGAGATTGGCGAGCGCAGGTCGGGCCTTGGCTACGACATCGACGGCGTGGTCTACAAAGTGAACAGCCTCAGCCAACAGACGCGGCTCGGGTTCGTTTCGCGCTCGCCGCGATGGGCGATCGCGCACAAGTTTCCAGCCGAGCAGGCGACGACGGTTCTCGAGCAGATCGAGATCCAAGTCGGACGAACCGGGTCGCTGACGCCGGTCGCCAAGTTGAAGCCGATCACCGTTGGCGGTGTCGTCGTGTCGAACGCGACGCTGCACAACGAAGATGAGATCGCGCGCAAAGATATTCGCGTGGGCGATACGGTGGTTGTCCAGCGGGCGGGCGATGTGATCCCGCAGGTCGTGCGTGTGATCGAGGACAAGCGTCCCGCACACAGTATAGAATACATCTTCCCGCGTAGCTGCCCGGTGTGCGGGTCGCCAGCCGAACGTGGACGCGATCCAGCCACCGGAGAAGAAGACGTCGTGCGGCGTTGCACCGGCGGCCTGATCTGTCCGGCGCAGGCCAAGGAGCGGTTGAAGCACTTCGTCTCGCGCAATGCCTTCGACATCGAGGGCCTCGGCGATGAGCGCATCGAGCTGTTTTATGCCGAAGGGCGCATCATGCGGCCAGCCGACATCTTCACGTTGCGCACGCGTGATGCGCGCAGCCAGAAGAAGCTCGCAGACCAAAAAGGCTTTGGCAAAAAGTCGGCCGACAACCTGTTCGCTGCCATTGAAGCGCGCCGGACCATCCCCTTGCAACGGTTCCTGTTCGCACTTGGTATCCGCCACGTTGGCGAGACGACCTCGCGCGATCTGGCATCGACCTATCGCGAGTGGCCCGCGGTAAAGGCGGCGATCGACAAGGCCGTTGCCGGGCGACCCGGGCCGGACTGGCAGCGGTTCATGGCGATGCCGGGCGTCGGGCAAAAGACGGCGGAGGCCGCGATCGGCAAAATCGCTAACCAGGGCGTGAAGCTTGTGACCGGCGGACTGTTCGACGACCCGCTGGCGGCCAAGCTCGAACGGCTGACGATCCCGGCAAAGGCTGCAAAGGCGATCGCGGAGGCGTTTCGCGGCAACGCGCTCGATCTCGTCGAAGCGGCAGGCCGGGCGTCACGGCAGGCCCCAGGCGAAGGGTATCTCGAACTCGTGGCGTCGCCCGGTGTCGGGGAGGTTTCGGCCGAAGCGCTGGTCGACTTCTTCTCTGGGTCTGAGAACGCGCGTGCGGTCGCTGAACTCGATGCCCTGTTGACGATCGAGCCGTTTGTGCCGGTCGCGCGGGTGGCCTCAGCTGTCAGCGGCAAGACGGTGGTGTTTACGGGATCGCTCGAAAAGATGGGGCGTAACGAGGCAAAGGCGCAGGCCGAGCGGCTCGGCGCGAAGGTCGGCTCGTCGGTGTCAAAGAACACCGACTACGTCGTCGCTGGCGCCGACGCTGGTTCAAAACTCGACAAGGCGCGCGAACTTGGCGTCACGGTGCTGACCGAGGATGAGTGGCTGGTATTGGTGGGGTGATGGGCGGTGGGGAAACAGTCTGTGATGCCACGCACGCCGGGCGTGTCTTGTCGCGCAAGAGCCCGTTGACGCCGTCCTTAGCGAAGCGCTTCGACATGCCGGTCGCTGAGCGGATTGCCTCGGTGGAAGAAAAGCGCAGGACCGACAACGATTCGGCGACGACGACGGCTCTTTGCCTCGCGATGGCGCAGACGGTTAGCCGGACCTAGTGGGGGTATTGGCAGCGCTAAAGCCGCTTTGCATTTCTAAATAGCAGCCAAGTCACAAACGCGCGTCTATCGTCAATCGACGTCTCTTCGTAGGATTCAATCACACTGCTACAAGCCTCGATATCTGCGTCAACCTCTGACTTGTAAAATTGGATCGTAGTCGGCAAGATGCCTCTTTTCTTGCATTGTTACATACATATGAGCGAAGTCCTGAATCGCAGTGGGGAATCGCCCCACTATCTTTTTATCATCGCACGCAGTTTTGCTGGGCCCGTGCTGTAGTGACCGATAGACCTGCGTCCATGCCCGACGAGTTTTTGACTTTGCACCTTTTCCAACAAGCAAATTAGCTCCGCTATTGCAGAGCGTATGGAACAAGGCGTAGTGTGTCGTGCTGCAAGAACGTCGGAGAGCCACTTGCCGTGGCTTTCCATTGCCCTTCAGTAATGCCTTCGCAGCATGCAAAAAATCAACGGACTTCACCCCGACCGCTCTCCTCGTAGTCCAGCTTTGAAACAAATGATAGAAGCGGAAACAGGTCAGCGTCAATTTTTGTGAGGCCAGGCTTGATATACCGCGCCGCGCCAGCAACCTGCTTTGCGTCAGCTTTTTTTATAGTCCCGTCAAACACAATGACAATACGCAATATGTCTTCACCGTCACGATTTTTATCGTGGCGAACGTCGATCTTTACAATTTGAATATTAGTGAATTTGTCACAAAGTGCGTGCATGCCTCTCCCCTTAGTTCCGGCGCAGTCAGCGGGTATGTGATCTCCAACAAGGAGATAGCCCATGACGCAGTTGCTGCCGGACGATCTGTGGCGTGATTTTCCCAAGACGGCGCCGG
>Ga0163144_10011166_pt1 | contig 19032 bp, 8 predicted proteins | sample OliLak19BULKMAT1_FD_123175 | JGI IMG/M metagenome (GOLD analysis project Ga0163144, IMG submission 123175) | Freshwater microbial mat bacterial communities from Lake Vanda, McMurdo Dry Valleys, Antarctica - Oligotrophic Lake LV.19.BULKMAT1 | ecosystem: Environmental > Aquatic > Freshwater > Lake... | reverse complement strand
CGCGCTGCCGCCGGACGACGCGCGCTCGCTGGCGCTGTCGCTGATCGAGGGCACCAGCCTGGACGGCGCACCCACGGCGTCGTCGATCGCGGAGGCGGCAGGCGGGCACCCGCTGTTCATCGACGAGCTGGTGCGGCAGCGGCGGCTGCGCAAGAACGCCACGGGGCCCTTCCGGCTCGACGAGGCGCTGTTCTCGCGCGTCTCGGAGCTCGACGCGACGGCCCGCGCGGTGCTCACCGTGGTCGCGCTGGCGGGGACGCCGCTGGTGCAGGACACGGCGGCGCGCGCCGCGGGGCTCGACTTCAGCACGCTGTCGCGGGTGGTGACGCAGCTCCGCACGCAGAACCTGGTGCGGACGGGCGGCGCGCGACGCTCGGATTACGTCGAGCCGTACCACGACCGGGTGCGCGAGGCGGTGGTGGAGCGGCTCGAGCCCCTGGCGCGGCGCAAGCTGCACGAGCAGCTCGGGAACGCGCTGGAGGCGTCGGGGGACGCGGATCTCGAGGCGCTGGCGGTGCACTTCCACGGCGCCGGGCAGATCGACCGGGCGGCGGATTACGCGGGGCGGGCGGCCGACGAGGCGAGCGCGGCGCTGGCGTTCGATCGAGCGGCGCGGCTGTACGAGCGATCGCTCGCCTGGCGACTTCCAAAAGGCGAAGCCGGGGCACGGCTTCGCGCGAAGCTCGGGAACGCGCTGGCGAACGCGGGTCGCGGGCGGGCGGCGGCGGAGGCTTATCTGGCGGCTGCGCCCGACATGCCGAAGGCGGACGCGCTCGACTGCCGGCGGCTCGCGGCGGAGCAGCTCCTGCGCAGCGGGCACATCGACGAGGCGCTGGAGACCTTTCGCGAGGTGCTCACGGCGATCGGGATGGAGCTGCCGAAGACGCCGAAGGGCGCGCTCGTCTCGCTGCTCGCGCGCATCGTGCAGCTCAAGGTGCGGGGGCTCGGGTACACGGAGCGCGACGCGAAGGACGTGCCCGCGGACGAGCTGCTGCGCATCGATACGTGCTTCGCCGTGTCGGCGGGGCTCGGGCTCGTCGACACCGTGCGGGGGTATTATTTTCAGGAGCGCGGGCTCTTGCTCTCGCTGCGCGCGGGGGAGCCGCACCGCATCGCGCGGGCGATCGCCCAGGAGGCGAGCTACTCGTCGGCGGACGGTGGGCCGGCGAAGGAGCGGACGGCGCGGCTGCTGCGCAAGGCCGAGGAGCTGTCGCAGAAGCTGGAGCACCCGTACGCGATGGCCTGGGCCGAGGGCGCGGGCGGGATGGCGGCGACGCTGGAGGGGCGCTGGAAGGCGGGGCACGAGCACTGCGAGCGGGCGGAGGTGATCTTCCGCGATCGGTGCACGGGGGTGGCGTGGGAGATCGACACCATGCGGTGGTTCTCGCTGTGGTCGATGAGCTACCTGGGCAAGCTCGCGGAGCTCTCGCGGCGGGTCCCGGAGCGGCTGCGCGAGGCCGACGATCGAGGCGATCTGTACGCGAACGTCTGCCACTCGACGGGCCTCGCGACGCTCGTGTCGCTGGCGAAGGACGAGCCCGGGGAGGCGCGCGCCCGGTCCGAGGACGCGCTGGCGCGGTGGTCGCAGCGGACGTTCCACGTCGAGCACTGGTGGGCGATGCTCGCGGAGCGGCAGATCGAGCTGTACGAGGGCAAGACGTCGGAGGCCTGGGGGCGCGTGCAGAGCGACTGGTCCAAGCTCGACAGCTCGCTGCTGTTGCGGGTGCAGCTGACGCGGCTGGAGGCGCTGCACCTGCGGGCGCGGTGCGCGCTGGCGTGGTCGCGGCGGGCTCCGGTGGGGCAACGCGAGGAGCTGATCCGGGCGGCGGAGCGCGACGCGCACCGCATGGAGAAAGAAGACGAGGCATGGTCGACGCCGCTCGCGAGGCTGCTCCTGGCGGGGGCGGCGGCGGCGCGCGGGGACGTGGAGACGGCGCGCGCCTGGCTGCTGAACGCGGGTCCGGGGCTGGAGGCGGCCGACATGCGGCTGTACTCGGTGGCGGCGCGCTATCGCTTCGGCCAGGTCGAGGGCGGCGACGCCGGGCGCGAGGCGCAGAAGACCGCCGAGGCATGGCTGCGCCGCGAGGGCGTCGAGGCGCCGGAGCGCTTCGCGGCGATGCTGGCGCCGGGCTGGGACAGCTAGCGAATGGCCACCCGGTGGGTGAGCACGGTGTAGCCGAGGCGCACGCTTTCAGGCGATTGCGCCGGCGGGACGAGCGCGGCGCACGACGGTAGCGAGGCCTTGTTGCCGACGGCGAGGGCGAGGGTGACCTCCCCCGGGGGCTCACCGGCAAAGAGCGTTTCGCGGCTGCCTTCGACGTGGAAGGAGCCGCTGTCGGCCCGCTCCCACGGGGCGTTCCAGGGGCCGACGCGGCCGTCGCGAATGGAGCACGAGAGGATTTCGACAGGCTGGTCGACAGGCGTGTCCGGCCGGAGCACGAGCCCGAAGGAGGCACCCGCGCCGAGGAGAGTGGGAAGGGTGGGGAGCGTGGCCTGGCGCGGCGCACGGTTCGGAAGCTCGGGGGGCAAATCCGCGGCGCGGACGACGCCGGGGGTATCGCCTCCGAGGACTTCGAGGCGGTAGGCGGGGACGGAGGTCACGACCGGGGAGAGCGCGGCGACGGGCTCTCGTGGCTTGCCGCTACCGCGCAGCAGGACGGTCAGGCAGAGCGCTGCCGCAATCGCGAGACCAATGAGGAGCCGTTGCCTTCGCTGGGACGCGACCGCGTGCAACGCGCCCGGTTGCATTGGAATGCCGGCCATGGCGCTTTGCAGGATGCGTGAATGCGCCGCCGCGTCGAGCGGCGCGAACGCGTTTCTCAATGCTCGACCGCGTTCGGAATGAGCGGCCGCTTCGATGAGCTCGTCGGCCTGGACGTCGGGCAGAGTCCCTTGCGCCAGCTCGTCCCACCTTGCGTGGTATTGCAGGTCCGTCTCGCGCTCGATGGTCGCGAGCTGATGGAGCAACTTGGTATAGCTCATCGTTTTCCGTTCTTGCGCTCCGTGTGAGGGGTTGGGCCCGCGCCGCGCTTATGGCCGGAGATCACCTCGTTGGCAATGCGCCGGGCGAGCTTTCCCAGGCGACTCTTGTGAGCGTGGACGTTCTCGGCAGACAGTCCGGTGATCTCACTCACCTCTTCGGTGGTGCGTTCCTCGACGTACAAGAGAACGAAAAGCTCGTAGGCGCGGTCCGTCGCGACGTCGCGAAAACGCCGCAGGATCAGCAGCAGCTCCTCGCGCGAATGGATCTCCGGCTCGGGGCCGATCTGGAATTGACCGGAGCTCTCCAGCTCGTCGAAATCGGTCGGCTCGTCGGGCCAGACCCGGCCGCAGTGGGTCCGCAAGGTCGAGGCAATGCGCGAGTCGACGACGAGGGCGATGTAATTCTCGAACGACTTGCCGCGCGCCGGATCCCAATCGAAGAAGAGCTTGCCGCCGTTGGCGAAGAGAATTGAAAAGGCCGTCTGGACGAGGTCTTCGACCTCTTGTCGGACGTCTCGTGGCAAGAGGCCGCGGCTGCAACGCAACAAGGCTCGGACGGCGCGCGCCTGGAGGATGGGCGTGAGCCGCTGCACGAGCGTCCGCACCGCCGGGCCCTCCCCGCGCATGGCTCGACGAACCAGCTCCAGCGGGTCGTCGGGCACCATCCCCTTCGAATACAAAACTCCGCCCACCATCCCTTTACGCTACGTGTCGCGCCGCGCGGCTGCAACCTCGTTCCCGATCGCCCGCCCGCGACGACGCGCCGGACGCGACGGATCGCCGCGAAAACGCCGTCGATTCAGCGCTCGGCGCGCTTTCCCGTGCCCCTTCGACCGCCGAACGCGCTGCCCCGGCCGAGCCAACCGCGGTGCCAATAAAAGAAGAGCAGGCCGGCGACGCTGAGCGCCATGAGCGCCATCGCGACCGGATAGCCGAAGCGCCAGCGCAGCTCGGGCATGTTGTACGGGTGCGCCGTGTCGAAGTTCATGCCGTAGACGCCGGCGATGAAGGTGATCGGCAGGAAGATGGTCGAGAGGATGGTGAGCACCTTCATGATCTCGCTCATGCGATTGTTCACGCCCGAGAGGTAGAGATCCATGAGGCCCGAGGCGACCTCGCGGAAGGTCTCGACCATGTCCATGATCTGCACGGCGTGATCGTAGGTGTCGCGAACGTAGACCAGCGTGTCCTTGTCGATCAGCGGCGATTCGCCGCGGAGCAGCGAGTTGAGGAGATCGCGCTGTGGCCAGATCGCGCGGCGGATCGTCAGGAGGTCGCGCTTGACGTCGTGGATGGTCTTGGACATCGAGCTGCGCGCGGCGACGGCGTCGACCTCCATGTCCTCGATGCGCTCGCCGAGCACCTCCAGCACCGGGAAGAAGCCGTCGATGACGGCGTCGATCAGCGCGTACGCGAGGTAATCGGCGCCGCGCGTGCGGATGGTGCCGCGCCCCTGGCGGATACGGTCGCGGACGCACCCCAGCACGTCGTACTCCGGCTCTTCTTGCACCGTCAGGACGAAGCCCTTGCCGAACAGGATGCCGAGCTGCTCGGTGTGCACGGTGCCGTTGGTCTCGAGGCGGACCATGCGCGCGACGATGAGCTGATGGTCGTCGTAGACGTCGCTCTTGGGGCGCTGCGGGACGTTGACGACGTCCTCGAGGGCGAGCGGGTGCAGCTTGAAGATCTCGCCGAGACGCTGGAAGGTGGGCGCGTGGCCGATGCCCCGGACGTCGATCCAGGTGACGCTCGGCTTGTCGTCGATCAGGTACCGGATGCACATCTCGACGTCGGCCAGCTCGTGCTCGGCGACCCCGTGCGGCCCGTAGTCCATGATCATGATCTGCGGGCGCTCGTCGGACGTGATCGCGAGCGTGCCCGGCGAGGCGCCGACGGGCATGGACGGCGGGAGCTCGGTCGGCCGCCCCGTGGCAGGGGCGCCTGGCACCGAGTCGCGGGCGCGCAGCGTGGGAGGGGCGTCCTCGTGCATCACTCCCCCACGATTGGCACGAGGCAGGCGTCGCGGGCGGCGCGCAGCGGTGCGAGCTCGCTGTCGACGATCGGGCGGCCCGCGCGCTCGATGACGAGCCTGTCGCCGCCGCTGAGGCCGAGCACCGAGGCGGGGACGCCGGCCGCGCTGGCCGCCGCGAGGACGTCGTTCACGAGGTCGCCTTTCACGGTCACGATGACCCGGCTCGGGGCCTCGCCGAACAGCGCGACGGCGGGCCGCTCGGAGCCGGGCAGCTCGATGCGCGCGCCGATCTGGGCGCCGTCGCCCGCGACGCAGCACTCGGCCAGGGCGACCGCGAGGCCGCCTTCCGAGACGTCGTGGGCGCTCTTCACGAGGTGCGCGTCGTCCTGCAGGAGGCCGAGGAGGAGCCCCTGGAGGCGGCGTTCGAGGTCGAGATCGAGGCGCGGGAGCGGGCCCTGGATCTTGCCGGTCTTGCGCACGACGTACTCCGAGCCGCCGAGCGGTCCGGCGCTCTCGGCCCCGAGCAGGACGATGGTGAGGTCGCCCGCGGGGAAGGCGCTCGGGGTGACGTCCTCGCGGCGCGCGACGAGACCGACACAGCCGAGGATGGGCGTCGGCAAGATCGCGCGGCCGTCGGTCTCGTTGTAGAGCGAGACGTTGCCGCTGACGATCGGCACGCCGAGCGCCCGGCACCCTTCCGCCAGGCCGTCGATCGCCCGGGCAAGCTGGTCCATGATCTCGGGCCGCTCGGGCGAGCCGAAGTTGAGGCAGTCGGTCAGCGCGATGGGCTCGCCGCCCGCGCACACGACGTTGCGGCACACCTCGGCGACCGCCATCTTCGCGCCTTCGAGCGGATCGAGCTCGCAGTAGCGGCCCTGCCCGTCGGTCGCGAGCGCGAGGATCTTCTCGACGTGCGTGCCGTCCTCGGCGAGGCGACCGAGCCCCACCCCGTCGATGCGGCCGTCGCACGGCAAGAGCGCCCGCACCACCGCCGCGTCCGAGCCGGGCCGCACCATGGTGCCGCCGCGCACGATGTGATCGAACTGGCGGTAGACCCAGCGGCGCGAGCCGATGTTGGGCGAGCCCAGCGTGGCGACGAGCTCGTCCGAGAACGAAGCCGGATCGGCGATGGTGGCCGGATCGAAGGCGGCGCGCGCGGCCCGCGAGGGATCGTCCTTGCGCGGGCGATCGTACTTCGGGGCGTCGTCGTGCAAGAGCGGCACGGGCAGATCGCAGACCACCACCGGAGCGCGCGCGATCGGCTGATCAGCCAGCGGATCGTAGCCGGGCGTGGCCCGCACGACCCAGCGCCCGGTGGCGGTGACGCGGCCCACGATCGCGACGTCGAGCTCCCATTTGTGGCAGATCTCGAAGACCCGGTCCTCGCAGCCGGGCTTGGTCACCATCAGCATGCGCTCCTGCGACTCGCTCAGGAGCATCTCGTACGGCAGGAGGTTCCTGGCCCGCCGCGGGATGAGATCGAGGTCGAGATCGAGGCCCGCGTTGCTGCGCCCGGCCATCTCGACGGACGACGACGTGAGCCCGGCGGCGCCCATGTCCTGCACGCCGACGAGCAGCTCCTCGGCGAAGATCTCCAGGCACGCCTCGAGCAGCAGCTTCTCCATGAACGGGTCGCCGACCTGGACCGTGGGGCGCTGGCTGGGGCCGCCCGCCGAGAACTCGTCCGAGGCCATGGTCGCGCCGTGGATGCCGTCGCGCCCTGTCTTGGCGCCGACGTAGATCACGGGGTTTCCCACGCCGCTGGCCCGTCCGTAGAAGATGCGATCCTGGTGGACGACGCCGACCGCCATCGCGTTGACGAGGATGTTGCCGTCGTACGCCGCGTCGAAATAGACCTCGCCGCCGACCGTCGGGATGCCGATCGAGTTGCCGTAGCCGCCGATGCCGGCGACGACGCCGCGCACGAGGGCCGGCGTGCGCGGGTGCTCGGGCCGCCCAAAACGAAGCGCGTCGAGGCACGCGATGGGCCGCGCCCCCATGGTGAAGACGTCGCGCAGGATGCCGCCGACGCCCGTCGCGGCGCCCTGGTACGGCTCGATGTACGAAGGGTGGTTGTGCGACTCCATCTTGAAGACGACGGCGTATTTGTCGCCGATGTCGACGACGCCGGCGTTCTCGCCGGGGCCCTGGATGACCCGCGGTCCCTTTGTCGGCAGGCGGCCGAGGTGGATGCGCGACGACTTGTACGAGCAGTGCTCGCTCCACATCACGCTGAGCACGCCGAGCTCGGAGTACGTCGGCGTGCGGCCGAGCACGCGCACGGCGCGGGCGTACTCGTCTTCGGAGAGCTTGTGCGAGCGCGCGAGCGACGGATCGACTTTCGGGTCGCCGGGGAACGGCGCGGGGGCGGCGCTGACGTCGGACATGCGGCGTAGCTAGTACAGGGTGCCCCGGGACGCACCCCGCTGTCGCGGCTGTCGTGGCTTTGTGCCATCCGTGCGCGGGGGTCTGGCACAGGAGAGCGTTGTGCCCGACAATCCGCCGATTGGGCCCCGGGCACGATCCGTGCTGCTCGGCGGGGTGCCTGGAGGTCTCTGATGAAGATGGTTCGTTCGCTTCTGCTCTCCCTTCCCATCGCGGGTGCGGCTCTGTTCGGTGCGCGTGAGGCGCACGCGTGCGGCGGGTGCGCCATCCCGCCGGGCGAGAACACTCAGGTCACCGGACACCGGATGATCTTCTCGTCCTCGATGAGCCAGACCACGCTCTACGACCAGATCGAATATTCGGGCGAGCCCGAGTCGTTCGCGTGGTTCTTGCCGATCCACGGTCAGGTCGACATCGGCTTGTCGTCCGACACCATGTTCGCGTTCCTCGGCAGCGCCTCGAGCGTGCAGGTGCTGGCTCCCCCGATCTACTGCCCGCCGGCGCCGCCTGGCTGTTACGGCGACGATGAATTCGCAGGCGGCGACGGCAGCGGCGGCGGCGGCGGTGCCAACGGGTCGACCGGCACCGGCGGCGTCACCATCATCGCGCAAGAGACCGTGGGCCCGTTCGAGACGGTGCAGCTCGAGGCGAGCGACCCGGCCGCCCTTGCGACCTGGCTGGCCTCGCACGGCTTCAACGTCCCCGACGACGTGGCGCCCGTGATCGCCGCGTACCAGCAGGAGGGTTTCGGCTTCCTCGCCATGAAGCTGGTGCCCGGACAGGGCGTGAACGCGATGCGCCCCGTGCGCGTGACGTCGCAGGGCGCCGGCCTCACGCTGCCGCTCCGCATGGTGGCGGCGGGCACCGGCGCGCTGACCCCCATCACCCTGTTCGTGGTCGGCGAGGGCCGCTACGAGGCCTGGAACTTCCCCAACCTGGAGTTCGATCCGGCCGCCATCGTCTTCCACTGGGACGACTACAGCAGCAACTACGAGCCGCTCATCAAGGGCCTGTTCGAGGGCTCGAACGGCTTCGGCTGGCTGACGCAATCGGCGGCGCCGTACAACAAGGCGAACCTGATCTCGCAGGTCCAGCAGGTCATCGACTTCAACCCGGGACAGACCGGCTGGGGCGATCCCGACAACAACGTGACCGAGCAGGAGGACGCCGCGGCGGACCTCGACAACCTCTTCGCGGGCATGAACGAGAACAGCATCTGGCTGACCCGCATGCACGCGCAGCTGACGCGTCCCGCGCTCGGCAACGACTTGAACCTGGGCGCCGCCACCGCGCAAGCCGAGGTGTCGCGCTTCATCCAGGCGCAATACGCCGACGGCACCGCGCCGAGCTGCCCCGATTACAGCTGGTGCGTCGGCAACGGCGGCGACTTCAATGGACTGGGGCAGGGCAATGGCAATACCCCCGGCGGCAGCGGGAGCTGCGCGGTGCAAGGCGGCGGTCGTGACGGTCGCGACGACCGGACGGCGGCGTTCCTGGCGAGCCTCGGGCTGGCGGCGGCAGTCGTGACGATGCGGCGCCGGCGGCGCGGCAAGTGATTCAATAGGTCACCGTTACAAATCATTGAAACGCCGCGGCGAGCATTGAAACGCTGCGGCGAGCATTGAAACGCCGCGGTCTTCTTCGGGGGCCGCGGCGAGCATCGAGACGCCGCGGTCTTCTTCGGGGGCCGCGGCGAGCATCGAGACGCCGCGGTCTTCGTCGGGGGCCGCGGCTGCGATGACGGTCTTCGTCGAGGGCCGTCACGCGGCCCGCGGCTTCGACGGAGGCCCCAACTTCGCGTTCGAGAGCGCCCCTTCGCGGCGCGTGGCCCACTCGATCACCGGCCGCTCGATCACCACCCACGAGACCCATCCGAGCAGCAGCGACAGGCCCAGCGCGAGCCCGGCGTGGCACGCGAGCGCGGCCCACGTCCCGGCGCGCGGGGCGAAGGCCGCCGTCGCCCCGAGCGCGAGCTGGTGGTGCAGAAAGACCCCGTAGCTGACCACGCCGACAGCGCGCAGAGGCTTTGGAAAGAGCCACTCGGCGACGGCGGGCGGGGTGAAGACGGAGGCGAGGACCAGCCCGGTGGTGGCGATCGAGACGAGCGCGTACGGCCAGGAGCCGAGCGGTCGGCCGTAGAAAGATCCTTCGAGATAGAAGGCGCCGGTGAGCGCGAGCCCCGAGGCGAGGACAAGCGCGAGAGCGAAACGCTGAAGGCGCGGGGCCAAGGGTGTCCCTGCGAGGCGAGCGTGGAGCGTGGCAGCGATCGCGCCGAGGACGAACTGGTCGAGGCGGCTCACCGCCCAGCGGCGCTGCGAGGCTTCGAGGAACCAGGACGGCGCGCCCGGACGGAGCGCGAGCTCGTGGAGAACGCCGCGGGTGAGCCACACCAGGACGACGACGGTGAGCGCGAAGAGGTAGGGGCGCGACGATGAGCGCGGGGCGCGGGCGGGCGTTGATGGCGGGGGTGCCGGGCGCGCGCCAGAGGGCACGGAGACGGCGAGCCGAGGGCTTGAGCTTGACGTTGCGGCGGGGTTTGATGGCGGGCGTGCGGGGCGCGCGCCAGATGGCAGGGGCAGAGCGAGCGGCGGGCGTGGGGTTGCGGCGGCGGCTGGGCGCGCGAGGAGGTGCGGGGCGAGGAACGGCCAGGCGACGTAGAAGGTGGCCTCGGTGGTGAGCGACCACGCGGCGCCGATGAGGGCGAGGCCGCCGGGCGTGACGTAGCCCTGAAGGAGCGCGAGGTGCGCGAGCGCGGAGGCCGGGAACGCGGGGTGACGTGCGAGGGAAGGGACCGCCACGACGACCAGCCCGAGGGCGGCGAGGTACGCGGGGTAGATGCGCGCGGCGCGGCGGCGAAAGAACGACGCCCGCCACGCGGAAGCGGCGAGAGGAGTGGGGTCCGACGGGTGGGCCCGGGAGAGCCGCGCGAGGAGCGGCTGCGCGAGCGAGAACCCGGACAGGACGAAGAAGAGATCCACGCCCCAGTGCGCGTGGTGCAGCACCGTGAGGATCCACGGCACCGCGGCCGCGGGGACGGTGTCGGTGATGCGCGCGCGGACGAACGGGAGGTGCGTGTCGCCGAGGTGCTGCGCGAAGACAGCGAGAACGGCGACGCCGCGCAGGGCGTCGAGGGCGGGGAGGAGCGCGCCGCCCGACGGAGCAGGGCGGCGCGCGAGATCGCGAAGGAAGGACCCGATGCGGGTCAGAGGGGGCACGGTGTAGATGGCAGCGAGCCCGGCGCCGTGCGAGCGGCGCCGGCAGGCAACCTCACGGACCCGTCACGGTCAGCAGGCCGGCCGCTTCAGGCTGGTACGCGAGGTTGCTGAGCGAGCCCGCGCCGGTGTCGCCGGTGGGCGACTTGTCGAGGTCGCAGTACGTCCAGCTCGCGCCCGCATCGAGCGAGACACGGAACCCGTAGTTGTACGAGCCGGCGGCCGGCGCGGTGAACGAGCCGCCGTACTCGTCGTCGTTGCCGAACGGCCCGGTCTGCTGCGTGAAGGTCGCGGCGGACCAGGTCCATCCCAGCGACACCTGGGGATTGGTCGTCGTCGGACCGTACCCGACCTGCGCGGTGACGGTGGCGCTCGCGCCGGCAGCCTCCGTCACGCCCGCCTCGTAGAGGCGACCGAGGATGGTTCCCGACGTCGTTGCCGTCGGGACGCTGATGGTCGCCGGCGAGAAGAGCACGCAGAAGTCCGCTTCGCCCGTCGCGCCGGTCTCGTTGAGCGGCCGCCTGAAGGTGCTGTTGCGCGGGTTCACCTGGGCCACGGAGAAGTCCGCCGCGTTGCTGTTCGTCTCGGTGCAGCCGAAGCCCTTGCGGACCGCCGAGGTGGTCGCCGCCGTGGGCGCCGTGGGCCCGGTGCCCTCGAAGCAGTCGGTGCCCGTTCCGTAGCCGACGATGTCGGCCACGTTGGCGCCCGAGGGGCACGCGCCGGTCACCGCGGTGGTGGTGTTCGTCAGGACGAACTTCCCAGCCGTACCCGCAGCGCTGATCGTGGCGGTGCTGAGGTCCGGCGTCGGCAGGTCGAGCAGACCGGCGTTCCCGGCGAGCTTCACAAGGAAGTAGCTGCCCGGCTGGATGGTCCCGCTCAGGTTGCTCTTCGTCCACGTCGTGCCCTGGGAGGAAGCGTAGTTGATGGCCCACGTGTTCAGGTTCACCGCGACGGCCCCCGCGTTGTACAGCTCGACGAAGTCGCTCTTGTACGTTCCGGCCGCGGCGCCGCCGCCACCGTACGCCTGGCTGATGATGACCGACGTCGCCGCGCAGCTCGCCGGCACCGTCTCCGTCGTGAAGCCGGTGGCTTGCGTGAAGGCGCTGGCCAGCGCGACGCCCGCGGCGTTCGTTGCCGCCGTCGTCACGCGGACCTTGTGCGTCCGGCCGACCGCGAAGCCCGGCGCCGGGATCAGCGTCGCCGTGGTGCCGGAGATCGTGGGGGCAGCCGTCGTGAATGCGAGGCACGTCGCGAAGCTGTCCGCGGAGAGCTGGATGGAGCCCGAGCACGCGCCGGCCACCGTCTGAGCGGTGAGCGTGGCGGCGCTCATCGTTCCCGAGAAGGTCACCGACACGGCCGAGGGCGAAACGACGCCCGTGGCCGAGTCGGCGGGGGTCGTGGCCGTCACGCTCGGCGGCACGACGCAGGCGCCCGCGCCGTTGCACACGCTGCCGCCGTTGTCGTTGCACGCCGTGCCCACGCCGGTGGGCGGGCTGGACGGCACGCCGGCCGTGCACGTCTCGGTGGTGCACTGGGTGGTGTCAGCGGCGGGCAGATCCGCGTCCTGGTTGACCACGACGATGTTGCCCGCGCCGTCGCACTGGTTCTCTTTGCAGTCGTCGTCCGTCTGCGCGACCGTGACGGTGCCCATCACCGGGTCGTTGATCCCGCAGGTGTTGTTGATGCACGTCTTGATGTGGCACTCGGTGTCGGCGCCGCCGGGGCACGTCGCCGCGCTCACGCATTCCACGCAGACGTTGCCCACGCAGTTACCGCTGGTGCAGTCGGTCCCCGCCGCGCACACCTTGGTGTTCGCGCACGGTGAGCAGTCCGGGCCGCCGCAGTCGATGTCCGTCTCGTTACCGTTCTTGGCGAGGTCGCCGCACGAGGCCAGCACGCACGAACCGGCCGAGCAGAGGCCGCCCGCGCACATCGTCCCGTCCGGCGCATTCGGGTTCGAGCACAGCCCCGTGGCAGGCGCGCACGTCCCGGCCACGTGGCAGGCGTCGCTCGCGGTGCACACCACCGGGCTCGCGCCCGTGCACGTCCCTGTCTGGCACGTATCGGTCTGCGTGCAGCCGTCGCCGTCGTTGCACGTCGCCCCGTCCGTCTTGTTCGGGTTCGAGCACACGCCCGTCGCCGGCGCGCAGGTCCCGACGTCGTGGCACTGGTCCGACGCCGTGCACACCACCGGGCTCGCTCCCGTGCAGGTGCCGGCCTGACAGGTGTCCGTCCCCGTGCACAGGCTGCCGTCGTTGCACGTCGTCCCATTCGCCTTGTTCGGGTTCGAGCACAGCCCCGTGGCCGGCGCGCACGTCCCGACGTCGTGACACTGGTCCGAAGCCGTGCACACCACCGGGCTCGCTCCCGTGCAGGTGCCGGCCTGGCAGGTGTCCGTCCCGGTGCACAGGCTGCCGTCGTTGCACGTCGCCCCGTCCGTCTTGTTCGGGTTCGAGCACACGCCCGTCGCCGGGTTGCACATCCCCGCGTCGTGGCACTGGTCCGGCATCGGACAGACCACCGGGTTCGCGCCCGTGCACGTGCCCGCCTGACACGTGTCGGCCTGCGTGCAGCCGTTGCTGTCGTTGCACGTCGCCCCGTTCATCTTGTTCGGGTTCGAGCACACCCCCGTCGCCGGGTTGCACACCCCCGCGTCGTGGCACTGGTCCGGCGTCGGACACACCACCGGGCTCGCGCCCGTGCACGTGCCCGCCTGGCACGTATCGGTCTGCGAGCACGAGTCGCCGTCGCTGCACGTCACCCCGTTGGCCTTGGCCGGGTTCGAGCACACGCCCGTCGCCGGGTTGCACATCCCCGCGTCGTGGCACTGGTCCGGCATCGGACACACCACCGGGCTCGCGCCCGTACACGCACCCGCCTGGCACGTGTCGGTCTGCGTGCAGCCGTTGCCGTCGCTGCACGTCGTCCCGTTCGCCTTGTTCGGGTCCGAGCACAAGCCCGTGGCCGGCGCGCACGTCCCCACGTCGTGGCACTGGTCCGACGCCGTGCACACCACCGGGTTCGCGCCCGTGCACGCGCCCGCCTGGCACGTGTCGGTCTGCGAGCACGAGTCGCCGTCGCTGCACGCCGTGCCATTGGTCTGGTTGGCCGTGCCGCACGAGCCCGCGACGCACGTCGCCACCAGGCACGTGTTTCCGGGGGTCGCGCACTGCGAGACCTCGGTGCAGCCGACGCACAGGCCCACGGTCGTGCCCCCGGCGCCACCGTCGCACTTCAACAGGCCACCCACGCCGCACGCCGTATTGATGGCCGTGGGCGCCGCCACCGGCACGCCCATGTTGCACGAGTTGTCCGTACACTCGTTGCCGTCATCCTCCACGTCGAGGTTGTCATTGACCGTCTCGACCGCGCCGTTGCCGTCGCACTGGTCCTTCTTGCAATTGCCGACGATCTGCGACGCCACCGGCGCGCCCTGCGCCGCATTGTCGACGCCGCACACCCCCGTCGCACTGCACGTCCGCACCGCGCACTCGGTGTCCGCTCCCGGGCAGTCGTCCGCGATGAGGCACTCGACACACTCGCCCGACCCGTTGCACAGCGACCCGCCCACCGTGCACGCCTCACCCGCGGCCTTGTTCGTGAACGTCTTCGCGCCAGCGACGCAGGTGTCGTCCGTACACTCGTTGTCGTCGTCGGGCAGATCGAGGTTGTCGTCGACCGCTTCCAGCGTGCCCTGGCCGTTGCACTCGGCATGCTTGCAGTCGCCGGCCGTCTGGTTCGGCGAAGCCGTCCCCTCGGCCACCACGTCGGTGTCGCAGAACATGTCCACGCACGTCCTCACCACACACTCGTTTTCCGGATCGGGGCACTGATCCGGCGTCTCGCACATCATCCCGCCGGTGCCAGCTGTCCCGCCTGTGGTGCCGCCGGTGCCACCTGTCCCGCCGGTCGTGCCGCCGCTGCCGGCCGTCCCGCCGACACCTCCGCCGCCTATCGAGACCGTCGTCGTGTCGCCGCCGGTGCCACCCGTGCCGATCTTGGATCGGTCGGGGGCCGTGATCAGTTCACATCCGAGGCCGCTGGTGACGAGCGCGGCCGCGAACACTCCGAACCAAGCGAGTGATAGGCGTTTCATCAGCTCATGGGGGGGGTGAGAGGTAAGCTTTTCGAGACCGAGAAGGCCCCGATGCGTCGCTTTCGCCGCGCTTCACCGGGACGTCAATCCCGGAGCCGAGAGCGCACGACAAAGGCACGCGGCCGTCACGAAACGATGAGGATCTCCTCCCGCGGATCGGCCACCAGCAGCTCGCCAAGCGACTCGTCGCCCGCGCGCCCCTGAAGGCCAGCGCCCCCCTCACTGGAAAAGAAACAGAGCCCTCACCCCCCCCAGAGGCGGCCCAGCCCTCAGCCCTGCTTCGCCCGCGGCATCCCCGCCAGCTCGTCGAACAAATGAATCGCGCTCTTCACCGACTTGTGAAAATCGCCGATGTGCAGACTCTCGTTCTCCCCGTGCGCCGCCGTGTACGGATCTTCCACCCCCAGCAGCAGCGCCGGAATCCCACCGAGCGCCACGCCGAACGGCCCCGCGAACGGAATGGTCCCGCCACATCCAATCAAAACAGGCGCCTTTCCATAACCTTTTTCGAGCGCCCGCATCGCCAGCGCAAACGCCGGATGGCTCGAGTCCGTGAACCACGGCGGCGCCCCGCCGTGATTCTTCACGATCACCTGCACGCCCCACGGCGCCGCCTTCTGCAGGTGCTCGGTCATCAGCCCCGCCGTCTCCTCGGGCGTCATGTCCGGCACCAGCCGCACCCCGACCCGCGCCCACGCGCTCTCGCAAAGGATGTTCCGCGCCTCCTTGCGCGACGACGCCTCGATCGCGTTCACCGCGATCGACGGCTGCCGCCAGTTCATCTCCCACGGATGCCGCCCGCCCAGCAGCTCCACCCCGTCGAGCAGCCCCGCCTCGTGCCGGAACTTCTCGTCCGACGTCGGCAGCCCCGCGATGCTCGCGCGCTCCGTGTCCGTCAGCGCCCGCACCCGATCGTAAATCCCCTTCACCGCGATCGACCCGTCCGCGTTGGTCAGCGACGCCAGCACGCGGCACAGCGCCATCGTCGCGTCCGGCACCGGCCCGCCCCACATCCCGCTGTGCACCGCCTGCTTCAGCGCCCGCACCTCGACGTCGAGCACCAGGATCCCGCGCAGCGACGTCGTCAGCGACGGCAGCCCCGTGTCGAAATTCCCCGCGTCCGTCAGAATCATCGCGTCGGCCGCCAGCATCTCGCGATGTTTCGTCAAGAACTCCTGCAGGTGCTCCGACCCGATCTCCTCTTCCCCTTCGATCACCACCTTCACGTTCACCGGCAGCGCCCCCGCCGTCTTCAGCCACGTCTCCACCGCCGCCGCGTGCACCAGAATCCCCGCCTTGTCGTCGGCCGCGCCGCGCCCGTAAAGCCGCCCGTCCTTCTCGACAGGCTCGAACGGCTGCGTCCGCCACTTCGCGAGGTCCCCCGCCGGCTGCACGTCATGGTGCGCGTACAGCAGCAACGTCGGCTTCCCCGGCGCCTTCAGCCACTCCCCGTACACATACGGATGCGCCCCCTCGAGCTCCAGCAGCCGCACGTTCTCCAGCCCGCTCCGAGTCAGCAGCTCCGCCGTCGCCCGCCCGCTCGCCTTCACGTTCTCGGGCGAAAACCCGTCGAACGACACGCTCGGAATGCGCACGAGGCGCTTCAGCTCTTCGAGGTAGTGGTCCTGGTGTGCCTCGTAGTGCTCGATGGCGCGCAGGGCCGCGTTGCTGTCGGCTTGGCTCATACCCCAGCCTCTAATTCACCCACGCCACGGCGTCAGCGCCCATCCTCCCCTTCGCGCCCCATCTCTCCCTCTTTTTGGGCCGGCTCACCCTACGTTCGGCAACCCTCGCCACCCCTCCTCTCCTCCCGCCCCTCATCCCAGGCCGCCGCCCCACCCCTCTTCGCTCCGCCGCAACCCTCAACCACGGCGCCCTCACTGCCCCGCCCGTGCTCGCGTTGCAGCACCGCTTGACGGCGGCGGCGCATCGCCGGCAAAAGGTCGCCGTGCGAACGTGGATCGTAGGCCTCGGAGTCGTGTCGCCCCTCGCCACCGGGGCGCGCGAGACGATGCGCGCGTTGATGGCGGGACAGCGCGCGCAGGCGAAGGTGACGCTGTTCGACGTGTCCGAGCTGCGCGCCCAGCTCGCGGCCGAGGTTCCCAACTTCCGCACCGAAGACCTCGCTCCACGCGGCGACGCCCCACGCTGGTCGCGCACCGACGCGCTCGCCCTCGTCGCTGCCCGCGAGGCCCTCGCCGAAGCGCGTGTCGCCGCGGGCGCCGCGGTCGATCTCATCGTCGGCGGAACCACCGGCGGGCTCTTCGCGACCGAAGGTTTGCTCGCCGCGCTCCACCACCCGGTACAGGCCGGCGGCGACACCGCCACCAACGCCATCCTCGCCGCCGCCGCGGATCCGCGCCTGCGCAGCCACCCCGTCAGCGCCACCGCCGATCGCCTGCTCGAAGCCGCGCACCCCTTCCGCCGCAGCCGCACGCTGTGCAGCGCGTGCTCCAGCAGCGCCAACGCCATCGCCCTCGCCGACGCGTGGATCCGCGCCGGCAAGTCCACCATGGTCCTCGCCGGCGGCACCGACGCGCTCTGCCGCCTCACCTACGTCGGCTTCAACCTCCTCCAGGCCATGGACCCGGCCCCGTGCCGCCCCTTCGACGCCCGCCGCATGGGCATGAACCTCGGCGAAGGCGCCGCGTTCCTTTTGCTCGAGAGCGAGGCCAGCGCGCGGGCTCGCGGCGTCACCCCCATCGCCGAGCTCGCCGGCTGGGCCATCGGCTCCGAGGCGCACCACATCACCAACCCCGAGGCCGCGGGCACCACCGCCGCCCGCCTCATGCGCGCGGCCGCCACGCGCGGCGGCCTCTCCCTCGCCGACATCGGCTACGTCAACGCCCACGGCACCGCGACCCCCCACAACGATCGCATGGAGTCCGCCGCCCTCGCCGACGTCTTCGGCGCGCGCCTCCCCGACCTCGCGGTCTCGTCCTGCAAGGGCCAGATCGGCCACACCCTCGGCGCGGCCGGCGCCATCGAGGCCGCCATCACCGCGCTCGCGCTCGCCAACGGCGAGCTCCCCCCCACCGCCGGCCTCGAAGAGCCCGACCCCGCGCTCCCGCCCATGCAGCACGTGCGCGGCACCCACGCCCGCCTGCGCCCCCGCGCCGCGCTCTCCAACTCCTTCGGCTTCGGCGGCAGCAACACCGTCCTCGCCCTGACCGAGCCCGAGCTCTTCGCCGCCCCCCCACACCCCACGACCCCACGCCGCAAGCTCGTCATCGCAGCCGCATCCATCCTCGGCCCCGAAGGCCTCGACGACTCCCCCACCGCCGCCCCTGCCGCCGCGCCGCAGCTCGACGTTGCGCACGCCGCTTCCCCCACCGCCGCCCGCTACCTCGACGGCGCGCCCGCCGAAAACATCGGCGCCGCCACAGCCGAATCCCTTGCGAAAAGCCTCGATCCCGATCGCGCTCGCCGCCTCGATCGCGGCGCCGCGCTGGTCACCGCGATCAGCGCACGCGCGATCAAATCCGCCGGCCTCGCCGCGTCCATCACCGACACCGCGCGCATCGGCATGGTCTGCGGCATCACCTTCCGTCGCGAAGAAGACTTCGCCGCCTTCCTCTCGCCCGTCCTCGAAAAAGGCTTCCGCTTCGGCAAACCGGCGGTCTTCCCCAACCTGCTCCTCTCGTCCCCCGCAGGCCACGCGTCGATCTACCTCGGCCTCCGCGGCCCCGTCTTCACCACCAGCGATCTCTCGCTCTCCATGGGCACCGCGCTCGCCTCCGCCGCCGACCTCCTCCTCGCAGACGAGGCCGACGCCGCCATCGCGTGCACCGTCGTCGAGCGCGACGCGATCGTCGAGCTCGCCCTCGGCCCGCGCACCTGCGGCCCCGACGTCTCGCTCCCGCCCCACTCCCCCGGCGCTTTCGCCATCGTGCTCCGAGCCGACGACGACTCCGCCCACGACGCCGCGAGCCCCACCACCTCCGCGCCCACAACCCCACCGCTCGCGATCCTCGACGACTTCCAGGACGGCACCGACCTCGCCACGTGGACCCCTGCCCCGCCGCCGGCCGAGCCCGCGCTCGTCGTCCTCCCACGCCCCAGCGCCGCCCTCCACGCCGCGCTCGATCGCTCCCCCTGGGCCGCCGCGCGCCGCGCGATCGTCAGCCACCGCGCCGGCAGCCACGAGGGCACCGCCGGCATCGCGCTCGCCGCCGCCGTCGCCGCCCTCACCCGCGGCGACGCCCGCGCCGTCCTCGTCCTCGACCACTGGCAAGAGCCCACCGCCCGGGCCGCCGCGTCCACAGACGCGCGCCCCGGCCGCTGGGCCGCCTTCACCCTGGTGGCACCCGAACCTGCTGCTCCTAGTGCCGCTCGTCAGAAGTCCTGCCGGACTTCTGCCGCCGCTCCGCGGCGCGCTTCGCGCG